>Ga0123352_10001350_pt1 | contig 32314 bp, 26 predicted proteins | sample TergutLab28metaG_FD_89700 | JGI IMG/M metagenome (GOLD analysis project Ga0123352, IMG submission 89700) | Labiotermes labralis P1 segment gut microbial communities from Petit-Saut dam, French Guiana - Lab288 P1 | ecosystem: Host-associated > Arthropoda: Insects > Digestive system > Gut ...
AAAAAAAAACCACAGATCTGACAGCAAAGCTGTAAATAAAAACAACTAACAGCTGTGCTACACACCCCCCCCCCCCCCCCCCTTTATGAGACAGTCTCCAAAACTCAACTCATTTTAAATCTTATATACCATACTGTTCCATGTTACTAATGTACAATCATACAGATTGTCATAGCAGATGTACAGCTGAACACTTGACAATGTCATCAGTAAAAGTACAGCATTGTAACATTGTGTCCAGTGACAGAGAGTGCAAGGTTACAATGCATACTTGTAACGGTGGACAGACCAGCGACAGCGTGATTGAAATCGTCACAGGAAGAGAAGAAAGATTATTTTTAGTAGGCACAAAGTGGGCAGCATAGTCTCCAAGCAGAGTGTTCTCTAACAAAACAAGCATTATGAAACACACATTACAAAAGTGCAACCCGAAAGAATTAATGACCTAACATCAGTACCCCATGAATAAATCACAATACCGACCCACATTAAATAATCTACTATAAAGCACAGAAAACCACTTCTTCAGTCTATTTTCTTCTCTCAAGGTGACAGACCACATCTCACTTCCACCTGTCACTATTCAGTTTCATGTTCTTAGTTTCCTGCTTCATACTATAAGCCTAACAGAGAACACACGACAATATTGCAACATTCACTCCACATTCATTCCTTCCTCACACACAACTAAGTGTGTCTCCATTACAAAGCCCAAACGGTTAATGTTGTTCGGGGAAATAATTAATTACTCTATTCTGGGGGCAAGATGTACATTAATACACACCATGGCCAAATTAAAAATTTTCGATGCTAAAAACCATGCAGTACACAGTCGCCAATGTGCTCTAAAAAGTGACGTGCAAGTACTAGGGTACACTTTAAGTTTTGATGAACAGGCCAACTAAAGTCAACTAAAAAGCACAACGCGTACCAGTTGTTATATATACATATATATATATATATATATATACAATATACCTTCTGACGGTGGACTACAAGTATGCCCGAAACATGTAGACATTGATTGACGAAATAAACTGAGGATAAATAGCGCATCAAGTTGGTTTTTATTACATAGACACTATGGTACAACTTCTGGGCTCTCTTTGTACACATTTTTTCAAGTAAATAATATAAGTTTTCAGGTTTCATGAAGGGGACCATTCAAACTGTTCTGCTCAAAAGACTGGAATCCGAAGAATACAACTGTTTCAACCTTATTTATCTTTTCTGCTCTATATAAAATAAATGCAATTCTCTTTCTTGTCCTTCAATTCTAATGTAAAAGTAACAACATCATGCAGTTTACTGGTACACTGTTTAGAAATTACATGCATTAGGTGGTGTCTGCTACAAAGACTGTAGACTCCCTTAATCTTTCAAAGGAACTCCAAGATAATGTATTCTTCTAAAAAAGTCATAATCCAACTCTGCATGTTCGTTCTCCTTTCGAACATTACCAACCGCTGTACTACTCTACAAAGTATCACCAACGCAAAATATTCTGCTAATGCATTATTTATCAGTTGCTTGGCACATCAATCAATATCATGCAAATGAAGCCTAAGAATTAAGTGCAGCATACCACCACATTATCAATTTCATAGTAGAAAAGATGAAAAAACATAAAGAAGTTTATTCCCAATGTTTATTCTCTAAGAATTTACTTTCAAGACTGCAGCACAAATAGGAGAACTAAGTCCCTATCACAAGAACAAAACCATGACCTTTATTGTGACAAATTCCACAAAGCCAGAAACCATTTTAGATTATGATATATTAGACAAGTTGTGAATTTCAGATGTGGGCTGTTGCAGAAGTGAGTAATATGATGATACAGATAGGAATGCACAAGTTCTAGAGGATATGTAGGACTAGACACCACTCTGGATGATAAAACAACAAAATTTAGAAAACAAGGTTTCAAGTTATGGATACGCCAACGCTGCTACACAGGTGTGAAACCTGGCTGATGACACAGAGAAACTACAAAATGTAAGCTGCTGAAATAAGTTCCTGGGAAGTACTTGATGATGCATACAAATTGATGAAATAATAAAAATAGGGGGAATAAGTTGTAAGTAAATTCATTAAACAGCAAAATACAAGAATATGAACAGAAATGGAGAGAACATCAATTAATAACAGAAAAAAAAGCGATTACCTACACAGCATTAGGTTACAAATGTACATGTAGAAACCACAGACAACTCAGGAAACTCAGCAAAAATGTGTGAAGCCAGAAAAAATAGTATTCTCTACACCAAGTGGAGAAGAAAAAGCCACTTCCAAGTTTCTTCACAAAATTCATGATCCAAAGCATGAACGATGGAAACTATCAAATTATTCTAGAAAGGACCAACATAGCACACTGAATGTTATGGCGAACAACCATAAGTTCAAGATTTCTCTTGTATGTTCTGGCCAGGATGGATAATCATCTAGAAGATGTAAAATATAAAGTAACAGCTGCTTAAGTTTTACGTCAAAAACTGTTGTCTTCTGTCAGCTGACCTATTAATGAGTATGTGGACCGTTGTGGTTGTTTCTATCCTTCCCAAGCCCACTCATGACCACAGCACTAAAATACTTTAAGACATCGTAAAAGGAGGCATAACACCACACACTGCATATGACTGATAGCTTTAACCCCTTCCACAATATTCTTCAGAGTTGACAATATATGATTAACAGCAAAGTTAAGTATGTGGGTCATTTCAGAAGTTTTGTGTATGGTGGCAGCACTGTGCAGTGCTTCATATGAATGAACTCAAATCAAGTGTGGCATTAGGGGCACTAGTGCTACTGTCCCCAAGATGCACTATCTTTGACATCAGTTGCTGCTTAGCTATGGATCAGGAAAGGCTGCAAGGAAGTTTCTTGCATATGGGCATGAAACCATGAATAAAGTTTCATGTTTTGTTGCGTAAAAGTGCTCTAGAGTATTACAAGTTGTTGAAGGAAGGTTTACGGACACACGCTCCTTCACATGAAACTGTTTGCCCCAGGGTGAATGCCATTAAGAATGGATGGGAGCAGACAAGACCCCTTGCAGTTGAGCCCCAACATCAGTGACAGGTGAACACAACTTGGAAAAAGTGAAATCTGTCTTTGAATGTACGTGCAGTATTTCATGGTCAGCAATTTCTACATAAGTTGGAATATCTCCAGGTGTTTAATGTATTCTCACCAACAGCTTGGAGAAATGAAAAGTGTGTGCACACTGGATTCCACATGCACTCAACAATGACCGAAGAGCTATGCACGTTCTTCTTGCCACCACCCACCTGCAGCACTGAAGAAACAAAGGCACTGTATCATTCCGTGATAACATTTTAACTGTAGACAAATCATGGATACATTCATTTGACCATACGCTGAAATAACAGAATGCTGAACAGAATTCCCAAGGGTCACCAAGCAAGAAAATTGCATGGCGCAGTCAGATGCTCTTATAGTCATGCACGCCATGTTCTTCAGCCAAAATACACTTGGGCTTGACCATCCCATGCCAATTGTACCACAGTCAATGGCCAATATGACTGCACAATCTTGCAGCATAAAGTGAGGCCGGCTGTTCACCATAAACAACCAGCACTGCTTGAGCATGGTGTCATTTTGCTCCAAGATAATGGACCACCTCAACACCATCCTGATGTGCAAAATCTGGTGCAATGCTGGGGTTGGATGGTGTTGGCACATCCTCCACACTCTCCAGATCTCACCTGATGTGATTACCGGTTGTCTGCACGTGTGAAAGAATATTTTCGGGGCACATAATATGAATTGGCAGACAATGTCAGCACTGTTGTCACTGCCTCTGTATATTGCCTGAGCAAGGATGACTAGACCTGCAACTGATCGTTTATCACACAGATGGAAAAAGTGTGTGGACAGTGCTGGTGATTATACTGAGCACAGTATATGCTTTTGGCACAGAATAACACACTAGAAACTGGCAATACAGGGGCATTTTATACACATGGCAGCAAAATATATTCTCTTAATAGGTTAGCTAATTAAGACAACAATTTTTAAGGTGAAACATAGAAATTCTACTTTGTATTTCACAAGTTCTCCCTGATGAAGGCCCCACCTACCCACAATATATAGGAGAAATATTAATATTATGGTTTTTCTCCATAACATACTGTGTAATGGTGTAATATGTTGGTCTTTATTGAAGAATCACATATACACTGCAAGGTGAATAATGTGTCAATTCCAGAATATAAGAGCATTCTTTGTTATTCAGTTACATCACCATAAAAACAATGGAATGACAAACCCACACAGGAACTGAGCTTGTTTCATGAAAACTTTATGCATCCCCTACAATATACTCTCTTAAGACCACAATAAAAAGTTTCACTGTGGAGTTGTTAAGCAAAACAAGATATCAGAAGAGTAACTAATCCCAAACTCTTGTAAAAAAAAAAAAGAGCATACGCGTGTGACAACAAGGCACAATATAAAATAAGGCCCATACATGCCCAAAAAAAGGGAACTTCAAAGAGCAGCCACAGAAATAAACAAACAGTACTGTTTTTGCGCATCTCTGTGGATCTTTGTTTAGGTATGACAACACCCACACACAGCCAAATTATCTTTCAACTCAGCCAAGAAACAAGTTACTTCTTTTATTTTCACCCATGGCAGTTACTTCAAGTTGAGTAAATTCTATATTCAGATGAACAATACATTCACTACTATACATTACTACTTTCAAAGAAGGAAAACGTCTTACAGCTGTTACTGCATATTGGTAGTTTTCAGATTTACACAGAAAAGTTCCTTCTTTTCCCAGTCAGAACAAACAATAACGGCTTGAACATGAACTCTGCAACTCACAGCAGCAGCAGCAGCAGCAGGGAGGGGATTCCTTAAAATATTAGCCAAGCAGCTTGAAAAACAATGTGAATTGACAAATGAGGTGACTGAAGAGTTAGAAGAATCATCTACTGACCACATGGATTTTCCAAGCATTAGTGGGATAGCGGCCTATGCTCAGTGATTATACTAAAATACTTCCATGACAAGCAGTTCATATATTCTCTATTACAGTCACATATGAATAAAATTTTTCTACATGATGACAGACATAATTTATACCACAACAAATAATACTACACAAATCAGTGGAAAGGATCTTGCAAAACCTGATTCCCCATGACCACACAATTCTTGTCACTGGAGCATGGATGCATGTAACATCAATAAATTTGAACACCTAGTTAGGGAATATGCAAGCTGCCTATGCAAGAAGTAGTGTTACACATTTATGGTATAATAATAATAAAAAAAAAACATGGTAACTGATTCTGAAGGTAGAATAATCAGATGACCACTCCTTGCATAATCACAATTTAAAAGGAATACCTACAGCCCACTTTGATGTCATCCCAACATGTGATGCTGAAATCCATTCCACTTGTGATGGATCCCAGTGTCATGCTACTTGGATGACATGAAAAGAGATCTAATTAATATCCCAGGCTTTCTTCTATTATTCAAAACACAATTTTCAAAAGACAGTGGATTTAAAAAAATGCTGTAAGTTTACAAAGATCTCATAGTTCACTATCTGTAAACTTGTATGAAATTTCCACTTGTAGTTTTCCACAATTGTCTACACTTCTCTGACCAAGTAAAGGATAACTCTACAACCCATCTTTTTGCAACACAACAAAGGAATGTAATTCACTTCTTTCACTACCTCTACAGTTGCTCCAATAATACCCTTTATTCACACTGCAAATTTATCTTCTCTGCAACCTCATCAACCAGCTTTTCCTCATACTTATGCAGTTTCTTTTCTTGGAGAGGGGTGGCATTCTCAACCATTTCTATAGTGCATATATAGTCAGTTGTTTACTGTTGGTTGTTACACAAATTGCATATGCCAAACTTTAGTGTATCTATTGCAAAATGACAATTTATACCTATTTTCACCTTGCTCTGTACACATAAAAAGATTTCATGGTGGTATGGAAAATACTGCTGCCACTTCCTTTCTGCTGCATTGCCAAGAATTCCAGATCTTCTACAGGCACAAGTATCATTAGAAACACAGGAAATGACAATGAAGAATTAGCATCCTATCAGAGCATGGTTCTATCATTGCTTTATCAATTTCTCAGTCTGTCTAATGCTGAAACCTTTAAAAACCATTTTTCTGCAATATTTTCTGCATTGTCAACATCAAACAATGCCCTGTTATGACCCACAGACAATTTTTTCCACTGACCATGACTTTCAGGCTGTACAGAAGTGACAACATCCTAATCATATGGGTAATGTGGCTGTGGCTTTTGTCTGAAGCTGAAATACAAATGTCACAGTTATTTCTCAACATGGGGATCTTGAATTTAACTTTCTAATGACTGCTGCCTGACTTCATACGATACCTCCTACACACGCATTCCCAGTTACACGTGTACATCTGCACAGAAAACTGCTAACATGATACAGCTTACCTAATCTGCACAACAAGAGAAGCCTACTTTATGTATGTGTAGGAGCATATGAAATTCAGCAATTCATGGATCAATATCTCTTACCTCAGTTTGTACATTTTGTTGGCTGGGTTGTTCTGACAATGAAGAACATCCAGTATGAAAATGCTTACCTGTTTTGAGGTAATAAATATATCTGATGAACTGATACATCATATATGAAGACTGGCTACTAAACACATCAATAATGACACCTCACAACCATGAACATGCAGGCAACATACCAGCAGCTGTTGATTGTGACAGTAAGAGGACTAGCATGTTGTGGAATAAATAAAGAGTTGACACTAAAAAGGGCCCTGTACTTATAACAATCTCCCCATAGATAGCTCAAACAGGAGTCTCACTGGAACTGAAACTGAATATACATATATGTGCATGCCCACACGTGTGTGTGAAACCTGTCCAAGTTAACACAACTCAAGCAGTTCTGCCTAAGATGCTAAAATAACTTACTATTGAAAATTTCTCATAGGACTAATATACATGTTTTCTCCATAATACATCTGATGATTAAAAAACTTCCCACCTGAGAAGCACAAAAAATTATACAAAATTTTCTCACATGATTTATGTATGTATGTTTCCTTCATAATGTCTCATGACTAAAACATGTTTCACCTGAGAAGCACAAAAAACTATATTAAAACTCTCTCTTATGATTAATATACATTTTTCCTTCATGTGTTTAATGATTAAAAAATTTCCCACCTGATATGCAATTACTTTTTCACTTTTTATTTTTTTGCATCAAATCTTACACAATTTCTATTTCAAACAAAGAGGGAGGAAATTATACTCTAATATACCTGACAGTCAATCTACAAGGTCATTTTCACACATGTGTATTTCACATGGCATCACATATGTGACTCAGTTGTGATCTGCGTCTCTGTTGCATAGGTCAGACAGTGAACCATGTACGTGAAGCCTGTGTGTTACTGTTACCATTTTTACATCAGTGTTATTGGCTAGTCAGGAAATTCAGGTCCAAAACTCTGTCACACACATTAACAAAACTTGAAATCAGACATAACCTCATGGCACATGGAAAATCTACAAGATGAAAAGGGAGGAGGGGGGTCACTGTGACAATATGATGGTTTCACTTTAAATTTCAACAATTTGAGGTGTTCTGTGCAAAAAATTTATACATAAGCTTTGTGTTCACATTGTGTATAAGTGCAGTTTTTGTCCTGTAGAATAATTAATAAACACAAGAACTGCACGGTGACATAAGAAACCGACATAAAACATAAGCTGCTGTCAGTTCGAAGAAAGCTGGACATTATACATGATATGAATATTACTTCAAAGGTGTATCGCAAAAAAATCACTGAAAAACTTGGCATTTTTTTACCAACCTCAAATATGAAACACAACACTCACACATTTCTTAAGTGAATGGCTAATCCACAAGAAGATGAAAATAGCAAAATAATATGAGAAGGTTGAATTGATAAAGATGGCAGACTGATCCAAAAAATGGGTTCTTCATCTACCAGTTGTGCTTGGAACAAAAAAAGTCAAATCACTAAAAAAAGGTAAGATTTAAAATGTGGTCTGTGGGTGACAATGAATCCTTTAATGTAGAATTATGTGGAATGACATTCTAGTAAGCTGAAGGTCCATGTCCATAGAGGATTACAAAATAATGTTTTCAGGTTCACCCTATGAAGATGTTTTATTGTGTAATAAGCCTAAATTGTGCAATTGTTCTAAAAACATCTTAGGAGGGCTTTCCTGTATGTACAAAACATTCATAAAAGAAGCTCTGACATACGAAAGAAATAGTACCCTGCTGTGTGCAGTGTTTCTAAACAGAAAAGTAACAAGATTTTTGGCCTGAATGTCATAAGTCAGAAATAACAAATCATCTAACATGGAAATGAGAGTAACTAGATTCTACTAACAAAGATCATTCTTTAAAGGGATTACCTAAATCATGTAAAAGTAAATGACTTAATCATTACACATGTTTTTCAGACACTATTCCTGAATAAAAAATGCAATGAAGATTCAAAAATGTGGATTAATATTCCACAGATATGACACTGTAAGACAATCTCACATATATCACTTAAAAAATTAATTTTAAAAATTTTGGAATTTATTCCAAGACTTATCAAAACTGAAATGACTGGGACCATACAGTCAGTACAGACATAACTTGCCATAGCATTACTTGAATAACTGCTGAAGAAAGATAAGACGTGTATCAGCACAGACCAAATACTTGACTGCACAATGGTCACAAGGAACACTGGAAGACTGTACCGCACTGGCCAAATTACACTGTGTTACATGTATTTAACAATGCTGAATTCCAACATTACAATGAAGGACACATCTTCATGCATTTCCACATACCACTATGTCCATAAATAACACTCCACAGTTTCCCTAGAGATCACCACCCAACTTTGCACACTTATTTGGCAGTGTAAGGTTATCATTTGGCTAATTACAAATACCTCATCATGTTCAATTCCTGGTTTTGTGTTAAATGGGCACAAGGAAGGAAGTACACAACAGCAGGAACCAGCATTTGAAATGATTTTCTACAATAAATTACTCAAAATTTCTTCTATCTGCAAAATATCAACAATAACAGTGATGGGTCCTATAAATATGTACCTGTGTCAAGCCTTGCGTTTGTGAAGCTTGGCTTTTGCTTCACGCAGCAACAGGTCAAAAGAGTTTTCATTCTGAGTTCTGCTCTTATTGATGTCTGGTGGTCCTCCTCGCATATACAAATTGGGGTTGCACAGAGGATCGTTCTTAGTAGCCATTCCATCTGGAAGAAGAAGAAGAAAAAAAATGAGGTGTGATGAGCAAACAACACAGCTTATTCTGAAATAGCACCTCCTATACACTCTGATTTGATACAGCTTAAAAGTTATCAGAATCATATCAGACACCACATTCAGTACCACATACTAATTCATGACCTGTGTAATTTGCACACGTAATAATAAAGAGGTGATAATACTCTACGCATTTATTTTATTTACTGTTTATTTAACAATGTCAGTAACTCAATTTATAGACTATGAAATGGTAGGATGGTAATCAATAATAATAAACTGGAACATATGTGCAAGGAAGTTACAATTGTGTAGTTCAAGGTTCTAACCCAGCATTTTTTTGCTGGGACTAATAAAAACCATGAAATCTGCTGTACAGTCAATGTCGTGACAAACTTCACTAATTTATGTACTTATAAACACCCTTTATTTTTAAATATCCTACAGGTGCCTGCACAAAGAGCAGCCCTTCATTTTGTAATGCTATTTCTATCATACAGGCCATGTACTGCTGAATAAGATGTGAAGCTCAACATAATAAGTGAGCATGAAGGCTCTGGAAAGCGATGGTTGTGATCTGTTTAACTGTATTACCCCACAATTCATATGGCCTGAATGAGAAATGTTACAAGAAATCTGTTAGGATAGCCAGTAGCTTTAAAGACATCTGAACAATGTACCTACTTAATACAACCTTAATCAATGACAATTTACAACCACTCTGTGCTGCACGGGCCACATCTGCCCCCTTCCAAATTCCTGTTCATGCACAGAAAAGATACTCACAGTTCACTTAACACTAAATAACCTTTGTGATAGTTGCATTCACATGAAATAACCTAACATTGACATCCACCCACAAAATCCCTGGAATGACAACCTTACCTAAGTCAGAATATCGAGTCTTGCAGAAAGCCCGTCGACCTCCAAAGCAAAGATCGTAACGTGGTTGATTAGGATCATCATTTCCATGTTCCACAGCCTCATAAGCATCCACTTTGTACGCAAAAGTGACAAACCCATAATTATCACTGCAACAGACATGATAATCATTGTAAATAGCAGATTCACTGTAAAAAAACCACCTGAGAGACTCTATTTCCTGTCACTAATCTAACTCACCTAAACATTATGACCATTATAGAGAAGGAATGTCCCAGCTGTTACTTCAGTTTCTTAGTTAAAAGAAGAAACTAATGAAAAGATGAACATAACTCATCTCATAAAAAGATCTAGAATTTTAACTTTTACCATCCAGCCTTTGCATTCCAATGTAGCCACTGATGGCCAAAGTTACTGTGTTTTTAAATGCTCATACATGCACGTACAGAGGACAGAATTTCTCGTTCACCTGTGAGCACTTATATTTATCAGGACAAGGGCCCTGTTCAGCCACCAAAGGTTAAGATACCCATACTTCTCTTACATTATGCCAAGAAACATACCCATGTTCCCTAAAGTGAACGCTGATGTCGACAATTGGGCCAAACATTTCAAATCGTCTCCGTAACTCTGCCTTTGATGTTCCTTCTTCAATGCGACCCACATAAATCACTCGCCTTTCCTCCACCTGCCGCTGTTTTTCGCGTTCATTCAACTGCCAATCCCCACCCACGTTTTTCCAGTTGCAACGCTGTGGAGACCGGGACCTGGGAAACCAAAACAAGACAAACACTGGTACACCTTGTAATGGTTTTTATAATTCATTAAAAACCAAACTGTTGTCAGAGTTTAAATTTGTCACACAGAAGTAAAACATCTTGGTAAGATATGTTATCACCTACCCCCTTTACCATACAGAAGACAGTAAAAATTAAAAATTATTACACAAACAACTGACCTAACCTGAGGCATAATTTCTGTGATTTTCTTAATGGTTGCTGAGTATCTTTGTGCTATCACTGTAACTTTTGAACAGGACTTATATGTATGGTTAGCATCAGTAAGCAGTGGTTGAGATTCATGTACAATACAACAGATTCTCTGGTCAACAACAGTTCTCTTTCTCCCACTTAATATTTAATGCAGCTGTAAAAACATTCAGGTTGGAGCCTTAAACTTTGTCAGTAGACCTAAAAATATAGTATTCTTGAGAAGCCAATAATCATGCAGCTAATCAACTCCCTGAGTTTTATACAACCTCAAGGCTCATTGTGTTCACAGGAGACTGTCACTGAGCCTTAAGAGTCCAGTCCATAAAACACCCTATTTGTTAAAGACACATTTTAATATTATACTCTTATCTATGCCTAGATCTGTCAAATGGTTTATTCTTTTTTGGACTGTAAGTAGAATTGTGTATTTATTACTTATGTCACTTATTCACATCCTCCTATACTTCAAACACAATAACAATATTTGGTTAACATAAAATGTCATCAATGATTATAAGTACATCCAACAAACAAACACCTGTAAAATCATTTCCAACAACCATTTTATATATATATAATACTCCTAACCAAATTTTTTTAGGTTCCACTACTAAGGGAGTCCTCACAGGCCAGGACTGTTCTTTGTCAGATAAGGTAAACAGTTGCACAGCACTTTAGGTTACTGAAAAGAAAACACGCAGTGTAATGGAACTGCAGTTAGACACAGTGGGATATGTTACAATGATATCACCATGTTCCACTACATAGCAGTGTTGTAAGAATGACTGGCAAAGGATGAAATGGAAAGGTCTGGAAGGAAGCTGTCATGTCCTAATCAGTGTAACAGTCCAAGAGTCCTGACAGGAATGAGAAAAACAAGCAAAAATCACATACAGGATAGCCCGTAATCCAGCTAAGATTCAACCAGATGGCTCCACAATACAAGTCCAGTGTTAATGTTACACAAAGAAATTCTTATTTGGAATAAAGTGAGCAGCTATTGTATTTATGGCTGACACAGTGGTTCAATATGACTTTCGTTTCTTTCAAACCAAATACAACAGACACACCGCAGGACTCCTTAAATGAGTAACCAGCCTACAAGCACAGCTATCAAAACACTAAAGACAAAAACATAGCAAAAGGCAGACATACAATACAGAAAATACACAGCCAGACACCCAATGCCCCAAGCTCAAATAAAACCCAAGATCCAATCATGCAGATAATAAAAGGTCAGATTATGGCACAAAGCTGCCCTAGTGATCCAGTCATTCCAATAATGCCCAACATTTCTGGACTTCAGCAATCAGACAAGAACTCACTTGAAATGTAATGACATGTATTTGTTACACCAAAACTGTAGCTAGAAGCAAAAGCATAAGAAGTTCAAGCAGAACTCAAAAGACTAATTTCCTATTAAGTACTTTGTGTTCCCTTTTTTCCAATAAAAATTTTTAAAGCACTACTAATGAAAAGCCTATCTTGTGGCTGAAATTTTTAGTATACTACAACATCCCATGCAGAAATGTCTGCACTCTATAGTTCCTTCTTGCCTATCAAGTGTTGTGTTTTTCTTATGTGGGATAACAAATGAATGCAGAAGTTTTCCCTGTACCCTAGTACACACACACACTTGTTAGAAATTTTCCCCAGGCATAACAAATAAATCCTACTTCACACATCAGAAGTTCATGGTTCTGCCATGTTGTCGTTACTGATCACTTCTTGGCCACTCTATTGCCTTTTCTCCTTTAATACTATTTTTCCTTACTGTAGTGTAAACACACAATATTTTGTTCAATTTCTTACTGAGTTCCTGCAACAAACTGAGCAGAGACAGAAAGACATGAGTACCTCCTCCACCCGCGATACCCTGCATAATTTCTATCAGACCTCCTGTGGTTTCTTCCATGGTGATCATATTGTGATGGGTGATGCCATCTTCTGCTGGCACCTGAAGGACTCCTATGAGATGTCTTGGCACCAGTGCTTCGGGATCTTGACCTGCTATGAGATGAACAACTGAAATAAATTAATTCACAATACATTAAAACTTACTGTGACAAAAGTACAATAAACTGTGAAAATGGAATTCCCCATTCATACCGTTCTAATTTAGACAATCAAAAAATACTGAGCCCCTAGACTATATACTTAAAGAGTCTTCAAAAATAAATGAAGATACTTATCATGTTTGCTCCAATATGAAAGAAACATCATCTAACCATGTAGTTTCAAATTTTGTAACTAGAGGGTGTGGTAGTGCTCTAATGAATTTTAAGCTCATGGTTCCATGCATCATAATTCAATGTTAATAAAAATCCAACTAGATGCAACAGTAAGCAGACTTTGCAGTACATAAATATCTGCTTACTGTTGCATCTGGTTGGATTTTTATTAACATTGCTCTACTGAAATTCTTTTCTTTGCCTCTGAGCTAACCTGTTGTATTCAGAGTACTATTATGACAGTCAAAACAGCAACAAGTGGAGCTGCTGTACTGTGTACCGTAGACAAAAAATGTAGATCCGAGCAACAGAAGTTTGGAAGATGATGCCAATGCTAAAATTCTTTTGTTGGAGGATTCTGAAAACGTTACAATTCCTTCTAACAGCAGGTTGATTGGAAGTTATATGGAATGCACAAGAAACAAAAAAATCAGTAAAACCAAGTGGTTTAGCCAAATGTGGCATTCCCTTCAACCAGCGATGTTAAATAAGAAATATCACATCATAAAATAATACCAGATCTTTCAATTAGTGCCTTGCGACCTTCTTAACCTACAGGAGTTTGGGAGAAAATTATTTATATTTGTATTATGTTGCAAAATACATGTACAATGTAAAAAATGGCTGGGCTGGCAGTTCGACAAGTAATAGGTTTGCTAGGAGTGAACATGTTAAGTAACTGTGTTTCATATGTTGTGCTTCTCATGCTGTATTTCCTAAGTGGGGGTCAAAAACCTGAGGACTAAGGACATTTTATTATATTCAGCATACCAAAGCAAAATTACTCACAACTATAAGCAACATTATAACTTTAACTTGCAAATATGAAATCAGATATAAGAGACCCTGTGCTTAAATACCATGCCATGACAGCACATTTGGGAGTAGAGATATATCTTCACACATGCTTAACCTGTACATCAGTTGACAGTGGTCAGCATCATGCCTTCACCACTTAAACCCCACGAAACAACATCTCATACCCACTGCACAGAAAGCTGGATGGGCCCTACAGTCAGTCTGGATGCTCTGGAGAAGTGGAAAACCTCTCACCCCTGCCAGGAATGAAACCACAATTCTTTGGCCACCCAGCCCATAGCCTCCCTACTGAGCTATCCCAGGTCCTAGCATCTCAAAGTGCAGAATATCAAATTTATTTATCATGTGTTCCAGAAAAAACAGGAGAATTAATGTACTTTAGCCAATTGGTGCTATGAACCTTTGGCACCAAACGTTATGTATAAAAAATGCCGAGCACAATGCTCAAACACCGAATGCTATATGATTACACAGCCCTGTTGGTCTTTGTGAATTACTATGGGCACTTAATTTCATCCCCAAAGGGTTAAAGATTTGTTGCAAATATTAAATGTGTGACAAAATGGCAACTCAATATTTTTAACATGCAATACAAAAATAAGTACAATTATGAATACAACAGTCAGGTCACTTTCAAGGCGAGAAGTGGGGCATGGACAATCCACATTCCTGCGCTTCACAGTTAATCAACAAGAATACTGCAAATAAATAAATGTTAATAAAATACAAATAATTCATTATGTCAATGGACATATTTAAATTTTGTAACATGATGGCAGCTCATACACTATTATGTAGCAGTAGCATTTGAGTACAAAATTAAAAATATTAATATTCAGGCAGCATAAATGAAAAATTTGAGACTCACAACAAGAGTACTACATTATACAAAATCATGTTCATGTGCATGCGCGCGCGCGCGCGCACACACACACACACATATATATATATATATGGAAAAAAAGTTTTTTTTGCTATATGAAAGAAAAGATGAATGCTTAACCTACTTGAATGGGACAACTAATGATTTTCTACAAAAATCTTCAATTCAGTACAAATGAAAGTAACATGTCTTGTGAAGGTCAATTAAATGTCCACTATGAAGGCAGAAGTCACCCAATCTGTGAATGACAGAAACTAAATAAAACTATTAACATTAACAATCCTGTACATATTACATACAATACTACACATAAAAATCAATTTGCTTTGAGTTACCTTGAGCAAGAGGATTTAGCAGAGCCTGATGATGAAGAGCGAGACCAGGTGCCATGACTTTGAGAACCAACTGAGCTGTTTGAATGTCCAGCAAAACTGTGACGCCAACTGAAATATCACTCATTATCAATTTACCAGTAGTGTGATAAATTACCAACATTCTACAGAGAAGAAATTAAAACTTATCAGACAATTCAATGACCTTTGGTCTGGTTTTTCTCTATTATGAAAGAAAGAAGGCTTATGATATGTCGCATGTGTGAGTGCCAGCCTGTCCCCACCACAGTAACTTCTGAAACTAGTTGGAATACATTATCACGAAACTCTATACACATATCATGTCACTATAGACCCTCCCATACCACCTCCCTCCCTACCGCCACGTTTGTATTCTGGTTCTCCTCATCATCCAGCAGTTGGCAGCCTGGCCCACCTGGTGACCTGTTCCAGCCACATTCATCCAGCAGCCTCCTTAAAGGCCAAATTAGCAAGTTTCTTTCTTTACTTCTTTACATACTGCTGACATAGTTAATCAACCTGGTTTGCTGGTACAAAATCTGGCCCAGCATGAATTTTCATTTCTTTTAATGACATCCAACATTTTATCATTGTCAGCTCTTTCATTTAGACGGTCAACCACAGTCGGGTACAACGTGCATCTGAAAAGCCAAAGTTGCCTGAAAATGTCACCAAGAACACGCAAAGTAATGGTGGACATTTAAATTCTAATCTTTTCCCTTATACTCCAGGTTTAATTCCAGCACTAAAGGATTAACACAAACATGTGTTCTTGCAAATTTGTGTGGTGGGATCAACACTAGTACAAATACTTACTAGCAAAGGATGCTATATTTAGGTAATTTTAAAATGAATTTTACAGAAATAGAGACCACGGGTGCATACTGCAATTAACTGCTCAAGATATGGCTCAGTGAACAACAATCAACTCTAGTAGAAGGATTCTACACCACAGTTAGTCATCAGTCAAATAGCAAATAAATATGTGTGTGAATGTAAACATTTTCAGCAAAGAACACCACCTATAAAGAAAATTCTGCTATTGTCATCCCACTGTGTTTGTTAATCAATGTCTGTACTTAATGTCAGTGCAAACACAATTTGTAGAACACTGTACAATCAATTATCACAAACTGCATGTTTCAATCATTTCTGGCCATCATCTGGTGGATTGTACAGATACCTCAGTATTCTTTTCCATGCACATTATTGGAAAATCTACCTGATGATGACCAAAAAGGGCTGAAACATGTAGTAGGTAACTCAATGTATAATGTTCTAAAAGTCGTGTTCACATACAATAAATACACGTATATTAAGAAATTCTTCCTCTATAAAAAATAACTATAATAACAAAATAAAATTACCTGGGCCGATGTCTGTGTCTTGACCGTGAACTTGAATGGTGTCTCCTTGAACTACGTGAGTTGCCAGATGATGATGAAACACTGCTAGAAGAGTTGCTAGAATGCCGTGACCGGTATTGGCGCTTCCGCCTATCTCTGGTACGATTTTCTCTCCTCTCCTTCTCATCTTCCTGTCGAACATGTTTCCCTGTATCACATTCCACAGGACCTGCATCCTCAGGTAGTGTCTGCACCTCGACACTTTGCATTACAGGTCGTAATGTGGTTTCACATGCAAAAGACCTTTCATCTACAGCCACAGATACAGTTTCTTCTCCAGAGGCATCTGGTTTGGCACAAACTACTGACATAGTGCTAGAATTGTCTTTTACATCCTCTACTGTGCTCGTACCCACACTGACAGATGATAGGCATGATGGAGAATTGGCACAACTATTTTCCCTACTTCCACGTAATCGATCCAGTTCTTTCAGGCGGCTACGGTACTCCTGCAAGTTCAGTTTTCGTTTCTTTGGTTCTTGCGGTTCTTCCTTGACAGTTATTACACCCTCATCACTCACACTGTTTGAATGAGCCACATTGTTACCACAAGCATTTGGCACACTCCCGATCTGACATTTTTTTAACACTGAAATCATGGTCATTTCTTTCCCAGCTTTCAGACTCATACCTTCTGCATTACTTGACAAAATCTTACTGCCATTAACACTACCCGCAGCTATATGATAATCTTTACCATTAACAGTAAGTACATTACTACAGTTCTTTCCATTTGAAGATAACAAAGAAGTCTTGGAAGCCAAGTTCTTCAGCATCATTGGCTTCTTTCCAGTCCGATCCCTAGCTAAACACTTAATATTAGAATGCTGAACTGTATCACCAGGCGAAGCTGCAATCTCCTCACTAGCGTCACTAACCTCCCCTGACTCTAGCCCACTGTCCTTTTTAGAGCTACTTTCCCCCCATGACTCATCATCCCTTACAGCTACCTTTCTGCCCTTTAAATCATTCCTTTCTATTCTCTGAGGTGCTAGTACCATATAGTATTCTGGTAGACGAGAATACACTTTTTCTTCATCATATGACTTTTCACTGCTTCTAATCTTGTCTTCACTGTCATGATGGTTATTATCTGGAATATACTCTGAAGCATCTGAATGGTAAAAAGGCTGGGGTGGGGGTGCCACATCCATGTTGCTTGTTGATATAGTACAGTAGTCATGGTCCAGTTGAACTGACTCCCCACCTCCACCACCAGAAACCTAAATAAAATAAAAACAATTTTGAACATCTGATTTTGTACTTGTGATGGAAATCTGGTATATATTTCATGATAAATTACATAATTAATTCATCAACGAGCTAATGAGAACCAGATCAGTAAATGTCCAATTTTTGTTCTGAACATGTAATTGCATGTTTTTAAAGTTGATAATAACACCACAAACAATGAATGTATAAAACCATATACATACGTATCAATTTTATTCCAGGATCACAAACAACCACATGTTATCTTCTATTTATGTACATCACTCCACAGAACTACACTCCTTACAACAGCTTTTTAACTTCTACTATTTCAAACTCATTGATATGACAAAATGTAAACTGTGAATTGTAACAAAAAATATATGACTTTTTAACTGTAGGGTGATTTCAACACACTAAAACTGTATTTGTATTCTTGTTCTCACCACTCTGAAGATGTCCACATGAGTGACCAGAACATGCTGATGATTACTATATAATAAAATTACATTCATACATCCAAGTGCATTTGGTGGTCTTATGAAAAATTTCATACATCTGATAATGCACTGAACATGGAGCATATAAAACAAGCTTGCTTTCTTTCTTTCTTTTTTTGTGTGTGTGGGGTGTGGTGGCTGCACAGAAACATTTCCAATGCAAGGTCTACCTTTCCATTCCCTACACAATTTACAAGGCAACTCATATACAACTACAACCAGTATAACTTTGTCACAAACATTTCAGCTTACTTTATAAGGCAAAAAGTCAGAGAAGCTGAGTAAAAACTGTATTTACTTGCATATGTTTAAATATCCAAAGCACAATTTTGTGCCCAAATTGGAAAAGCATGAATCATACAGTTTACAGTGAAGGAAACTAAAATTAACAAATTGCATTACATACATTTAGCCATACTTTCCTCTAAAAAGTGTGTAACAACAAACAATTATCCCATTCTAATAATGTATGATATAATCTAAACCAAATGTGTCAACCTTTAGTGTCTTCAGAATTTCAAAATGTGCCTTCTGAAGGTGGATCCCAATTTTTCAGAAGACATGCTAACTCCATCATTATGGTTCAAGTTTGTAAGATGAGGATACGTAACCAGCCGTCTGCCTATAGGGACAGAGCAGCCTGTTGGCAGTCACTCAGACCCACAGAAAGATGAAAAATGCTTACACACATTCCATGGATATAAAATTTAGTCAGTGACAGTAAGATGTGGAATAAGTCAAGACTGCAAAATACACAATACAAAAGTATTGTAAGTATTTCACTTAGAGTATACAAATGTTAAACCACATACATTATACACAGCTGATAGTATGATGATGATTCACTCCAACATTAGAAATTTATCAAAAAAAAAAAAAAAAAAGCATATATTTCAAAATCTTTTTAATGAAAATTTTAAATATTCAAATTTTAAAATTTAAAAAAAAAAAAAAAAAAAGGCATATATTTCAATATCTTCTTAATGCAACTTTTCAATAGTCAGACTTGTAAGTCTACAAAGTAAACTGTTGAGTACAGTGGAGTTAAATAGTATGTACATTTCACTTATGTGAATGTACTTGAAAATAAATAAAAACAGAAATCTGAATAGTATGGGCAATATAACATTTGATATAGAATGTGCTGCCCGAATATTACTTTGGGAAACGGAATAACTCATTCATCTTAACCAAATATTCTTGGACTCTATTATTTCTTTCTTCCATCTTTCTCTTTTTTGCGTAATTAAAAATAAATTATACAGTATTTTACTGTAAAGGAGGTACTCTTTGTAATGTACATATATATGTGGTCAGACAATAAAGTTCGTGAACTCGCTACCGTGTGCTTGCTGTGGCAGCACTGGACAAAAGCATTAGTATGGTTTGATAACCTTGACATATCAGCATTTCACAGCTGTGTTGTTGTTGATCTATGGCAGTCTCTTTCTGAGTGGCATCTGTTACTGACTGAGTGTATTTTGGTGTGCTGCTGCGAGAATGTCAGAGATTGAATTGGAGCAGCGAACGAACATTAAATTTCTTGTTAAACTTGGAAAGAGTGGAAACGAAATCAGACAGATGTTAGTGGAAGTTTACGGGGATAATGCTACAAAGAAAACAGCAGTTTACACGTTGGTGGAATGTTTTTCTGAGGGGAGAGAAAGTGTCACTGACAAAGAGAGATCAGGACGGCCAGCAACAAGCAGAACTGAAGAAAACATTGCAAAAATTCGTCAAATTGTGCATGAAAATTGTTGGCTGACTGTCAGGAGATTAGCAGAACAAGTGAACATCAACACAGAAACAGTTAGGAAAATCTTAACTGAAGATCTTGACATGAGAAAGGTGTGTGCAAAAATGGTCCCAAAGGAACTCGCCGAAGAACAAAAGCAGAGAAGAGTCACAATTTGCCAAGAACTTTTGGAGCAGCAAGATGACATTTTGGGCTGTGTCATCACAGGTGATGAAACATGGGTCTACCAATATGACCCTGAAACAAAGCAGCGAAGTGCACAATGGAAGACTGCCAATTCCCCATGACCAAAAAAATTCTGTCTGTCCAAATCAAGAGTCAAAACAATATTGCTAACTTTTTTTGATACTAGAGGGATTGTTCATATGAATTTGTTCCAACTGGACAAACAGTCAACCAGGTTTATTGTTTGGAAGCACTGGAAAGGATCCATGAAAAAGTTCGATGGAAACGACCCACACTTTTTGTCAACAACTCATGGATCTTGCTTCACGACAATACACCTGCTCACACGGCACTGTCTGTGAGGGAGTTTTTAGCTACTAAACAAATAACTGTGTTGGAACAACCCACTTATTCACCGGATCTAGCCCCCAATTACTTTTTTATGTTCCCGAAGATAAAGGAAATATTGAAAGGAAAGCATTTTGATGACATTGATGACATCCGGAGTAATACAACAGCAGCCCTGAAGGTCATTCCACAAAATCAGTTCCAAAATTATTTTAAAGGGTGGACTAGGCGCTGGCATCGGTGCCTAGCTTCCCAAGGGGAGTACTCTGAAGGCAACCACGGTGGTACTCAGCAATGAGGTACGTAGCACTTTTACCACAATGAGTTCGCAAACTTTATTGTCTGACCATGTATTACAGGTGTACACACATACACAAACACACACAAAAGCATGCACTTTATGGATGATGTAAAAGGGATTTTCAAAGGTAATTCTAGCTATATGTAATTCTGCATTCATGTGCCATGTTTGGAACCTAACTGCCACATAAGATGTCACTCCACTGCATTTTGATGCCAGCATAATATGTAATTCTCTGAAAACATGAAAGGCAGGCAGCTGGTATATGAATATATTTACTCCTTGTCTTAATACTAAATACAGCTGAACTTACCAAAATTTGTCTTGATTATTTCCAATGAAGTTTGTTAACAAAAATATGTATTCATATGGAAGAAGTTACACCTCTAATCCCTTCCACAGACCTTTACATGAATTTCAAGAGGAAGCACCACCATAGTTTTAACAACTATGCTTTGACTAGTAAAAACTTTTTGCTCCAAGATGAAATACTCCCCCACACCTCCTAAAAAATTATTCCATATTCCATTATAGGGTGAAAATAGACAAAATAAATTATTTTGAGTGTCAGTGTTGCTGACGTGAAACACAGACAGCACATGGAACACAGCAAGTGGGAAGAGTGGGCAGGGTATTTATAACCTGACTATACTCACTTCGAACACCAAAGATAATGGGATGTGACACCTTCCTCTGATATACTGGTATGCATCAAACAAGAATGCATGGTGTCACAACCCAAGAAAACATAATCTGAACACACACAAATCTGAAAACCTCTCACCTTAAACTGTCATTTATTAAGATTCACAATGTTAAACTTCAACCTGTTTCATTTAAACCACAAGTCTGTGATGAGATCAGCCCATTTCCTTCCGGACATTTAGATGTGACTGTACTATTTTTTATAACGCTATAAGACAGGAGGCAGGAACGTTTAATTTTAATACATCCTACTACATTATGAGAAACAAAGTTTTATTACCATATGACTCTCAAATATGAAACAGTTAATTTCCTTACTCATCAAACTCTCATTTCTTTAATTACAACAAATCAAACATATCATTATGTCACTCACAATTTTCAACAACTTATTTCGGCTAAGAGCCGCACCAGCATCCTGCATACGTGTGCCCCCTCTGCCTGTTCGCCTGCTAGGCATGGCAGGAATTACTGGTATTGCTTTCTTTCGACCAGAAGCCTGCAGAAGAACAAAATACATGCTGCAGAAATAAACAACACAAATCAACATTACACAGTAAGTCCTCAATCAATTACAATCAGAGAAATTGTGACATTCAATGCAACACAGAATGAACATTCCCCTTGCAAGAATTAATTAAAATATCCAAGAGAGTCTGGTTGCTGAAGATCTCGCCAGCTTCCAGAACAAGCAATGTTAATTCAAGTACAGACAACACTGCATCATATATTTGGTCACTAACATTTGTTAAAAGTGAAATGTTGTTTTTGGTAACATATTGACTACCTGCATTCACACCCAGTATTCATACAAACAGGAAAGTGGACAATACAAATTAATTAACTCAAGAGCACAGCCATAACCTTCCTTCAAGGTAACCAAATTTCTTTGAACTGAGCCAAACATTAATGCCGAATACATCAACCACACAACCTGAAATGTGCAGATGGAGAGAGATCAAACCTGCAATCACAGGTCCAAATGGCCACAGCCTAATTTAAGGTAGTGTTCAGACATACGACTACAAACACTGAGAAAATGGTGAAAAACCTTAAGACACAATGCTCAATCCAGGACTGAGAATTGAATGTGAGACCTCAAAAATGTAAAGCAGGTGGACCTATGACTAAATCATGGCATTTAGTCCAGAAATAATAAGAGACAATACAGCTACCTCAACTTCATGAGATAATGAGCTGCAGTTCCTTAAGTATCTATTACAACAGATTCTGCAGCTGCCATGTAATTATCATGCATGAAATATTTGCTTTCCATCACTGCTAGCATAGTTTCTGCTCTTATCGTGAGGAGGAAATTTCATGCAGTACTCGAAAATGGCAACGTCTAACATAGAAGATGGATTTAATCAACAAAAAAATGTTAATTTAATTCTCAATAACAAATTTCACTAGCCTAGGCAGTATACAAGTTGATGAATGGACATAAATTTCAGAATTTTAAGGCAACAAAAATCCACAGATCATAACTCACCCTTATCCTATCAATGACCTCTTTAGGTAGTGAATCTTTGATATTCTGATGAGACAGGATGGAGATGTTTCCTTTTGTTGATGACAATGGTGAAGTTGCTACAACATTATGGCGCTTAAGTGTGGATGGTGGTAACTGCTGTGTTGCCATGGCATACAAGTGTGTGTCAAGAACAGATGGCTTGTTGTTAGTACTTGTGTTAAATGCTTCCGATGCCTCAAACTGCTCTAGAAGGCTAGTTAAATCTCCAGCCTCAAGAACTGCAATGCAAACACAAAAACTATGTCCTTAACCCTCTGTGTCCTTTGAAAAGCATACTACAACACTATCAAACATATTTACATGATTGTACATCTCAGTCAACTGCCAAGTGTCCAATAAGCTGCATTTCTGAGACAGACCAATAACTTCTACTCTAAGATTTCATGTATCCACTGAGTTGCAACAAAGTTTCAATGCTACACAGAACAAATGTGCAGTCCATTTCCCTATCACACACATCAAGAACATACCAATTAACAAAATTCTGTTTCACTTCAGGCTCTGTCACAGGATAGTCATAAATGGATGCAGTATGCAGTTGTGTTCTGAATTTGTCTTACTGTCCATAATAGAACCTTTAGCTTAAAAACTTTTCAAGTATTTTTTAATTATTGTCTGAAATTACAAGACACTGTCTGTAGCAGCTGTATTCTGTGTATCACATTAAGTGTGCATTGTATATAGCAGATCACTCCACAGTGTGATAGTGTGTGGGCAAGTATAACATACCAGAGCCAATGGCAAGTGTCTAGCCCCAGCTGACAGATAGTACAATGTCCCTATCCATACACAAAGCTGCCCACACATGAACATACTAACACCTGTACCAATACTAAATCAGAGCCCAACCAGGATGGTTGGCATAATTCTGAACAACAATAATCATGTAGTATTCTTTCTTTTGGGTGATGCCCCATTGTCTGAAGCTGAGGAATCTCCCAAAAGAAAGAATACAACATTCATAACATGGTGAAAGTTTGAAATCAAAAATAATAATCTTATCATTGGTGGGATATTTTCTGTAAATTTTTTTGGCAGAATTAACTGTTGACATAGTGCACTCACCAGGAATTTGCTCTGAAACTGTTTCCACATCAATACAGTCATCATCCAGTTCCAACTTTACATCACATCCTACATGTTCTACAGAAATAGCCCCTGATTCAATGGCTTTATCCTCAGCAACAGACATGCCCAAGCTGTTATCTTCTTTACAGCTGATGAGACTATCAAAACTGAACTTGCTAAACTCATCCGCAAAGGCGATGCCAAATGCAGATGATTTTTTTCCCAGCTTCAATGGAGACATGTGCTTCCTTGGTGAAATTAGGGGTTTCACTTCATTGTCAAAAATGTCATCAGGAAAATGTTCAATAATGTGCTTGGGCATCAGCATATCCAGTCCCACCATATCCTTCACATCCATGTCCTCAGTGTCTGATGCCTAAAACACGACATTTTATTTACCCAGTTGAACATTAAATAGTGCTACAATGCAGACACAGACTTGGACAACATGCACTTCTACAAAATGACAGGAAAAGTATGTATAACTTGAGCAGTGTCGCACATGTGGTCCTGTACATCCTGGACTATTCTGAAATGGTTATTACCATTTAACTGAATGGGGTCACAATTTTGTTGTTTGCCAGTCGTACACACATTGTAGAAAGATATAATTATCATTATGGGTGGTTGCTAACTTTATTTTAAAAATTTATTGTATGTCCACACAGATTTCAGTTTTGTTAAATTCATCAGTACAAACATAGCTCAAAATTTCAGCCTGATGAACAATATTTGTCACTCCTGACTTAAACACACTATGCTGCGCACACTTTATAGTTATGTTCATAGCCTATCTACATACCAAATTTCACATTCCTGTACACAAGCATAAATATTAATTATTATGATTGCACAGTTTTACTTTCTTTAAGAACATATCATGCAAAAAAAAAAAAACCAATAACTGCATAAGAACATGATGACACCTCACAAAAATATACATCACTGGTTATTACACTACATAACAACCGATTTTAATCCAGGTAAGTGATGCCATATTATTATACTAGCACCAAGTACACAGAAATGAAGTACTAAATATTATGACTGTACTGCTGCCTTAAGACTAAATTATGCACAATGCACTGATGAATTCAAAATTTCATCTGGTGATAAGCAGTTCAGTATTAAACATTATTACTATATAAAAAGCATCCTTACTCTATGCATTTTTTACTTAATTACCCAGCATACAAATAGTTTTTTTTTCCATATGATGCTGCATCATCTATGCGTGACGACATATTTTTATAATTAGGTCATATACAAAATTTTTGAAGAGAATGTATTTGACATCAAATGTGTTTGGTTTTTTCTACATCTTGTACCATAAACTATTTTCACTCCACGAAGAATTTTGAGACACATTATCAGAAATGTACTTAGGTCTTCATGTAAAGTGCCTGAAATTTCTGTTTGACCAAAAGAAAATTTTATGAAAATCTGTTTATTTGGAGCTATGATGTTCCACATGGGTTGGCATATGAACAGAAGGGTGGACAGGCAGGCAGACTGACATGGTTAGGCCAACAGTCATTTTTCGCAACTTTGCCAACATGCCTAAAACTGTGACATGAAAATAGAGTAGAAATGTATTATTTATGAATATAAAGTTTCCATCAGTGGTATATTTGCATAATCAGAAGTACTGCAAATATAACCAAATATCTCTGCACCACTTCCCACCACAAAGGACCTGAAAACTGTTCAGTGTAACCTGTCATCATAAGGGAAGGAGGGTTCAGAAGTAACATATGTGATACACGCCTGCAAGGTAAAGGTAAAGTTGACCCTATACATGCCATAATAGTATATGAGGGAAGGTATGTGTAGGTTATTGTCTACTCATACCTAATTTCAGCCCTAGTTGGAGGTGAGTTTTCAGCCTGAGGAAGATACCCCAGTACCCATTCAAAAAGAGGGTTGGCGAACCACGGAGTCAGTCTGATTGTTTTTGAGAGGAGAAATACCTCTTGCCCACACCAGGAACTGAACCACAATTTCTTGGCTTTCCAGCCCAAAGCCTAATCACTATACCAACTGAACTATCCAGATTCCCTACCACACACCTGTTATTTCCTTACAGAGAAAAGAAAAGGAATAAGTAGGGTAAAATTTGTCTTGTCTTGAAGCATGCCTATTCTACAACCCACATGAGTCTTAGGACTGAGTACCTGTAAGGAGCCAAGGTGCTCCTGCCACTCTGTCAGCATTTTCTGGAAGTCTTCCTTACTATGGGGCTCAAGTTTCGCAAAGCCCCCATCCACAGGCAGAGAAAGTGGCAGTACACCCATATCCCCATTCAACCTGCAATACCACAACTTTATGTAAATAAATGTTCCAATTTGAAAAAAAAAAAAAGTCTAATAAAGTGACAAAAACTCTTTTTTATTAACAACACATAACAATTTCACAACAGTACTCTTCAACTTTTCTTCTAACATGTATAGAAAAGGCACTGGAAAACCAATATATATAATTTAATCTCATAAACAAGCACTTATACATCTTCATATCAAAAATACTTACACTAACTCATATTTTGGTATTTATGTCACACGACACAAATTACAAAACACTCTAATGTCTGGAGCTCACAATACTAAAGATATCAAAATTAGTCGAAGCTTGATACATTATGTGCAGCTGAAACGTAATTTCACAGACACTGCCAATGAATGTAACTAAACACTATTTTCTACAAGTTTAACATAAATTTAATTTATAAGACAGTAATCTTCATAATCACTGCCATGAGAACCGCAATTCCCATACTGAAGATCTGGATTCAATATGAATGGAAAGACAAGGAATGTTGTAGTTCAAAGTCACATGCACTAATACACACAATGGGCAAGGTTTGATATCCTGATACAGTTGCAATAAATATATAAAACAGAACTTCATTCACAACCCAGACACTCAGTAAACCACAAAGCCATAGCTTACTTTGATCACCACCTCAGTCCAGTAACTAGTTTAATAATAAAAATACCCAACACAATGGTCCAGATATAATACAGTGTTAAGTGTAATCCTGGTGGTCTTTAACAAAGCTTTAGTATTCACTGAGTTATACTGCAACCACTCTACAGCTAGAGCCATACTGAGATGTGGAACTGGGAAGGGAAGGGAAGGGAAGGGAAGGGAAGGGAAGGGCAGGGCAGGGCAGGGCAGGGCAGGGCAGGGCAGGGCAGGACAGCTCAGCACGGGCATGGCACAACAGCAAATGCAGTGATGCCAACATTAACACACTGTACAATCACAACTGTACTGCTGTCATGTCAAATTCAGTGAATACCTTATCAGACCTTAGTTCAGAGTCAGATGAAATATCTGAAATGAGTGAACAAACGCTGCTGTAAAACTAACAGTCAAAAGTACAAAACCGCTCTGGAGAAGCAACCAGACGGAAGAAAGGTATTTGCACGGGGAACCCACCTTAACATCTGAATTCTCAGTTGAAAGATTTACTACTTTTATTCTGTTCATTCTGTGCATTATGATATACTATAACTCTGGTAACACGAACTACTGTACAATCCTACAATCTGCAATAATGGATAGAATACACAGATTGTAGAATTGTGCATTTGTTGGTGTCAACAAAGTTGAAAGATCTACTACTTACTTCAGGCAGAAGAGAAAACACTTTACACACATTATCTTACCTGAAGTATATAAAACTAACACTGCAGTACATTAACCATAGAGATATAAAAACACACACACACATATTGACAAACTCTGCTCATGCTGCACTGCCCTGTTCCATAATGCACAGACTTTCATACTGAGGACAAAGAAATCTGCCATGTCTTGTGTTTTGTTACATACATGCATATATGCATGCCACCAGTGTTGGCAGCAAGAATGCAGATACAACGGGTATATAATTATGCATATGTGCAATACATTGTTGTGGTACACTATTCCTGTCTTACCACCACAGGTCCACCTCACATTACCCACACCTTGTGCATATGTGTAAGTCAACACTACGGTTGGTGCTCTGTTTACTGCCTTCCTTTGCATATCAGTAATTCTGATGTTGGCCCATATGAAACATGGAATAAAAATACACAGGAAACAGAGAAATATAGTTGCAAATGTAATAAAGTTTTATAACAAAAGAAGATAATTCAAGGGGTGTTAACCACTGCAATGAAAGAACAATAAAATGTGTAAGGAACAGAAGTAAAATTGCATAAGAGTTGGTGGGTTGACAACACACAGAACACAGAAGTGTCCCAATGTCTGGCATGCAGCAGCAGATGAGTCTAACCAGTGGGTAGTACAGATGTTGCTGAACACTTTTATTTAAAAAACAGTAGTACCAGCATGCAAGAAGATTTTTGTCGGTGTGTAACAAACAGGGAAAATTGGTCTTGAGAAAAAGAAATAACTGTGGAAAATGTTATGTATAACTTCACAATTAACTTTGATAATAAAAGCAGCAATGCTGACAGTTTAAGTGGTAGTGATACTACAGATGTGGAATCATTTATCTCTAATTTCATTCCTTCACAGTGCAGGTAAGGGGGGCAAACTTTTTGGGATACAGCAATAGCACAGAGCTCCTCCATCCCCACATCTTCATCTCTGATGATGTCTCCTGAAGTACACATAATGCCAGCATCTCTGTGTGTGTTTAGCCTAACTGTACTTACTCCTGTTCAGTGTCCCAGATGTCAGGAGCATCAAAGTTCCTGCTGACAGAAATTTCATATGATGGGAATTCATTATGTATCATATCCAACAAAGAGACCTCTGAATCATCCAGTATGTCCTGCAAATAAAATACATGACAGTCACAATCTGCATCAAAACTGGTCACTTGATGACCCAGTAACCCTGCAGTCTTTGAATGACATTGGCTCTAAACCCTTCGCAACTTGCCGATTCATAAGACAGATGTGGGTCTTCCAAGTACCAGTACCCAGTCTCACATTATGTATGTGGGACTACAAATAACAGCTTACACAGTCCAATTATTATTAGGGTGTCTTATTACACTAACAATATAACAATGAAATGCTTCTACACAATATGAAAACCAAACAGCCATCATAATCAACCACCCTGAACATCAATTCAAAGCATGCCCTGGAAAGCAGCCACGCCTTAGAGAGTGAGAAAAGGTAAAATAAATATTCAATTTAAGGAAATGGAAGATGTTACAAAAAATTACACATTATAAAATAATAAATTTTACAGCTGTAGAAAAACATGATGGTAAAAAGAACTTACAAACCCCCTAACCAGCAACATTCCATAGACCACTAACTGAGACATGTCTGTAGTATTGTAAAGGATGCCATACCTCAGATGTAAGCATGCACAATCATCATAAGATATATGACTACAGGAATGAGTAACAAAAAATAACAATACACCAGACAGGATCTTTCACATTTTACCAAAAACACAAAGGAGTGGCTTCAAACGAGTGATTTAGCACTGCTATCATCAGTGTGCAGAAGAGATATATGATATTAACATGCTTATACAATAATACTGTGAATATGTGTGACAATGCAGAAATAAAGGGAACTATTTGTCACATTAACTGAAAGACTACAATGGCACACCACTGGCACCAGCACACTTGTGGCACAAACCAAAATACCCGCCAGCACTGGTGACTACAAACTGTGTCAACATATAAAATTGGAGCCACTTTATAACCTAACAGTTTAACAAGCCACAATTATTGTTTGTTATTACTTTAAATACCAATCCCAAATAAGAAGAATTTTTTCTCCATGGCATAACAGCCATTAGCGGGCCAGGTCCTCATTACCGAGGCTTCATGAACACACTAAATAGCACTCGCCTGGACAAGTGATCAGCCCCACTCAGAGACCTCTGCCTGACAACACACAACACTCATAAGAGACAGACAACCACACCCCTAGCAGGATTTGAACCCACAATTTCAGCAAGTGAGAAGCCACAGACTTAGACTGCACAGCCACTGGGATCAGCACCAAGATATACGGTTACCCAAATACAGTGATAACACAACATTGCACTACATTCTGGATTATCAGAAACCATGAAATAGGCCAACATAATGGCATTCAAAATGCTGTCTCTCAAATGAAATGAGCTTTGTATACATTCTCTCAAAACCATTAATCCCTTTCTAAAAATAAGAAGGATTAAACATCTCAATAAGTCCACCAAGTGAAACTGGAGTAATGGGAATAGCAGGTAACTGTTAACTTTTAACATGTAAATCTGGCACCACTCAGCACCTTTGAACTAAATGTCTGATATATTTCCAATCCAAATACTTCTTTTTAAATTTTGCTCTGCAGTTCAAGACAAGCACAAATGACGTCCACTGAACAGCATATATCAGAGACCAGAATATGTCAATGACGTTAATTTATGACATGGGAATATCAATTATCACACACAATCCCAACATTTTTATAAGAAAATACAGCAAATGGTCTAAAATAAATAAAGATAAAAACAACCATTACCAGAAATCAGTTCCAACAACAATGCATAAATTTGTACTTAGGAAAAGAAATATCAACTTGTGATCATTACAACCCTTCATAGTTACATTATCTATCAATACCATCATGACAGATACAACTGGATTTTCACCTGTCAACAGAAGCCTCATCTAACAAGTGGACTGCATGACCAAGACCTAAAAGATCCTTTTTCAAATCTGTTGAGGATAAAGAATTGCTGCCCTAAAGCAAAAAGACCAAGGAGTATGACCCCATATTCAGAAATTTCAGGAAACTGAAAGACAGAAGCTTTGTGTCTTGCTTATCACTGCTGATTCTTCAAATGTACCTATCACAGTCAGTAGTACAGGAATCACACTATCAACTAAGCTATCAATCATGCAGAATACTAACTGAACTGAAAGCAGGAAGAAGTTTAAATGCTAGATCTTTACTACATGATTGGACACCAGTGACATAGAATACAATTACGTTGTAATCCGGGCATTTCTGTTACAGACTCCTGTTTGGACTGCCGTGAGGACTCCAAGCTAGGCACCAAACTGACATACATCCTCATATTATACAACTGCTGGAGCACTTGCTCATAAAAGCTGAACATTCCAGATAAAGACTGCAGTGATTGCCATTTACAGTCCCATTTACTACAACCCCAAATTATTAAAACTGATTTACATCTGCCAGCACTATACTATATACTACATATATTTTACCTCAGCAATATGCATAATGGATATTCCACATAAAACAGACAAGCAATACCTGAGCACAGAGTGGTGATGGTAATGTGGAAAAGTGTTCATCATCATGTAAGTTCAGGAAGCCTGTTTCCATGACAGGTTTCTTGTACTCAAGAGGTATCAGCCTGAAATGATTACAATACTTCATCAAACAAAGCCAATAACGTAATACAAAGCGGCGGATTTTCATTTTCAAGTATACGATACACTCTCTTGGAGAATAGGATAAGGCATTTTGTGAAAAATGAAGTGAGAAATGTTTTTTTCAAAAGAGGGACTATGCACCACATATATTACCCATTGCTAAACTCTTCAAAATCTGTATTTTACTTATGCCACTGTGAGTGTGCAAACACACACACAGACAAAGTAACACCCATTAAATTAAGTACTAATGGCCATGCCTTATATTACAAAAAATGGCACATGCATGTGATATAGTTGGCAAATGTGTTTCTTCAATACTAACACCATCACCAACTTCCCCCCCCCCCCCCCCCCCCCCCCCCCCCACCCCCCCCCCCCCCCCACAACCAACCCCCCCCCACCCCACAAAACACCCCCCCCAACAACAAACACCAAAAAACCAAAAAACAAAAAAAA
>Ga0123352_10001351_pt1 | contig 32301 bp, 21 predicted proteins | sample TergutLab28metaG_FD_89700 | JGI IMG/M metagenome (GOLD analysis project Ga0123352, IMG submission 89700) | Labiotermes labralis P1 segment gut microbial communities from Petit-Saut dam, French Guiana - Lab288 P1 | ecosystem: Host-associated > Arthropoda: Insects > Digestive system > Gut ...
GGCCAATATCTCCGTAACCATTGAACTTTGGATATAGGTGTTTTGGGTTATATCGTTATAGTTTGACCTAAGGAACACTCTCCCGAAGTTAGGTCCTTTCCTCCTGGGACACCCTGTATATGAGAAAAGCAACACTGTAGTTATTGCCAACTTTGTAAGCAAAATTTCTATCCATCTTTTCCAAGGGGCCTAGGGAAATCACACATGCTATGGCCTAAGCTTTCTTTTGGCTCCTGGGAGACAAAAGAAAGGCAACTACAACCTCTACAGCACCAACTAATTCAAGAGTTCCATTAAGCACAGCTTAAGCCTCCTAGGCATTACGGTCTGTGGCAGAAACAGGATTTAAATCACCCACAACATGTAACTTTGTAAGGAGCAGTAGTATTCCAGCACATAACACAACTTCAACAGGTGTCAGTGTTAGCTTAATATTCTGGTTAGACTTGTGATATGTTAAGGAAACACAGAACTTCTGGATGACCTGCTTTTGTTCACAATCTTCAATCACAGATTACACAAAAAATAGTAATGGTAAACATGGAACATTTTCACAAACAACTTTGAGGTGCTCACAATAATGATCACAAATAGTACCTTCTTCTGGGATGAGTCACTGTATTGCCTGGCAGAAATATACTACCAAAAGTAGCAGGTTCCTCCAAAACATTGACAAATTTATCAGAATATACAGCATCACATCCCAAAAGCAGAGTTCTCACTTTCACAGTCAAACAACTAATAGCATTACAAAACATCAACAATTTCACTGCATCATTTATGAAGTCCAATTTTATAAAAAGATAATTGAACACAAAAAAACATAACTCTAGGGAATTAAAATGACCTTTGCTAAAAAAAGAAACAACTGTTGAGTAAAGTTGCCAGTATGGCAGCAAGCACAACTGCACAATGTATATATGGCATGGAAATAATGTGTCTCCTAACACATTCAATGTCCTATATATTGATTGATGCATGGCAAACTTCCCAGTCTAGTTGTGTTTGGGGAAACAGCTGCCAGTACCCTCTGAATAGGTTAAATGGGCCCCACATTTGTTCTGGATGTGGTGGGACAAGAAAAATCCCAGGCCATGTCCTGGGACTTAACCCAAGACATCCAGCCTGTAATTAATCAGATATAAATATAAAAGAACCAAATAAAAATAACATGACCCATTTTAAGTAATGAAACCAGTTTGTAGATCACAGTTTGGGTTCTGAGTTGATTCAACTGCACTGGTTACTTGCCATTATCAAATATTAAAACCAGTACCAGTAATTTCATCTAAACTGTGTTGCTGGGAACACCACCATGACTCAACCACAGAAAATCATTGTGAGGAAGTGGTGACAATGTAAACTAAACAAAGTTAACGTAACGCAAACCAACATACAAAAATAAAGCAGTGTACTACTGTGGCATTACCAACATCTGACAATTTTTAACCCACGAATAATAATAATAATGGACTTAAATAACTGGGCACAATAACACACAGATGTATAGGGGAGCAGAGGTATGGTGTCATGCATCCTTTGGCTCAATATTAATGGTCATGAGCAGTCAGCTTCATGATGCCCCATCCACTTTATTCCTATATCCATTAGAAAGGGGTGTGTCTATGGGTTCTTCAGCCAGACACAATTACAATGACAAAATTTCTGGGCCATACAGGAACCGAAACCCCATCATCCAGCTTTCGGTCTAGACACTGTACAACTGGTGCTTAAATCTTAAAATATGAACGCTCAACAAAATTCATACTAAAATGATTTCTTAAACGTAACATAAACACACAAATACAAGGTGACAATAAAAGTAGTGAAGTTCAACAGATATATTCTAGTCAATACCAAAACACAAATTAGGACCTGACACAACATAAGCAAGTACATGCCTCACCTTTCTTCATCTTCACTATCACTTACTGGGACCTCAACAGTGTCAAACATAGTATCCAGCACTGACATGCCAAGAGCCAGAGCCGTACGGATCCGGGCCACTACTTCACCTTCTTGATCCTCCTTTGACTTCAGCTGCCAACAGTAATCTAAGGTTAAAATACTCAAATGTATCTGCAACTACACAAGGCATATTATACACACAAACACACACACATATATATATATATATAAAAGGTTAATGCATGTTCCCTGTCATTATGTTCCTTATACAGCATGTAACAGAAGGAATATACCACAATTGGGAGAATTTTCCTTAGGTTAGGTTACAACAAAATATCCAAACAGACCTGCATCTGAAGTTGAATGGTTAAAGAGATAATGACAAGACAAACTGCAAGGAATGAAAGCTGTTATACATTTACTTATGCCCAAATACATATTAAAACAAGGAGGAATTTGCAGTTCCTATAATTTTAACATCAGTACTTGAAACATAATTAAAATCTGAGTGACATAAAGACACTAATTAAGCTAGAAAAACTTGTACTGATTTCATAACAGTTGTTCTTAAGGTTCTAAGCACTTTAAATATCACACAAATGTTGAGTAGTAACGCAGTACTCAGTGACATAACTGACTACAAATTTTGGCACTCCATTTGGAGTAATGAAATATCTTATCGCATAAAATTTACTCATTTGAATAACCAAACACAAAATACAGTCTAATGCTCAAGGTTTCTTCCTCAAGCCACTATGCATTTCTCAGTATGCTTCACTACAGACTGAGTAGTAAACACTAGTGTCGTTAGGAAATGCATCTCACAACATTTGCCATGGGAGCACGTAAAAGTCATTGTTATGACATCTCGTACCTAAGTGTAACAATGACAACAGTTAAGCAGGCCCTACAATGAACCGGTCTGCATATGGCTTGGCTATCAGCTGAAGGCCTGACATGTGCAGCGTACAAGTAACACATCACATTAAACAGGTAAAGCTTGTGGAACCACAAGATGGCCAAATATTTCTTGCATTACTATAGCCATAACAGTTCAAATACAAATACAAGTGTGGTTGGTTATATCAATATAAATTAACCAAAGGTATGTTCTCCCAAAGTATGGCAGATTGCTCCTGGTACATCCTGTGTATTTTCACATGAATGGAATAAGCCAGAAACTGACTTAAACCCTGTTAGTGACTGTGATGTGTGTTAGGAGTCAGATGACAGAAGGTAGTAATTAAAAACTGCAGTATAAAGCCAAAGGAATAAATAGCACTGGAAAATATGCTTCAGGTGATATTGCTGTGTTAACCCTTGATAAAGGAAGTTCCCAGTACACATATAATTCATCCCTTCAGGAATACTGTTCTTATGTTCACTCCGTAAGCTTAGTATGACTGTAGCTCACTTTCTCAAAGTTTTTCAAAATCAGAGCATTTGTAAATTTAGTGAAATAGAGATTTCAAGATCTTCCTCAACGGCTATAATATGTGTGAGCGGATAACAGCAAAATCAGCAAAGTGTTTCCAAGTATGACATTGATAACTATAATTTCCCACTGAAAGCGCAAATTGCACTTATGGTAAGAAAATGAAAAAAACTGTCAACAGTAATCCCCCTCCATTAATTGTGGTCTTTCATTTGTCACTGGGCACAAACAGTAGCCTAGCCCCAAACTGATTCAACAAATTGTAATGCAGTCATTAGTGCTCTAACCTTTGCCTCTTCTTTCTTCTGTTCTGGAAGCATTTCCTTATCATCACCATTATTGTTGTCATCATCATCATCATCATCATATACTCTGTTTTCAAGAAACTGAGTATTTGACAGGCAAAGAAACTGATTTGTCACATTGTTCACATCTGTTGCAGTAGTCCCCAGTTGTGCCATGACTGAATCCAGAGCTGTTTCCACCGCATGTGTCTGTGCAAGCAGGTTCTAAAACACAGCAAAACACTTACTTAAAAAATATCCTAATGGCACATTGTGTAAGGAATGAATGCTCCATTTGTTTAAAAAAAAAACTCTCAAAACTAGACTCACACACAAACGTTGCTTACGCAACTGGGAAGCAATACAACAACAACAGTGCAGGTGGTTTCAACAACTGGTAGCCAATAAATTCCTTGATCTTGAACTTGTGTTTTTGTGAGAAGAGTCACAGTATACATTAAGTCCAAATATAAACTGCTAAAATAACAGACCATGGTCTTAATAGTAACACTGTCCATGTATTAGTCTTATTATTTATTATTAAAAAACTAACTAAATGCATTATTTCAAGTTACACACTTTTTTGTTTATACTGTAAAATGTACTACATGTTTTGGTTCATTCAGAACCAACCTCAGGGAAACATGTAGGGGAATATGTAATTGTACAATCATGTTAAAGATCACGACACATACATTCCTTCCTATCCACAACATAGTAACATTACAATGTGGCTTAGTTCAATATTAATATGTTGTACATGTAAATATTATTTATAAAAGTATGAAAAGATTTAAAAGCTGTTTTACAAATTTTAAGCTTCTGGTAAAGTCATATGATATTTATACATATCTCAAAGGTAATATCTGACTTTGCAACCAAACATTAGTATGCATTCTTCAATCATGATAAAAATATAATATAATATTCAAGATAAGAGGTCATCATGAGCTAAGGATATTTTCAGAAGGTGCAAGGCCTGCTTAGAAATAGGATGTAGCCATTTCAGAGTTCTTTCATAAAACCAGATATGCTGAACTGCAGGGAAAACTGGCCTCCAAATTCCTGGTAGATGCAGCAGTCCTATGCAAAAATACTTCTCCAACAGCTGCAGAGTTCAAGGATATGATAAAATACACTCCCTGTGGTTTAATTACAGATTAAAAAAATACATACATGTAGGCCTTCCATATACAGTGAAATTACTTTAATCTGATGCCCAGTAATTCAGAAATCCTGACAATCCAGCTCTTGAGGCAAGCAGACCCCAAGACTGAATTTCTGCTTTTTACCAGAAAAGTTTCATCAATGATATAGGCAGATCTCTGCGCCATGTTGAAAAAAAAAATCCTCCAAGAATATCTGTACATCCACCACAATGGTACCTCTTAACCCCGTGTCTCTTAATCTATTATCTTCTTCAGCTATGAAGACACCACAAAACAGAAGAGGACCCTGAACCAGTAGATGAAGAAAATATCCCAACTGAACACTCCTCTGATTAGTTGTACAGCCCAAGTATACAATCAGTAACAAAAAATTACCTGTAAAAACTTAGGTCAGTAATGGCACCATCTGAAAATTTAGAATATTCAATAATTCAGCATCTGTCCAGTACTGCACAAGTCAGAGTAATGGAATTTTGCCTTGTGTATTGTCAGACTGAATAACACAGATGCTAGTTCATGATTACTAGTTATGTGATCATCAGAACCATTTAGAAATAAGCCTAATGCAGTAATACTTACCTAGATCTCAAAATATTGTTGGAAATTCATGAACTTGGAGTTTCATGATACTGGTAAGGAAGGTTCAGTCAGTTACATAGCAAGCCGTCTTTCCAGAGATATGAATTGTCAAATTTTTACCTTTTAATTTTCAATGACCATGTCATAATTTTATCAAAATGCATTAAACAAGGTCCACATTTTGAAAAGTACAAATCATCCACCATTCTTCAAGTGACAAGTGCAAGGAGAAACATCTGTTTCTTTCACAAGATGTCATACCTGAGAGAACTGCTGCAGGTGTTTCAAGAGACCAGCATCTCCAGCCAAGTTCCAGTTAGAACTTTGCTGTCGCATTTCATTTGTAGTCCATGGCCTATCCCATGGTTTCACAGCATCCTTTGAATCCTCCTTAAAACAGCATGTACCATTTGGTGAGACAGTGATTGACATCATTGTCACAATAAATAAAAAATTTAAAATGTGAAAACAAAATGGAAATTACAGTAGACATAAATTTGTCCCTGTGCTTAAATAAGTACATTAGCAGCAAACATTGTTTCTAACTATAGAAATTATAATTGTGGAATAGGGGTTTGATTACCATTCCCACAAAATCCTGCCAGCTAACCTATTCAAAGCTACACCTTCACACTGTAATCCTCTAATGCATGCTCATTATAATATTATGCACCCACCTATACTTTGGTTTCCATTGTGAACTCTTTCCCTCATGAATTTTTTGATAAAAAATTTGCACATTTTTTCATTTCTCCAATATGACAATGTAGTTCTCTAATAACTACATTTAATGAGGTCTCCGTTCTTCTGAAATGTGGTGCCACGCCACTGTGTAATTGGTGTCCGACGTTTCGAGGCAACCTCGCGGTCTCGAAATGTCAGACGCCAGTTACCCACATCCCCACATCCTAGAAGAATGAAGGCCTTAACTACATGACTGACAAATCTACAAACTCGCACAAGTACATTTAAGGTCTGAAAAATTCATAAATTAAATCACCAACTACAATAATTCCACTAACTGAATAAACACCACACCCACACAGACAAACAACATTGTGTGGTTACCAGCTTTCCTTTACTCACGGCACCTATCCAAACGACGGTCTTCCATTACTGCAGCAGAAACTAATCCACAAACGATAGGATAATAACCTCCCAACATCAATGTGATCTTACCATTGTAGATGAAAAAAAATGCTGGATCTGTTACAGACAGTTACACGGCATTACAACTGCCCTGCTCTTTTAAGGATTAGGACCTTCGTGTTGATAATCCATAACAAGTCGGTAATGAGGAAACAAGAAAAACGACTCTGAACATACAGAACATTTCCAACCACACTTGGCGCACACGCACGAAGTTTACCGAATAACTTGTAACTGAAAATACGCAGGTTCACAGGCGTAATTCGCTTCTCCACAATAACGATACACTCCTTAATTCCTAGCATATAAGTACATGACAACCACAAACAAGCACACTGACGTTAGAAAAAATATATCCCTAATATACGCAAAATTCCTGTGATGACAAGTCATTTTCAAGCTCAGATCATCTTGTATTCAATTTTTCGATTGGGTTTCATACGTGTCATTGGTTACAACGTTGTACATAGTCTGTGGTTACAACTGAGTGACGTTACGCAGTGACCCAGCACAGCGGTAATTTCAAATTCAGAACATTACACGAGCAAACACACGAAATTCCAGAGTTACATGTTCAGGTGCTACGGTCCAAAACTACTTAAGCTTCGCTACAGCAGCAATAGCAGGGGCAACTGGCACAATTCGAGCAGTAAGCTGGACCATGTGAGTAAAAAAAAACACTACACAAAGATTAACGAAACAGAAGGGACGAGATGATTGAATGGCCGATTCTCCCACTTTAATTACCTGTCACCGAACTTGTACAAACTGGTACGAAGTTTTACTCATCGCCAACTTCCGCCGTAGCAATGTGCATTGTTAGGCGCAATAGAAAAGGGATGCGCGCATCTAAAGAATTCTTACTTTGTTATGCAAAATGACTTCACAGCGCTCACAACGATGCAACTTATTGCTTGAATAGCAACATGGAGCACAAATGAACTCGAAAGTTTGAAACGATCCTTTGTTCAGTTTACGAAAATGCTGCATGTTAAGCGATCATTGACTGTAAATTGCATTGCATCAGTGGTTGTTAAAGAGTACCATAAGGATCAGATCTTACCTGTGACACTTACCTTAAAAAACAATCACCAAACTGACATTTGTGAATTACAAACTAAACAATTTGTAGCAACTACCCCACCTATACTCTGGCAGTATATAAAATAATGCTCTACAATGAACATGACTTACTAGGTAACGCTGCTGGATGATTCCAGACTGAGCATGCAGTACCTAGCTTATTGCTGCTTCATGCTTAATAATTCATACCTGTGTAAGAAAAATATGCTGTTTGAATTGTGCGACTGACAGCACCAGAATTCAATTGAAAATGAAATACAGGACTCAAAAATATATTACATATTGTGAAAGTGCTAAAAACTCTGAAAACTTGGCTACAATAGATATATTTTGTATCCAAGTTCATAACACCAGTCCTCTCCAGATGCAGAAGTTGTATTCAATAGTATTGTCAGTTGCTAAGATTATAGTGTCAATAGTATAAAAATTAAATATTGTGTTACCCCCAATATATAGACCCCTTCCCAACCTTCAGTTTCAAAGAAAATACACAACACGTTTAATTTAGTGTTTAAAAATTCTTGTCATATGTCTGGGTATATGCAGTATGAGCAAGAATTAGCAGAATGATATAGAGAGGGAAAAACTGAAATATTCGGAGAAAAGTATGTCCCAGTGTCACTCTGTCCACCATAAATCCCACATAAAGTTGTTGGGATCAAACCCAGAACTCTGCAATGGGAGACCAGCAACTAACAACCTGAATCAAGCTACATGCCAGAAAATGAAGTTAAGTGTGAACAAGCCACAAAGCTTGAACTGCCACACTACATCTCCAGTCATTCTTGGAAATGAAACTTTGTTGCTTCATGACCTCATCAGGAAGACAATTTGTCTCCATTTCAGTTTCTGAGCTGTTGCTGTATTTTCTGTTTTTTATGATAGAACATTGATTCTTCAGAAAATAACAGGATGTTCAAATGAAGGATGATAGGACAACATGAAAGGAACAGACCACTTAAAAGGCCTATGACTTTCTGGACAAATATTAAAACAGATCTGAAAGAAATAAGTTGGCATGATGTGAACTGCAGAGGGAACAGAAATGGGTTCCTCTTAACAACATAATTAATCCTTTTCAATATGTGCATAATGCAAAAGAAATTTAATAGCCATCATAATCAACTGCACATTTTGAATAATTACAGGTACTTACAGATCCCAAGATACAACACAAAATCCAATGAAATATTGTTGCTTATGTATATCAGAAACCAACTTCACCAGCTAGCATTATCAAATGTAGAGTAATTTTGACCTTTCAGCCCACTACAACATTAACTTTTCAACACAAAATAAAGCCTAACACAATGAATGCTGATCTCTTAGACTTTGACCCCATGTAGCCTGGTAGAACAATGAAATTTTGAAGGGTCACCTGGCATGAGGTAAGCAGCAGGATCCTGTGCAGCATTGGTGTGCATCTACCCAACTACAAAATGTAACACACAATACAACCACCCTGTCAGCACTGTGAGTACTTCAAACCTCACTCAAAGCATAGCATTTACTTCATACATTACCTTACATATTTTTACACTCTTCATATAAAGTGAAATGAGTATGATCAAATTTTTTATGTATTGGATTCACATGAAAGTTTCCAAGCAATTTTATCTCATGTATTTGTGCTTCTCATGTAAATGACTATCACTATTACACAATAAAACTTTCTCAAGTTGAGAGCTGCATCAGGTGGCTGAATGGTGAGTAAACAAACACGTGGAATATCATCTTTGTTCTCATCACCCAGAATGTGATGCTAGAGTCTGGAAGGTAAAATACCAACTGCTCTGAAGAGAGATGAAACACATGCTTCTAAAATGTCAGTACCAGACCACATGGCATCAAATTTTAACTATGTTGTCACAGATTTTCTCCAACAATCCTACCTGTACAACAGATTTACATACAGCTAAAACATAAACTAAGTTCTGTCATTAATTCTGTTTGTAGTCTGTCTGGGTCTTAGACTCAAGATTCAAGACTTTGCTCAAAAGCAGATGAAAACTAATCCAGAAGGGGGACAATTCTGCATCTAAAGTACTACAGTTCCTGTGAACAAATTACTTCTCTTACAGAATACTCACAGTTTGAGGTCACACACTAGTACCAATAGGACTGACAATAAAACATGAGCCATGTGATTATTTTCTTAATTCAGTTAGTAAAGAGGCACTATTCAGAAGATTAAAATTATTTTATTTTGGAAAAGTGATGGAAGGTATAACATTTGTTCATATGCAGAGATGCACATATCCCTGGTATGTGGTTACCCTGGCAATTAAATTTTGTATGGTGGGGCTAAACATATGTGGGTATGAAACTTGCTCCATATCACCTTCTTGCACATAGGATTCTGAGGTTGCTCCAAGATTTCTGGAAAATTTGTGTTCCTGTGCTAACATATATTTCAAGTAATAAAATTCCCTGTCTTTGGACAATAACATAACTTGGATTATAACAGTGTCAAGCAGTTCTATTAATGTGAAGAAGCCTTACATATATTTCATTTATTAGATGCCATCACTCATTAAATTCCACTGCACTACAAATTTCATGTTCTTCTAAATCAAGTGTGTAAGAAGAGGGTAATGAATTTCAATGGCAGAAGTTTGTTGAAACAATCATCTATGTATGCCCCCCCCCCCTCTAATTTTATCATTAACCTTTAAAGAACACTAAGATTAGAATGAATTATATTGAAAGATTCATTTCAAATCTGTCTCAGTTATAAGAACCAATTAGTTTATCGTGGATAAGGGAAAAAATTCTATGTGGTCTCAGTCCTACACAAAACATAATTATATGTCTTCATCAAACCATCATTTAATGCACCATACAAAATATGTAAATGAACTGTGTACTACACCTAGTCTTTTAATCTTAAACCCAGTGGTACATAATGTAACTGCTATGATTTAAAGGGTTCAGTGATGCACAGTCATCACAGAATTTCTATTCTTTGAACAGAGTTTCACTTTGTTACAACAGATTCCTGCAACATACTTTAATCTGTTGGTGCCTTCTAAGACAGATAAATGAAACCAAAGAAAGACTGTTTTCAGTTACAGTGCAAATGTGTCTTTAGGTAAACAGATGGGAAAACTTCTACACATAACTAGCGAATACTGAATGCAACTTCACTTTGACAGGGAAGTGGGGAGGGCAGCACTTCAGAGTAGCAAACTTAAATTGTGACATGGAGGGTGCTAAATATACTGTATGTTTAGTACCAGCCAAAATGCTACTAAGGAATCTCCACTGTACAATTAAACAAAACTTTACAAATAACAACAAACAACCTTCATACAAACTTCCAAGTCATATGTAATATCACATTCTGAGTCAGGGCTCCACTTTCCAAACTTTGTTCTTTCCGTGGATTACTGTATGCTTTATTTAAAACCTAATTTTAAAAAAATTACCAAAACACACCATTTGTTCACCACTCACTCATCATGCGTGTAAATGATAAGTAAACTATAAACTTTCTTGCTGGATAAAACCACATTTTCTCATGCTACAAACATGACTCAGTTACTTGTATTTTGAATTGAAAGTAGTTATAAGCATGTCATATAAAGTCTTGGTACATCAACACCTCACTAAAAATATCTGTAAATTTCACTGCTCTGTGCAAATGTAATGTAGGCTTGCTCAACTTGTGACATACAGGCATGGATTATTAGTGAAGTGAAAGGAGGATGAACTGAGGCATGCCATGTAACAGTGCTCTGGGACATTCTGTGAAAATACAAGCCAGTAGCATACATGCATTTGGTTGTTAGCACATTTTCTGGAGAGTAAAAGGTCCTCCCAATTACAGTTAACCCTCTCGCACCGGAATTAAGTACCCAGTGTACTCAGCAGAAGACCCAGGACTTAAATGGTCACCCATTACTTTGCATATTTTTGAGCAAACAGTTTGGGTATCATTCAGTTTCCTCAGCACCATACTGTGTGCCAACTAAAGTCGATTTTTGTAGCCAAAGGGTTATAATAAACACTGTATTTACCATATTTGATGGACCATAAGCTGGACAAAGAATTCGGAAGCAAAATTTAAGTTGCCCCCATCCAAAACTGAAATCCACAAATAATTACTCAACAAAATGGTGATGCAGTATGAATTTTCTGCTGTTAAAAATCCTCTAAAATCATCCTTACCATTGCCATTGTCTGAACTTCAACACACTACAAACAGCACTTCATCTTCAATCCCATCAAAGACATTAATAATCACATATTTTTAGAAAGATTTCACCACTATCACTGTGTTTACACAGTCCATGCTTTTTCATAAATCTTTAACACTAAGATGTCCCAACAAAATCAATGATGTTTTGTGATCCCACCAATCTTCTCAACTCAACAACAATCATTTTTGTAGACACAAAAATTCCATTGCTTCTGTGGTTACAGTTTTTCACCTTTACTTCAAGGTCAGCCAGTTCAAAATATATGTACACAATGTCTATTCTTCTCTAACTTCTGTAATTCTTCTTCTCACCCTCCCAATTCACATACAATTTTCTTGGTTGGAGGTGGACCAAAATGTCTTTCAGCCCAACTGCTAACCATGTTACATTCTTTAACATATTTAATCTGAAACACACAGCACAAAAATCATCTGTTCACAAAACATTCTTTTAGAACAACTCTATTTTGAATGAACTTATTGTCACTGTTTGCTCCTTGGAAAGGTATGCTACTAAACTACTGTGAAGGACAGAGAAGCTTTGTTGTTCTCCCTCCAAGGACAAGTCATGTGGTAGCCATTATCCCTCTGGCAAAAAACAAAAATATAAGTTGCTTTGAAGGTCATCTTAGCACATCTTCAGATCACAAGATGCAGGACAATTTTACAGTATTTATTTTCAAGGAAGAAATGTGTCACATCGTCCAGAAAACATGGTAAATCTTCAGCTTTTCATGGTGGGTGATCCTCAAATGGTTTACCAGGTTTTTACACTGCGCAATACAGTGTAAATATCCAGAAGACCATTGAAGAAACACCACATTTTTAAGTTACTTTTATATCGCACATCGGATTGTTTAAAAATCATATGCAGCAAGTCACCCAGAACAGAGGTCACTGAACCTCACAATTTATCTTCTCTCTGCATAAGATGACTTGCACCTCTTTATTCAATTTGATAGTCTGGCAACGCGTTTAGGTCAAACATGCTTAACAAAATGGAAAGGAAACTCTTACATTATGTTTCACATCAGATAACTCTTTCTTCAGGATGGAGACTTAGGTTGTGCCAAAATATTCTGACACAAGACTTTGAAGTGCAACGGACTGCCCATCTGTTATCTAAGAAGGAAGAGCAGAATCAGGTCAGTGTCTCAGTAACAGTAATGAAGCTGTAGCTGCGCAATGTTCAGGAGTTCCACACTTCCATATCTCCAGCCACCATTCTCTGTCATAAAAGTGTTGCGTCATTCCTGTTTGCAGATGCCACCAAGCTTAGACATGGTCAGAACTAAAGGTCAGACAGTTGAGCATGCCTGATCTAATAAATAAACTGATGCATACAAACATCATGCAAAGAATGTGTTTAAAAACTGACAAAAAATAATATACAAGTCCTACTTATACTACACAATTATTATGCATTTATGAAGTGTGTTTGTAATTACTCAAATAATATGACCTTAAAATATTCTACTTAGGACATGGGCAATAAGTACCTTTTGTCAAAAACACAAATATGAGGAGCACTTCACTGTCTTCCTCAAATCTACTAACTGATTTGAGATCATGCTGTAAGCCGATTTTTAATTTGTAGCCAATGCACAAATAAAAGACACCACTCACACATTACTGCTATGAAGATGTGAAGTAGCACAAAGTAAAATCTACAATAAAACATGCATCCAAACTACATATAAAATTGAAACAAGAGTACAAAATAAATTTTCAGGCTTTCATGGTGGGTGCTGCTCAAATTAAAGTCCTCAAGGTTATTATGCCACATAGGATTGTAAGTTTGTAGGGTTGACTGATCCTGTCACCCAATGAGGGAGGCAGCACATTTATCTGAAACATCAGAACATAATCCTACATGACATAGTAACCCAGAAGACTATAACTTAGGGGACAACAAGGAAAAAATTCTGGCAAATCACAACATTCTGTAACACAGGGGTGCATAAATCCCAGGCAACTAAATTCTGTATGGAGGCACCTAATATTTATGGGTACTCACTATGAAACTTCCTTCATGTAACTCTTCTGGCATCTAAAATTTTGAGATGGTTCTTAGATTTTGGAAAGTTTGTGGACCCCTGCTGTATTATATCATACAGCGCAACAGTTCACACCGTCTAATTTATTTATGGGTTTAATGCAGGTCCATTCAACCCATAGCTTCTGGGCAATATATTGCTCGTGGCATAGTGTTGTGTTGCCAGTGGAGACATTTGAAATGAGAAACTATCTTTAACCCTTCCCTGATAAAGCCGAAACAGAACACCAAAGCAATTTTTAAAACTTACGAGCTGTTTATTTATGGAGGAATATGTTATGTTACTAATACATTTCATAAAAATGTGATAAAAACAGCAACACCTCAGCTTAGGTTGTGAATTACATTATATTGATTAATTTTTCCTACTACAATCAGCATATTTTTTTTGGAATAAATGATGTATAGAAAAATACACATAAAGTCATATATATATAATTATACTTATTCATTTCTCAATTTATGTACTGTATTTCATGTTGCCCACATGTAAATAAAATTTTGACAAAGTTGTCCACACCACATAAGAAGCTGAACAGGCCTGGCTTAATGCATAATACAGAAATTTTTTTCTAACTTAAACTATGCACTAGTCACTACTCATATACCACACATGAATGTGCTCATGACACAATTGGTGAATGTACTCTGTATGGTGGACATATGTCCCTCACGTAACAGGAACTGACGGTATATAATCTTAGCAACTGGGTGTCACTCAATAAAACACTTCACTCCTCTCACTTTCATAACATGAAGCCTGTCACACACTATTTCCCAGATTTTTTAACCCTATCATTGTAACACTACTTAACAAAAACAAATTTAAAAAATGTTCTTTTAACACAATGCATTGCAACTTAAACTGAGCCACAGCTTCACTATTATAATCTAGAATAACAAAAGTTATAAACCAATCCATAATAGCCACTTTAGTAAATACATCTACCATCAGTTTACATTATATTGATCTCAACAATACATCAGAATACAACATCTGCTTGTATCCAGACAAGATTTTAATGAAGTTATGATTAAGCACCTCTCGTCAAAAAATCATGTCTGAAATCCTTATACAAAACCAAACACCATTCCTTGTTACATTGAAACAAAACGAGCCAGAGACACAGTGCAATTCACTGAGAGGCTTTACATGCTGCAAATATTGTAAACCCTCTTATGAACGGATTTCAGAGATAAGAGACAAAATCTGTTGGTTGCAAAATGTTGGTCCACAATGGGAATATGTGACATATTTAAGAGTACCAGCACAAGCTTGTCTCCTTAATTTATCATTTATCTACATTCAGGACAATTAATGATAATTTTGTATTATATGTATGCATTAATGTTATTTGTACAGTACTGTATTGCTGTTTTTGTAACTTGTTGGACTATATATAAATACACACACGATTCAGAAGCACTGAACAAGCGGTGCTAACGGACCACCCGCTCATACTACCATTTTGTCCATAAAAGGGTCTCCAGTACCACATATTGAAGTATTACTTTTTAACTGACAGTTTAAAACAAATTTATTATGACATACAAAAGTACCTATTTATCTGATGACTAGATCCAGTAGAGATGTGCCTTTTCCATGTAACGACTAATACAAGATACCAGCTGCTTGATAAGCAGTCATTTTCAGCACAGTTGGCAAAACCATTTGTGAGATACCATTCATATTATTTCTATGTTATGGTTTTTTTATTGTTAGGATGCACAGTTATTTGATATAACTTTTAATGTTAAAATTCTTGCAGTGTTATTGCTTTTGATTGTATGGGACTCATGTCTGCGTATCAGATGAGAAAAAGAGGTACGGACTTGGAAGTTAAACTTAATGTAATTAGAAGAGAAGAATAAACTCTGACAGATTGCAAAGGCTGAAATTATTATGATGAATAGAACTGTGAAACAAAAATTTATCCAACCAAGGGAGTAATCACAGAAAAATACAGAAGTTAAAAAAAAAAAAATTGCTTGAGAGCTCCAGGCAAACTACTACTGCAAATGTATCCTGTTACAAGAAAAAGGTTTTAGAGAATGCTGACAGGCCAGTTGCTACATTACAGCTACGGTCTCGATCAACAAATTTAAGGAATGGACCAGATTATAGAACACAACAAATCTGTGATAACTGAAAGATATTGATGTGAGAAAAAGTGCTGTGCTTCTCAACAGATATAAATTTTGTAAATTTTCAACATTTATATTATAATACATTAAAAAAAATACACATGTTATAAAATGAAACAGCTGCCATTTCAGCACAATGACCAACGGAAAAATAAATTGTTACTCGCAGTTAGTATGGCTTACATGGAAAATCCACCTTTATTTACTTAGTGTTATGGTCATGTAACATTTTTATTTAAGTAAATGCATTTTTGAAATACAGAAATTCAAAGACATTCTGCACTTCTGAAAAAATCATAAGATTTAGTCTGACATACCCTCTCTAAATAAATTAATTTGTTCAAAGGCAATCATAAAAAAGATGAAAGAAAAGACCAGAAGAAAAAAATTGACATTGTCTTTATCAATGAAACTGAAAAACTCAAATCATACATTCAGCGTGCTTGATGTTTCTGAATAAAAAATGAGCAGCAAAGTGTAATCCAACACACTGAGAACAGTACTACCACAGAAATAAAGCCGGAAACTAACAGGTGTTTCTATACTCAAAAACAGTGAACCTAGAATTGTAGTTGTTTGTTCATTCATCTAAATTGAAACCTAATGACTTAACAAAATGACAGTTACATACATAGATGACGAAATGCATGTGTAAAAAAATTTCAGATAATCAGTGTTTTACATTACCATGCTATAAATAAATTAGAATAGTACATTCAAACTCTGCATGACACTATGAAAATCTTCAATTCTGGGCATGGCAGGTAACTGAACAAGGCTGTAAAACTCATACTCCTCCTCCCCTGCACCCACCCAAAAAAGACAGACAGACAGAGAGAGAGAGAGAGAGAGAGAGAGAGAGAGAGAGAGAAAAGAAAGATAAAAAAAGAAATGAAGAAAGTGTGTTAAAGTCTGCGCATGAGCACAAATTGTGGACACTGGTAAGGTAAAACATACTGACACATGCATAGCGGCACTTGTCCCAAAATATAAAAAGCAACTAAATGTCACAAGACTTTTATTTCCAAACACAGCAACGCAAAGCTGCATTCTTTTATCTGAATCTTAATACATAACACGATACAATTTTTATGTATTATATCTGAGAATAATTACATATATGTGCAACCAAATTTTGCGAACTAAAAATTCTCATACTTCAATATCTAAAACCAATGAATTAATATGTTATATTACTTATTGCATGTGGTAATTTAAAATCCTCAGTCCTGGGCCTGGGTGAAAAGACGAAATGATTGGCGAGTAAATCGACGAGATTCTAAAAGAAAAAAGAAAAAAAAAAAGTGTGATAAGACCTGCATATGAAACAAAAACTGTGGGTACTAACAAGATGAAATATATAATAAAGTCTAAACAGTGCAGGCACTGAAACAAACCCAAAAACTGACATGACAGAAAATGCCATCTATTAAATTGAGTATGCAGAAAGAAAGTCAAGACCACTTCAGGTTTTATGGCCCTAACGACTGCAGAGACTCAGAACAACTCTTTGTTCTAGTTTGATTTTAGTGGTATTATACCATTACATTCAACTGTCACAGCAACATTTTGTGGAACTGAAATTCACCAGTGATTACAGTGAGCATACCCTTCTCATCATAAAACTTAGCCTCATTTGTTAAATTTTAGAAATACTCACCATGAGCAGTTGTATCACCATTATTCACAGATGTAGTTGTAGGCTTCTGAGGACTGAACAGTGATGATTTTAGAATACTCTTCTTTGGTGTTTGGTTTGGTAAAGGAATTTTGTGAGACCGTGAAGAATCTGCAACTTCTGAAAACTGAATACAAAACCAAAATAAACACATGTGTCCAAAACTAAAAACTCTTTTTAACATTCAGCCAGTGCTGACAACAGTAAAGAAATCTCATACAAAAAATTTGGAAAAACTCACAACAAAGCCCATAGATGCAAAAACATATATACATGCAGCTGAGACAATGTAGTTGGCATAGTGACAAATGTATGGCTATAAAACTATCATAGTAAGGGGGCAGGGGGCCAGAGGAGCAAAATATATGTTCATGACAAATAAAGAAAGAGAAAACATCCTTTGTTGTATGCAATATGTGGGAGCTTTTAAGCTTTCCTACACAGAGCTTGGCATGCCATCAAATAACATGTTCAACTGAAAGTAAGACAAACTCCCTTCACAATCTTACATTTTCAGGAAAATGTCTGTGCAGAACGTGTTTACCTTTGTGTGTGATTATAAGGTGACCCCACTACTTTTCAGATTAATTAGGAAACAATTCTAGTTTTACATTCTGGTAAATATGGCATGTATTGGACAGAATCCAACTAAATTACTGTTAATAACTGTACAATCTGTTTTTATAAAATGTAACAGACATGAACCAATGCTGCACTCTGCTTCCTCACTTTCAATACTAAGAAATTAAACATTATTTTCAGATTAATCAATTCTCTAAATTCAAAATCAGAGTCCTTATTTTTCAAACTCAAATCTCTTCCTCTCCATCAAACACGACTATGATGCTTTATTTTTGTGTTCGACAGACAGTAAACGATTTGTTTTTTGAATGATCCATAAACACAACAGGATGTACTCCATTAAAACAGGCTTCATTTTGTTACTACCAACATTGCATTCATTCGTTTAAAAATACATGCCTTTCAAGCATACATTATTTAACAGTGAAATTATTTGTGTATCTTTTGCACACATACGATAATATGTGTGTTGAAAGATTAAATTTCAAACAGTGTACACAGATATCAAAACACTATCTTCTTAACTATGATACTAGTCAGGAAAGTGCAAACATGTTCAGAAATCAACACCACATAACAATCAACACTCCTCAACACAAAACAATGTGCTACATAACATTCTATTCATAAACAGTTAAGTACCTGCACTTTAGGCACTGAAGTATTATACCCTTCATCCATACGAGGCACTCTTTCAATGAAGGGACTTGATCCCCGGCTTAATCTCTGACTGTGACGCCTGTTATGTTGTAATGTTGTATGTTGCTGTTGAGGTGTCTGAGACTGTCGCGTGGACACTCTCCTAGTTACGCCTCAAAAGGAAGAACAAATATGCCAGATCTCAAGCAATTATAGTTATCTGAACACAAAATGAATTATTAACAGGAGAACAATTAAACAATTGTTCAATCATATCTTAATCTACAGACACTGATAATTTAATAACTTCACAACATTTACCAGTTAAGTAATATGAGCAGATTTTTTTGCTACACTCAGGTCATCAGTATAAGAAAATGTAACTTTCAGAATTAAATAATACTATAAATAATACCCAAAACTAAAACACTAAAGCAAAAGGCGATAGAGAAGAAATTCAAATGGTAGATCTCTTACCAGTTTGTCTTGGAGTGCATGCAGGATTAATGCTGATATCATCAGTATTTTCATATGGTCCTAGTTGTTCTTTCCTCTTCCTTGCAGCTGTAAAAGAATAGGGCATAAATATACAGAACACCTAAAAACAATAATCACACACGGATCTCTGAAAATTATTACATAATAGCAAATTATCACAATCATTATAACTCCATAAACTGATGTGAAACAAAATTATGGGGTAAGGGAGAGGAAATGGAAAATGTGATAGTCTAATACCATTCTTGCATGTTACAGATGGGCTGTGCATCACCAGCCTGAAAACTAAAAGGTAAGGTGTGAATCACTCCACTAGGAGACTGCGAAAACCAAGAAAAGTATACACCAATGTACCACAGAAAAAGGCAGGGGATCCTTGGTATTCTTACATCACCCAACCACCTACTAACCTACTACACACAGCACATGCTGCTGACTTACACTACCAAATTCATCACAGTTGCCCTTCACAGGCACCTGTACAGTGACCATAAATCTTTTTCCCCACCATTTGACTTCATACTGCTCATAACTGTTAATTTTCTCAGAGAATTCATTCAAAGATGAACCAAGATTCAACACGAAAGGTGGGTAAAATTCCATTTTAGATTTGCCTAAGTGTGGTGAAGGTAAACTTAACAAGTAAACAAGAATGACTATTACCATACCTATTATCAGAGCACGTAATGAAGACTGAGCTGGCTTTTGATTTTTTTTTGACCTCTTTGATCCTCTAGTCATAGGCTGCTTTGTTCCCACATTTACAGCCTCCATTTCCTCTATCCAGTTGTTCAATTTAAGTTTATGCAGTTTATCAAAACGAATGTCCACATTCTCAACCTGCAATGATAGTGATGAGACAAGTTTAATTATGTTAGAAGCTCAGAAACTTTAATCACATTCTATATAGACATTTCATGTGCATAGATGGGGCTCAAGATGGGGGCATAGCTTCAGCTTTGGGGTCACACTAGAGTATCAGGTTGAAATACGTGGTGTAGTCAATAAGTTCCCGGACTGAATTTCTCGCGCTCGTACGGAGCGTAGTTACCACACCAGCCTTCTGTGCGCATAGTGTGTGACGCAACTCTAGCTTTTATCAAGAGGTGCAACATTCTCTCTGTGATTATTGAGATGGCAGATTTCCATGAACAACGCGCTTGTGTCAAATTCTGTTTCAAGTTAGGGAAAACTGCTACAGAATGTTATGAAATGTTGAAGACAGCTTTTGGGGGGAAAGCTATGGGTCGTTCCCTAACATTTCAGTGGTTTTCTCGGTTTAAGGCAGGCAGAACTTCGATTGATGATGACGAACACTCTGGTCGACCAGTGTCCAATTCAACACCAGAAATGATTGAGAGAGTGCGTCAGATTATCCGCGAGGATCATAGTCGTACCATTGATGAAGTCAGTATGCTAGTGGGAACTAGTCATGGAACTTGTCATAAAATTTTAACAGAAGATTTGAAGATGTGACATGTCCCATCAAATTTCGTGCCCAGACTCCTGAGTGTCGACCAAAAAAGGCAAGGACTTGACGTTTGTTTGGACCTCAAAGAAAATGCTGCTAACAACCCCAGCTTTCTTTCGAATGTCATTACGGGTGACAAAACCTGGGTTTACGCCTATGACCCAGAAACCAAAACTCAATCCACTCAATGGAAAAGTCTGGGGCCACCTCGACCGAAGAAGGTAAGGCAAGTGAGAAGCAACATCAAGTCAATGTTGATTTGTTTCTTTGATCAGAAGGGAATTGTTCACAAAGAATTTGTTCCTCCTGGTCAAATAGTTAATACTGCATTCTACATTGAAGTTTTGAAACGTCTATGGGAGAATATGCGAAGGAAGGGACCTGATCAGTGGCGGAACAATACATGGCTGCTCCACCATGACAATGCGCCAGCCCATGCTGCCCTCCTGACTCGATGGTTTTTGACCGATAAGATGACTGTGGTGCCCCATCCTCCCTACTCACCTGACCTTGCACCCAGTGACTTTTTCTTATTTTCAAAACCGAAAATGAAGCTTAAGGGGCAAAGATTTCAGACGGAGGAAATTCAAGCAGAGTCGCAAGCCGTCCTGAACACACTATGAGAAAATTACTTCCAAGGATGCTTCAAAAACTGGCAGCGCCGCTGGGATCATTGTCAAGCCCCAGAAGGGGACTACTTTGAAGGTGATGCCGGCCCCTAATGTCTAAGGTAGCCTTCGTGTGTTTTAAATCATCAATCCGGAAACTTACTGACTACACCTCGTATATGTCATTGAGGTATATGTAATGGAGAACATAGGAAAGGGCCACACTTCAATAACCTTTCTGACAGTCAAGCAGCCATTAAAGCCCTTGAAGGTTCCCAGATAAATTGTAAATTAGTGTGGGATTACCCTCAGTCACTGGTACAACTAGCAGTACATTAAGAATTTAAATGGTATGGGTGTCTAGAAACATTTGGATTGATGGAAATGAAATAGCTGATCATTTAGCCAGGCAAGGCTCCTCACTTCCACTTACAGAAACTCAGACTGCCCTTGGCATATCCATAATGGTTGCCAGGGAAGTGACAACAAGCTGGATGAGCAGGGAAAACAAGAGGCAACTGCAGCCCATTCGTCAACAAAGGCAGGCTAAGGGTTTTCTTAAAGGACCCTCTACTAAAAGAGCTAGGAAATTACTCAACTTGAGTAGAAACCAGTCAATATAATGACAGAAATGCTAAATGGACACTGTCATTTACAAGGACACTATTTCAGCTGGGGTTGGTAGACAATCCTGGGCGTGGCAGATGGAAACAGGCCTCTGAAACAGCCTCACATATTCTGTGTGACTCTGAGCCCCTGCCAGTATTAAGATTTAGGCACCTGGGCCATCACTTCTTGAAACCAAGTGACTTTGCTGACATCTCTGTCCATTGCAGTTTGTTTGAAATATGTGACTGCTGAAAGCTTAGGCAAAGGGTTGCACAAAAGATCAGAAACAGTCCAGGTTCAAGAGTCACTGTGGTGCCCACCCCACTGTATTGTGCTCTAGTGTACTGTACTGTACTTCACTATGAATATTTGATACCAGGCAGAACTGAAAAGCATGGCTAGAAAGTACCCTCCCACCCTCCCTAGTCTGGCCTCAGTAATGAAATAAGTCAAGTGTCTGTGGTTGCAGAACTTCTACAAAGCACACTGACAAACCTTGATGTACTTTGGCAGACAGACTCCAAGGATCAGCGACCAGAAACCAGTCTCCAGCTGAATGCCCAGAATATTAATTTTTTCACATTTTTTTATCATGAGAAGTGCCAGCAAATAATCATACATTCTCACACACATATTCTTGGACCAAAGGTATTATTACATGTGACATTTAAATCCACAGTATTTTATTCATTTACTCAAATTCAGTTAAATTTTAATCTAACTCCATTTATAAATAAGATGGTAATTTCGCGACACATCTATCTATTTTGGCGGGAAATGTTGGAAAATGGACCAGTTTCCAAAGGGCAATATTGTGGTACAACTTCACTCCTTCTGGCACAGTAAATGTGATAAAATTAATGTATGTAATGTAATAAAACAGACAAAATATAAAATACACCACTAATAACATAAATGCATCTACAGATCTTGTCATATCTCACAAAAAGTGGTGGTAAGCAGGTGACAAGCCAAATATTTATGTTGCACCATGCCATACTGGAATACACAAACCAAACACTCTTAACATACTGGGATTGTGTGAGTTTTCAACTGCACTAGTCACATAGTGAGCATAGGTCTTGCATTCAAATTATTTTGCTTGCATAGACATAAGAGAAAGTATTGTGATATAGTTATTACAGAAACTTGCATCATACCTGCACTAATTATGGAGAGAATATGATGGATTTACTTGTAAGTGGATACCTGCTAAATCATTCTTATGGGGACAGAAAGCAATTGGTGTAACGTGCAATGACTGCACAACATAATACCACCACATACATGTATTGTGATAACACATCACCTACAGAATAACAAACTTCTAGGAAAACAAGTGTATATGACTGCCTGAGGCAGAATGAAAGATTGGCTATGCGGGTCATGGACCCCGAATCCCTAATACTGTTGATGTAATTCCAGAAGAACTACGAGAGTGCTACTACTACGTCATACTAGAGTACTGATGACCAGGACAAAAACAGATATCCTGTGCCCAACAACATATAATGAATTACATACAATGCATAAGGGATTTTTTTGGCCAGCTGAACTTCTGAGGAACAAAAGAGGACTGAGAATAAAATAATGACCAATATACGTGTTATAAAATGGAAAACTGGAGGGGAATGTGCATTATTATGTTAACTCCATTAATTTACCAAAAATAAGGCTTTGCACTTCAGTTACTAGGTAGAGGTAGGTATCAAAAGTCTCTGTACCTGTATAAACACCATGTCCCAAAATCCTTCAAGATCCAAACATGTGACAGGTTTGTCTGTTTCACCTGTCAGACTTTTCTCACAATTATTAATCAGATCACGAAACTGACTGAACTTGCTCCTCAAAAGGAGCTGTGTTTGACCCACAGCTGCATCAATCATTTCACTTGCTTCCAGTGGTAGATCATTAACTGAACTTTGAATGTGGAGCCATTCCTGGCACCTGCCCTCCAACCTGCTTACTGCGTTGTCCAAAACAGTCCTGAAAACAACAACATTTTTCCTCTTCAGGAGACAAAGGGGAAGTACAACTTTTTACATAATAACATTCTAAAATTTAATGGCTACTATGTACCATGATTACTATGTCATTCATATAAGCAAATGCAGTATACAAAGACTGTTTCTAGCAGGGGAAGAACTTGAAACAATTCAATAAAATCTTATCAGGCAGACAGCCACAGCAAAGTGTCAAGAAGTTCCAAAGTTTCAGGAACCAACCCTGCACACTTCTTCTTCTTTTTCTTCTTCTTCATCATCATCATCATCATCATAACATAGGAACAGAGTCAGTGTCTGAATGAGTGGAACATCTTTACAGTTTGATGTAGTTGCCTGCCTGAAAAAATTTTGTTGAATATTGTCATCACAAAAGCTTCAAGACGGATAGCTTGAAACAAATTCTGTCATCATACACTGCTGGAAATCTGGCCATGAGTAGCAAACTCATAAACAAGGACAGATTACCATATAAGATTGCTATAAATAAAGTTTTTCCATAACAAACATGAACTTATAAACATATTACCTGAAGTATAAGACCCCATGATGCTGATTGTTGTAGGCTTCATCATGTGCACATGAACCCGAAGCTGAGGTACCCAGTGGAGAATTGTTTACTTTGCTGACATCTTGGTGATATTGCTTAGGCGTATCTTTTAATACTGCAAACCATTTTTGTAAGGTCAGTATAACCACAGCGGAACATTCATTGATCAAATTTCACTAGCACTTTATCCAACTTCCCGTTTTAGTACAGTTTAGTGCCCGTCATTATATTTCACATAAATATTTTTTTGCGTGAAATATTTTGTTCCAGGCCTACTTCCTTCATCCACCAAAAATTTCACCCCAAAACTGAACCCTTTTGAGCTCTAGCATGACCCACCCACACACACACACACACACACACATACAAAAAGACTACATTCATGAAAGTTTCTTATGGAGGATATAAGCTACATGATACAATTCTACAAATTCAAGTTTCATTGACAAACTGTACATGACAAGCATCTAGGCACTCTCAGAAACATGAACCAGATTTTCTTTTTCTGCTCACATGATAGTTTCTCAAAAGGTACATGTAAAAAGAAATTTCAATTATGACCACCATCTAGAAAATATAACACTTACAACGTGACCGTCTTCCTGAACTGCCACGTTGCATAGTCACATAAGGACTGTACCGGAATGGAAAGCACTCCATTCTAACAGGTGTGGAGACTGCTTCACATTTGACAGGCGATTCTGATGTATTAGGTTCTTCAGCAATATTTCTATCACAAGGTCCTGCAGAGTCTTCAACACTCATGTGCCCAATTACTAGTGCATCTTGTTTTGGAGCTACTGCTCCTTCCGCAGTGTCTGAGTTACTGCTATCAATTCCTTGTGCTTCTGACCCAAAAACAGAAAACTTATCTTTAGTGCTTGCCAGTAACAAAGAGTATATAAGTCAGGAGTACTGTAATGTGTAAATAACTAAAGCAAATCAGTCAAAATTATTTTTGTAGATGGGAAAATGTCAGTAATAGAGAATATTGCATTGAAGGATAGGATGACTGACAAATTGTAAGGAAGCAGCTATGGTATGACCGTGATACTATCCTGCCATTTGTCTGGTGGGAATGAAGAAAACTTTTTTAAAGGAAAATGCTCTGGTTCTGCCAGAAATTTGAAGTAGGCACCTCCTAGATACAGGCTAGACTGTTTAGTAAAAAGTAAATAGCAACACCACACTAAATATGATCAAGAAAGGAACACTTATCTTTACAGGTGATAGTTTTTCAACTCAAAACATCTTAACACTAACAGATGCTGTTTGCAGGACCAGCAGACCTTGTTGAAGGTAAAACCTTACATGATTAAAACACACAAACACACACATACATGAAACTGTAAACCTGTCTCCTCACCTGTTCTGGACACATCTCTGTTTTTAGGTATACGTACAGACTTGTGTATTGGCTTTTCAGCTCTACGTTGAACACCGGTAGAGTTATGCTGAAAAGGAGAAAATGTTGAATAGATCTGAACTTCAGAATCAATCCTACCACCATACTGCAGCCGAGATGTGTTACATTCTGACATCTCCATGGCACTAAACACATAGCGAAGAAAAAACTCTGCTAGAACTGACAGCAGAATTCCTCCTCAAATATATCTACACATTTTATATATAATTGCCACTTGCCATGTCACACAACCATTAACTCTTTCACAGAATGAAGGCAATTTATGTTCCTAACAGCTTTGTTGCTTGGCACCATTTAATGCATCAAGCAACAGCTGTACAGTGCCATAACAGCAAAACAACATTTTAAGTTATCACTAATAACATACATACACATTCATAACTCATTAAAAGCCTTTGCTTAGTACTTTACAGACACTGTTGTTAACCTCTAATGACTCTGTTGACAACCATTAATATTACAATGGCAGTATCATCACAAAGCATACACTAAACAGTGCATGCACACTCAGCATAGGTACCACCAATGTGCAACAATATGACATGACCAATTTTATAACTCAAAAATATTTTTCTTTGCATCCAACAGAATCCACATTTAGAGTATATTCCAATATCTGTCTTTAATAGTATTATGAGCTTCACTGACACTGATAAATGACCAGCAACTGCATTTTTCCATCATTAAACTGCTTTATTAACCTTTAAACAACCAGGTTTGTATTTAAATTTAATGTATGGTTTATGACAAACACATTATTTAAACAGAAAAAGATAAAATTGTGGAATAAACACCATTTTGTAGAACATAACACAGAGATTACACAGCAAGTCTTAAAAATACAGTAAATTTCCTTGCTGCCTAAATATATAAAATTAATTTATAGGGTTTTTTTATTGTTCATGTGTGTTTGCATATATGAATGTAGGTTCTTTAATGGTGCATGTAATGTGTAAATTAGTTTCGAAGGATCTATCCAATTAATGTTCTAAGCAGCAACACGATTACATGTACCTTTCTGAAAAATCATCAATATATTTATATATAAGCCACAGTACAATTGCCATTTATTATAACAAGTGTGACAATTCTGGTCTTGGGTACCAGATTCACGTGAATACTGGCTCTGTTGCCAATGATATGGGGAGGAGACTGCTTATTTAATTTGATTTTGTACACTACATGAATTGAAAGTAATTTGTAAAAAATGGTAATTGAAAGAAAATTTGTTGCTCTCCCATTGATATCTTTCTCCAGATGACCATGCTTTAATCCTTGGAAACAAAATACAGAGAGCAAAAATTCATCTTACACAGAAATTACAGCCTGAATAACTGCATTGTAAAAACTGGAACAAAACCTTTTTAATCACCTGTGGAAGCAACAACCTGCTGCTGTCAATAGTTTACCAATGCTACTTGGAGTTCATGCAAAATGGACACAGAATAGAACACAATAAGAGATGGGGTATGTACTACATGTAGTTTCTGCAGCAGCTGTTATGGTACTTTGATTATTCATAAACACTGATTTATACTCCTAAGTTAAAAAAAAAAAAAGTCAAAGCTAAATATTCTTTTCAAAATTCAGCATAGATCTACTATAACCAACTGTAATCAATATTAGTCAATTACAGTAGTTCAGATGTTGTCACTTGTGGACAGATGGACAGGCATAACAAACTTTTAAAATTCTATCATGGAGCATGCCTAGTAAAAAATAAAATAAGAAATAAACAAATCAATGCATGTGTGACATGACATGAATCTTTACCTTCACTACAGCAAAATTCTGAGATGCTGCACATAATCTTGTAAGTGTCATTAACACCTAAATTACATATCTGTAAATTCAGAAAAGTAGTAATTGACAATGACTGAACTTTACCTGTACTTGTTGAGTGCCAGCACGTGTCTGTGATCGTGTAACCCTTCGCAGGGAGCTTTCCGGATTGGGGTTATTCCTTTTGGTAGATATGACACCTTTGCTTGCGCCAGAGGTATTACTTCTGAAACCATTAACACAAGAATACGTGGATACGAGACTACACCTATGGCACTTTGTTAAAACTTCCTACATTCTCAAGCCTTTTGACAGTAAATGAAAATAACAGATGAAGATCGAGCCATCTGGACTGGTTGCACTTAGCCCAGTGGCGGCAGCTGCCATCTGCTATTTCCTATCATTTTTTTCTCTTCTTTCCACCACGAACTTCCTTTTCTCCTTCCTAATTAGCTCTTTAACTTTTCCATTAGCCAATCACTCCTCCCTGTACTTTCACACATCACCTGTTCTCTAGCATTCTTCTTGGACACATCAACCCTTGAAGATGAGACCTCCACATTGTCTCAAAACATCAAAAAGTAAAATACCCAATGATCTAGCATCACATCCCAGAAGAAAAGATACTTCAGATGATAAAGAAAATACAAGCACTTGGTAGTGATCAAAGAACAAGTACTACTTCAGTGATCCCACCACAAAGGCAGAATGAATTTCCTGTGTATCAAAAGAGTGGTGGAATCAGTGTTGTTTCCCTTATTCACATAATATGGATTTTTAACTGCCCAATTAAATTAAAATAATATATTTATACCTAGTAGTGATTCTCATCTCTGTCTGTAATAGAATTATGTACTTTTTAACTGTCAATACAGATGCTTAACCATTCCCTCAATATGTGACAACAAATAGCTTGTCAAAATGGCATTCCATTACCAACTATTATATTAAACATAACTTCAATATTATTATTCAAAATACATTCTGAACATTGTGAAAATGAAGGCAGTTCTTGTGTTCAGGCAGCTGATATTCTAAGCTTTAATACCTAAGGTATTTAAGAATTTTGTCACTTCTATCTTTAGACTTACACTTTTTGTGACAACACAAGATACTTGTCTCTGGAAACCGTGCCTGACAAATAATAGAAACACTTAAGGAATTTGATCATACAGTACCTGGGTCCTTCTACAGTCACTGCTGCTGGTCGGACTTCAGGTGGCTGAAATCACAAAACATTAACAATGTAATGGCAGTGATGGATCTAGAGCAATTTTTCATCCACATCAAGGCATTCTGCTGGGATAGGGAGTGGGAGAATTCTGTACTGTGAACTGTTTCTAAAATGAGCAAGAGATGCCTTCTCTATATATTAATTTAATGACAAATCACCTGTAAAAATGCTTAAGTGCAGTAAGCATAAAAAATTACATTCACATTTTTTGCACCCTTTTATGAAGGCCACTAAACAAGTCAAAGAAATACCTTGAATTTGAAGTTTGGTGGAGCAAACGAGGGTAATTTATTATCTATTTCAACATTCTTCTTCAGTGTGCAAGATTTTTGGGCAAATGTCTGTCCTTCACATTTTGCAGGTTTGGATGATATTTTCTTTGTATGTCCAGTGCAGTACTTGTTGGAAATATCATTAAGATATGGTGATCCAACTTTATGACGAACAATTCCACACTTAAAAACTGGTTTTACAGAAGCCTTCTTCAACATTTTCTGCTTTTCTTTCTCTTCCTTCCATTTTTTTAGTTTCTCTTTCTCTTCCTTCCATTTTAGTAGTTTTAATTTTCTTGCATCAGCTACTGTTTCTGAAAAATTAAAACATTAAGCTGTTCAGCATTAGAGAACCAATAAAGTGCATAGATCATCCAACACCAAATTAACACACTTATCCAAACAGATAGCAGCTTTCATGTATCATGGTTATGAAAATCCATATAATTATTAAGAACTCGAGGTATAATCGGCCTTAATTAATGAGAGTTTGAAATCCCAAAAATTCAGAAATTTTGTGCACAGCTGTTACTTTTTAATGGCAACAATAATTTTTGTCCTATACAGTTCATATAGCAAAATCAAAGTGCATTAAAATGCCATTTCTAAAGAAATGCATTAAATAACCTGTATGGTTGACAACTATAAAGAGAAAACAGCCTCCCATCAACAATTCAGATGAAAATTTCCAGATGTTTAATTTCCAAACAGGAAAACAATTTACAGATAAAGCAAAAGAATTTAAAGAAACAGGCTCCATTGTAGACAGTATAAGATGAAGCAGAAGATGTGCTGAAAAAAGCTGAACAAAACTTGTTCCAGATGTGACTCATCTATGAGAAAATCACTGGTGCAGTTTCTGGTGTAAATGGTGGGTCTGCATTATTACAACAAATGTAATAAAAATGTTGCATTTGCATTTGTATACAACTGTGGTTCACAAACTCCCTGATGTAGATCATGAAGCAAAATGAAACTTGTGAAGTGGTACCTTCATTGGTTGCATGCTACAGAAACTGACATCACAGATTCTATGCAGCAAACAAATCTTAGTTTCATATTGGTGGATATGTTAAATCTGACAATAACAGGCAGTGACTTGCATACAACCACACATTAACCCAAGAAAGATCATTACATACTGTTGACATAAACATGAGGCGTAAGTTCCACTGGTATTATTGGACCCATTTTTCGAGATCATAAATTCACACATGTTCTGACACAATTTTCTGAACACCTGTCTGGTTACAAAAGAACACAGCACATATTTCAGCAAGATAATGCAAGACTTCACACTCCAAACAACAACAAGCACCTACTGGATAAAAATAATATTCACTGCAATTAATTAAACTAATACATGGTACCCTGCTCACAGTGGAAGGGAACAGCAGTAGTTGTTATATAGCCTGCAATCATGCAAAATGGCCTGCATGAAGAGTGATACATAAAGCCATTGTAAGAACATTCCATGGACAGAAACACTCCTACTTATACAACTGCAGCCTTATGCAATTTTTCACAAATTCATATTTTAGATATAAGCATTTTTTCCTAATGAATGTTAATTTCAATGATGTGTGTACTCTTCACCAAAAATTATTAAACTAATCAAATCCACAAGAAAGAGAAGGGCGGAGTATGTCACACACATATGGACAGGAAGAGAAATGCATACTGGGTTTCGGTGGGAAAGCAAGAGGAAAGACCTATAAATTGATGACTGAACTCGCTCGTGATATTACTTTTGTCTCATAAGTACCGGAAATGGTAATGGTCCGGCGATTTCTGACTACCAATTCACTAAAGCCTTACAAGATATAACTAGCCATAGAAACTTCCGAAGAAAAAGGCCGAAAATCACAATAATAAATAACAATAATCTAGTAACAGTTCTGACCAAATATTGTATAAATTTAAACTTCTAATGGCAATAATTTTGCCTAATAACAGAAAATGCCATCACTTACTGTGAGTTTCGGAATCACCACTTAAGCCTTTCAAATTACGCTGCCTGCTGAAATGCTCAGTTCTGGAAACACGTCGATCTTCCAATTTCTGCTGTGCTCGTTTACATTTTCCAGCTTCCGTGCACAATAAGCCAGTCCTTTTATAGTGATCTATGAATCTCGAATTCATTGTAAACATAATCAACTGGAAAACACAATCAGAACGACAATGTCTATCCCTGGGTAAGCGAAACGCTTCTAACGACCAACAAAATTTGAAACCACCACCTCAAACGTCATTGGTGAATGAATACTGAAACTCGCTCTAAGTAATCTGTAGGCACACTCAACAGCACGGGTTTAACAGGATGGCTAACGCAACAATTTTCAATTTCTCTACCAATATTCAACATAAGTGCACCAGGAGTTATAGCAATTAATTAACGGACTAGACATCCATTGTTTACATCCCGATGTACCCTGTGATAAGGTTGTAATTAAAAATATTAGGTAATATATGTAAAACCGAGAAGCCGTGAGTTGAATGACGTCAGGAACCCCTGATGTAGAAAGTCGATCATCGACACGGCATGTCTCTTGTATTTTTATTTATTTATGTATTTGAACAGACTCAACGTACACGTGCTTTCAAACCAAATCAGTCAACTGTTAAAATATTCTTATTCTTTGGCTTTTTTTCTCCTCTCCACAGAACCCATAACAAAAACCCACCAGTAATAGACATCGGATATGGAAAAACAGTAACGGGAGACCACACAGGACAGCAGCCAGCAGACATACTAGAGATGCACCCCCAGGATAGCGCACATTACAGATACCCCACCTGCCCCCCTATAAATAGCATATAACAAACATCACAGATGCTGAGATCTCACCATCGTGACATATCCATACCAATCCTGTAAAGCAGTACCACCATACTTTCGGATGTAAACCTGATGATGGCCACATTAGGCCGAAACATGTA
>Ga0123352_10001355_pt1 | contig 32280 bp, 29 predicted proteins | sample TergutLab28metaG_FD_89700 | JGI IMG/M metagenome (GOLD analysis project Ga0123352, IMG submission 89700) | Labiotermes labralis P1 segment gut microbial communities from Petit-Saut dam, French Guiana - Lab288 P1 | ecosystem: Host-associated > Arthropoda: Insects > Digestive system > Gut ...
ACCCACCGCGTATATGCCTTTCAGACTTGTTTACTTCTAAAACTCGCCGTGCTTCGCCTGCAAGGTTGGGGTTGATTTTTATTAATCTCTCGGTTACATCTTTATGTACGGTAGATTTACTTATGCCAAACTTTTTGGCGGTTTCTCTCACTGTTGCATTGGAATTAATAATAAAATTGGCTACTTCAACGGCCCTCTCTTCGATATATGTCTTCATGAAATGGCCCTCTCTTAGATATCGTTAGGAAATTATATGAGGAGTTGTTTGAGGTTAGAACAGAATTGATATGTAATGTTGAAAATGAGCGGAATAAAAACTGCCATCTATCGCGGGGAAGTTAGCGATAGATGGCAGTTTTGTTGGGAGGGGGTTACGGACGGTCAATTACTTCTGGGACATGTGCCACATACGACCAGTCGGTTATACTGTTGTCATATAACCATAGCACTGCCAAATTCGCCAAGCCGGCAAGTGGGCTTATGTCGCTTATGCTGTTTCCACTTAGACCCAGCCCCACCAAATGCGTTAACCCGGCAAGCGGGCTTATATCGCTTATGTTGTTACGACCTAATTCTAGCCCTGTCAAATTCGTTAACCCGGCAAGCGGGCTTATGTCGCTTATGTTATTGTCATGCAGGGACAGTCGTTCCAAATTCGTCAACTCCGCAAGTGGGGTTATATCGCTTATATTGTCACCTAGCCACAGCCCTGTTAAATTCGTCAAGCCGGCAAGCGGGCTTATATCGGTTATATTATTGTCATGCAACCACAGCCCTGTCAAATTCGTCAACTCCGCAAATGACGCTATATCGCTTATGGTATTCCAACTTAGACCTAGATTTGCTAAATTCGTCAACTCCGCGAATGGGCTTATGTCGGTTATATTGTTGCCATGTAGCCACAGCCCTGTCAAATTCGTTAATCCGGCAAGCGGGCTTATGTCGATTATATTGTTGTTGAGCAACTGTAGTTCTGCCAAATTCGTCAATCCGGCAAGCGGGCTTATATCGCTTATGTTGTTATCATTTAGTTCTAGTTCTCTCAAATTCATCAACCCGGCAAGCGGACTTATATCGCTTATGTTGTTATCGCCTAGATTTAACCAGTCCAAATTCGTTAACCCGGCAAGCGGGTTTATATCGTTTATGTTGTTGCTAGTTAGCGCCAAGACACTCAAATTCGTCAAACCTACAAGTGGGGTTATGTCACCTATGTTGTTGTCAGCTAATCCTAGGCTTCTCAAATTCGTTAACCCAGTAAGCGGGGTTATGTCACGGATATTGTTTACGCCTGCCCCTATGAATGTCAGATTCGTCAGTCCAGCAAGTGAGGTTATGTCGCTTATGTTGTTGCCCTGTAGCTGCAGTTCTGTCAAATTTGTTAATCCAACAAGTGGACTTATATCGCTTGTGTTGTTGTCACCTAGCAACAATCTTGTCAAATTCGCCAGGTCGGCAAGTGGGGTTATGTCGGTTATACTGTTGTCATGTAACCGCAGTTCTATCAAATTTGTCAATCCGGCAAGCGGGCTTATGTCGGTTACATTGTTGTCCATCAGACATAGTTCTGTCAAATTTGCCAAGCGGGTAAGGGAACTTATGTCGGTTATATTATTTTCACATAGCCACAGTTCTGTCAAATTCGTCAATCCAGCAAGAGGGCTTATATCGCCTATGTTATTTCTGCTTAGAATCAAGAGTTCCAGATTCATCAAGCCCGCAAGCGAGTTTATCGCACTTATGTTATTGTCACCTAGCCACAGTCTTGTCAGATTCGGCAAGCCGGCAAGCGGATTTATATTGCTAATGTTGTTCTGACTTAGACCTAGACTTGTCAAATTTGTCAATTCCGCAAGTGGGGTTATATCGCCTATATTGTTAACATGTAACCACAATTCTGTCAGATTCGTTAATCCGGCAAGCGAACTTATATCGCTTATGTTGTTACGGCCTAGATATAGGAATGTCAAATTCGTCATGTACCTAAGCGGCTCAATATCTTCATTTGTTAATTCCATCCCATTTAACTGAAGTTTTGTTGACGACGTACAAAACCGCACCCCTTGGATTGTTATATAAGCAAGGGCTCCTGCCGGTGGTTCAGGCGGAGCATTAACAAACACCATCCTTGTGCTACCATCCCAGTCTACACAATAGCCTACACTTTCGAGTATCGCCTTAATTGGCACCATTGTACTGCTACCAATAATTTGTGCAGGTACATCCAGCGGGTGGTTCATACCATTTGTGGTGAACGTATCGCTGCCAATGGTAATAACCACAATATGATTGTCGCTGGTTAGGGTTGCGGTTCCTGTCTCGCTATCCCAATCCACGTAGAAGTCTAATGCTTCAAATACCGTACATACAGGTGCCAGCGTAGTGTCGCCTACAAGCACTGGACCTTGAGCAGGGAAAGTTACTTGTCTGCCTTTAATGGTTATACTTACATCACTCGCATATGCGACTGATGGTGCACATGCACTCAATGCCAAGACAAGTGTCAGTGCTATGACCGCTAGTATTTTTGCAGTTCTCATGGCTAATTCTCCTCTGTTTTTGTTTTTAACGCAACATCAGAATGTGGTGGCACGTTTTTGTAGGGCTTTTGTAAACCTCCAGCGCAGATGCAATATACTACACATATCCAAATATATCAGGAAGGATTTCCCACGTCAAGAAACGGCACGACATTCTAATTTGCAACATGAAATTGGCATAACTACTGGAAACTCAGTATCTACTATTGTTTTGTGTGTTATTTAATTATCACGATTGACCGTTTGTTTGTTCTATTGCAATATGTACAGTAGATTTACTCATGCCAGACTTATTGACTATCTCTTTTATTACGGCATTGGAACTAGTGATAAAAGTTAATTAATATAATCAAAAACAAGCCACCAGCATTTTCACTTATGGAGTTAGCTGATGGCTTGTTTTTATACTTTGCTACCTACGTGCATTACGCCCCAACGCAGCCTTATGAACCTCTTTATTCTGGTCAGGGTTTTGTACTTTTGTACCATCAGATTCTTGCATAAAATCATTGGCGGCCTCTAATGAACCTACATTACCAGTGGCACTTGCATCTTTTTTATTTTTTGACATAATCTTACCTCCGAATTTTTTCATAGTATCTGCATTTTGCTTAGAGTTTATTCGGTGTAGTAAATTCTGTCATATTCTTTCTAAAATATAGTGGCAGCAACTGTCTTTGCACTTTAGGATTTTTTCGCGCCTCAATTGCAAGGGCTTTGAAGAAGGTGCGCCATAGTTCTTGTGTTTCTAGTTCATTTTCGGCATAGCTCACGTCCACATTGTGTGGGACGTGAGAAATTACATAGGTTTTTCCGTCATATATCGCTGCTTGGTGGCGGCGTTTATCGTGTATTACCCAGGATTGGTTCATAAATCTTTCGCTAAAATGGTTAGCCAGCAGGGGTAAAACGTCATTTTTTGGTGTGACGGCACAGTACAAAACCCCAGATGCATAGGCAAGCAGTTTAAAATCTTCTTCTTCCGATTGGGAAGGGCTAACCTTGTTGCTGGTTTCGGCAAAACGGCAAAAGCCAAATAGCAAATGGGCTTCTCTGCCAACGTGACCTGCCAGTTTATGAACCCTTCGCACACAGTCTTCTTGCAAATGGCTGTCTATCATATGGCCTAAAACAAATCCGAGCTGTATATACCGAAAAATTTCCATGTATTTATTGTCTTCCCCTGATAAAAAGGCGTAATATACACGTGTGGCGGCGTCTTCGGATATTTTATCTCTAATGCCTTTGAATACGCGGGTGGCTTGGGTGCTGCAAGTGTTTATCCGGTGTTCCTCACCACCTAGTATAAGCTGGACCTGGTCTTCACTTTGTATTATTATCGGCGTTATTTTTTCATAATAAAAGGCGTAAACTATGCACAGAAAGCCATCAAAACTGCCGTCAAATACCGCGACAACTTCCCGATTGTCTTTCTTTACGGTTACCATGCTTTTTGCAGCGCATGCTCGCCCTGGTCTACAATGCCTGTATGACCGAGAGGGGACAAGGAGCCGCCGAGGCGTGCCGGAGGCATGCTAGAAGGTGATGAAAAAGCAAGCAAAGATTTCAACCCGGGATGGGTATCTGTACCGGAATTTCCCAGTAGAGCCGGTGCTGCTTTAAAAACTTCCGGGTTGGTATCCAGTAGACTCATTTGATCGTGGATAAGTGTATTTTCTGTTAATCTTCTTGACAGAACCTCTTGGGTGAAATTAACTTTTTCGTACATTTTTCCATTGCAAAGCAAGAAATATTTTGCGCGTTTTAAAACTACGCGCATTTTTTTTAGATCTTCAAAACTCAAAACCCCTACCCGCCTGGCTGCTACAATTTTTTTTGCGGAACGTTCGCCTATCCCTGGCACTCTTAGTAATGTCAAATAATCAGCCTTGTTTACTTCTATCGGAAATTGCGCTAGGTTTTGCAGTGCCCAATGACATTTGGGATCCATGTCAAGAGACAGATTTTCTTCCGGATTGCTGAATAATTCTCCCGCGGTAAAGCCGTAAAAACGCAGCAGCCAATCGGCCTGATACAGCCGGTGTTCTCGTAGTAATGGGGGGCCGGTATTAGGCAGCAAAGCACTGCCGCCCATAGGAATGTAGGCAGAAAAAAACACGCGTTTTAATTTATAATGTTTGTATAATCCTTCTGCTAGGGAGATAATTTTATTGTCGCTTTCCGGCGTTGCACCAACAATAAGCTGAGTGCTTTGCCCTGCCGGGGCAAATTTAGGTGCATGACGATAAAGGGATAACTCGTTTTTAGATTGAATGATGCCTTCTCTTACAGATTTCATTGGGGCTAATATGTTCTTTTTTGTTTTCTCTGGGGCAAGTTTTGCCAAACTGTCTTGAGATGGCAGTTCTATGTTTACGCTTATGCGGTCGGCAAGCATTCCGGCTTGGCGAATCAGTGCTTCATCTGCGCCGGGGATTGCCTTAACGTGTATATAGCCGTTAAACTTATAGGTTTCACGCACCAGCTGCAATGTGGCAATAAGGAGTTCCATTGTATAATCAGGGCTTTTAATTACTGCGGAACTTAGAAATAACCCTTCGATATAATTGCGCTGGTAGAAGCGGATTGTGAGTTCTGCCACTTCCCAAGGGGTGAAAGCAGCACGAGGCACGTCGTTTGAGCGGCGGTTAGTACAGTACTGGCAGTCGTATATACATGCATTGGTAAGCAGTATCTTTAACAGAGAAACGCAGCGCCCATCTGCAGTAAAGCTATGGCAAATGCCGCAAGCAACCGCATTACCTAATGCACCTTTTTTTGCTGATCTGTTATTGCCACTGGATGTACACGCTACGTCGTACTTCGCCGCGTCGGCCAAAATTTCTAGTTTTTGCATGATTTCCATAATAAACCTCTCCGCTAGACCGTTTATTTGTTCTGTGGGCATTATACAATACTAAAAAGAAAAAAGCAAACATATGTTTGCTTTTGACAAAAATCCAAGTTAATGCTAGGCTGGTTGTAATAGCGTTTTTCTGAAGTTGCAAAAAACGTAATTTTAGTTAGGAGACATTTATGATAGACAAATCAGTAGCGTATAAAGACATTATTATGGTAATGCCTGGCAATAAAGCGACAGATACACCCGAACCGACGTTGCCCCAAGGGTTTAGTTTTCGATTTTTTAATGACGAAAATGATATTTCCCATTGGTGCAGAATCGAGACATCTGTACAGGAATTTGACTCGGAAGCTGAGGCATTAGACCATTTTAAAGAAGAATTTTATCCCCACATGGAGGAATTAAAAAAGCGCTGTATTTTTGTTTTAAACAAAGAGGGCTTGCCCATTGCAACTGCTATGGGGTGGTTTAGCCATGGGGAAATTGCAAACCGGCTGCACTGGATAGCAGTATGTCCGGGCTATCAAGGCCTTGGTCTTGGCAAGTCTGTTAGCCAGAAAGCTGTGACTGTATGTGCAAAAATTGCGCCGGGTGAAGATATTTGGCTAAGTACGCAAACTTGGAGCCACCGTGCAGTTCTTATGTATCATAAGCTGGGTTTTGATATGCTAAAAAGCGAAATGCAACTTGGCGAGAAAAACTCATATGTAAAAGATTTCGATGATGGGATGGAGATTTTAGCAAGCATCCTTAAACCGGCAGATGTGGCTGCTTTGCAAGAATCAACGAGATAAAGGTGGTTAAGTATATTTTCAGTTGGTAACGATTTGTTACCAACTGATTTTTTTGTTTTAGGCTACATCATCTCTATTTTATAAATCATGGGTAAAATTGTCCTGGCATCGCTAGGGTGACTTTTTATTGTTCAGAAATAGCGAAAACCAAATCCTAACCAAACCGGAAGCAAACTATAAGCAAATGGAACCACCAATACCAATACCAATACCAATACCAATACCAATACCAACATTATCACATTAAAGAGCAATGTAATATATAATTTTATTTTCATTTTCATTTTCATTTTCATTTTCGATCTAACGCACAAAAGAAGCCAAGTGAACATAACCACGGTGATATCAATTGCAATTAAATACTTTCATGCAAGGGATAAAATAAATTCAAGTGCCTAGTGTCACTAGCCGCTTGAATTTATCGTTTCATATTTGGATAATGACGGACATGTAACAACTTTAAACACTTTGGAATAAAATATAGCAAACATACTACTAGGGCGTGCTTTCTGCGAAAGCACCCATCTTTGCAACTTATCGTTGAAAACACGTCCTATTCTCCAGGAGTAAAATTATGCCACTTACATTTCAACGCCCGCCTCATTCGGTATTTTCGCAACAGCGCAGACAAATCCATGAACATAAAAACAACAAATTACCAAATATCGAAGAAGAAAATGATTCTTTAAATTTTTACCCGCTATTATCCGAACAGCAAAATCAAAAGACGGCCCAGTCAGCACCGCCACAACCTGCACAAAATCCCTATCAACGGCCACCAAACCCATTGTCGCAGCAACTTGTGCATCCGCAACCACAGGCTAAGCAACCGCCGCAACAACAATTACACCCTCAACAATCGGCAAACCCACTTCAACAGCAACGTTTACAACCCCAACAACCGACAAGACCACTGCCCCAGCAACGATTACACCCTCACCAACCGACACACCCGCTGCCACAACAACGCCTACAACCCCCACCCCCTATGCATCAACCGCAACCGACTCCGTCCCCAGCAAATGCCCCTCAAGCATCTACACCGGAAGCCGCTGCCGAACAATTTCGCCGTATAAATAAAACATTACCCGATGGCGTTATGTACGAGCCTCTTGATGAAGACACTATGCGGTTATTAAAAACAGCAGCCCAAAAGCAGCCGCCACAAAGTCCGCCTACGCCAGCGCAATCTCCGGAAAACACCGCAGAACAATTCCGCCGGATTAATAAAACATTACCTGATGGCGTTATGTACGAGCCCTTGGACGAAGGTACGATGCACGCACTTAAACCCAGCACAGCCCCATCCTCTTCAGCAACAACGGAGATATCAAAAACCCTGCAAAGATTGGCCCAGGACGAACACAATGCCCACATATTTTACTCCCGCATCGCTCAAAACGCCCCCAGTAATGAAGCAAAACAATCTCTCATGGATCTAGCAAATGGATGCGAGTCACGTTGTTCAAAATATATTCAAATACTCAGCGCGCAATTTAACCTAAACTTTGTTCCTGCCCAAAAGGAAATAAACACACGAATCCCCTACTCCAACGCCATTCACCTTGCAATAAACGAAGAAAACAAGGCCTTAACCACCCTTACAAATCTCATTGACCAAATTGAAGGCACACCGCTTGAAATGCAGATCCAGCGCATGATAAGCAAAAAAATACTCGCCCATCAAATCCTACTATCCACCACAACCACGCCCATTCCACACTCACGATAATGGCCACCGCCATCACCGGATGCAATTCTATAAATATCACCGGCCGTCAGTTCCTGCATTAACATTTTTGCGGCCAGGCCGCCCTCACTGATAAGCCTATCCATTGCTGCACCACTTGTGACAACCGGTAGGCTTGCTTTGCGCGTCATTTCCCCAACCAGACAAGCTGCATCTTTGCGAAAGCCTAAAAGGCGGATGTACTGTAAGCCGCCGTTTTTTTCATATATTTCCATGTTGTCTATTCCAAGCAAAATACACAGTACGGCTCTTTGCAATCTTGTATATGTGTATCTTTTCGTTTTTACCGCATCCAACAGGTCTGAAATCTTTGAAAATTCCCCACATAATCGCCGAAATCTGTTCTCAAGACCCTCTCCAAGCTCAAATATACTAGTGTACAGTAAATATTTAAAAATATCGCTAAAATCATCCAGTTTTACAAACTTGCATATATCTTGCAATATTTGATGCACTTCTTTTGGCACAAGGCCAGTCATATCATTACCAGCCAACAACCCATGTCTTATTTTTGTGGCCGAAGGGCCGCCTTGCTGCCTATGGGTGGTATAAACATTCATGGTACTGCCCAAAAGCTTAAGTGCTTTACAGTACTCCATTGCCAACCCATTATTTGGCATAGTTAATAGACCTTTAGTAAAATTATTTAAGCAATATTCCAATGCATTTCCTTTTGCTGCAGCAAAGGACATACCTTTATCAAGCCCCGCCCTCAATGCTTCCTTATATTTTGCGGGTTCTTCAGCTAAAATATTTCCAGCTTCCACTATTTCATCCAAATTGCCGGACTCACTGCCAAAAGAAAGGGCGTCAACAACACCTGTTGCATGAAGCAGCCCAACGCTTCCCCTTGCGAAATAATCTGCGCCGGAAATTACATACTGTACCGGGATTTCTATAACCACGTCCACGCCGTTTAAAAGTGCCATTTTTGTACGCTGCCATTTGTCGCAAATGGCAGGCTCGCCTCTTTGAACAAAATTACCGCTCATTACAGCAATTACATATTTGCACTGGGTTATCTCCCGGGTTTCTGCTATGTGAACATGATGGCCCATATGAAATGGATTAAATTCGACAATAATTCCTGCAGCGTACATTTTTGACACCACCCTTCACTTAATATGGCATTATACCAATAAAACCTTACGAATGAATAGCATGAAAAGAATAACAAACATAGAATTTCATAAAAAATACTTGTTTTTCGTGTAATTATATAGTTTAATATAGGGAGGGGAGAAAAGGAGGGATTGTGGATGACGGATTTTGACAGAAAATCTATGCTTGAGATGTTTATTCTTGAAATGTCGCAGCTTATTGCTAAATTAGAATCCACAATATTGCAAAGCAGCGCTGAATATACTTCCGAGCAAATTAAAGAAATTTTCCGAATCTCCCATTCAGTAAAAGGGGCATCTGAAATGATGCTGTACAATAACATTGCAGACGCAGCACATGCTGTGGAGAATTTGTTTTATTTTTTACGTGAGTGTAAGCCTCAAAATATTGACTACAGCAGAGTGTCCAGCCATGTATTAAGCAGTGCCAGTTTCTTAAAGTCAGAACTGGCCAAACTTAAAGATAAAGCACCTGCTGATGGGGATAGCAAGCCATTTGTAGATACCATTTCGCAATTTTTATATGAGCTTAAAGGAGAAACAAGCCCGGTAGCAGCCACATCTGAGCCGGTAACGCCCATTGCTGCTGCAGCAATCACGCCGCAAGCAACTGCAGTTGCATCAACAAATGATGGGCTTCACAAATATAAAGCAATGATTTTTTTCCAAAATGGCTGCGAAATGGAAAATATTCGTGCATTTACCCTTGTGCATAATTTAAATGATTTAGCCTGTGACATTGTTCACACGCCCGAGAACATTATTAACGAGGAAAGTACAGATATTATTCGCGAAAATGGCTTTTCTCTTGAATTTTCTTCCATACATGACTATGATTACGTGAATAGCCATCTAAGCCAAACAGGATACTTAGAAAGGCTTTCCTTAAATGAACTATCAACTATGGGAGCTGCAACTACGCCAGCATCGGATCCAGTGCCAGAGTCTATTATTAACACCCTCGGTCCTGCTGCAAACCTATCGATTCCGGCGCCAGCACCATTGGTTCAACCAATGTCTGAATCACTGCCGGTTGTACCACCACTTGTGCCGTCTTCTCCTGCATCATCAACTGATGTCGAGCGTGAACGTGCGATAGCGGCAGAAGAGGCAAGCGGGCGAAAAAGTGCACAAACATCACAGCGTATGATTCATGTAAATGTTAACAAATTGGATGCGCTCGCTAATCTTGTAAGCGACCTTGTTATATCCGAAGGGATGGTAACACAAAACCCGGAACTTGAAGGAATTCGACTAGACAGTTTTAATGCAGAAGCGCGTAAACTTCGCAAAATTATTTCTAGTTTACAGCAAACGGTGATGTCTATGCGTTTGGTATCCCTATCTGCGATATTCCTTAAAGTGCACTGCCTAGTCCGGGATATGTGCCGTAAACTTAACAAAGACGTCCAACTTCACATCATTGGCGAAGATACTGAAGTTGACAAAAATGTAATAGAGCACATTGCAAATCCTATTATGCATATTATTCGAGAGTCTATTGATCATGGGATTGAACCGCCTGAAGAAAGAAAAAGTCTTGGCAAAGACAGCAAGGCTAAAATACTTCTGGAAGCAGTCACTGTCGGCGGCGATGTAATTATCACCATTCAGGATGATGGCCGGGGAGTTGGACTGGATGCTGTAAAACCTGATCTTGGGTCAGTTGGTGGTTCGATTTTAGTTGACTCCTCTCCTGGAGAAGGAACAACCTTTACGCTTAAGATTCCACAAATATTGGCAATTATTGAAGCGATGAGTGTTTCAGTTGCGGGAACTTTCTATACAATTCCGATTGAAAATATCATAAAATCATTTAAAGCGAAACCTGAAAATTTCTTTAAAGACCCTGCCGGTAATGAAATGGTTATTGAAGGCAGATCAATATATAATATTGTCCGCTTACACGAATTCTTTAACATCAGTCATGCTGTAACCGATGCAGACGAGGGAATCATCATAATGGTGGAGCACGACCATCAAGTCATTTGTCTATTGGTTGATACAGTTATAGGACAACACCAGGCCGTTTTAAAACATATGCCTAGATATTTTAAAAAAGTGCGTGGGTTAAGTGGCTGTACTCTGTTAGGTAACGGTGATATCAGCTTAGTAGTTGATGTTCCCGGATTTTTTGATAAATAGGGAGAAAAAGCCATGGTTGAAAACATATCCGGTCCAATCCAATATCTCACTTTTGCTATAAACGATGGAGATTATGGCGTAGAGACAGCCCATGTTATAGAAATTATAAAAATGCAACCGATTACAAAAGTACCGGAAATGCCAAATTTTATAGAAGGGCTCATTCATTTACGAGGCCAAATTATTGGTGTATTAGACCTACGCAAGCGTTTTGATATGCCGGCCAAAGCATATGATGAGCAAACATGCATTATTCTTATAGCCTGGGGCGAATATACTTTAGGCATGATTGTTGATGCTGTCCGGGAAACGATTCATATTGATAAAGCTTGCATTGTGCCGTTACCTAACACAAAGCTTAATGACTCTAATAAATTTATCCGCAATGTAGGTAACATGGGCGAAGGTAATGTTAAGCTATTAATAGATGTTGAAAGATTATTGCCTCAAGACTAATAAAGCTATTAAAAGCGCATTGTCCATGGCAATGTGTTTTTTTATGGTGTAGGAAACTGCTTCGCCCCTTTGTTCTGTATCAATGACAAATGCAAGCATTCGCGCTTAACCGATGGGAGATTAATATGACAGGCAAATTACATATATCTTGTAGACAAAGGCAGCAAACCATCTTAGCTAAGGCAGGTGATAACCTGCTTGATATCTTGCGCACTGAGGGATTCATTATTTCAGCACCTTGCGGCGGGTTTGGAAAATGCAAAAAATGCATAGTGCTTACTTACAAAGGCGCCCTTTTAGCTTGTAAAACCATCATAACAAAAGATTTTTTTGATACAGAAATCTACTTGCCCGCAAATAATAAAATGCAGATACTAGATGCCTATGAAAATTTGTATCCGGTGGAGTGTAACAGAAATATCACCCCACCATATGGTATAGCAATTGACATTGGTACAACTACCCTTGCCTTCGAATTGCTGGATATGGTTAATGGAATACGTATTGCCAGTTATTCGCAAATGAATAATCAGCGTGATTTTGGCGCAGATGTTATGACCCGCATTACAAATGCGGTGAATGGCGCACAGGCAAAACTGAACGCATATGTTATAAAAGATATTTGTAACGGCATTTTGCATATAATAAATAACAGCGGTATCGGTGCTGAGGATATTTCCCTTATTGCCATTTCTGGAAACACAACCATGCTGCACTTATTACAAAACATGTCCTGCGATTCTTTAGGCGTTGCGCCATTTACACCCGTATGCACTAATATGAGAATTACCAGCTTTGCAAAGCTGTTTGGAAGAGACTTACTCAGTTGCAATGTAATTATTTTACCGGGAATTTCAACATTTGTTGGTGCAGATATTGCCGCAGGTTTATTATGTGCAAACTGGCCAAATGTTTCGGGCAATAATATATTAATAGACCTTGGCACAAATGGAGAGATGGCGTTTTTTTCTGCCGACAAAATTATTACGACTTCCACTGCGGCAGGGCCGGCCTTTGAGGCTGGAAACATTTCCATGGGTATGGGAAGCGTGTCTGGCGCCATTGCAAAAGCAAGTTACTTACCAGACTCTCATGTGTTTGATTGCGTAACTATTGGCAATGCTTTACCTATTGGCATTTGCGGTACGGGGGTTATTGATATTTCCGCCGAATTAATTAAAAATAATTTGGTGGATGAAACCGGCTATATATTATCTGACGCGCCTCATGTGCACATTACATCGGATATATATTTTACCCAAAACGATATTCGGGAAATCCAACTTGCAAAAGCAGCTGTACGGGCCGGTATTGAAGTTTTGCTGGATATTGCAGGTACAAGTTATCAGGAATTAACAAATGTTTTTATTGCAGGTGGATTTGGACACAAAATTAATTTGCAAAATGCAGCTAATTTAGGCTTGATTCCTTCGGAATTTACAGATAAAGTAATATCACTTGGCAATGCTTCACTTGGCGGTTGTGCGAGGGTGCTGCTTAGTTCCACTGCTGAGGCTGATATTTTGAAATTAGTAAAAGTTTCCCAAGAAGTTAATTTGGCAACACATCCGAAATTTAACGAATTGTTTATAAATTATATGGGAATGGAATAAGGTGATAAGATGCAAGATATACGAGATAAGATTTTTAGTTTAACTAAAAACGCCGCAAAAACATCCGGAGAATTTTTTAAATCTACTAAATTAAGTATGTCGCTTTCCACCGAGGAGAATAATTTAAGATCTTTATACATGGAGATTGGCAAAAAAGTTCATGAAATTTACCAATATGGTGGAACCCTAGGAAAATTTTTTGATGAAAAATATCTTGAAATTGAAGCCCTCGAGGGTAAAATTTCGGATATTAGAGAGCAGATATCTTCTATTAAAGGTGTTAAAATTTGTACAAAATGCGGAAAATCAGTTGACCGCACAGCAGAATTTTGCCATAAGTGCGGTATTCGTGTAGAATTAGGGCATGAGGGTTTTTCACCAACTAGCGAGCAGCCGGCTAATATACAAATACCTGAACTACAGCCCGAGGCACTACCGAAGGAAATAATTGAGACAATTGAGACAACGCATGTTCGCAACTGCAGAGTATGCAACTCCACAAACGAAAGCACTGCTAAATTTTGCTTGTCCTGCGGAAGAATTTTGGATTAATAACGCAAATAGACAATTAAGTTGAAAATCGCCTCAAGCTTCGCCCAAGAACGCAGTTCTTACGCTTTTGCGTTGCAAAAGTGGCGCTGTGCGCCAGTTTGCCAAAGGCAAACCGTGTGGCCCTGGGTTTTGGTCTCGCTTTCGGACTGTTTTCAACGTAAATTGCTATATTGGGGGTTTTATTATGATTTGTGAAAAATGCAAGAAAAATACAGCAACAATACGTATGCAAAAGTCATCATCAAATGGAGCAAAAACAGATTTGCTTCTTTGCGAAGATTGCTCTGCAGATTTTGAGATAACTGCGCTTTTGCACCACCTATTAGGAAATATTCTAGACAAAATACATCCGACATATTTTGACCAAATAAAAAATTTTACACTTGATGACAACATGCCCACCTGCTCTCATTGCGGCATAACAATTACGGAACTTAAAAAAAGCAGTAATTTAGGATGTGCTGCCTGTTATCAATTTTTTGCAGATGTATTAAATCCCCTGCTTAAAGATGCACATGGAAGCAATACCCATGAAGGTAAGTTTCCAAAGCGGGCGGGCGCACCTTTAAAACGAGAAAATCAAATCTCAAAGCTCAGATACCTTATGCAACAATCTGTAGCTGAAGAAGATTTTGACCGGGCTGCTTTTTTTAGAGATAAAATAAAGCAACTGGACACTTTGCCTATGTATGTTGATGAGGACTTAGATAACTAGAGGTGAAACGGTGAATTTCGAACCATGGTATAAAAATCCAGCCATTGATAAAAATCAAATACTGTCATCCCGGGTTCGCCTGGCCAGAAATTTGCAGAACTTTCCCTTTCACAGAAAGCTTACCGCAAGCGATGCCGCAGACATTGTATACGATGTAGAGCAAACAGCCCGGCGCATGAGAAAATCACGGCTAGATTCTCAACAATTAAACAGCCTTGAACAGCAAATTTTTTTAGAAAAACATATAGTCAGCCCCAAGTATATAAAAACCACATTGCCTAAGTGCATTTTAACTGATGAATATCAAAATATAAGCGTTATGGTCAATGAAGAGGACCATATACGCATTCAGTCAATTTACCCTGGTGATAATTTGGCTCAGGCTCTATCTGACGCTAATAAAATTGATGATATGCTTGAAAAGCATTTGGATTTTTCCTTTGATTCAAAGCTTGGATATTTAACTACTTGCCCAACGAATGTAGGTACGGGACTTAGGGCTTCTTTTATGGTGCATTTACCATGTTTGGACAGGTTAAAATTAATTGAAAAACTATTCCCTTATATCACTAAATCCGGGTTAACTTTGCGGGGCATATATGGGGAAGGTACGATTCCTATGGGCAGTATTTATCAGATTTCTAACCAAGCCACTTTAGGGCAAAAGGAATCCCATATTATTAAAAATTTAGCGGCGGTTACCGGAAATATCATTCGGCGGGAAAATCAGCTTATGAATAAAATTCTTACAACAAGGCGAAACTATTTAGAAGATAGGGCTTACCGGGCTTATGCAATACTCGCCAATTGTCGCAGAATGGGTGTTAAAGAGGCAATGGGCTTTTTATCGGATATCAGAATGGGCTTTTTTGCGGAGATTTTAGATATGCCAAGGCCTGACCGTCATATTTATCAAATTATGATGGAGATACAACCGGGACATTTATGCGAATATGTCGGTGAGTCTATGGACGACCGAGAAACAGATATTGCCCGAGCTTATTTTTTGCGAGAAATTTTTAACTAAAATATTTTACTATAAATAGAAGAGGAGCTACATAAATATGAGAGGTCCGTTTACAGAAAAAGCACGATTGGCAATACAAAATGCACAGGAATTAGCTGTATCACTAGGCAGCCACCTTGTGGGCACAGAGCATTTACTTTTAGGTCTTGCAAATATTTCCGATAGTATTGCGGCAAAAATTTTAGAAAGTCAGAATATTACGGCCAAGGATATAGAATCTCGAATTTTGGCTGCAATAAGTGAGCAAGCCCATCCACCAGTGGCAACCAAAGGCCCTGTAGATTTCACGCCGCGCACAAAACGCATTCTTGAAATAAGCCAACAAGAAGCCTTGCGCATGAAAACCAACTATATTGGCACAGAGCATCTTTTGCTGGCAATACTTAGAGAGCCGGAGTCTTTTGCCAATAATATTTTGGCAGTCCTTGGCTTGGACACACATAAAGTTTTTGCGGATGTTATGCAAATGCTTGGTGAAGCGACACATCCTCATGGTGGTGGCCAGCAAATGGGAATGGGTCAGCAGGCAAATAAGAATAAAAAGCCAAAAAGCAATACACCATATTTGGATAAATTTAGCCGCGACTTTACACAGGTTGCACGAGATAACACTTTTGACCCGATCATAGGCCGCAATAAGGAAACAGAACGTGTGATTCAAATTTTGAGCCGCCGCACAAAAAATAACCCCTGTTTGGTTGGTGACCCGGGGGTTGGTAAAACCGCAATTGCAGAGGGGCTTGCACAACGTATTGTTTCCAACGACGTTCCAGAGCCTGTAAAGGATAAGCGGGTTGTGTCACTGGATTTGGCTGCAATGGTTGCCGGTACAAAATACCGTGGAGAATTTGAAGAGCGTATCAAGCGTGTCATTCAAGAGGTTACAGCGAATACAAATATTATTTTGTTTATTGACGAGCTGCACACATTAATTGGTGCAGGCGGTGCTGAGGGCTCTCTTGATGCTGCCAATATTTTAAAACCGGCACTTGCACGTGGAGAAATGCAGGTTATTGGCGCAACAACGCTAAATGAGTATCGCAAGCATATTGAAAAAGACGCGGCACTTGAACGCCGATTCCAGCCTGTAATGGTGGACGAGCCAACAGAAGAGGAAGCCATCGCCATTCTACACGGCATTAGAGATAAGTATGAGGCACACCATAAAGTGCAAATTACAAAAGACGCTGTTGAAGCGGCAGTCATGCTTTCTTCCAGATATATTTCTGATAGATTTTTGCCGGACAAGGCGATTGATTTATTAGATGAAACCGCATCGCGGGTACGCTTGCGCTCCTATACAGCCCCACCAAATTTAAAGGTGCTTACAGAACAGATTGCGGCCCTTGATTCAGAAAAAGAGGCGGCTATTAAAATTGAAGAATTTGAAAAAGCCGGTATGCTAAAACAACGACAAAATGCCTTAAAAGAGCAATTGGCAGATGAGGAAAAACGCTGGAAAGATGCATACACAAAGTCTCACCATGTTGTAAATGCAGATGAAATTGCCGCTGTGCTGTCTATCATAACCGGAGTACCTGTCACCCGCTTACGCCAAGAAGAGCGAGACAGACTTATGGAAATGGAAGATATTATTCATAAGCGCATGATTGGGCAAAATACGGCAGTATCTACGGTTTCTAAAGCGATTAGGCGTGGGCGCGTAGGGCTTAAAAACCCGAATAGGCCAATTGGGTCGTTCTTATTTTTAGGTCCGACGGGTGTTGGTAAAACCCATTTATGCCGCTGTCTTGCAGAAATTTTGTTTGGAGATGAAAACTCAATTATTAGAATTGACATGTCTGAGTTTATGGAGAAACATAGCGTATCAAGGCTTATTGGCTCCCCTCCCGGATATATTGGATATGACGAAGGGGGAGAGCTTAGCGAAAAAGTACGCCGCAAGCCATATTCTGTAGTGCTTTTTGATGAAATTGAAAAAGCCCACCCGGATGTTTTTAATATTTTGTTGCAGGTTTTGGACGATGGGCATATTACCGACGCCCAGGGCCGGAAAATTAATTTTAAAAATACTGTTATAATCATGACCAGTAACGTAGGTGCCCGCTCCATAATCAATCCGAAAAAATTAGGATTCGCCCCGGAGGAAAATAAAGAGCGAGATTACGAAGACATGAAAAAAGTAGTGATGGAAGAAGTTAAAAAGCTATTCCGTCCGGAATTTTTAAATAGAATTGACGATATTATTGTATTCCACCCACTCGATAACGATGATATTAAAAAAATTGCACTGCTCATGCTTGATGAAACTACTGCCCGGGTACTTGATAACATGAATATTGAGATTGAGTTTACAGACGCACTGGCAGAGCATATTGCAAAAGAAGGCTATGACCAGATGTTTGGTGCACGGCCTCTTCGCAGGGCGATACAAACAAAAATTGAAGATGAACTTGCAGAAGCTATTTTGCGAGGGACATTTCTTGAAGGTAATAAAGTAATTGGGGATTTTGTGGATGATAAGGTCGTATTTAGGTCGCTGTAAATACTGAGCATGGTATAATTTGACACGAAGGAAAGCCGCTAATGGAATTTCAATTAGGTAGGGAGGTTTTTATGAATGCAGTACGTCAAATAGTGGATGGTAATGCACTGGCCCAAATAATAAAGTTACCAAAACATATGCAAAGCAAACAAGTCGAAATAATTGTTATGCCTATCGAAGAAAATCGAAAACGACGTCCAATAACACGCAGTCAATTAGAAGTTTTGCTAAAGGGCTCAAATACAGAAACTCTGACTGGCACACTGCCAGCCGAATTTGATGTAGAAGCCGATCAAATTCGTACTGAAAGGCGAGCAAAGTATGAAAGTTTTGATTGATACAAACATAATACTAGACGTCCTACTAAAAAGAGAGCCTTATTATAAGTATTCCCAGCTAGTGTTGCTTGCGGCAGAAGAACAGTACATTTATGGATATATTTCAGCATCAACTATAACTGACATTTTTTATGTAACAAATAAAGCCTTAAAGAGCAAAACAGAAACATATGCATTACTTAAAAACCTCATTAACACTATAATCATTGCAGCTGTAGACAGCGATATAATATCTGGCGCACTAGAATCGGTCTGGGATGACTTTGAAGACTGTGTTCAATATTTTGTTGGTGAAAGCATTGATGTTGATTACATTGTTACCAGAAACTCTAAAGACTTTCTTAACGGAAACATAAAGACTATGCCACCAGAGGCATTACTAAATTTAATCGCCCCAGAGTAACGTAATTTAGAAGTGATGAAGATAGCCTGACCTTGAGTTGGAAGCGATATACTTTGTCGCCCGAAATTCATATCCCAATTCATATCCATTGAATAATAAAATAAAAGTGCCGCTTATTGTGAACGGCACTTTTGCGTGAAACAGTTAAACAAAATTAAATTTATCTGCTAACCCCGAAAGTGGAATTTGTGGCTTTGGGAGGTTGTTAGTTATTCCAATGTACCTTTTAAGTCGTGTAGGGATAAAGAAAAGGATGCAATACAATGGTCTAAAAAGTATTTTAATTCTTCGCTTTCTATACTTAAAAGTGCGCTGTGTATGTTGGCATATGGTGTTTGAAACTCTTTATTACCTGCGTTTAACTCGTTAATGCATTTGATGTAGGCGCATAGCCTGTCTGCAATTTTAAGAATTTTTCTTTCTTCGGCTGTTAAGTTATCTTTGTCCATGTACATATCGTAATCATCTACCAGATCTTTTGGCAGGTGCTTTTTTAATTTTTGAGCAGCTACGTTCTCTATTTGGCCGTAGATATTTTTAATTTCATCGTTAAAATATTTTATTGGTGTTGGTAAATCCCCTGTAAGCACTTCGGTTATGTCGTGAAATAGAGCGCAGGTCGTAAGTTTGTTTATGTCGTGGTTTTTGCTAAAGTATCGGTTGCCAATAACTGCGAGATAGTTTGTAATAAAAGCGCATTCAACTGTGTGCTGCATTAAATCTTCCTGTTGGGTGTTGTACATGAGGCTCCATCTATTGATGTGCTTCATGCGGAAAATTAGGGGTAGGAACGTATTTTCCATTAGAACTTTTCTAAATCGTTTAAGTGATTCATCATTGGTGCTTCTTTTTCGCCATTTTTTATGGCTTTCATTTCAGCTATTGCGGCTTTTAAGGTTTCTCGCTTGTATTCTTGATTCCAGCGGTTTACTGCTATATAGTCGAAAATTCCTGCAGTACCGCCTTGTGGGCCGGTATGGGTGCCTAGCTGGTCGATAATACGCTCCATATCTGTAAAGGTGCTTATGATGCCACCACCACCACCACCGGCAGATGCGACAACTATGCTTGGTTTGCCTTTGTGGAAGGATACTTCGCTTTCTCTGCTATCCCACTGTTTGGTAGTTTCGCAGCGTCGCAGCCTGTCCCAGAAGATTTTTAGTTCTTCGCTAATTTCGCCCCAATATACGGGGGTTACATATATGAAGGCGTCAGCTTCTTTGACTTTTTGCTGTAAATCTGCAAAGCCATCTGTGTCTCCCAGTATGCATGTGTGCTCTTTGAAGCAAGCCCCCCAACCGTCTCGGCACATTATGCATTTTTTTAATCCCAGTCTTGCCAGGCGGATAACTTCACAATCCAGGCCTAGGTTATCGGCAGCTTCTTTTGCTGTTTCTACAAAGGAATAACATAGGCCGTCTGTTTTTGGGGTTGCGTTTACAATAAGTAATTTTTTTAGCATAGATTTCACTCTTTCTAAAGTTTTTTTTATTGTACCACAATTTTAATAAAACAGGCAGGGCGATTGTTCCGCGCCTGCCTGTAAATACAATTTGTTTGGATTTATTTCTTAATTGCTGTCATAAGCATAAGCGTCAAGTAGTTTTCTGTATCGGCGTCATGCATTCCCCAATCGGCTGTTGCTCGCCATATCTCTTTGCCATCTGGGATTTCTTCGGCACAAATAACATCAACAAGCCCTGATTTCTGCCATAGGTGTTTCCACCAGTCGGCACTATGCCATGCGTACATATTTGCTTCCCACATGGGTTGTAAGGGTTTAGGCAGCCCATTTTCAAACTCTCGTGTTAAGCCGGGGTTTACTAAGCCAAATTGCCCACCTTGCTTCACAAGCCTTGCGTAGTGGTCGTACAGGTAGCACTCGTCTGTACCAAAATAATGATAAGCATCGATGCTTATAGCCGCATCAAAAAACTCACTGGCATATGGCAGTTTGTGCGCTTCCGCATGCATAGGGAAAACCTTGTCACTCACACCGGCTTTTACAAATCGTTTGTAGTTTTCGGTGGCGTCGGTCCAAAGGTCATTGGCAAAAACAGTAACACCAAACTCTTTAGCAAGTATTATGGAAGTGAAGCCTGCGCCACATCCCATGTCTAAAATACGCATACCGGGTTTTAGTGTCATTTTTTTGCAGAGTTCTTCAATCAAAGGAATGCAATTGGGTCCCATAATGTAGCCGGGAATTTCGTCAATCAGCGCTTGGATAAGTGAGCCATACTTTTTTACAAACAAAAACTCTCTCATGATACGTTCTCCTTTTCTATTTTTGGGCGTAATTGCCCTTGCTGTGGGATACAGAGGCCGCGAAAGAATAACATTCATGAGATATAATCTAACGTTATCGAAATGTTATTCTAATTCCACCTCAACTGCATTGTTTATTACCGCGAACATAAAACCACATCCTTTCAAAAATAATGTGTAGGATATCTCTACACTCCGCTTTCTACTACTACAGAGTTTAGAGATTCCCTTACATTATAAGTACAAACAACTCCGAAATGAAATGTAAAAGTTAACTATAATCATTCTATCCATCATTAGCGCTGATTAAATAAACCTATGTGCTGTGAAAATTTGGAAGCCATCGATTTTGGAAAAAAACTTGCTTCATCTGCAAATTTATGGTAGAACTACGCTTAATATTCGCTTCAACATGCTTTTGCAAGATGCGTTCCATCAATTAACCCTTGTTATGTGGCCAGAAATGTCGATTTGTCGAAGTGTTTCTGGCTATATTCACAGGTATCACACCAATTTCAATTAAAATCCTATCTGCCTATCCCTCAAAACGCGCCGTGCAGTGGCGCGGTACATCCCTCTGTCAGACAGGTTTTAATTTGGAATTGGCATCCAGAAAGGTGAGATGAGTTATGGAATTTTCTGAACTGATTAGGTTGGTAGGCATTGTTGTGGTTGTTGTGGGGTTTTTACTTAAATTGGATCCGATTTTAATTGTGCTTTTGGGCATTATTTCAACGGCCATTGCCAGTTTAATGAACCCCATAGACCTGCTTACGACTGTAGGTGCAAGTTTTGTGGGTAACCGTGTAATGGCTACATTTATACTGGTACTTTTAGTAACCGGTACAATGGAGCGTAATGGGCTTAAAGAATCTGCCGCAAAGCTTATTGGCAAAGTAAAGGGCGCAAGCCCCGGTGCTGTAATTGGTGCTTATGGTATTATGCGCGGCATATTTGCGACCTTTAACGTAGGTTTTGGCGGTGTAGCGGGCTTTGTGCGCCCGGTTACATTACCGATGTCCTTAGGTTCTATAGAGGCTAAGGGCCATGTGCCAAATGAAGAACATGTTGATCAAATTAAGGGGATGTCCGCAGGTATGGAAAACGTGGGTAACTTCTTCTTCCAAGTATTGTTTATTACTGCGGGAGGTAACCTTTTAGTACAGGCTACATTGTACGGCCTTGGCTATGAGGTGGAGTTAATAGATTTGATGTTAAGGGCTATACCCGTATCCATTTTTGCTATGGCTTGGGCTATGACATATTACTATCTTAAAGACAGGAAACTGCGTAAGAAGTATTATGGGGATGCCAGCAAAAAAGCAGAAAACGAAAATAATTCTAAAAAACAGGAGGGGTAAGATATGTTTATTTTAGATTGGTTTATGGACCCTGCTGTGCCTCTTTCACAAAAAGGGCTGGAAATAATGTTCTTGGTTATGGGTTTGGTTTGTATATATACAGCGGTACGCAACCTTAGAGATAAGGAGAATGCATCTCCTTACGGCACAGCCGTATTTTGGGGCGTTTTAGGTATCGTTTTGGCTGCCGGACGCTGGCTGCCTAATCCGCTAAATGGTGCACTGGTGCTTACCATCACTGTGCCTGTTATTTTTCGTAAAGTGAAAGTGGGTTTAAACATTGCGCCTACAGCGGAATATACGAAGACACAGGCAAAGCGTATTGGCATGAAAATATTTATCCCTGCATTTTCTATTGGGATATTTGCTATCTTGTTTGCTATTTTTATACCACAACTTGGGGCAATGGTTGGCTTTGGGGTTGGTGTACTTGTATCGGCTATCACATTAATGTTCTTTAACCGAGAAAACACCCCTAAGGTTTTTCTTTCAGATGGCAAGCGGTTTTTGGATATAATCGGGCCTTTATGTATGCTTCCTATGCTTTTGGCTTCTCTCGGGGCGGTATTTACTGCTGCGGGTGTGGGTAATACCATTGCGTCACTGGTACAGCCGCTTATTCCATATGGTAATGTGCCTGTAGGGATTATTGTATATGCACTTGGCATGGTTATTTTCACTATGATAATGGGTAATGCCTTTGCGGCTATTACAGTTATGACGGTGGGTATAGGCGCGCCGTTTGTACTTGCCCATGGGGCAGACCCTGTGGTAATAGGTATGCTTGCCCTTACAACAGGCTTTTGCGGAACCCTTATGACACCAATGGCGGCTAATTTTAATATTGTACCTGTAGCCGTATTGGAAATGGATAATAAATATGGCGTTATATTAAACCAAATTGCCATTGCGCTGCCACTTATTGTGTTCCAAATTATCTTAATGATAGTGTTGAGCTAAAAGGACGAAATGAAGCACTTTGATAAGAATAATCTGACACGGGGTGCGCGTATTATCGCCCAAAAGTGGATGGATTTACGCAAAAAAAATTCGGTATTAATTATTACAGAAGCGGCTCACGAGGCAGAAATGCAAGTACTAAAAGCATGTGCTGAGAATATTGGGGCAAAAGTGCAAATAGAACTTTTGCCCGGACTTTTATCACCCGAACTTTTATCAAATGAACTTTTATCAAATGAAGATATAGATTCTTTTTTTCGCCGGTTGGCGGATAAAATATCAAGTTATGATGTAATCGTTGGCGCAACTTATCACTCAATAGTTACAACAGAATTGGTGCAGCAAGCAGTAAAAGGAGGGGCAAGCTTTTTATCCCTTCCCTTGGCCACAAATGACGGTCGGTCTTTACTTGAGTATGATTTTTTACAGATGGACACGGCCAAAAGCCGCTTTATTGCAAAAGAATTGCTAAAATACATTAACACGTCCTCTCATTTACGTGTAAGCACCTTGGCCGGAACTGACCTTACATTACGTAAGGTTGGACGTAACGGGAATTATTTTAACGGAAAGGCCAAGGACAGCAAAGGCTTTGCTTCCTCTAGTTTTGAGGTTTATATACCTATAGAAGAGGATCGGACAGAAGGCATCGTGATTTTAGACGGCTCTCTCGGGTATTTGGGGCGGGTAGATAAGCCTTTTAAAATTCGATTTAAAGGTGGGCGGATTGTTGAAATAGAACAGTCCCCTTGCGGGCAGAGATTGGCAAATTATATAGCAGATTTTTCCGACGAAAAACTCTACCATGCATCGGAATTTGGGATAGGTACTAACTTTTTGTCCAAATGTATGGGCAATAGCTATATAGAAGATGAATCTGCCTATGGTACATGTCATTTAGGTTTTGGGCGCAATCTGGCCCTTGGTGGCGAATTTAACGCCAGCGGGCACTTTGATATAATTCTACTTGCACCTACCATTTACGCAGACAACCGAATGATTATGGAAAATGGGGTTATGATTCCGGCTGTTTTGGATGTTTGTTCATTTTAGATAATGGGGCGCATTGCCCTGATAAAATAAATTCAGTTGGATACTGAGCGTAACCAACTGAATAAAAATGCCCATCATGGGCAGCCCGGAGGTTTTAATTGTATGAAAATTTTAGTAACCGGATTTGATCCTTTTGGCGAAGATACAATGAATCCCGCCTTTGAGGCCGTTAAGCTTTTGCCATCAAAAATAGGCGATGCAGACATTGTTACGGAAGAAATTCCAACCGTGCATGGCAAGTGCGGTGTGGTGTTGCAAAGTGCCATAGAAAAGCATAAGCCAAATGCGGTTTTATGTATAGGCCAGGCAGGAGGCCGTTCAAGCATTTCTATAGAAAAGGTTGCTGTTAACCTTGCAGAGGCGCGCATACCGGATAACGAAAATAACCAGCCAAGTGATCAGCCAATTGTTGAAGGCGGTCCGACTGCATACTTTACAAATTTGCCAATAAAAGCAATGGTACAAAATGTGAAGAAGCATAACATCCCCTCCTCCATTTCATATACTGCCGGTACTTTTGTGTGTAATGATATTATGTACCGCCTCATGCATATGATTGCCACAGAGTACAAGGATATTAGAGGCGGATTTATTCATGTGCCGTTTGATACAGCCCAAGTAATAAACAGGGCTGATGGCACACCAAGTATGCCCATAGCCACCATTGCCAAAGGGTTGGAGTATGCAATAGAAGCTATTTTAACCCACGATAAAGATATTACCGGAATTGCCGGAGCTACACACTAAAGTTTAAATTTAAAAACAAGTCAGTTTGCAAGAAAATGAACTAACTAAACAAAATGAAGAAATAACCCGCTATTTTGATTATTCTTTTTTAATTTGACATGCTGTTGTCATATTATCTATGTTACGCTTGGAGAGAATCAAATCCAATTAAAAGGAGCATACTTATGGAAAATGTTAAAGAGTGTCAAAGCTGCGCGATGCCTATGAAAGAAGCCAAAGATTTCGGCACAGAAAAAGACGGAAATGCCAGTGTGGATTACTGCTGCCATTGTTATACCAACGGCGATTTTACATGGCACGCGGCATCATTAGATGAGGCTGTGGATGGCAATGTGGGATTTTGGGAAAAAGAAGGTAATGAAAGCGATGACGCGTTGCGCGCCCGGGTCAGAGAAGAATTTTCAAAATTGAAACGTTGGCAAACTGCCTAGTGTAAACATAGCCCTGCAAGGCAACTCTAGTATCTTGCAGGGCTATTATCATACCTTAAAGCATGGAGGAATACCCTTGCGCAAATTTAATTTATCAGATGTTTGTCAATTTTTAAAAGATGCAGTGATACCGCAAACACCGGATGACTTTACTGTAGCGGATAGGTTTAAACACGGATTAACAGATGAGGAAATAAGAGCAGGAATAATGTCGTTCCGTTTATTCTTATACAAATTGCTTGATACTTTGAGTGCAAATAAAGATAGCATTGATATGAAGACCGGAGCAAAGTACAATCCAAAACCCGGGGATAGGGACGAGGGTTCAATCCATAAACATTTTCCAATGATAAATGAACTTGCGATGGTTTTATATGCCATGGGTTACCACGGCCGGCTTGAAATAAATCCGAAAAGAGAACTTGTACTTACAGGGGGCGATATGCTCATTTCTCTTCCCCCAAAAAGCAAGATACGTTACTCCATAAGTAAAATGACAAGCGCACGTAAAATGGAGGTGTTTGATTTTCTTTCGGATATGGGATTCTATTTTGAAGAAGCCAATTTTACCGAGGAAGTTGATCTTGCAAACACTGGTACATTCTATGTTCAATACGACCATGACGACTTTTTGCCTGTGGGAATGAAGCTGCTGGCCGAAGCCCAAGCAAACATAAAAGCAAATGATTATAAGTTTACCACCGCATTTATGCGTGGAGATTTTTACCCATTAGAAAGCCCTAAACCCAGGGCACAAGTGGTATATTTTAACCAATATGTGAACACCCAGCCAGCGGAAATATCCCATTGGCTCTCTGACATGGATAAACTAATGACTGATAGTAACTGCCGGGTTGACGGTGACACAATCAACTTTGGATGCGGAGCTTACTTCGTTTATACCTCACGAAAAAGTAAGAAAAAGATTTGTAAAATCGAAATGGGTGTAGCAGGTTGTACTATGCAGCTATGGGGTAATCATTTAGCTATTTCCGATAGTATGCTTGCGGATATATCGGAAAGCATGAAAAACATCGTAATAAATGGACGCGCATGTGGTGCATGTGCAGCGAATGATCCTCATTTTATCCACTGTAACCACGGTGGTGCATACAAATACACAATAGATGGCAAGCATTACGAACGATGCCGTTTTGATAACTTTTGTTTTAGGATAGAGGATGCTGCGCAACGGAAACTGCTTAAAAAATGGATAGAGATGGAGTTGTCTGTTTAACCAACACCGGGGAGAAAAGTATGCTATAATAGCTCCTGTTTGTGAAACGACCTCTTCGGAAACTAGCCAACACCATCTTTGTGCACAAATATTGCACATTGCGTCGTCATCTTCTCCTTGCGTACCGCTAGTACGCTGCGTCGGCGATTCCTAGCACTGTACAAAATTTGCACACAAATCTGGAATTGTCCAGTTTCCGAAAAGGTCTAATTACCTATTTACAGGAGGCGCAACATGTTTGCAGATTTACACCTACATTCAACCTATTCTGATGGAATTGATAGGCCAATTGAACTGTGCCGGCTTGCAAAAGCACACAATATCCAAGTAATTTCCATTACAGATCACGATAGTGTTGAGGGGCATAAGGCACTGCTTCATATGCAAGTACCCCAAGGCCTTGAAATCATTAAAGGCATTGAAATTTCAACTTTAAAAAACCACAAAATGCAACATATTTTAGGATTTTATATTGATATATTTGACAAAAAACTGGAGGATTTTATTAAAACAATATCTGCGGAAATAACCGAAAGCACAAGGCTTAACTTCGAGCGGGCAGTCAGTGACGGTGTATTCTCATATCAATGGGAACGTGTACTTGAATTAAACCCTACCGAGCTGCGCATGGGCGGTACCCGGGTTTTGAGAGCAATGGACATTGATAACTATAAAATGCCAGGGGAAGCACGTGATATGTATCGCAAATATTTTATACCTACAAATGAGGATTATATCTGGCATTCAACAATTACAGGATATGATGCCATAGATATCATAAAATCTGTAGGCGGTGTGCCAATCATTGCCCACCCAAAAAGCATTGACAATGATGATACGGTGCTTGATTTAATCAAATATGGCGCACAAGGTTTGGAAGTTTATCATCCTACGCATAGTAACGAAGATGTTGCTAAGTACTTGCAAATGGCAGTTGATCACAAGCTGTATATTTCCGGCGGGTCGGACTGGCATGGTAAAGATGTTGTTACAGGGCGAGAAATGGGACGGACAGGCCTTGCCCATGCAGATTATGATATTCTGAAACTAAGATTTTAAATTTGAAATCACCTATGAAGTATTTTACGATGCTTCTTAGGTGATTTTTTTAGAATTCTGACATGTAATATTAATGGGGTGTCATCGGTTTTACTTAAAAAGGTAAAGGAGATTTTTTATATGAAAGCACTTATAAAAACTTTGCTCGTTACATTTTCTCTAGTAATTTTAGTATCATGCGTCCCTGCAACCCAAACTGTAGAAAATGACCCGCCAGCTTACGCAGGCGTTATTCTCACCGTAACAGATGTACTCCCTACTTCTTGGCAGGAGGAGCAGTTTACCCAGGGGCAGCTTTTCGTTACAATTTTTAATGCAACCCTTTATGAGACACGAATACTTGACGGTGTAGAATTTGAAAGACATCACAATGGAAATTGGATTTCCCAAAGCGGAAGTGTCAGTGATGGACACCCAATGACCCTTGCACCAGGCGAGACGAGAGAAGTTATATTTAATTGGGGCGTACCGGAGACGCCAGGGGAGTATCGCCTTGTACAAAATATAATTAACGCAGGTAGAACCCAAAGGGCATATGCCAATTTTGCAATCCCAAACCCAAACATCCCGGTCGACAAAGTTGGTGCGTTTATTGATGTTTACGCAACCACGCCTACAAGCGCAACTTTTAAAATTACAAACGGTTTTGCAAGCGGCAGCATATATATAGATGGCTTTTACAGCATTTTGCATAATGGAGAAGAAGTGCCTCAAATAGCAGCATTTGAAAGTACTAACAATAAACACGAACCCTTCGACCCGCGGCGGGAAGTCACATATATAGTAGGTGCCCAGCAAATTCAACATGTAACACTGCACTGGGGATGGTTATATGGAGAAATTCCACCTGGGGAGTATACAATATGGAAAACCATCCGCCACGAAGTGTATGAAGGCGATGACATGTGGCGCGGAACATTGATGGATATACCTGTGCATTTTACAGTAAAGGAAGGCCGCTATGCTCCAAATGCAGACCCGAATATGATGTTTCCAGAGGAAATAACTTTTCGTGCAGAGGTTATTCAAACTCACTTTGATCATGACTGGTGGCTTGGCCCATCTTTGCTTGTAGAATGTGAAGATGGCTGGCGATATCATGTTGGTTCTCCTGCCGGTGCTGTGTTGAATACAAATGGAGTACCGGTCCCTTTTGTAACAATTCGCCCAGGTATGATACTGGAAATAACCCATGGTGGAATGATTTTAACAAGTGATCCTGCCATTGTTAGTTACACAATTCAAATAAGGATATATTGTAAGCAACCATAAATTTCCTAAAATAAAATTTTCTCATGGGATATAACAATATATAACAATTGGCGAGAGTACGCCGTATTGTTTATATAGAGGTTTAACACGCTTTTACAAAATTCAAGTGGCTAGTGACACTAGACACTTGAATTTTTTTTGCATCATAAAGTCGAAATATCTTCCTTGACAAGGTAATCACATTGACATACAATTGACACATTGCTGAAAAAAAGCATAAAATTTCTGTTAGAATTTCTGTATATTACTTTAAAAATATACAGAAAGAATTGCGAATTGTTACAAATAATTGTGACAATTGCAAAAAAAATAGAAGAGGAGAAAGTACAACTATGAAAAAGAACATTAGTAAAATTGCCCTGTTTCTGCTTTTAGTAGGAATGCTGGCGCTTACAGCTTGTGGCGGCAATGGCGGTAACGACACTGCTGATCAAGCTACTCCAGACGCAGGCCAAACTGCACAAGCTACCCCAGATGGAGGAAGCCCAGGACACGATCCAAGAGCATTCCAACCTGTACCAGACGGACCTTGGTACACCCCATTTCCTGAGCCTGTGGTAATTACAGCAGGTACTTCACAAAGCGCAGGCTGGAATTTCCCAGACGGCGACTCCATGACTTACAACGCATGGACAAGAGCGTATAGGGATAGACTTAATATTCATGTAGACTTCGAGATTCTTGAAGTACTTGACTACGTTCTTTCACTGCAATTAGCTGTAGCTGCGGACACTTTGCCAGATGTATTCTACATCCCACAAGATGCCCAACGCTTATTTGGCCAATTGCAAGCAACAGGCAGACTACTTGACCTTACAGATGCATATAACAACTATGCATCACAACGTATTAGAGACCGCGAACTTGTAGACCCAGACGCAATGCAAACTTATATTGTTAATGGTAGACTTTACGCAATGCCTCGTTACCACTTTGGTACCATTTCTCAACCATGGCATATGTGGGTACGCAAAGACTGGTACGAAGCAGAAGGTTCTCCAGTAATCAGAACTGTTGCAGATCTTGAAAACCTAGGACATGCATTTATGAATAACCAAGGCGCCCATTACGGTTTCGCAATTGATAACAACCTTCAAATTTTGTTTAGAACTGCACCGATGTTTGGCGCATATGTAGGCGATGTGCATAACTCCCAATACTTCTGGACTCCTGATGCAACCGGACGTTTACGCCCTGGTATCGCACATCCAGAATTTATGGTAGCACTTGAAAACTGGCAGCGCTGGTTTGCAGAAGGCCTTCTTAGCCCAGACTTTATGTCAATGGGAATGTGGGCAGAAACCAACGAAGATGTAGTAAACGGCCTTGTTGGTATTCAACCATGGATGAACTGGTGGGGTTCTGCTAACGGACCTAACATTGTTCAACTTCAGCATAACGATGCATACTTTATTCCTTTCAATATGCCAACTGTAGATGGCGACCGTCCTGCAAGAGCTCAAATTTTCTTCCCTAACACCGGTCGTATTGCAGCTAACAGCAATATGCAAAACCCAGGCGCTTGGATGAAAGTATTATCACTGATTGATGATATTAAATTTAACCCAAATCATGGTATGAGCGATGAGCAAGTTATGGAATTCTTTGTTATGAACCAAGCATCTATGGGTGCTGTGTTTGATATTATTGATCCGATGGCAGACATGAATGAGCTTATTTTCATCACCGAGGCACTTGAAACAGGTGATGCAAGCGTACTATTTACAGCTGGTCAGGTGAGCAAGCATTACAATGCGCTAAACTGGATCACTTATCAATATCCACCAACCTCTATACCTCCATTCCTACAATTGGGCTTCCCAGGTTCAGCTTATAGCCGTACAATGCACTTGTTCAATAATAACTGGACAGTTGAAAACGGTATGTGGGGCGGCGCTCCAGAAGAATTTGACGAAGCCGGTCTTACGGGTGATATGATTATCGAGGAAGCTACACTGATTATCATGGGTGTAAATCCTGTTTCTCACTGGTATACAGTTATGGAAAACTGGTATGCACAAGGTGGCCAAATTAAAGAAGATGCAGTTAACTTGCATTTTGGTAATAGATAGTAAATTATTAATTAGTTCCCTACCCCTCTTTTGGTTTGTGGTATGAACCAAAATGAGGGGTGGTTTTTTATTGAAAAGCTGTTAAACCCAATTCACAGGAGGAATTTTAAAATGAAAAAGTTTCAAAAAACCATTTTAGCTGCACTTATGATAGTTTTAGTTGCAGGCTTTGCACCGCTTATGGTACAAGCAAATCAAGACATTAGTGTTACAATTGACGGAGTGCAAGTAGCGTTTCCGGATCAGCTGCCGGTTATTATTGATGGCAGAACACTTGTGCCGGTAGGCGGCGTATTTGGTGCACTTGGCTTTGTACCCACCTGGGATGGCGATGCACAAACCGCTACACTAACCAGAAGTGATTTTACTGTTATAATTACCATTGGTAATGATATTTTTACAACCAATGGTGCCGAGTTTATCTTAGATGTTCCTGCGCAAATTATCGAAGGCAGAACCATGCTGCCACTACGCGCCGTGCTAGAAAGTATTGAAATTTCCCCTGCCAACATTGGGTGGAACGAGGAAACGCGTGCCATTACAATCGTAATCGATGGCAATGTAAGCGATCATGCTGAAAGCCCTCCGGGAATAGAAACTCCGGTAGTTGATGAAGATCAAGAAGAAGCGTATCAAGCGTACGAAGATGAGGCAACTGATGAGGAATTGGTTGCATTGATCCAACAAACGTTTAATGCGTATGCTGCAAAGCTGAGAGAAGCAACACCGGTGCTAATAGCAGAATTTTTGGACGCCGCTGATGGTCTTGATATGATTGCCGACTTAATAGAATGGACGGAACTTAGCACGTATTTCAGTGTCCAGCTTGCAGACATACTTTATTATGGTATTGTGCAGCTGACAGACCTTGCAATTGAGGACGCTAACATACTTGAAATTATTTTAATGTACACTGACCAATTGTTTGAGATACATTCGGAAGAGTCAAGCCGCTTCACTCAGGGAATTCTTCTGGGTATGTTATAATTAACAAAAT
>Ga0123352_10001359_pt1 | contig 32262 bp, 23 predicted proteins | sample TergutLab28metaG_FD_89700 | JGI IMG/M metagenome (GOLD analysis project Ga0123352, IMG submission 89700) | Labiotermes labralis P1 segment gut microbial communities from Petit-Saut dam, French Guiana - Lab288 P1 | ecosystem: Host-associated > Arthropoda: Insects > Digestive system > Gut ...
CGGCCCTAGGTGGTTATCATTAGTCAATTTCATCCCCTGGCCCCGGGCCCAAGTACCAGGCTAATTTTTTTCACCCCCCCCCCCAAAAAAAAAAAAACCTGCCAGTTTGAAACCCACAACATACAGCCCACAGCCCAGTCACTACACTCGGTATCCCAGCTCCAAAATTTCAAATGGAGTAATCATACATTTTTTAATTGCATTAACAGCCAATTTAATAAGTACAATGCTTCTGAATCTGTGGCTTGACCACTGATATACATTTCGTTACAATGCAGTATCAATTAGACAAAAAACCATGGCTAACACCATGCACACAGAATGCTCAGTCAGTCAGTCATCCATTATTGTGTATGAAATAGCCAGCTACTAGTCCCTATCCTGAGTCAAGTGAACAACGTCCACACACAGAATGCTCAGTCAGTCAGTCAGTCAGTCATCCATTATTGTGTATGAAATAGCCAGCTACTAGTCCCTATCCTGAGTCAAGTGAACAACGTCCACATCCTGATACCTAGTCAAAGATCCATATTTATACTATCCTTCCATCCATGCCTAGGGCATCCAAAAGCTCTCCCCCCCCATTACATTTTCTGCAGTTCTTACCTCCACCCTACATTATCCTGCCCATCCTCCTTTCACTTCATCCTTCTGATATATCTTCAATTTCCTATCACTTACCCTCTTTTTGGTTAAAATTCTCCCTTCAGTGTCCTGTTCTCAAACAGTTTCAATCTAAGTTCTTCTTTTAGAAACCATACACCAAACCCACATAAAACAGTGGGTAAAATTAGTTTCATATACAGGGATACTTATTATCTATAGTCAACTACAGCCAGAAAAATGTCACTTAAAGCAAATTCCCTCTGAGTGGCAAATTTCTGTCCACACAAAGTAACATAAATATGTGATAATAAAGATAGGGTTGGTGTGTACAGTACCATTTACAAATAAAAATTCATTAAGTGTGTTAATGAAAAATATGTCATTGCTTAGGTCTGTTACCTCTTGATGATTTTGTGTTGGTTGTACAGCAAAATATTTTGAGCTGTTTCCTGCCATTCCTAGCCATGAGTGGGTGCAAAACATCACAGAATACCGCAAGGTATTTAAAAAATCCAAGGAATCTGTCATTAAAATGTTACTGTTTACAGGTAATGTTTTGACAATTATGGTGAATTTAATGGTGATGACTGACATGCTGGTGGCAAAGAAAGCTTATCAACAACTGACACCAATAATAACCTATCATAGATAACTGCAAAGAACATGACTTAACTGTGCACACAGTGCGCGATTTATTTTTTACGTATTTTGTGCACCACCACCACCACCACCACCACCACCAAAAAATAACCAGTGTCATAATAGTTATTTACATCCTGGAGTTGTCTTACTGACTGTTCAGAAATCATGCACAACAGCTTGCATCAGAAGCAGGAGAGTGGAAGAAAATTGCGGATACACCAGAAATAAACTCTTATACTCACCTTTTCCTAAGTTAGTTCTAGGTTGGCAGACCTTCTAAATTTAATTTATGCCTCTATTGAATGAATCCCTTACGACCACAGCATGGTGCATCCTTACAATGTGTACGGAGGAAATGGTTTCTAGATATGAAAAGTAGCTGTTCCTATATTAAATAAGCAGTAATCGGCAGTTCGGGGTTGGGAAGGGGACTAACACCTTTCCATAAAAAGAATCAGCCAAATACAAAATGTTACAGAGGGCAACAAATTCAGACAAATTTGGAATAACATAAACAATGGAAAACAGACATGCGATCTAGGAACTTGGATTATCAGGTGCCTCTGTATGCCAGGTTAAATGCTAAAAACACCAAGAGAGTTAGTAAAGTATATGTTCAATTCAATAACAGTGCAGAAGGGTGGATAGGAAAAGGGTGGCACTGAACAAGTTGACAAGTATAATTCATTAATAAAGACAAACAGTAAATAATACACTATGCAGACTAAACTTAGACTGATATCCAAATTATGTGCTTTGGCCAGGCTGTCCCAAGATCAGGGATGGCATGTAGAATACAATGTAGAAGTCACTAGATTATCAAATTAAAACCGTTGTTTAGAGTCAGGTGTCCTGTTACACAGTGTAATTTTACATTGTTATACTGTAAAAACTTTGCATAAAAACACAAATATTCTCAGTCTCTTATAAGCTATTCTACCCTGCAAGTAAGGTTATCTAGTAGCACATCTTACTTACTCCATGGTGCAGAGTCCTTCTTGAGAAGCTAACTGGTTTGCGGCTAGTCAAGAAATTCCCCACATTTCACGAAACCCGAAGGTTCATTACCGCACTCACAAGCGTCCGCCACATGTCTCTATCCTGGGCCAGCCCAATCCAGTCCATATACCCACAACCCACTTCCTGGAGATCCATCCTAATATTATCAACCCATCTATGCCTAGGTGGTCTCTTTCCCTCTGGTTTCCCCACCAAGACCCTATACACCCCCTCTCCTCACCAATACCCACCACATGCCCAGCCCATCTCATTCTTCTCGATTTTATCACCCGCACAATATTGGGTGAGGAGTACAACAACAGCACTGTTAATTACAAAGTTCAAGTCAAATTAAAATAACCATACATAAAATGTGAAAGTAGTGAAAGATGTGTAGACTGTCTTCAAATGTCACATTTCAGGCAGGTGCCTCTATACTGAAATGCTGCCCCTTATACATCATCCATGTATTAATGATCCAAATTACAAGTAAAAAAACCATTCTAAGTATGTACGCTAGACCAGTCTTGAGAACCACATGAATTTTCATTTTTCCTGCTTTATTCTTCATAATGTCCTATGTCTTCCCATAATCCATTATAGTATTCTGTAAATACTTTGTTAAATCCACCACAAAATCTATCTCACTACCGTGGCAGAAATGTTTCTTCCCATAAAAAAATCAGAGGGCATACAACTGGTAACAAAATTACATGAACAGCAAATGTTCAAGCAAACTATTTTGGGGTAAACCATTGTTCTTTTCCTTTTTCTATTTTCTGCTTCCATATTAATCTCCATATATTGTATTTGTCACATGCAATTTTACATTACTTTTCACCCTTTGTTCTCAGAAACAGACAAAATTTCTGATAAAGGCATTTCTGTATGATCCAGGTTCCACTTTCAATAGGTGCCAACAAATGCAATGAAGACAGTCTGTTAATTATAAGGTCACTAACACAACTCTATGGAGAAACTAAGGGGTTTTACAAATTTGTATACTGTTTTTCTCATACATTCAATTAAGATGAGTAAAATAAATAGTTTTGCCTAAATTGTTGTGACTGCATCACTTTTAATAATTCTGGTCTGTTATAATAAATAACTTAAATTCTAAGTGCTTGCCTATGAAGAACTGCAGTACAATGGCTACCAATTATAAAACCAGCATTTGTTCCATATATTAAATAATACACCAAATTCCAAATGATTCAAGGTGCAATTTCAATAAGCTCAAACATTTCACAGACTGACATTTTGAACAAAACTACAAACTGCATTCTTACCTGGATATTTAACTCTAAATTCTTCCATTGACAGAATCTTGTATACTTATCACTGTAAAGAGAAAATAACATGTAACAGAACACAACTGTGCATTCATTTAAAACAAAAAACAACTCACAAGGCATTTTCTGATCATCAAATATCTGAACGTATTAACCGTAGGAACAAAATTTAACAATTATTCAGATTTCAAAAATATTAATTCCACTTTTTCAGTCAAAGATTCATTGCTGATTTCAGAAAAATATAAGGCTGTAAAAATAACCGTGCCAAGTTCCGTAACTTAAAATAAATTAGGCATTAAAGGTGTGTATTTATAATATACAAACGTACACAATTTAACTTGTGGCTTACTTCTTTACAAGCTAAAAAATTTCAGAGGTAATCTTTTCTGGATGGAGATTATTATAGGTATATAAGGATTCTACTTCATAATGAATGCAAACACTAACACGATGCATTAAAAATCTCTACAACAACAATTAACTGCCCGCAAAGTGTACCTCAGCATCGACAAATTGTCATGTATGAGGTCAAAAATGCTAATAAAATAATTCCATTTTTACAAGAAATACAGAGTGTAAGTATTCAGTTCTTTGCAGGGAGTAAACTTAATGTTAGTACCATTTCACACGGTAAATATCGTTTTCTGTTCGTGAGTGTGTTACAATTTTAACCACTGTAAATCCCACTGAAAATTCAAAGGCATGCAAATTAAATACAGGTCCCTTTTCACATTAAGATTTAAATGCCAATATAAAGGTGATATCAACAATACATGTTTACAAAGGGTGGCATTGAACTTCCCACATTTGCATGGGTAAACTTTCCATGCTTTCATAAATATGCAGTTCTTAAGTACATCATACCTGCTACACAATAAGCTATGATATATTGTTACAGTGCTTTGGGAGGTTTATCAAATAGGGTGGGTGTGACATTTCCAGAACTATTTCAAGCTTCCATCTTTCTGAAAGGCTACGAGTAGACAGACTAGAATAAAAAAAAATTATCCATCTATCTATACAACATGAAAATGATGCTGTAAGAAGAAGACCATCTTGGCATGCACCATATTAAATTTAAAAAAATAATGTGTTCATTAATAACCCATCAACTACTACTTATAAATCTTAGGCCACCAAGTCTATATAATGTGGAGGGGAGATAATAATTCTGGATTGGTGGATTTCTGAGGGAAGGTGTTTACTATGCAATATTATTACAGTAACAATGTATTTTGACTGAAAATTATATAATCAATGACACCAGTTTCAATATACACATTAAAAAAGTATCCCTTTGAAATTATACCACTACAGACCACAAGGAAGGAGTACAATTGGAAGACCGAAGAAGCGGTGGCGTGAGCAGCTGTAACTCTGGAGTCGGAATGGATCAAAGTGTCGATCCTTAATGTTTATGATGATGAAAAAGTTTATAGTGAAGAATAACTTTCGTCTCATCACCATGAAGAACTATGGCTGACACATCAATATACATTCTTCTGCATGTCACTCTATCATATTTTGTTCAAAATCCGTAAACTCCAAGATGAAAACTAGCAGAAGAAGGATAGAAGCAAGGAATTGAAAAGAGGTGTAAACAATTATTTCTGAAAGCAGCTGTGGAAGTGGGATCTTCAACTGTACTTCACATGTAATATCTTACATGCAATGAGTAATATACAGACACAGGTTTTTCCACCTTAGTGCACACTTTGTACCATATAAAAGTATACAGTATAAAATACACAGTAAGTTGGATAAATCTTATATGCAGTTCACAATTTCCTGGACTGTAGACTTGATGACCATGCAGTACATATATAGCAATCCTGTTTTTCAGCGTACAAGTTTCCTGTTTCCTTCAGACACAAGTGCTTGCTGCAGAATCTAAACCACTGCACCCTTGGCCATTCTTCCACCACTCTCTTTGATGACTGATTTTCTTTCCAGTGCAATTTCAATTATGCTGATTCTGCATCTACCTAGGTGCAATGACTTGCTCCTTAACCTTTACACATACAAATCTTTTCCACCCATTTGTAAACTTCCTCCTGGTTCACACAGTAGGCAAACACGGACAAATTCTTTAATATATTTCATATGTATTCATGGCTTCTGACTACAAAAATGAGATTTAGATTGTAGTTGTCTGGACTGTGACACTTGACTTGCATTTGCATTTGTAGTGCATGCTCACTTTTAAACTGAACACATCAGCATTCTGTCAGAACAGAAAACAGTCTGCAAGATGGTTGATGATAAAAGGACAACATCCCAAAAAATCATCAGGAGTGTGAACATCTGAGTGAGGAAAATCTTTAATTTCCCCAGAAAATGGATAAATAATATGGTGCAACCCTTCAATCACACTACACAACTTTCCTTTCCGTCCCTTTCCTAAATAATATCAAATATAATGAAAAATTACATACAGGTGCACTGATCTAAAATAATATACCCACAGCCCTGTGTTAAATGAGTATCACTGGAAACAGCAATTCGACCTTAAACAGTGCTACAGATATTAAATACAAACTTTACTGGCAACTGTGACAATATGCGAGAGATAAAGGAACTCAAAACAAACTGTGAGGTTACTGCTGCAAAGGCTTCATCAGGTTAACATGCAGGGTCATCAAGCTCAGTTGGTAAAATGAAAACTTGAAAAAAGTTTCTGGAAGTAAGATCATGAGATCTAAAGGGTCCAACAGAAGCAGATCTTGCTTCTTATTAAAGTAAATAACCTGTCAACTGAAAAAACTCCGTAGCTTACTGTATGTATTGATACTACACAATATGCATTCATTAATTTGTTCAAAATAAGGTCTACATGTGTATGCATACTTCATTTGTAATAACCTTCCGTATGTGTAGTAACTGGAGCTCTTTACAGTTCTTTCATTTCCAGTCATAACAATGCCAGGCCTACAAACCCCATTCTGGCACCTACCTATCCCAGGTATTAAGTTGTTTACTCTCCTCAGTAATTTTTACATTCATTCTCACCTTTCTAAAAACTTCTTGAAAGGTTGCCCTCTAAGATGATTAAAAATCTCCTCAATGTATGGCTAGAAACAAACAGGAGTAGATCAATTACATTACGAAAGTATATTATATTGCATGTCACAGTGAAGGCACATTCACACAGATTGGTTCCAATTTACACTTACCTCAAATAAATTAACTGGAACTTCATTCTTCATTAAAAACATCTGTACGTGTGCAACTGCTTCTTTTGAATAATCCTGTAAAAAAGACAGTATAAAAGAGATATCACTGACATTTTCTTTAATAAACCCAATTTTTCTGTGTGTGCTATTCATCTTTATGAAATTTATTCTTACCTTTCTGATGGTAACTAACAAATAGCCTTCACAATCACAAGCACACTGGGAATTAAAGTAGCCTAAATGAGTGAAATTACTTCTAGCAAATAATTCAAGTTGAATTGTCAGGTTCACCACTAAGAAATATCCACATAATACACTGGACTAAAGAATACTTCCTACCATTCAATGTTAAATTACAGCAGAGAAATTAGTTACTTCATTTGCCTCCTGTAGAATGAAATTCATTTACAAAATTTGGATTCATGTTCTACATTACAAAACCTGTAAACCTCTTCACAACTGAACCAACATCCTAACAGTACTTAAACAATGTGTTTGTATACTCAAGTGAACACACACACTCTGCCCATTACCAAACTTGATCACAATGAAGATGTTTTGAAAATGACTACGGGGTCACACAGTAAACTGAAGTAAACTCTGCCACATTTTCAAAGGATTTATTAGCCATTTGTATGTTGTGACTTTGTCCTGCATTCTACTGACAAGATGTAAACAAAAATGTACTTGATTTCAAACTTTCGCTGTGTTCTGAATGTTGTATGCTTTCTTCTGCGTAATACCCCGGCATCTGAATTTTATATGCCGACATTTCAGCTGTGCGTTCCAACTTCATAGGCAGGTAGGTATGAAGAATATACCTACCTGCCTATGAAGATGGAACAGACAGTGTGTTCTGAAATGTCAGCATATAAAATTCAGATGCAGGGGAATTACCCAGAAGAAACCATACAACAAATAAGTACTTGGCTTTCCCAGGATTTACTTCCAGACTACCTTACTAACTAATGTCTGTCTGCCCATTTGTCCTTCCACATGGAACAACTCAACTGTCCCGTTCGATGAATTTTCGTGGAATTTCATATTTGTGATTTTTACTATACTTTGTAAAAGTATTTACATTTTGGCTGTAATCAGACATACAAAAAATGAACATTTTGCCAATGGTCATTATAATAGAGTGTTCTCTGCGAGGCACAAATGAAGGCCTAGGAAACAAATGATGATCCACTCATCTCGTCTTTTGTGACATAAGTACAGGAAACACAACACATCACCATTTGCAACTGACATACATAAAATACAATATCTTAACATTTATGAGAGATGTACAAAAAATGAGGTAAAGCCAGACAGATGGGAGTAACAACTGACAATCTCAACGTAATTATCATCCCACACAAATAACAAAAGATGGATTGATTTCACTTAGCACGGGCTGAAATGTACTCACGGCTGATAGGGGCAACAAATGGGTAAAAGCGCCAGAGACATTGCGTCCTGCGAACATTTCCTAACTTGTTTTATAGCATTTATGTTTTCACCAAACAAATCACCATTACCAGCACAGATCAGAAACTGGAGGGTGTCATTCATTTTAAATTCCACCCTCTCCCAGTTTTCTCCTTCCACCTTCTGAACGGAGCATTCTTAAAGCAAGTTGAAAAGCAATGGCTATAACACATCTGTTTCAGACCACTCTAAACAGGAACTGTATAAGCCACAGGCCTACCTGTTCAGACTTTATTATAATTTCATTTAAACACATAAACTCAATGAGAATATAATACAAAATGTCCCATCCATCTGTATCACAGGCTCACTTGAAATTTATAAATAGCCGATGCACTGCTCCAGTATATTCACATTTCTTCTGAGTATGTGCAGAATGTAGAATGTCCTAGCAGTAGTCTAATACATCAAATTTCACAATGATAATCCCCCCAAATCTCATATACATATGGGGTTAAACTTGAGAGAAGAATGTCGGATAGCACTCTGCATTTTGCTGACGAGTTACATGCCTCTGTAATTAGTACAATTACCTGTATTGCCGTTCTTATAATGGGGTGTAGGTGCAATAGCAGACTCATTCCACTGTTTGGACAATACCTTCTTCATTCCAAACGGTTTCTGGATTTTTTGTAACATACTGTTTACCTCCTAAACGCATAAATTCTGCCAGAACTGATCACTACCTGATGATTAATAAATGTGAACATTCTCAACAGCAATCTCCACCTCAAAAGCAAACCGATCCACCCTGTGTATCTCAGCCTGCCTAACACCATTAGCCCCAGCACATTCAACAGAACTAACACAAGTGACTCTTCCACATATTCAAAATACTGTATGAATCTGCAGGCAATCGTCCTTCTCATCCTTTACCAAGTAAAGTTATAGGCTGCTAGGCCTTCTTTAATTCATCCAAACCTTTTGCAAACTCAAATATGAGACGCTAAATGCTGGACTAATAGTAAACAACAATAAAACCAAATACCTATTTTTTAACAGAAAAACAATCCACCCTGCTTACAGAAATACAGGAGAAGAACAGTTCAAACAACTAAATTCATTTAAATACTTAGGAACAATGGTAAATACTGACAACTCTCGTGAGGGAGAAATTAAAGAAAGAATACCAGTAGGAAATAGGGCATACCATGTTCAAAGAAAACTATTTTCATCAAAATTAGTATTCCAAAACGTCAAACTACAACTTTACAACACGTTAATTTGCCCAACAGTAACTTACGCCTCTGAAACATGGGTGCTTAAGGAAAACATGACAAACAGATGATTTATGAAAGATCATGAGGAAAATATGTGGTCCTAAAAGAACAGATGACTACTGGAGAATTAAAACTAATCAAGAAATAAAAGATACATTAAAAGGACAAAATATAATTGGGTTTATTAAAAACAAAGATTAAACTGGTTAGGCCATGTTGAACACATGGCTGAGGATATATTGTGCAGAAGATTAACAGATGGAAACCCATGTCTAAAAGACCAATTGGAAGACCTAAAACACGTTGGGAAGATGACATTTTAGAAGACATAAAGAGAATAAACATATGCAATTGGAAGAAAGTAGCACAGAATAGAGATAGTTGGAAGAAAGTGGTTGAGCAAGCTAGAACCGTGTATAGGTTGCAGCACTTTATAAGAAGAAGAATATGCTGTCCTCTTTCATCTGTTACATTTTGGCATCAGGTTGCTTATTAACGCAGCTATGCCACAGGTTCCTACAAAGATGAGTCATCATCACACCATCATACATGCACTGATTTTTGGAAATCTCTAGTCTGCAATGCCACCTACCTTATATAATAGTATCATTGCCTTGAAACCACTATATCGGTCTCCATGGTTACACAACATCATCGTTTCTGAGTGACATCACAGCCACGATAAGCCATGGGGCATTGATATACATCGTTATCTCTAGTTAACAGAAAATTGCGTTTGTTTCCAATTTTCTTTTCAGTGTTATTTGAGTAAATAAGCTCTAGTGAAATGTTACACAATGTTGAGCAAGTGGAAGCCTCTGATGCAACTAAAGTTGTGTTTCAATAATAGAACAAGAGTCCCATTTTCTTTTAATCTACTTTGGCAGGTTCTTGAGGTTACAAATTTTTAACGAACTTATATGGAAAAAATATTATTCATGTACAGTAACTGTTTCCTGGCTATAATTTATGCTCCAAATTCAACAATTTCTTTTATAACCTCAACAATTTAACATTCAAATTTCAATGGGTTTAATGCCAGGCATCCACAAATTTTCCAAAACTCTGAGTCTCTCCACAAATTCTAGGTACCAGAAGAGGACATAAATCAAGTCTGATTATAAGGGCCCACAATTATGGATTGACCTGTGAATGTCACTGTTCTGTAATGCTTCCTGCTCAGTGCACGTGAAGTGACACTATTTGCTACGCAAGGAAAAAACTGCAATAATTACAATGAAAATATCTTGTGATACCATACAACACTCAGGGGTTGGGAAACCAGGACCCTGGGATTTGTGTACCTCTGCCTTCTGCTACTATATTACCTGTGCATGTGGGTAAATAACAAAAAAAATAAATTAAAAAATAAAAAAACCGAAAGAAAAAAGAAAAGAAATGTCTCACCCTTTTTAGGAAACTTACTAAGTATTAAGTTTCAAGAAAATTGGTTCAGTGGTTCTCGAGTTGTTACATGCAGACTGCTGGGCGTACTGACGGGCGATCTGGAGGGAGGTGAACACTACTATACAGGCCCTGCTACAGTAACTGGGTAGGCTGGCTGTTCACCCAGGGCACTAAGCTGCAACGGGTACACACTTCCGTATTTTGTACACAATTATTATTAATTTCTAAACGAAGCAAAGCATGAATAGAGCTATACTGTTTTTAACACTATTGTTAACTGACATTTAATACACACTGTACTTTAATGTTCACGCATTTAATGCATTCCATGAGGGTGAGATGGGAGATGATATTGCTGAAATATTCCTCACTCAAACCTCCACCATATGGTAGCAGACGCAGTCAGAAGCTAATTTATCATCTTGATCACCACCACTGTTCAATAGTTACAATGAGTGAGCACTTAACAATGGAAATGCCACAACCCGAACTTGGAGCGTATGCCAATTCTAAGTGGTGGGCACCATGAGTTCTGCTGAGCCAGAGCGCTATCCCTCCTAAGGCCAACCTGTCTAAAACATAAAACTGTGACCTACGGCCACTCACAGACCGACTGTCATTTTGCCATGTACAAGTTGCAAGTTTGTAAACAGAAAATACGTGTTCTTCAAATTTAAATTTTTTTTTTTTACTTGGCAATATATCAGTCAAAACTGAATTATGCCAAACATGTCTACAACTGAAAAACCAACGGCACAAAGGACTGGGTGGATCCCAGAGCCAGGCTAGATTTTTCCAGAGATGCAAAAATATCTTATCCCTACCAGGATTTGAACTCTGAATACGCACAGCCTGTAGCTTAGTCACTGTAATGAATACACTATGCAGGCTCTCCGTTAACAGCTATGAGACGTGAACAACTGTAATGAACGAGAGACCGAGAAAAGCCATACATGAGAACATACAGGAAAATTTTCACTACAAAGGCAAAAAAGCATGCCATTATACAGGAAAACTATCACTGACTAAAATTATCACTTACAGTTTGGGACTAAGAAAATTTTATGAGTTCCATTTTTGATGCACAGAGTATAACTATTGACCTTAAAAAATTAGGTAACAATCACTCTGATGAAATTTCTGCAGAAGTAGAATACTTAAATTTCTGTAATTCAGACATACACCAGCTAAACCTATGGATAGTGATAGTTATTCACTGGCTTACAAAATGATTCTGGGAGACAAGGTACAAGTTCTAATCAGAGGATATGAAAAGACTTCTGTAATTTCACATGTTGCCAATTATGGAGGTAATGTGTAATTTAAAATTGCCACAGCTGATGGGAGGCACGGAAAACAAAAATAAGAAAATAAAACACCCACAGATACAAAATATGTAAAAGGGTTGTTCACTAAATATTTCCGTAAATGGCCCTGAAGATGATTCCGCCACGATATTAATGAAATCTGCGGTTTTCTGGGCTGTTACGCAGCGGTGAAATGTAGTTGAAAGTCAACGCTTCGGGAACTCCTGCTGGTTCCATCTTCATAGGTTGAATGATCAATGAAGAATGCCAAGTAACAGGTCAGTGAGTGGCCATACAGGGACTGGTATGGATGGTAACAGATTCTTGGCACAGAGAATGAAGGTCAAAAGGATATGGTCCCTGCACGTCAGAAGGAAAGACAGCGAGGTAAGGAGTTTACTTACTTACTCCATGGAGCAGAGTCCTTCTTGAGAAGCTAACCGGTTTACAGCTATTCAAGAAATTCCCACATTTTATGGAACCTGAAGGTTCATTAGCGCATTCACAAGTGCCTGCCACCTGTCCCTATCCTAAGCCAGCTCGAACCAATCCATGTCCCCAACATCCCACTTCCTGAAGATACACACAAGGTGAGACCCAAAAGTTTTTAGACAACTTCTTATATGGACATGATTTATTTTTATTCTTCAAAATACATTCCTCCTTGATCAATACATTTGTTTGCATGTTCCTTCAATTTCTTCACACCCTCCAGGAAAGCAGTTTTTGAAATGTTGTTAAGCTCCCTTGTCACTACACACTGAATTTCTTCCACTGTTTGAAAATGCTGCCATTTTAAGGAAAATTTTAACTTGGGGAAGAGAAAGTAGTCGGCGGGTGCAAGATCCGGCGAGTAAGATGGGTGGTGGAGAACAGTAACGTTCGTGTTCGCCAGAAACTTTACAATTGCAGCGATATGAGATGGCACGTTATCGTGAAGAAGGAACTACTCACTGGATTGGAATTTTGCCGTTCTAACTCATCGAATTCTCTTCAGTAGCCAATCCAAAACACCCATGTAGAATTCTGCATTTACTTTCTGCCCTTCAGGAACAAACTCTCAATGAATTATACACCTTCTGCATAGAAAAAAACAATTAACATCGTCTTCACTCGCGATTTTTGAAATTGCAGTTTCTTTGGTTTTGGAGAGATTTGCCCCACCACTCTGCACTCTGTCGTTTGGTGGCCGGATCGTAGGCGAAACATCATGTTTCGTCACCGGTAATGATATTTTCCCAAAAACGTTCATCTTGTCCCATTAAAAGAAGATCCTGGCAGTAAACAACGCATCCTTGTTTCTGCTCTGTGGTCAAGGCGTGAGGAACAAATCTCGCGCAGATCTTTCTTTTTCCCCAAGTCTTCGGTTTCAATCCGGCGAATTGTTTCCTTAGCAATATTCAAACGATCTGCAATCACTTGGAGAGTGGTACAATGGTCTTCTGTCAGCAGATGACAAACAGATTCCATGTTTTCATCTGTTCTGGCAGTTGAAGGACGACCAATTCTGGCATAGTCCTTCACGTCCTCCCTTCCATCTCGAAAGCGAGCATACCACCGATACACATTAGCATGACTCATGGCAGCGCTACCATAAGCCTTATTAATCAGTTTGATCGTTTCCACAGCACTTTCACCGGCTTTAACACAAAATTTAATTGTCACTCTCTGCTCCTCCATGACGCCGATGACAAGGCAAAAAATCTTCACTTGCAAAACAAGTTCGTACTCACAGACCACTGAACCAAAACTGTTGAAGCCTGGTCACGTGTTACATGAAGCATAGTACTATGTAGTTACGGTGTCGGCCGCTAGATGTAACGAACAGCACTCTTTTAAAACAACTCGTCTGTAAACTTTTGGGTTGCACCTTGTATTAATATTATCCTCCCATCTATGCCTAGGTCTTCCAATTGGTCTCTTTCCCTCAGGCTTCCCCACCAAAACCCTGTATAGGCCTCTACTCTCCCCATACATGCTACATGCCCCGCCCATCTCATTCTTCTCGATTTGATCACCCAAATAATATTGGGTGAGGAGTACAGATCATTAAGCTCCTCATTATGTAGTTTTCTCCACTCCCTGTTACCTTGGCCCTCTTAGGCCCAAATATTTTCAAAACCCTATTCTCAAACACCCTCAGTCTATATTCCTCCCAATAATGTGAGCGACCAACTTTCACACCTATACGCAACAACAGACAAAATTATAGTTCTGCATACCTTGATCTATAAATTTTTGGATAGCAAACTTGAAGACAAAAGATTCTGCACTTAATGACAGCAAGCATTCCTTGACTTAAATCTGCTCTTAATTCTTTCTGAATAGAATTTTGATTTGTTAAGGTTGTTCCCAAATATTTAAACTCTTCCACCTATGCAAAGGAACTATTATCAGTCTTTATACTGTGACTTCATCCTGCATCCTGATCTCAAGAAATGATCATGTACTTAGTCTTATCAGCATTTACTTCTAGTCCAATTTCCTTAATAGCAACTACTAAAGTTTCTGTGTTATTCTTTATAGTACTATGCTTCCGCCCAATATATCAAACTCGTCAGCACAAACCAGGAGATTATGTGTACCATCTAATTTCAAGCCCTCCTGGTCTACCTGAACCCTCCTAATAGCATACTCTAAAGCAAAGTTGAAAAGCAATCCTTGTTTCAAACCATTCCTAATGGGAAACATGTAAGACAAATTCTTGCCTACCCGTACTCTGCCATAGGTTTCATTCACATTTTTATTAGCCATACCAGATTCATGAGGATACCAAACTCAATAAGAATATTATACAAGACCTCCAACCTAAATGAATCATAAGCTTTCTTGAAGTCTATAGACAGCCGATGCACTGCTTCACTGTCTTCCCATTTCTTAAAGTATATAATAAATGCAGAATATATGACCAGTAGTTGACTTGTTGCGTCGGAATCCACGTTGTTGATTCCCAATAATATCCTCTGCATATGGAATGAATCTTGACAGGAGGATGTTGTATAAAATTTTGTACGTATTTGGCAAGAGTGATATGCCTTTATAATTACTACAATCTGTTTCATTGCCCAATAACTGAAGTAAGGAGTTTTGCTTTCTTAATTTGATGTCTTCCAAATCTCTGAACTTGATGTGGAAGTGTGCTATGCGTTATTTCACTCTTTCACCGCGATATGAAATCTTCGGTTTTCTGGGCGTTGGAAAACAGCTGAGCGCGGACGTTTCCAGGAACCCCTACTGGTCCCATCTTCATGTAGTCTCTACAATCCTACTGGCCTCCGTTCTCGTTGCCGAGAACCTATCACCACCCACATCAGTCTCTATGTGACCATACGCCCGCTTTTTTTTTATGCGTTCTTCTTTCATCATTCAACCTATGAAGATGGGACCAGTAGGACTTCCCAAAATGTCGGCACCCAACTACTTTTCAACGCTGCGTTTAACAGCTCACGAAACCGAAGATTGCAGCTCTGAAGATACTACTGGGATAATAAGCGAGACGTTCGCGGCCCCAGTCAACGTGGAAGGACTGAGTATTCAACCAGGGATTTCGAACAGATGCCAATATTTGTAGCCTAAAAGATACCACGATGGCTTCCCTATTGAAGTCACTTCGCCGACAATGTTTCGAGGAGAGCGATTCATCGATGGCGAGTGGAACTCTCAGTCGCAATCGGGCATGCGGCACATCATTCGCAACGTGTACAGGCATTGCCACTGACCTACACGATGCCCTGTGTATGCTGCTGTATCTGGTATGCCGGGACGTATCACAGTGCCACAGACCTGTGGCCCACGCCACTGACGCCGGTCGGTATGGGAGGAAATGTACCTGCCACGCCGGGATGTCTGAAGCCCGTGCACAACGACCTACGTCCCATCGGCAACATAAAACAGTTCACTGCGAGACACGGGACAGACGGTTTGCAGGCATGTAGCCGGCTGCAGACGAACGCAAAAATAGACATAAAGTATAGTACGCATATAAATACAACGTACGTGTGTTCGGTACTGTATATCTGTACCACCACAGACCCTTACTTTTTTCGACGAAGCAGAAATCGACCGCCCGACACGACACACTTCACAAGCTCCTACTGAGAAAATCTCTTCGGATCACGTAAGATCGAGACAGATTTTTGTATGCCTTACTCCGTACAGATTATAAAAAATGACGAACTTATACATGGAACGGCTTTCACATAATTACAACATTATAATTTTATGCTTATCGACTTTGATGTAATTTAGAATTTTAATATTTTCATCACTGGAATGGGGGTAACGCAGTACTTATATTAGCGTGTTGGGTTTATATTCCTTTGTTCTAAGAAATTCCCTAAGGATGGCACGCGGGTGCCGAAACATGTATATGTTTAATACTTGACATGAATTGTATTTTATTAAGTGCATTTGTTGGTTAATGGATTAAACACGCTCACAATATGTAATACTTTTTGCTTATCCACAGCAACAGTGGTTACGCGAACGCGCCACAATGTAGCGTTATACGTTCATTTCCTGTCTTGTGAATGCTATTACAAATACAGTATCGGACGAAAGTTTCTTTCAGAACACACGTAAAACATACGGCTTTAGATGACAGCTCTTCAGCACACTCCAAATCCATGCTGTTCTAGGCGAACGCTTCCCTCAGCACGTGTCAAAACTACATCGTTCTAAATGAAAATCTCCACCAGCATATTCCACACGAAACGGCCCTACACAAACATCTACCAAAGAACGTTCCTTCACCAAGGCACCAACCGTATCCCTTAGCGACTTCCAGTCGACTGAACACGCCTCTTAGCCAGAAGATCCTTCTAATACGGACATAAACAGCCTCCTCCGCAGGTTCCTAAAATGCTGGCATCTCTGTCACAGAATGCCAGCAAGCAACTTACATGGGAATGCGCCAGAAGCTCCTTCATGATAAAGTTGTCGTATATTTCCCGTGCTTGCTTCCTCCTCTCCTCCAAGCACTCCTGCTTCTCGTACTGTTTGATCTGCAACAAATCAATAGTGTCGATGTCAACGTCGTCAACATTTAACACCCTCCATTGACAGCAGTCTGTACGGATTACAAATTACTGTCATACTTCTAGTGCAGAGTATTAAAACTCTTAGTTACTTGCATTCTGCAGATAAAGGGGTGATATTTCACACCATAAAGAAGATGCGGCAGTTTGTCAGTAAATACAAGTGAACCCATTTCTTTAAAACGGAATCACAGGTGGCATGAACACGTCCATTTGGAGCAGGTTTCCGTTTAACAGATGTACTTCTACATAGAAATACTGCAAAGTACAAGCCACTCGAATTACGACCAAGAACACAAGGTAGAAATTCAAGCCACATCTGCAAACTACAGTGTTAGGGAGTAATATACCTACACGTTTCCATTTTATATTCATTCATTCGTGCTTTCCCTTTGTTTCACGTTCTCTCTCCTGCCAGAGGTGCGTGCAATTTTCTTCTTCCTCTTTCATTCATTCGGTCATTCATTAAAGAACATCTTCCGTTCTTTTCGTATTTTCAATCTACGCGTCAGCTTCGTTTCGTTACATGACCTTTGTACTGACTCTCACTCAGCATTCGTGAGAACGGAGACATTTTCCTACAAACGCAGTTTTTTCTTTAAATCAGATTCCGTTAGAAAAAGGTACACGTTTATTTATCCTCATATCGATAACACTTCATATCACAAATTAATTCATGTATATGACAGATACCTACAAGTAAAATATCACAGAAACATCTGTAGTTAAAATCAACGAATTCTTTCTTCAGGTTTGGTACGCTACGCACAATCTTTTCCTTCTCCCAAGACCGCAGCTCCCCTGCAACTTCCTATCCAATCTTCTACTTGTCACGGCTACAACTGCATCTGTCTCTCAGCTACAGCAGTCCCTTCCGTGTTTTAAACTTTAGGCGGCTCGCAAAGCAGTTGCGAAAAGCGACTAACAGACCCGTCATGTTTATGCGGCCGTCCGTCCTTCCATACGGAACAACACGACTCCAGCCGGACGCATTTGCATGAAACTCCGTTTGTACTAAAATTTGTTGACACATTCCGGTTATAGTTAAAATGGGGGAAAAAACAACAGACACTACACACGTTGGCTTACGTACATTTAAGATCTCTCGTCGTGAACGGTTCTTATAATCGGGACAAAACATGTTCTCTGTCAGGTACCATCTGACATCGAAGAAAAAGCTGACAATCGAAACATGTAAATCAAGCAGGATAAATATCTCGCCGTTTCCGTGACAACGATTGTAATCGATTTTGCTACGATGGAAAGTACATGTACAATGCTAAAAGGCGGATCTAATAAACTCGCGTTATCAGAATTTTCACTGAACGCAGCCACAAATTTAAATTTAGGGGCAACCAACAACGAACGTGCCATAACTCTTCCGCTATGCTGACATTTCCGCCCAATGTGTCTATGTTGTCCAGCTGCACCCACACTGGGTCACAAACAACTTGGCAGTGTTCTCGCTACTGTAACCCAAAATCAACAAAGACATCCTACCGGTCATTTATGCAACTCATTCTTTTCGTTTGCATTCACCGGTCGAAACATTTCCTTCCTACGCAGAAGCCACATATAATGCATACAATTAGGGGCCATTCGATTAAAAATCTACTAACGTTTTTCATAAAATACCTTGCAGGCACTTCGTCTAATTTTCACTTCGCGATACGGATCATTACCAAACACAATTCCACACACATACGGCAGGTTATTTGCCGGCTTTTCAGCTGGCTTTCAGATTGTTAATAATTACAGTACTTTATCTGTCCGCAATAAATCCCTGCATCTGTTCCACTTTCGACACTGCATCGCGTTGTCCAGGAAAGCATCTTCACTCCCTGTTTGTAAATAACTCCATGCAGCAGAGCCCTTCTTAAAACGCTAACAGCTCCGCAGCTAGTCAAAATATTCACCCTATACTGTGGAAGAGGAAATCTATTACTGTGTTCACAACAGCCTCACACTTACCCCATCCTAGGCCATACAAATCGTGTCGACGCCCTCCCACCCTATTCCTTTAAGATTCATTTTAATATCACCCTACCACCTACGCCTAGGTCCTCAAAGTAGTTATGCCTTCAAGTTTCCCCACCAAAACCATGTATTACTTTCTTTCCTCCCGTCCCATGCACACCACATGCCCCATTCATCCCAGCCTCCGCAATTTGATCACCTCGTAATACGTGGTGGAGTACAAATTGTGAAGATCCTCACTATGCAATTTACTTCAGCCTTCCGTCCACTTCCTCACTCCTAGGCCTAAGTATCTTCCTCAGCAGCCTGTTCTCTATCACCCTCAACGAACGTTCTTCCCTCAATGCGACAGACCAAGTTTCACGCAATTATAGAACGGAAAAATTACATAAATTGTAATCTTAATTTTTAAACAGCAAACAGGCAAGACATTCTGAACCGAACGGTAGCGAGCATATTGACATTAGTCAAAACATCCTGCTAATTAACAACAAAGATTTACGTAAGCACGCAATTTAAACTGAAGTTGTTATGTATAATACTCTCATACAGTTTTGATCCAGAGGTGGAAATTGCAGATGCTATTAACGTTTATGACAGTGGGGAACTTAAATGTTATACATTGTGTTCTGCTTGTATTCGGTGTTAATGAGAACGGTATACACTCGACAGTTTAACTTTTTTTATGCAAATGAGAGGTTTTTGTGGCGAAAGGGCAGAACAGAATTTGCATTCAGTTTTTTGAAAGCGACACCCTGAAGAAAACCGAAGGGCATAGGGATATCAGCGGATGAATCAGGCCGTATCTTGCTGTGTGCTGTCTTCAAAGAAACTCACTTTGCAACTCGGAATAAATCAATGACTACAATACGCCATGGCGCATATGGTAAAAGCGTATTCCACATTACAGTACACTTTTCCACACTTGGTTCTAGAAGCCAAATTCAAAAGATTTGGCCGTATTTTACTAAGACATTGATCACACCGTACAAACAACGTACTTAACGTACACATTCGTCTCAGACAAGTTTTGAAAGAGCATTACCCGGTACCCCACTTCAGCATCCCGCATATTTTCTTGCTAATTCTATTTTTTCATCTCTTTCGTGTGGTGCAGATTTCGGCTTCCCGGAAACAAAAATCAATACCTGAAGCTGGTTCTCATCAATTGAGGTCAGTGAACCGATACGATGTGCACCGCAGCACAAGGGGAAAATACACTTCAGTATCATACTTCTAGTCATCCACAGCAAAGGCCTACTAGCATACCTGTACGAGTGATAGTAAAGCCGCTCCAGTGCTTAACTAAGCAGCATGCCATGAAGACATATGGTATGGCGGTATAGATTTACATAATCGTAACCTCGGTACGCTATGGGCCGACATCCCGTCATTTTAACCTGGTAACGTATCGTCGGTACCCACTACACAGGAGGATGTGTGGGTCCCAAAGCTGCTGTATACGTTTTGGCGAACACACAAATCTATATACTTTCGAGGTACAAACGAGGACATTGCGGGACGACGCACAAACGACAACAGCATGGTCGGTGTACACTACGTCGGTGCACTCTGAAGGACACGCTACATTAAGAATTTCTTGAAAGGAACAGAAACTGTATGACTGCTAAAGGGTCTACAAGGTCCATCCTCTACTGGTAGATACAGCAGATTAGATAAAAGATGAACACCCTCACATAAGCCTACGTCTGGCAAAATGGCTACCTTTTAATTATATTAATTAGCCTACACGGTGGGCCTGATAACAGTCGAATTTCAGTGTGGTTGCTGGTGGGAACTACGTACTTGACTCTAGTCGTTTTCTTCAATTCCCACACTTCGTGATGCCTCTCACAGGACACACACTTTGAAAATGCCTGTAGGTATTACACGAGTGTTCCCAAAGTATGACCTTATTCCACGTCGAGTGAATTCATATGCGACAGGCCTACTTTTGTCACCGCATCCCTTCACAGCATGAAACTCAGCAGGCGCTATCGAAGATTTGATAGAAGAAGAGAGAAGGTCATGCCCATAATGAGAGAGGGGACATGCTTTCCACACGTGTTCTTGGCGAATTTGTACTTCTCCAAGTTTGACGTTAATTCACTACACGTGATTATCTATTTCTGTGCTTCTTCCGTTACATCCACTGTGCGTTAAATTATTACAGTACAAAACGAAACTCGCAAGTTAGGACACGAACGCACACGTTAACAATTCCAGCACGTTCGGTCTAGTGCGCTAGGGATGCGTGCAGATTGGCATGCAGGTCTCCGTTACTGCTGTCCGATTTTAACCTACATTGGAATATGTCGAGTTTTTTTTTAACTTCTCAACATTACATGCCATTAAAAAGCATTCAGCGGTTCTCAAGTGACAGTACGGGCATATGGAGATACAGGCACACCAATTAGCTAATAGGCGTACTTCTGCTTCAAGTTGTCGTTGTGAAAGAACAAAATGGCACCGGGTGCAGGAACCTCTGAACATTCACTCTTCAGGGATGTTGAATGCCGTGTCGGGTAAAGAGTTCCCGACGTCTCGAATTATCGTAGCGCCTTCATCTTCGGGGTCAAGCACTCCAAAGAAGTGTTATTCTACTTGTTGCATTCCGCTGTTATTTACAAAATTGATGACAAACAATCAACAAATTAATTTCATGTATCTTTTTTCATCAAAATGTTGAAGGTTCTGGGACGAGAGAAGTCGGATTTTATGTTGCTATTTGCTCCATGTAATTTATTTAATTGAGACATAGCTTAATGGCTTGTTAGGATAACGACATTATTTTCCGAGTTCTACACTGTTTTCCCTTCCGACAAATTGTGTACAAGTACAAAGAGTGGTGCTGAAGGTTTAACAGTCGTATCAACAAGAGTTCTTGCCTGTAAACGCAGGTACAATTTACAATTTTATGACGACTGTATAGGGCTGAAATCCCCGCCTATGAAGGCCTTAAGCTTACTTACTGGAACTCTTCTTCTAAACATAAAACTACTACGAATTATTTCTGCTTTTAGAAAACAAGTCGCATACTAAAAAGTGGGGAGCTATTTTCATTGGTGACTTTTTAACACTCCTCGTCTTGATTGGGAACGCGGTTTGTAACTGGCCGTCACTCTTATTCAAAACTTAAGGGGCATACGATTTACATCTCAACGTGTCTTAGTGGCTTTAGGCCACTGATACTGTTCACTGCAGTAATATGCTAACTTTTAGTGACTTTACTCTTACAGCCTAACATTGTAAAGCCTGATGCATATCGCTTGCATTCGGTTACTGACACTGCTTTACCATTTTAAGTTTGTGCTCAAAATTGTGGGTATTCCCACAGAGAATTCACCTCAGCGGATTCGGTCTTTTTATACAGTAAGCATCTGTTTTATTCACGGTAGGTCTTGAGTGTATAACTACATCTCCGTGGACGCCTGAGTCGCCAGCCTCGTTTCTGCTGTTCAAGATACTAGAACGGGCAATTCTCCGTGGCTTAATCAGAAAGTCTAAATTTCCCCCTCGGCTTTCTACCTCTTTCAGGAATTTGCACACAGAAAAATTTATTTCATATATGCTTTAAAACAGACCTTTTTACAGTAAATTTTGTTTTTCCACTAAAGTCAAAGATGCTACTATCAAGTGTAACGGTGCCAAGTCTGGGCTGTTCGGAGGGTGCTCGAGACACTCCCATCCAAAATGCTGCAACAAAGCTGCCATCTGTGGGGTGTGTGGGGTCTTGGCACCAAGTGACTCATCTTTCCGGCCCTCTGCAGTAGCATCTTGGTGGTCACAGATACCAAACTGATGCATAAGTTTCAAAGGCTGTCTCACAGTGGTTCCGTTCGCACAGCCCATAGTTCTGTGATGAAGGCATACCTTCTCCTGATAACATGCTGTGACAAATGTATGAACCCTCAGGATGACTATATGGAAAAGTAGGCCATTGTTCTCTTCTCTCGTGAGGAATGTTATTATGAACAAAAAGATGCCGCATAAGCAAGTATTTATTTACTTTGTCATATTTTCCGATAGACCCTCGTATGAAAAAATGTATGCGCCAGACCTGTTCAAACTCTACTGAATAGTGTATAAATACAGCAGCAAGATTATCAACATATTAAACATTTTTTCGATTCTTTCGCTGCTGTCTCAATATAGAAGGAAAACCAATCAAAAACTTAATTTTCGGAGGTAGCTCTCAAAACAAACGAACGTGGGCAAACGTAATGCGTACAAATTGAATTCGGGAACTATATGAAGAAGAATACAACAGGCATACATAATCGAGTAAATATTCTAACTGCTATGCAGCTCGCGCTTGGAATAGAAACCTCTCACTTTGTTTGGTGTGAACCGTTAGACAAAGAGATTTTATCAACCGGTACTCAGGCAAGACAACAATTGGATGAAGATAGAAGAAAACGCTGCAAATTTCAGAACCCACCAGACTGGCACAGGAGCCTGTAATGTCACACCAAACTACGAAGGCCGTGAACAAGCAGACAGCATATGCTTGCAAGGAAATACAGACAAGCAACACGTTCCACGACAAGAACACGGAGATAAAAAGCCGAATCATACGGAGCCAGCTGACATCCTAACACCCTTCCTTTGTAAGACATAATCGAGCACTAAACTCCCTTCTTCGTGTGGTCCTCTGAAGTAGCATATTCCATCAAAATTTGCAATGAAAATGCGAACATGGATTACTAGTTTCTCCTGTGCGAAAGATGTAGAATATCAGATGAATACCACGAAGTACCATGTTATGTACTGTCAGTTCCTTCTTTACCTCAGACTGAAAAAACGATATTTGAGAAAATAACCATTTATAATAAAAAAAAATTTTAAAGAAGACTTTTATAACCACTACTCAGACACCAGTACTCCTGTAGGGAGGCAGGAGGATGCCACCAAATTTCCGCCAGTTCACCTGTCCTCGTTGATTTAAATTTCTATTCCAACGATGATGTTTAAGAGTTTTGGCAACAGCGGATCAAATGAATGGTTCTGAAAATATGAACACACTTTCGTTTAGCATATCTACTTAATACTCACTTCTTCGTAGAATCTGAGTTGCGGAACAGGCTCTTCTGCCATCGTCTCGCAGAAGTCTTTGAACAACAGATACCCTGAAACAACGAAAAAAAAAACGATCAAAACTCCCGTGGAGTGCTTATATTTGTGGGAGTATATAATTACCAGTCTGGTTGTTGCAGATACAGCCAGACTACATGGAAAGTTAAACAACAGACATATAGTTCTATGGCACTTCACCGAAGTCACAAAATACTTTCTCTTGCATCTCCTCAAACACTGCGCAAGTAACGCCATTCAAACCGCAAATTAATTTATCCTTTGTGGTATTATGCTCTCTCTCTCTGAATAAGATAATATCAGCAGCACATACCGCTAGCAGATGTGTTCAGTGCGATTACATTACCTACAAACTGACAAATGATTCAACTCTGTTGCATTGTTAATGTCATTATGATATGATGCAGAATATAACGCAGCTCAGTAAATAATCAGAGCAACTGCATGTTACCAATAACATTTTCTAAAATCAAGTTGCTATTTGCGTTACACTAAGGAAAGAATTCCGTATTCTCCTATTTGTTAAGGGGCTTACTATTGAGACCAGATAAAAGGAACTGTCACGAAGGAAATTTATGCACTTTATGTATTGTACGGTCGGAGAATTTTCATTTGTGCTTAGCTTATGTATGTTGATATGGTGGAAAATCGCATACATTGCATAACGAGGAACTTCATAATTTGCGCCCTTCGCCATGTATTATTTCGGGACCAGATCAAGGAGATGAAACGGGAGGGGCATTTGGCACGTTTGGGGAAAAGAGAAACGCACTTTTGGTGGGGAAATCTGAAGAAGGGGAATGTAGCACGTGTGGGGGAGAAGAGGGTTTTGGTGGGAAAACCTGAGGGAAAAAGACCATTCGGAAAACCCAGGCGTAGTGGGAAGATAATAAGATGGATCTTCAGGAAAAGGGGTGTGGGGGCATTGACTGGATCGATCTGGCTCAGGATTGGGAGAGGTGACGGGCACTTGTGAATGCGGTAATGAACCTGCGGGTTTCATAAAATGCGGGGAATTTGACTATCTGAGAATCGGTTAGCTTCTAAGGAGGACTCTTTTCCATAGAGTAAGTTATCTGCAGAATGACGATCACTTGAAGACATAGGGATGATAACATTAAAATAGACGTAAAAAAATACGTTAGGTAGCCGTGGATTGATTTCATCTGCCTCAGGATAGGAACAAGCAGCGAGCTCTTATAAACCCCGCATGAAACTTCCGGTTCTATTAAATGCGCGGAATATCTTTACTAGTGAGGAACTAACTACTACCGTCGCATGAAGAACTCTTGCACCATGACTTCGTTAGGTTTCAAAGCAGCCTATATATCTTGTTATAACTCGTTTTCATAACGGACCAGTGATTAAAAGTGACACTTGAAACTTCGTTTTCCGCTACACGTGTGTGTGTTACAATAGATTCATTCGCCAATAAAGAAAAAAACCTACCGACTACTGTCATGTAGATCCCCAGTATTTAAATGCATAGAAATCCGTAAGTTTCGGAAACGAAACGTCTGGACGGACGGACCCAACAACGACCTGCGGTCAAATGTTCATTTTAGGCCTTATTTCGGAGATCCCATACATGAATTTAAAAATAGGTAATGCACGTATTACATAACAACGAGGCTCGTTCGCGTAATCACTGCATCCATGGAAAAAGCAGTAAGTAATACAAATTCTCACTGTGTCTCTAGCATTAGTTATCCAGCATGCAAAGGGCATGCGCCGTATTATATTGTCACCTGTGGCCCGTTATGACTACCATATTATTCCAACCTATCTCGCTCTACCACAATTTTCTACATTATCTCAGGAACGGCACAATTTTCGGAAACAAATTATTGAATATAAAATGCGTGTTTCTATTTTCTGTACAACTTTTGTCAGAAATATTTCTCATTCTACGAAGAATTCAGCGAGATATTATCATAAATTTACACACATCGTCACGTAAGTACCCCCTAATCTTGTCAGATTTTAATAAAACTTGAATTCTGTTGACAGATTTTCGAAAAACACTCAAATATCAAAATTCGTGACAATCCGTCCAGTGGGAGCCCAGCTGTTCCATGCGGACAGACGACGGACGGACAGACAAGACAAAGGTAATAGTCGCTTTTCGCAATTTGTGTAAAAGCCTAAAAATGCCCAACATCCACTCGTAATATCGCCTCTCTCTAAAAGACCAAAATTAGACGAGGTAAATATCCTGTGCATTTTCTTCGTGTCTTGCGCACTGCTCTTTACACATACCTACTTCCACCAACACTCCAATTGTTAACATCGGGTTTTCTGAACAGGTCAATTGGTCGATTAATACAGAACATAAATTCTGGACCTCTTAATAGGCAAGAGAAAAGAGTTTAGAACCACAACAAAAGCATGAAAGCACCATTGTATTGCTGTGACAACCAACAACATGCCGACTGTAAGGGCACAATACTCTAGATCCGAACGTTTTCACTGCAATCGGTGTTGTGTACACCACGAAGTAACTAAACGCACCAGCCCATGAGAAAGGAGACGATTCCCTAGCAGAACTTCAAATTAAAGAGTTTTACTAATAACAACAGCTCACAGTCCGTTTCACCTATTCTCATATTTACAACTGGCGTTCTGAATGACAGTCTTAACGTTATTTCCCACCTCCCTGTAGATCTCTCACGTGGCTCAGCCAGTTATCACGTCTTGGCAGCGCGATGGATGAGGTACTCCAGAAGAACAAATACCTCTTTCACGTAACTCTGCCAAGAGGTCTCCCCATTAAAATTGGATGTACATTCTTTCTCTCCCACATGCTAGTAATTATGGGCACGCCACAAGAAGGCACAGCCTGTAGTGGTGAACGAGAGGGTAAATAAACACTGGGCTTGTAGAGAAAGGCACCAACACGCAAAAATACCGCATGTAGTCTGACGGCGGGCATATTAAGCACGGTCTTTCAGATTCCCCATCATTCTTCTTTTTACTTCATTCAATTTCCATATTTGTGAACTTGCAGATCCTTTATCACCTGGAATCCGAACCCGGATCCATGATATAGAGTTTCTGTTCGGTGTACGAAGTCAAGAGAGAGGAGAAACTGGCATTTGATCCTTGCCTCGTAACACAGCGGGTCCGCTGATACCAAAACGACATTGAGAATACATTTTGCGAATAAGGTCATATGTTGTCTGCATGCCCGCCAAGTTATCATGAATCAAATTATCGGAAGCCACTATCACTATCACTAGCAGCAGTTTCAATGATCGAGCCAAACCGCGTATTCTAGCACCATTAGAAACTCCGACAACGAAACATGACACGTAGAAGTGCAGTTTCGTTACAGCTTCAAGTATTGTAATAAATGTCTGTCCCACCGAATTTGAGACACTATGTTCCAGTCACGCTTCCATGGAAGGAGGAAGTATAAGGGTGGGGCTTACGGTGATAAACTGTTTTCCATCTTGACTGGGTAGACGAAGCACTAACATAACATCAGAAAGCGCAGAATAAAGCGTCACCTTCACATAAGAATCTGGACACGATGACTTCTACAGTTCCATCTGGCAGACCTACCTGTATTAAAACATGTCGACGATCCCCTTATCCAATCATAGTAAAGGGTGAATAAGAGACCAATAACCAAACTACATTCAAATTTGGTAACTCGCGAACTGAAAATCGAAGCCCAATATGTTTGTAGAGGGACGCCAGCGACAACTGCAGAATTAAATTCGAAGTGAAAAGTTAAAGTCTCTCTTTTAGTTATTCGGGTTTAATCCAGATTTCTAAAAACAAAACATATCCTCAGATACTACCATAACCCAGAAAAATCTTTCATTAACTTGTTCGTATATATGTACAGTTGTCTTGAGTGTTCGGTATGCTAAGTACGACTATCGCGAAACTATGTTAGACAAATGTCATTAAACAACAACCAATGTGGAAGTTACTGTTCCATATGTAAAGGAATCGTTTGCAATCGAGTAGCGAATGGAAGTTTGTGTAAAATTCCTGAGGCATCCTTTGACAGAAGAAAGACTGGAAATGTGGCCCTAAATTCCAATTTTTGTAACGCCGTCAATGTTGCGTCGTGCAATTCCTATCTGCACGTAAATAAGTTTTGACAAATTATTACCGTATAATATGATCAATGGAAAAGTAAACAGTGTTGAACTCAATTCGAAGAGTAAAAGTGGGAGATTAATTTACAGTGATTACGCCTAAATACACTTTTACGTGGTTCATGTATTTGAAATTAACACGACTGTAAAAAATATTACCTAAGTTCACGGGGGAAAATTATTTTCATATCCTCACCCCAATGATCACCAAATCGCCTTCTTTTTGGTACAGAAGTTAAACGTGCAAAATATTTTCCACAATTCGTGGCCATACTCAGTGACATTCACATTTCTTTCTCAACAGTGAATTATGCTACTCGTACATCATACGGCACAATTTCAAACACAAAGTGCAGGTGTACTACCACATAAGTTATTACGGCGTTTGAAGGACATAATATGAACACGAAAAGATATATACACGGACACAATCTATTACAATGGCACAGCTGTCCCTGTGCACATTACGAAGGAAAATGCATATGGGTAAGCGCAGCTATACCTACACTATTCTGTAAGCTCGGCACTTAGATGAAGTAGAGCGATCAGCTTCTCGCACCGGCTGCTATGGGACACCACAGCCGGTCTGGCCGCTTTGGTGAACAGATTAAGTCTTACTCCTGCCGGGAATCGAACCACATTTTCTTGGACGTCCAGCCACTTGCTTTATATAGCACGGTTAAATTTTCTCACGTAAGTTTGCTTTTTACATGGCAACGACTGTGAAATAACTAAATCAGGCGTCGCACGACCTAAATTCTTAATCTCAGTCAACGCGCTGAGAATTCATCGCGGGAAAAAAAATGACATGCCAATACTTCACACTGTTCTTCACGTTTATCTTCAAACTGAAACTACTACAATTAACACATTCACAAATATAACTTTTAAAACAGCTACGTAACAGTGGTTATCAAAATGCCAGCGTTTGAAATGTTAGAAAAGGTAATCAGATATAATCACAGGAGTAGCTTGGCTAACAAGAGTGGGGGGGGGGGGTTAATCGCCGATGGCTATTATTAGAAGTCAAGTCAATGAGTCACGTTATAAAGAGAGGGAAGATTGTTTTGAACCAGTCTTTAAAACACATACACTCCTTTCCCCCAATCTTTTTATTTGCCCTTCCACTACGTAGCCAAAAAAATATTCTTAGGTATAAAAATATTGGAGGGACATCCCCCGCCCCCCTCCGAAGTTACGCCTACAGATTTAAGAAGTCATCCTTGAAAAAATGTCTGGCTCGCTGTCCCTCACACCATTTGCCCTACCTGTGCTGCCCCACCGCGCAGTCTGCGTAGGGCACAGCCCGCTCGCCTTTCTGTTCTCCGCAGCCTGTACAGTCCGTCACGAGTACTTGAATTTAATATGACTTCCTTCATATCTTTTAAAAATATATACGTATTTCCTAACAAGAACTTTTATTCAGATACTTAGTTCAACTTTTCTCCTTACTCCTGCAGCCGTCACAAGGGCGGGCCGCCCCGGGTCCAGTCAATCCCAGAGGTATGCAGTATTATTAGCACCAAGGTAAGACACAAATATCACTGTCATTCTACAGGAATTTAAGGAAGGGGGTTGGGGGGGGCCGAAGGTCGTTCAGAAAGGCAAATAATCGAATTGAAAGCCGGATGTGAAATCCCGATACAAGATCTTCCAAATTGTGTATAACTATCAAGTTAGCCAGCAAACCATTTTACTGCCACATCAGATAGTCCAGTAAGCGTAGGAAAATACGGACCAGACTTACACAGTAAGTCCTGCTAAATTAGAGATGTTAAGTTCATTCCTCGACAGAACTCAGTACGCAAGTCTGATATTAAGGGTGACTGAACAGTGGTGGCTGGGATGTAAATGCGTGTCATGTGGAGCTCATAAAAATACTAGTACTTTACACAGATAATTACTTGTCATGTGACAACATAAACATACAATGTTGACAGTGACAGTTAAGGAACGGGTTTAAGCAGAACGTATTTCAGAAGTGTACACTAGGTCCAAGGAGGTCCTGCACAAACCGGGTTACAACTAATTACGCTGGTCAACAAAGATTTTGACCCATGAAGAAAAATGTCCATTTCTGATGTATTTTTGGACGCTCAATTCGAATATGTTTCCAGAATTTTCTCTATCACCCACATCTTTTGCGTTGCATCAGACTATGTGGCCGCACACACCTACATATGTGAGTCAATGAGGGCCTGTAAGACGTAGTCAGGACATGATGTAACAAGCCTACTGTCACGTGTCATACTCGTGTGACTAACAGTCCTCTGCAGATTGCTGGCCAGAGCTCAGTGTGTTATCGTCTCAGAAGTACGTAATGTTTGTTCCGCCATAAAAATGCCAAGAAAGTGCGTAAATTCATTGGATGCATTCTGCTACATCTGCGGTGAGGTGGCATTTAAATCCCGAAGACGGTCTTTCACACCCCTGATTAAGAAATACCGTGAGCATTATTTCGGTTGCAAAGTGGGAGATCAGGACAAGAGTTGGGCTCCCCATTTTTGTTGTGTGATATGTGCCAAACGTCTCGCGAAATGGGCAAAAGGTTCACGCTGTAGCCTTTCGCCATTCCTACGATTTGGAGACAGCCCACGGACCGTGTTTCAGATTGTTACTTCTGCCTGACCAGTATCACTGGTGTAACAGTAAAGTCCAAACACACTGTTCAGTATCCAAATTTACCATCTGCGATGAGACCAGTACCTCACAGTGCGGAGTTACCAGTGCCAAAACCTCCAACAAACATGACGCTAAGTGACAGTGAGTGAAGTGATAAAGATGTAGGGCAAGCTAACAACAGTATGGATTGTGATCCAACTTTTGCAAGAGCCAGTTCTTCCAATTAACCACACCTGCTGACTCAAGGGGACCTGAATGAAATCGTCCGCGATTTGAGCCTGTCAAAGAAGCAAGCTGAACTTTTAGGCTCCAGGTTAAAAGGCTGGAATCTTATGCGCCATGACACTAAGGTGTGTTTTTACCGTGGGCGCCATGAAGAATTCAAGGATCTCTTCTCGCAGGAAGATGGTGTAGTGATTTGCAATGATTTTTGTTCCGTTATGGAAGTTCTTGGCCATGAATTTAACCCAGATCAGTAGCGCTTGTTCACTGATTCGTCAAAAGTGAGCTTGAAGGTGGTTATACTCCACAACGGAAATAAATTCCCCTCCGTTCCTCTGGCTCACGCAGCCAACATGAAGGAAAGTTATGAGAGCATGAAGCTACTGTTGGGAAAGACTAAGTACGACGAATTTTAGTGGAAGGTATGTGGTGATCTCAAGGTTGTAGCACTGTTACTCGGAATGCAACTCGGGTACACAAAATACTGCTGTTTCCTGTGTGAGTGGGACAGCCGGGGCAAGAAGAATCACTATGTAATTAAACTGTGGCCTAAACGAACATCACTGACGCCAGGGGAGAAAAATGTCGTCAATCCTCCTCTTGTTCTTCCGGAGAACAATTTTCCGCCCCCCAAGTAGACATAAAGCTGGGCCTAATGAAAAACTTTGTGAAAGGTATGGATAAAACCGGCCATGGATTCGAATATTTGAGGAATAAGTTCCCAAATGTGACGCAAAAGCAAGGAAGGTATATTTACAGGACCCCAGATCAGGGAACGGATGCAAGAAGAACAGTTCGATGAAGACCTGACTGAGACTGAAAGAAAGGCATGGTTGTCTTTTAAGAGGATATGCAAGGACTTCTTATGAAATCACAAAGCAGCGAACTATCAGGATGTTGTGCAGGACCTGTTGACTTCCAACAAAGCTATGGGATGCAATATGAGTCTGAAAATCCACTTTCTGGAGTCCCACTTGGATTTTTTTCCAGAAAATCTCGGCGAAGTCAGTGACGAACACGGTGAAAGATTTCACCAAGACATTTTGGCTATGGAAAAGCGATACCAAGGGAAGTGGA
>Ga0123352_10001361_pt1 | contig 32259 bp, 22 predicted proteins | sample TergutLab28metaG_FD_89700 | JGI IMG/M metagenome (GOLD analysis project Ga0123352, IMG submission 89700) | Labiotermes labralis P1 segment gut microbial communities from Petit-Saut dam, French Guiana - Lab288 P1 | ecosystem: Host-associated > Arthropoda: Insects > Digestive system > Gut ...
AACTCCGTAAACGTCCAAAATCGGACACATGTTTATATGAACTTTTTTGATCACAAAGACCTAGGAAATCACCTCCTGCAGTTATGCCCTAAAGTCGTGAAACACCCTGTATATATATATATAGTTGGATACGTTTCACCCTATATTAACCTTCTCAGTATAATAACCCTGACAATAATGTGAGTTTGGCTGCTGGGATTTGGCTACAGTATGCTACAAGGCATAGACTATAGTACCCACCTTCAAGGTGAATGCAGCCTAATACTTACACAGGTTCCATAATGGCATTAAATGTGGAAGGTGTGAAACATGGGACTGTTCATGACCTGATATTTAATTTGTCAGGGGTAGAGAGGGTGGGGGCATGAGGATACTTCTATCCCTGTAGAAAGCATACTGTGAATAAGGAGAAACTTTGAATGAAAAGAAAATATAGCACATGTCACACTTTGTCTGTCCTCACAGTTGGAGTTGTGGGACTGCCTGACTATTTCGTGGCTTTTATGAAGATAAAAGGACTATATGTGCATACATTTTATAAGGCTTCTGTTTTGTCAAATTCAGCACTATGTTTGAACTCCATGGAGTGCTTGGCTGCTGCAGATCATTGGTTTCCTGCAATTGCATTGTAAGCATGGCAGGTATTTTGATAATATTACATTCTACTGCTTTATGTTAAACTGCTTATTTATTCCAGTGCACATGACCCAACTCAATTAGTGAAAACCACAACTTATATTGTTTTAGGCTTTGACAGCCAAATGAAATTTAATTTAGGAACCCCTGCAAAGAGTGCATTATGCTGGGAATAATTTCTTTTTGTTTCCTTCACATATTAATATATATACAGCTACAGTGATCTGTGTCTTTATTTGTTATCCTCAACTACTTGATTTCTGCAATGCTGATCTGTATTCACTTATTACTCAAATAGTCTGACTGTTTTCACAGGTTTATTTTTCCTGCAACAAAACCAACCAACCATTGATACTTTATGTAGTAATACTTGGTCACTTTATCAATGTTCATCTTCCCCCACAAACCAAAGAATGCATTAGCTCTATAACTGTTCAACTTCAGATATGGGTATTTTTGAATATACCAATGTAATTTCACCCAAGGAAAGTGTTCCGTAAGTGTGGAAGATTCCTCCTGACTTTGTCTTAACAGCATCAGCAAATTAAACAGTACTAACACAAGTCTACCATTGAATGCTATCCTAAGCAACTTCAAACTAATCTGTATAACCATTACAACATCCATACACATTTCTCGCATTTCCTGTCAGAATATATATATATAGGTATTTAAACAAAATAGTTTCAGTATGAAAAAAAGTAAATAAATTTCAAATTACATTGCACACACTACTATAAAACTGCTTGTATTATGACAGACATACTTTCAAGTGATAGAAGCCCCTGACCTCACCTGCAGGTTACAGGAACCCCAAGGGCCATGATGCCAAGTGTAACATGGTACAGCTGGGCATGGTTTATGCTGGACAAGTGGCTGAATACATGGGCGGCCTCTCTCACTAGGCTGCGTTACCACATGGCGTTCCCTAATCATCACATCACCTGTAGTAACAATAATTGTGTTCATTTACATCCATACTGGATTAAGAAACTTGTATGACTGCAGTTATAATTGCAGTACTACAAATATTTTTTTGTGATAATTATTGTACAAAAATATTTGGAAAAACTGTAATTTAATCCCATGCATATTGGAGATAATCTGTGTGGCAATGGAATGCTGAACAAATGAAATATCTTAACATAAATTAACTCTGTTGCTAACCTGCTGGATAAAGTTACAGCTGATCTGAAACCAATTCATAAAAGTAAGTCAACATCTGGAGTACTGGAATCAAAATTACACATGTGTAAACTCTTGAGGTTTAGCAGTTGACATCTACACAGCTGGTAAAATTTGTCACAATACAACCCAGAAACAGTAACTTCAAGTAATGCATTTCTCTTACAGAAACAAAGCCCCTTATTATATAAGTTCCTCAGGTCTCTAGATCCACATTTTTTCTTTCTCCATATATATGTAATATCTAATATAGTGAAATGTAGGACAGTAGAATCATGGTTCAATTCTTGGCAAAGGTAAGAGATTTTTCTCTTCTCCAAAGTATCCAGATTGGCCCTGGGGCTCATCCAGCCACTTATGTAGTGCTTACTGGGGGTGGGGGGTTCGAGTGGCTTGAATATGACGATGACCATTCACTTCCAGCTAGTGTCATGCTTTAGAAACAGTGGAGCTCTACCTCCACTCTCCCATGGGTTTCCATGACAAGTACAGGAACAACTTTAATTACACAATGCTGATAGTTGATCACATAATAAGGGGACATTAATATAAATTGTGAAATATATGTAAAATAGATAGTCACTACGTGGACAGTCTTACTCTTGTATTGTATAGGTGGTACACATACATGTGTATGGTTCAGTAATGAACAGTCTTCTGCAAACTATGGCACATTCCACTACTGGCCACTTCCTGAGGCCTCTATTGAAACGGACACAAGCCTCACCACATTAAATACGTATCTTTCTCACAGAGCTTAATTACAAAGAATTATGGCTGGATGAGATCAGGAAATTTTCTCTAATTTAGTCAGCCTTCACTATTAAAGAAACACTTAAATTCAGCAACCTGTCAGTCCACAGCGACATGTGGATTGGTTCCAGGAGCTCCACTGAGTTACTTCGCAGTCCACAGGACAGTCCACATAGCACCACTTTTCTGAAGTTGATGGTCGTCCTTCACCTGTTGCCTCACAGTACCTGCAGAAAATAGCCATAACATAACCTGTACATTTTATCTAACAACATGTGCTACCTATTCTAGCTCTCAAATACATTAAGCTTACTCCCTGTGTCGGAAAAGACACTTCCTAATTACTGAATGTCTTGCTGATGGTACGCCCTAGGTTTATAAGGGAATAACTGAATTTTCAGCCTAGTTTACAGAAAAAGGCAAATAAGGTTCATGGCATTATGGAGTGTTTGAATATGTGTGTGAATCTGTTGTCTCTGTGTGTATGTGTATGTCTGTTCCCCCCTACAATTTCCAAATCATATTACACTTACTCATGAAACTTGGTATAAATGTCATGACACCGAGATTTATCCTACTTCTTTTACTTCCATTTCATGTCACCAATATTATGAACATGGCAGCTGTTCAGAGTTATGGGATCTGCGCAACATGATCGCCATTCAGATCTCAGGCATTAAAATGTTGTGATTTAACAAACCTAAGAAAATAACGCAACAGTTATTACAGTAATTTTCATTAGCATATCGAAAAATAAGAATATACTGTCTGACTGACTGACAAGAAATGAGAAATAGTCCTAATCCAGTTCAATTCCTTTTGCTTAACCATAAAATGGATTATACAAAAAAAAATAGGAATAGATATATGGCCTATATTTGTATTTTAAATGTGTGTGTGTGTGTGTGTGTGCATGCTTGTGCATGTGTGTACACAAAAAAAAAAATAGTATTTTTTTAATTTCTCATTGTAAGGTATGGTATCCCTGAAGATGGTTGATAGGTCAAAATATTTTGGATTGTTTAGATAAGAAATTTATGTATTTCTATAACCCGTACCTTCTTGATTATATTGTTTGATTAAGGAGAAAGTAATTCATTGTTGTTTACAATGTTGTGTCTGTCCCTGTTGACCTTCTCAACCAACAAGCTTATGTCTGCAATAAATGAACAGCAAGAGGAATGAGGGATATACAGTTACAACAAGTGAATGATAAAATTCTCTTCCTTGTCTGCCATGACCTATTATTAACTGCTGTTAAAACTAGTCAGTGGCAATTAGTAAACACAATTTTGGTCTGAATGAAACAAAAACCTCTGCGTATAAACTGACCTATCTGCGACAGGCCTTCCGTCACTCCGCTCACAGAACACGGCTCTCGACTGCACACCCTCTCCACAAGGGCTGCCACCCAGAGGCAAACATGATCCCAGCTCTGTGTATCGCCAACTGTAGCTGAAGCAAGTAGCATTAATATGACATGCCTGTGCCTCAATGAGAGGTGGACAATTAAGTTGAGTCTTGCCATCATGAGTATTGGCAGGGCTGCGAAGAATGGAGCGTGTTCTCTGCCGCTCCCGACTGGATTCACAGGGCTACAATACAGAAAGTGAGACAAGTGGTTGTTTTTGTAATGACAAAGTGATTAATTGAATATAATGATCTGGAAGAATGGCAATATCCTAGACTTTTATTTGTGATATTTGTGGCTTTAATGTGAGCCAGTTAGTGGCTGATGAGGTTTTCTTTGGTTTTTATCACGGTATGCAATGATACAGTGTACTGACATTTACTGATGGTGATGCATTAGATGAATATTATAAATGCAAAACTTAGGAAACATACATCTCGTCATTTGTATTCCAACAGTATTATCAAAACAGTATCAATAAATCTTTTTCTTTTTTGTTTTAATGTGAAGACAAGGAACACTGTCATTTTACCTGTTATGAAGGAGAAAGTACGAGCATTTTTGTTTTGCCAAGGACTGAGTATGGGCACCTCTTTTAAACACCAAAGAGTGACTGGTCTACACCAGAGATGCGAAAATCCTGGGTGCCTGGTTGGCTTAGTGACTGCATTTTGTACAATGACATCTAATATTTGGGGATTCTGATTGTGGAGCTTGCTTTATATCACCCTTCCGTTGCCTAAATTTTGAGGTGGCTCTTAGATTATTGGAAAATGTGTGTACGTGTGGCCTACATAATTTAGTCCACTTTTATGTTACTGAATTACAACTTTAACATATTGGTCACTCTTCTCTATGAAAATATATCCCACTTAAACATACCATTAGACAAGTACTTAACAAAGAATGGGCTCTGTCCAAAGAAGCCTTATCATTAGACAATTATTTACTAAAGTGAAAGTCCCACTAGATAATTGGTGATAGAAATTTAACAATAAAAATTCAAACTGATATCATTTTATATTAAAGAATAATATTCTCTAACATTTATGCTACTCTTCACATTCAGAATGTATCTAATGTTTCATTTCACTTTCAATCACATTTAAGGATGGTGACAAGATGCATCACATGTCAGTTGCACATCAAGTACAAATAATCCAGCTGACATGTTGCAAGAGCTGCATGTATAGCACTTAGTGGTTTCAAAAGTTCAAAGCAAAGGCAGCATTTCAACTTAGCACAAGCAAAAATGAATGAATGAATGAATGAATTTTTTTGACAAACTCAATTTTATGCCATACCTTGCCCACTTCTTGGTACTTGTATAGAATATTTTCTACTTTAAACAAAGTGACAATGGAGAAAATACAACAATGGTACAAACCTGAGGACAGTCTGACCAATCTGACCAAGGCCCTAAAACACATGTTCCAGGACAAGCAACATGGCAGGCATTCAGGTCAGGTGGTTGCACCACAGGATCACAGTATATGTCAGCAACTTCCACGGGCACTTCTGCACCTTCATCTATATGCATGCATCTACACAGGCACACATTTATTACACACTGCATCAAAGCAGTAGTAAAGCATTTCTTAAACTAAAGAATTAGTTCAATAGTATTCACTGAAACCAATTTACAAACAATTCAGTAAACTGTTGCAGGTATGAATGGATGCTGTACTAATGATCTTACATATGAGTAACTCTCACCCTAATTAATTAACTCCCCAGGCCTGTGTGCCTCTTGAAAAGCTAACAGTACATCAGTTAGTGATGGAATCTCCTGTATTTTATGAAACCTGGAAGTTCATTACTATGTTCACAAGAGCTTGCCACTTGTCTATATCTTCAGCCAAATAAATCCAGTCCACACCTTGCCATCCTATTTCTGTGTGACACATATCAATATTATCCCACCATCTATGCCTAGATCTTGCACTTGGCTTTCTCTCCTTCAAATTTTCCTACCAAAGATATGTGCATATATTTTCTCTCTCGTCTGTACACATGCCCCACCAATTTCATCCTTCTGGAATTTCCAACTTATATGAATAAAAACCCACAAAAATGTAATTAATCATACAAATTACTCCCCTGTCAATCAAGCACTACAAAGAGCACTCCACTTTCCCTGTTGCAAGTGACCATGAGATGTCACTTGCTTTGCTGACTGAGCTCAGATTATAAAGTGACAATTTACCTGACTTGTCTGTACTGGTCACCTGTGCCACAACCCCTGTTCCTGTCAGCTGCTATTAGCTGACACTCGCTCCATCCACCTGCCACCCAACGAAATGCCTCACATGACTGGCTGCATACTTTGTGCTCCATCAGTGCACCACAGGGACGTCCACCATTCAAGGAAGGGTGTACAACCTGTCTCCAGAAATGACAAAGACATACAATTCAGCCATTTTTAAAACTGACCATCTGCAAACAGAACATACCATTTTACAAACTTTTGGCATGTGAGATTTCCTCCACAAGTCTATTTCAAGTACAGGCATATGTCATCCATACTTCAGAAAATTCTGATTTTGTAGGCAGTACTATAAGTTAAAAATGCCTATAAACATAACCATCATCTTCTTTACTTCAAATCTCACATGCACATTAACTACTGCTATTAAAGAAAGCAATGATTATCTGACAGCAGTTTGCATTTAAAATACTAAACATAACAGAAGATGAATTAAATAAACTTGATTAATACCAATCCATTAAATATTACCAACCAATATATTAGAAAGCAACTAGATCACCTTCTACAATGATTTGTCTATGGTAAAACTGGGCCTGATTTCTAAAATGTAAGGTTCCCAAAGCAGTGTTGCCAAAGATTCAAGTTTTTTGAGTTGCTGTACCATGTTGACTGGTCAACAGTTACAGACATTTTGAAGGATCAAGCAGGCCAAAGATGAAAGAAGTACAATCCTTCAAAACATCCAGATCTATGGTACTGACCACTTGACACGGCATAACAATGAGGACTTAAATCATGTGAGTCTGATTTATGACAATATTATCTGCAACAAGTTAGTAATGGCCATCCAAAAAATAAAGCAGGTCATGACATATTCCCAGATATGGTTAATTATGTGGACAAAGCAGGTAAGACTATGTTACTAAGTGCTATAAAATAAGTCTGGAAATAAGAGAAGACACCAAACAATTGGAGAACATCGGTAATTGTGCCCATTTCTAAGAAAGGGGACAATAGACTATGCCAGAACCACACAGGGATATCTCTGTTCAGTGCACCTGAAAATCATTACCAGACAATACATATGATAATATATTTAAATTTGAATAAATGATTTAAAAACTAATACTTTGATATACAAATATTACAGCCACTGTAAAAACCCATAATGCTGATACTCTGGCTCACCTGTCTACTCCTATTGTGCAGTCCTGGTCCACAGATGGTACTGCACTCACCCCATGCATTCCACTCACTAAGACGGCAGTCACTCGGGCATGGAATCAGACATGGTTCCTCCTCCAGCCCTGAATCTCTACCACACAAACTGGAACAGTCCATGTTTCATGTTCATCATATGTTTATCATTTACAAAGTTTAGGATTTAGTTTATGTTGTGGGATATCCACATGCATAAGTTCACAGCTATCTGTCCACTATGTGTCACACCTTCTGAGCAGTAAATCTGATAAAAAAAACATACATTTTTGGAAACAAGTAATGCAATGTATGCACAGCATAATAACACTGGCTGTATAGCTACTTCTATCTAATACCTTAAAAACCACCCTAAGAAGAATTATATTTGAAGATTCATATTTTACTGTGCAATACACACTCTAGCCAGTTAACACTGTATAGGGAAATAATTGCTCTTTGCAATGACATCCATATAAAACATATAAATTGACTATATGGATTGAAGGAACAATTTCTGAACACAAAAGGTGGTGATACATATAGTAACCAGTAGGCTATCAAGGCTTAATTATATGGAAATGCCATAAGACATACAGAAAAACTGTATTGACATAAAAATATGATTTTAAATTCTTTACAGCTCTTACTTAAAGCATTTTTCACTTTGAAAAATATCTAGTGATTTATGCTCAAAATATGCCCAAGGTGCAAGCAAGTGTAGTGTACATTACTTTGACCTTCTTCGTCATAAGGGCCCGTAGGTAATGCAACATGTACCGCCGCCTTCAAGGCTTATTGTACTACCCTATCCCCCCCCCCCTCTTATTAGACGTTCCCACTTCCATCACCAGGTGCCTCCACATCTGTAACGACACAAGAGATCCTAGTAGCAAAAGGTGGAACTATGTGAGTGAGAAAGTTCTGTTAATTTTGCCTAAATGATGACTTCCACGCCATTTAGGGATCTTTTACATGCCGCAAATCTATGACATGGGACTGATGGCTTTACTTCCCCTCCAAAGGAAGGCGTGCTGAGGATTTTTTCACCCTAAAAAATCCTGACGGCTTCGGCCGGGTTTGAACCCGCGAACTTGGGTAATTAAAGGCAGCATGCTACCCCTAGACCAACGAAGCCACTATTACTTTGATCTCTTTTTAACCAAAATTCTGAAGTGACAGCAAACTTTGCTAATGACATAACAACTAGTGCAACCTTTAGAGAATCTATAAATGTAATGCATTCATCCACCTGTCCATTCAGCTGTCAAAACATCTATCCAAAATGCCACGTGATGTACCTTGGCTCCACTAGATTCCCCTCAACATCCAAACACTCTATGCGCCTGAACCTCGAGCCAGTTCCACAGACCCCAATAGCAACTCGACCATTTGCTGTAACTGAACCTGATACACCTTCACCCTCCAGTAAGCAGTCTGACCAGGGTCCAGTGGGCTGCAGAGTGTAGCGAGCACATGGACAAGGTTGTGTCTCGACCAAGGGGAACAGTCTAGTATCTCTGCATGGATCACGTGTTCCTGACATTCCTGCAGAATGTGACAACACAAATGTTCTCTTTACATGTCTTAGAAACAAGCAGGAAAATTTATCAACTGTGCCAAGAATTTTATATAGTCATTTCATTAAGTGCATTAAATAAACACAGAGTAGGGAGATCGGTCCATCTATCCATACAGTTTTGCATTTATAACACCACTTAAGAGACTTCAATTGCTTTGGTGTAGGTGGTATATACTATAAGCTTCTTATAATTCACAAAGTTCAAACTATATCCATATTCTTACATGACATAAAAATAAAGATTCCCTTAACCCTTATCCTGCTAACATGGAGAATATGGTGAGCTTCTAATAATGCCAGCAGATAGCAGATGGGATTTAACTCAGCATTTAAAGGGTTAATATGTAACAGTAACAACAACACTGAAACCAAACTTTAGAACCTTACGTAGAGCATGACTCACCAATTAGATGTCTTGTTCTTGTACGAGTCGTACAGGCCTGGGTGCAAGATGTCCATTCTGTCCACTGGGAGAGCACACATGGCCATTGGCAGTCCACAAAACAGGGTTCTGACTGGCTTGGTGCTGTACTATTACTTCGTTCCAAGCAGAGGCTGGGTTCCACCTTCACATTGCGATGGTTCTTGTAGCACCACACAGCTGATACACAGATGGATGTTCATCATATTGTACAAAATCATGTCACTTTTCTCATATGTGTAGCAAGGAAATGTACTTATAAACAACTACTGAGTTTTTAAAAGAAACTGGTTGTCAAGTATCCATAATCCACACAAATGGTTCAGAAAGATGTCTGTCTGTCTCTCCAATCAGTGCTCCAACAACTGGATTGGTTCCCCATTACCTTCCCTCCAAGCTGACAAGCAGTAACATTGTTCCATATACAGGCAAGCTTCCACTTGCTCCATAATTCTTTTTGGACAGCTTGGCCCTTGAAGAGGGACCAATATGTTGTACCACAACGTCTGTAACAAACTAGAAATCTTTGCTATGCAATATTTCAGAAAGGAGAAGACCTCAGTTCTTCAAAGGGTTAATATAAATCATCACTTTGTGACATTCAAAATTCGTTCCATCACCACTGAAGTCTTTTGGTGTTTGGTCTCTGTATTTTACTTAAAGAAAACTCTATCAGATCTAGTTTTGCTTCATTTCTGATTGTTATTGATATATTTTGTCACCATTTGACACAGATTCATTCATGTTCAGTTATTCTGGCATGTCTTGAGCACTTCATTAATCTTCCTTCTTGCTACTGAGTCACTTTCCATAAATTCAAACAAGATATGAAGCTTATAAATGGCCAGATACACAATTCATTTCCTCTGTCCTGAAACTGTGTAATCTACCCTTCAATCCTGTGTCTTACTGATTCCTCCCCACGAGGTTTTCACAACATTTTGTGAAAAATATCAGTGCATTTTTCTCTGTTCTAACAATTTACCACCCACGATTCTGCTCCCTGCCCCCCAAACAAAAAAAAAAGTGCCAATACAACACAAACTGCAAATAAGAACAAACTGAATTCCACTGTCTGTCTGACACAAAACTGCTGATCATGTAGTCATACAGTACACCAGTCTTGGCTCTTTATGCACAAAAACTATAATATAGATATATTAATTTTCAGACTTCACGCATCTCAATATCCAGCTACTTACCACGTGTACGATATCCCATGCCACACTCCACTGTTGCTGGGAGTTGGCAATCTGACCAAGTGCCTTCTCCCCATAAATAATGACGGCAACGAGCTCCAGACAAGGGGCAAGGACGCAGCTCTTCCAATACTGGGCATGGTGTGCCACCACCAGAAGGCCATTGAAGCACTACCCGATGTCGTGACTGCGTTGGGGCCACTTCCCCTTCTCGCACCTCACTACTGGCATCTGTAAGATCAAGCAGTATTACAGTTCATAATATTTCATTGTTAATGACTCCTATTTTGCCATATTTAATCATCTCAATGTTATAAAAAATTCTGCTTTGTTTTAATTAAGATGACTATGGGTATGACTTTGCAGTTGGTACCTTTCCTTCCATAGTCTCCAGCAATCTTCAAGATTAAAAAAAAAAAAAGTTTTGGTGAATCTTAATTTGAATTACATTTCTTTAAACTGGAACCACTAGGCATAAAATATTGATACTTTCCCCCACTACGTTATATTTCTTCATGTTTATGTTATCATGAGTAAATGACACGTGAAACTGATTGGGCTTGGGTTGGGATTAACTTCAATTCCATGCAGGCATACATATTTTTTTTGTCATCATGTCCAGTCTAAGTCTGAAGGCAAACTACCTTCTATTCAATGGACAGAGAGACAGAGACAGCTTCCTTTTTGTGAATCATAAAGTGATAAGACCTAAAGAAAAGTTTTCAGAAATAACACATCTTCACTGTCTGCTGCTGTGATTACAGACAGCAATGAAGGTGGTCTTAATTTTATTTGAAGTCTCCATCTCCTGGGATGTGGCAATGCATCAGTGGGTAAATGGTGCCTGATATTTGAAGACCAGCTAGTGGTCCCATTTTCAGAGGTTGAAAAGTCCAAGAAGAAACTTTGTGGCACTAACTACCCAGTGATGTAGCACCCCATCCCAGAAGAACAGACCTCAACTACACCACTGCAAAAGCCCCAGAACTTTCACTTTATTTATTTTGCACATAAGAAACCGAGAGAAATGTGACCTGAAATTGGGTTCATTGAATCACTACAGACAAGCACATGGAATATCAAGAGAATGAGAGCAAGCACACACACACACACATTATACACACTGTGCAATACCTTCAACCCCCTTGCTATATGTATAAAAATATAAACACAGTCATCAAACTGTAAAGTATTAATTTTTGCCAGGAAATGAACTGTGTTCTTACACCCAGCCCTGAAGTCCCTACTGGCTATGCCATTGACAGAAGACTGTAAAGCGGACCCTTTTCACTCACCTGGCACACATTGCTGTGGACAGGATGACCATTCTGACCAAGGAGAGACCTGACAATCCACAGGACAGACCTGCCAACATTCACGGCTGGTGACTGGCTTCTGGAGCGGGTGGCAACTGTAACATAACCACTTAATGTTGGAGACACAACACTGTGGTATAATTATACAAACAGCTACACTGAACTTTGTTGCTCACTTTGAATCTGGCATATGCTTATCATGTGCCACCATGCACCACACCTCTCGCTCTTGCACGCCAGGTCCACAGTTACCATCTCCAGTGCTGCTGTTGTTATAGTCATCCAACTCTGGAACATCAATGGTTAACATTACTAGCGAATACTGAGCTATTACTATATACTAACTGGGGAGTAGGGGAAGAATTTTTCTAATAATAAATCTTATTTCATTAAGTGGTAAAAGCAGAGCCTAAATTAATGCAACATTTTTTACATAAGAAACATAACATATACTTTAAGTTTAAAAAAATTAGTAAGCCAAAACACAGAGAATTTGAAAGGCTAATCCATTATGGAGATAAAATTTAACAGCATGTTAATAACTCTCCAATAACAGTTACAATACAGAATGGTATTTCTTTCCAATGCTTCTGTAAAATAAATGAGGTACACTGAATTTGTAATCCTACGAACTAACTTCTGTCAACATGCCCCTGACACTGTAAGAACAATTATTTAAGAAAACTGACAACATACACCATAAAAAGTTGTATGTTCTCTACACATGAGCAGTGACTGGTCAACTTATTTATTGGGGTACAGCTGTACTTTATCTCCTGAACACAAAAAAAGAAATGCAAACAACAACACACAATGGATGTAACAGACACACAAAAAGTAATGACTGGTGCAGGAGAGCTACTGGGCTCTGGGTGATAGCATTCTGTCAATTTGTGATAGTGATGGTAAGAGAAGCAATACAAGGTATTATAGCATAAACATATTCCTTAAACTGCCAGCAGAGCAATTCAACGGGTAAGGCAAATTTTGGTACAACAACCACAGTCTGATTATATTGATGCCTGCAATTAGTATCTTGTAACTCATAATACATAACTTCTCACTATCCTTCAATATACTCAGCATATCAGGCCACCACCTTATTCACTGCCATCTGACACAAAATCATGGTTTGGGTGTACTGTACACAACAAATTTTTAAGACACTCTGTTCTTCAACACTCCAGTCTTCTGGGACATGTTGATCTGTAGTTACATGTAGTGATGCCACTGCATATGGCAACATATGCTAGAAAACTTAAATATGTACAACACCAACATGAGAAACTCAGATATCACACATTCTGTTAGTGTTTAGTATGCATTGAGAGGTGAAATACGAACTTGGTATTCCATTTTTCACTTTTACAATTAGTGGTATGCAAAGATGAAATACATCCTGCTGTCCTTTGAAGACAAAAAGTTTTTTTCTGTACAGATTTTTTTGTGCATGTCTCCACCCAGTGTTAACATGCTGAACAAACAATAAGTATGTGATGGTTTACCGGGATCAAGTGTCGTGAGAGAACTTGTATTGAACCTTTCAGATGGTGGCAGAGGGGTGCACAATTGCCAGGGAAGAGCCAACCAGCTGTAACCATGACAACTATGGGTGTTGCAAGGTTCCATCTGCAGCATTTCATCTGGATCTGGACATCCATGACCTCCTGTTGCATAAAATGTTGAGAAATAAGTACACTAGAAGTCCACTCTTGCAGCACATGGTATGATATAAAACAGTTGTCATAATGGGGTGCTACACAATGCACTAAAAAATCAGAAATACTGAACTGATTAATGAACTAATAAAAAATGTATGATGCAAAATAATAATGAAAAATCTAATCTTTATTAACTCAATATTATTAGTGCTATGAATTAAATAATAATGCTACATGGAAATGTTTGCTATGTATTATGGCTTTATATTTATTTAAGTGTGGATGATTTGGCAATGCTATGAGTAACTCACAGCACATAGCGTAAAATGATAAGACTGGTCAATAATGAACTGGACAGCCTGTGCAAGACAGTGGTCATAAAGCAATTTGAGGTACTATACTAACATGGGTCTGGAGGGACTAACAGGAATGATGACAGACCGCAGTATGGATAGTGCAAGGCCAGGCAGTAAGGCCTAAATTGTTCTTGCAAATATGCAAAGTATTGCAACATCAATCAATCATACCAAACAAAAGAATGAGTTTTAAAGGTCAGCTCAGGTGTGAAGTATAGCTATAATCATGAGATGTGATAGTAAAGTAACCAGACTGACAATTAACATCATGGTAGCACAACCCACAGGCTGATCAGCAACAAATCTGAAATTACCATTAGCTATCTGTAGGAGTGCCTTGGCATATTTCTTTCTGCCATTCAATACACAGATCACAATGGTCCTTTCATGCTGGAAAAGAAGGCTGGAAATCAACAAGTCCATTCCTCTGGGAGATGATGCTTCATCGTTAGGTAGCTGGATCCTTACATTTCAAAGAAATGTAGTGTCCTTATCTTCAGGATCTGTAGATCCTATAACCTAGGACCTAAGACCCTGGAAGATGAAGACATTATGTCACCTTGAAAAAGTTGATAGGGTCATTCTAGAATAACAGAGTCCTTAGTTTCACTGCTGCAAAAACCTAAGAACTGGCAGTGCTTAAAGTAATTATCTGCAAGTCCTTTCAATACTGATCACACAATAACCTCAATGTCTTCAGAAAGTCAAAATTTTAGGAACAAGGAAAAGTTACATGGCACAGGACTTGATGAACAATGGTATGCCTTTGAAACATGTTCTAGTGAGATGGAATCAGAAAATTAAAGCAGACACATATGACATTACATTCCACCCCCTCTCTTTCACTTACATCATAGAAATGTACGAGAAGTAAACATTTTCTTATGAACAAGAAAAGACTAAAACGCCAACTCATAATAGTTCATACCCACCTTCCCCAGGAGGAGCAATCACAGTGCGATTGCGATGTCTCAGAGCCATCTGGCGTGGGGATGAGCAACTGTGGCTACAAGGACTCCAGTCTGACCAGGATGACAGCACACAGTCATATGGGCAAGGGAGCAAGCATGGCTCCTCTGTGATAGGCTTCACCTGACGACGGGCACATATCAAGTCCTCCACTATTCCCTGCACACATACACACAAAATGTGACACCTCTTACAGGAAACTAAGTCTCTAGTTCAAGAAGTTCCAAGTTTTCATAGAACTAATATGCTTATCATAACATGGCTAGAATGTGCATTTATCTAAAAACAGATCAATCCAGTTCACTTCTTCATTGCATAAATCTCCCACTAGTGCTTTACTCTCCCTAGTGTCCACTTAACATAGGCAAGGGCATGTGTCCAGAATACTTACCTTTGTAGGTTGAAAATGGTAGAAACTCCAACGCAAAAACTATGTAAAAAAATAAATATGTATTTTTTTATCTCCACGTGTGTGACATATCCTACATAATCATCTCATTATCCTAACAAATTACTCACCCCATAAACTGAACGACATGTGACCTCACGGGTGCGCCTGCCTTCCCCACACTTTTTTATTCCATGGTCCAGGTCACAAGAACTCCAGTGACCCTCCACCCAGCTGTGACATGCTGGCTGTGGACATGGCTGCACCTCTCTTGTGCTGGTACAAGCCAGTCCTTCTGAACTTGCTATCACCTCAATGTTGCGTCGTCTTTCACGATAGCCTACAAATCAAATAAGCAGATTAAGACCAATTACAACTGATAGTTATAAAATTCAATACTGATTTACTAACCACATTAACTAGACAAATTCTCAGTCACTCTCTCTCTCACGTGTGTGGGTGTGTGGACATACAGAATAATCCCTCACCAACTACATGTTTCAGGCACTCATAGTTTTCCACTTCTGTTTATATTTGTGTGCACATATCAAAATTTAAGTGGTTTCTGCTCCAACAGATCCGTATTCACTGTTGGCAGCATTGTACAGGCACCTAGAGCCAGATATATAGCTTCCAAGTTTACAACTGCAGTGCACTTTTTTGTAACAATTTTTAAACTCATATTTTATGCTTATTGTTATTACTTTCTTTGTGTCTAGTAAAGGAAGATACAACTTAGCTAAGATCTGATGAATGTTAACAAAGACCGTAGTTTCCATAATGGCTTTCACAACAGGCAGTTTACCTAATTTCTGTGTTTCTCCTCAACATAACTCATCACATTTTGCAAGGAACTTCTTTCTGCAGTTTCATCCAGGTAATTTCTAGGTTAGGGAATTTTTCCATTCCTTAGTTTCTGCACATTTCTTTCACTTGTAAACTTCATTTCTTTCAATCATTAACATGTAATTATTACCTCTGGCAGGTGGGTCCCCAAACAAAGGGCATTCTAGGGGCATGCAGGAGCTCCAGGGTCCCCACTGGCCCACCTCACAGTCACGTGGACATGCAACCTCACACCTGAAAGGAAGAGAAACTACTGTTTCCCTCTTGGAAGACTGAGGTGAGCCATCACACATTCTCAGAATAGAAACGATATGTTAAGAGAAAACATACAAACTGCATTTGTGGTACTGACCTTTGTACAGTTGGCAGTGGTTCTAATGACTCACACAGTTTGGGGGAGACAGGTTGGCTACCCTGACTGGCCTGCACACATGTGACTTCCCTAAGCTGAACCCCCCCACCACAGCCAACTTCTACCAGTTTTGGGCTCACAGCAGGTGTATCCGATGTCACTACACACGAACTCCACTTGGAAGCCAGCCAGCGATATCTGAAAGCAACATGCATTGGTGACCGACCTCTTTTCTGCAGAGAAGTGTGTGTACATAAGAAATGAAATCTAACTCAATGAATACCATATAACTCACTTATTTGCACAGAGCTGGAGCTGGTCAGGATCTGTGGTGTGTCTTGTCTCCAGAAGATGTGGACATGGCTGTCCATCACCCTCCTGTAATCTAACTACTTCTCGTTTCCTCTCATGGATTTCAGGGCGAACCTACAATGACATACAAACCAATGCTATTAGTACACAAAAGCAGCATAGTGAAATCAATGACAAAATGACAATATTAATGCACATGTTACAGACTTAGAATAAAATAACACAGATAAAACAGTACACTTTATACATCTCTTTGACATAATAGATGCAACTCAGTTCATGCATATTTAGGGAAAACGTGATTGCTTTTCCACATAAATTTGTATGCACTGCATCAGTGACTAGTGAAATATCTGGAGACAAACTGCATACAACCTTTGATGTTTGTGTGCCCGTGCATCACTAGTACAATAATATAAACAGCCAACTAGATGCAACAATAATAGTTTTATTAATAATTTCAATCAACTCAACATGTTTTGGGCGATAATTTCGCCCATCCTCAGGATCACTAGACTGTGCTTACAGCTTGTGGTATAAAGCACCGATGATGCTGCCTGCTGGTGACCAGGATGAGGTGGAACTCAGTACCACCTCAACATGTTGGGCTGATTGAAATTATTAATAAAATTATTATTGTTGCATCTATTTGTTTATATTACTGCACACAACCATCTGTACATATGGCACTAGTAAAGCAATTTTATAACGATGACAAGGGCAAAATTGACAGAAATATGGAACTTCCTATCTGAACATGAATTGTCAAATCAGTATAACTGAGGTGATGAAAAATAAGCCAAAACATCATATGTGAATATTTTATTTTGCTTTGAAAGCTTTAAATAGGCAGAAGGCATACAGGAAGAGAGAGAACTCAAATATAACTTATTATCTTCAAAGAGACAATATGAATCCAAGTAGTCATACATAATTTGTGTTCTGAAACACATACATTAAAAATGATCAGGCATACTCTGACTAAGCAAATTCTCTGAAAGTTTTAATCCATGATATTTTTGGGGAAAATATACAAGAATGTAGTATTTTTATTTCAGATTAAGCACTTGAATTTAAATTACCGATATGATCTCAGTGCTTCTTTTGATAAAATTGTCTCCAGTCCTTACAACCGTATACATATTCCATGACTAATACTAAATGAAATCTGCATGTGAAATACTGTCAACACTGACACAACAATATACTAAAACAAAGACTATTGTCTGGGACTAATAATTTGAGACTTGAAGGGTATTTAAGGAATGTGCATAGTGTGGGTTGAAGTTTATGCCTGGTGAGACAGTGTGGGTTAGCAGCTGCTATCTGTGAAACAACATTTATCGTTTATGCACTACAGATATCTCTTTCAGTGTTCTAGTGGCCAAATCATTTGGAACTGCTGTTTTTCATTAACTTCCTACACATTTAAACAGATACTAACCTCAGACCCCTGGATTCCTTGTTTCTCCTCTTTGCCCCACTTCCTCACATCTCAAGTTTCAAGTTATCAGTCCTAGACTGCAGTTGTTCATTGTGAGCTTCTACATACTCTTGAATGAAATATTCCACAGTAATAGTGTAATCAGACATACTGCTGCTCTCATAACACAGCATCCATCCCTACTGAAAAGACAAAAACGGCAGATTCTGCTACTTGCTTTTCCTGAAGCAGCCACACATCCATCCTGAGTTCGAATCCAGGCTGACCATTGGCTTACAATGCAGTCTTGGGCTACAACACAGGGACGAACACCAGGTGGCATCTCGGTGCGATGAGTTTCTTCAGTCAGACACAAGCTGCCAAGAAGAACAAATTGTATTGATACACATGCCATTCTTTGGGGGAATGAATGTAGCTAATCAAGAAGCAAAGATAAGAATATGCCGCACACAGTGACGGTTCAGTTTGGTGTGTTCACAGTCTACATAGTACCTATGAATGTACTGGAGCAACAGAACATTTTGCATCTCAAACCCTGCATTGCCCAGATATGGACTAATCAATCTGGGGTTTGTATTCTGGTGGGAGCAAGACATTTCCTCTTCTCCACAATGTCCTGGCTGGCTGTAGGCTCCACCAAGTCTCCTACTCAGTGGGTACTGGAGGTTCTTTCCCTTCAGCTAAGGCTCACCACCCATCCACTCTATGTTTTCATGGTGTGTGCAGCGACAACTTTGTGTTTACTACTCTTGATGACACTGTGCAATATTCAGAGTACTAATACATTATCCTACCAGCCTTACTGGAATGGTCAGCTGAACAGAAATTCAGTTTCAAAGATAGTTTATGAGGAATAATCAACAAAATATTAATGCCCAAAAATTATATGATTTTTAAAAGTGTGGAATGATTTGGACACATTTTACTATAATCAAATTCTTGTTCTCAAAAAATCATCCTGAAGATGGCCGAAATATGTTGGTGACAATACTGCAACAAAATTAAACCTTCAAATTACAATGCATTTACAGATATATGTTGCATAACGATGGGGATACGTTCTGAAAAATGTGTTGTTTGGCGATTTTGTTGTTGTGCGAACATGTATTTACACAAACCTAGATAGTACAGTATAGCCTACTACACACCTAGGCTATATGGTATAGCCTATTGCTCCTAGGCTACAAACCTATACAGCATGTTACTGTACTGAATACTGCACACAATTGTAACACAATGGTAAGTATTATAATATTGTGGGACCACTGTTATTTATGCAGTCTGTCATTGACCAAAATGTCATTATGTGGCGCATACCTGTACTTAATGTGTGTCATCCCAATTGAGTTCACTGTTATGTAGAGTGCATTTGTTGGTATTTGATACATTTTACGCATAGGTCATGAGATCTTGAACATTTAAAACTGAGCTGTACACATAAATGAAGACTACCATTTTTTTCTAAGCATACACAACTGCCAATCATATACAATGCGCATAAGACAGACAATGTCAGAAATTTTTGTCTTATTTCCCATCAAAAAATGAGGTGTTACAATTCCTTTATACTGGAAGATGTTTTACTCAAACCTGACCATAGTGAGTACTGTCATTCTTCCCTTCAAGTAAGTTCACTTGTCCCAGTATACACCATGACTGCTTCCTGAGTCATCACTACAGGACAATTATCCACAATCAGGTAGGTATTAATTTCATTTGATGCTACATGATTTGAATGCTGTTTGTATTTGTGAAGCGATCTGAACTTGTTTTGCCCATGTACTGTGCGGGTGTGGAAGGCAAGATAATTTCTTACCTAATATCAACAATGGCACCTCGGGAATCCCGACATGACACCTCCCTCATCTGATAGCCAACCTGTGGCTGAAATGTGAAATAGTTCTCGGTGCTCTCAGTAGAGGTTCCACCAAGCACAGGTGATACAGGGAACACATTATTGTTGTTATTATTGTTGTTAATACTGCTCCCAGAGATGTATAGATCATCATTATCACCTGTACAAAGTTATGTACATAAAATAAATTTTCTCATCTGAAATAAAGTGTACTGCAGGTGTCTAATACATTTCCTAAAATTAGCAGCAATAAAGAAATACTGTAATATTATTCTGATTATCTAAATGCTGATATATATTAAATACTAGCGTATCAAATGGGTCAACCATGCCATTTATAAAAGCAGTATTATTTATTTTTACAGTCTGAGAAAGAGTAAACTGTAACTGATAAATTATTTGTTTAAAAATGATATTATGTATATTTGTATATAGACACAAACATTTCATTGCAGATTACTTCTTCCATTTGCAGGGCAGTCTAAGAACAGACTCACCGGGATGTCACTATGAGGAGCCACTGTACGTTTGCCTGCTGCAGAATATCTCATTATAATATCCAATTAAAATTTTGTTAAGTTATGCATACTGTATATATGCTTACAAGTAATATATCAACTAACATATATACTTAATAAAATACAGTTCATGGCACGTACTAAACTCTGACATGTTTCAGCACCCAGGTGCCATCCTCCGGGAGTTTTTTAGAACAAAGGAATGAACGTCCAACACGCTAATCTAGGTATTCAATATTCTTCTACAAGTTATGAATGCATAAAGTGGTTCACAGCATAGTTGGACAAGCTTTCAGCATGCTGCAAATAAATAAAGTGGTTCACAGTGTAGTTCCAGATGCTTGCAGCATGGTGTGAATACAAAAAGTGGATGACAGTCTTGTCTGCGGCGCTTTGAGCAATCTGCGAATGAATAAAAAGTGGCTCATAATGTAGTGTGAGATGCTTTCACCATACTGTGAACGAATGAAGTAACTCACCGTGCAGCTGGAGAGGCGTATTGAGACGTGCCTCGATGAGGTCTGCCGATACGACTTTAGTCGGCGCCTCGCAGCGTCGCCATTCACCCAACTTCAGTTTGTACTCCGGTGAGGGAAGACGACTACTGTCTTCTGCGCTACTGCTGCTGCTGCTGCTGTGGGTGAGGCATTCTGCACGCGGATTACACACCCTGGTGTCAGTTAATTGTGGACACGGCCGCCCTCCGTTGAGCGGCGCTACTAACACCGCTCGCACGCGTGTCTGGTTTGCAGCCGGGCAGCCCTTGCATGGGCTCCATTCGCCATAAGGACCAACTACGCAGTCCTGGGGTCTTGGGATATGGCAGAATCGGACGGGATCGGGCTTTCTGGCTACCGTGAAGCAGTTTTCCTCGTCCACCGGTTGGTGTACCTGAAATTAGACACCTTGGTTCACCCAGAAGAGCAGGGTAAGGGTAAGATTGAATAATGCCCGAACCAAAGTTACCTTGATGGTCTCGTGCGACACGAGCACACAGCTCACATTTCGTTGTGTAACCCCCAAGCTGTTTTGGTGGGCATCACCCCCGACCGGCTGTTGTGTCGCCACCACATCGTTCACATCTGCGGGCGATACGGGCAGACAAGGACCCCAAGCTCCCACCTGCCACTGCAGCTTGTCTAAAAGACAACAGGGGGCATGGCTCAACACACTGGACAACTGTTCACTGAAAAACTGAAAAATGTATACAGCGACAAATAATACAAATCCTTGAATCAGAGAAGACTCGGAAAGAAGCGGGAGCATGTCATTAAAAGTTAAGGGTGTTATTCCTGTTTTAATCGAAAGTAGTCAATGTGGCTACAGGCCACTCTATTTTATGTACTTCTTAGGGCGGGTTCGCAAAATCGCGGAAAGTTCCTATTAGCTTCATGTCTGTCAGTCCCTCCGCATGTATCAACTCGGCTCTCAATGGACGAATTCGCTTGAAATTTGATATTGAAGAGCTGTGTTAAAAATCTGTTGATAAAATTCAAATTAGGTTAAAATCGGATAAAAGTACGGGACACTTTACATGGGGATGTAAGTACATTTTATATTCTAGACACCGACATGATTTATATTTTGTATTATTGTCGACCTACACTTGTAGCTGTCAGCGGTAGACAAGATACTCAGTTCTTAACGTAAAGTGCCCAGTTTTTTTGTCCGATTTAAAGCAAATTTGGATTTTCTCGACAGGCTTTAATAAGCCTCCAATATCAAATATCACGTAAACACGTCCAGTTAGAACCGAGGTGATACATGCGGACGAGCCTGCAGACATGACAAAGGCAATACATGCTTTTCGCTACTTAATTTCATGATGAAGATGCACGGTCAAACAACCCTCAAATTTGCGAAGGCGCCTAAATAAATGGCCTTTACCCTTCTGTCACGACACCTTCAATACTCTTTAGCCTACTGACCGCGACGTACGTAGCTCAAAATTGCAAAGTGAACTCATCGTTGCGTTTCCATGGCAACAATGGTTATGCGAACCCGTCACAGTGTTACGTCATAAGTACACCGCTGCTCTGGCTAATTCATTATCGTTAATGATACGGTGGTGGCCGTGATTAACTGAGAAACTCGAGAGGCACTACTGCCAGTAAGCACACAACATTCCTAGCGTAGGAGCGTGGAAACTTAATTGATAACATATCTCTGAAAATTATGTAGCTACCGTTGAGGGAATTTGTTCATGTACAGCAAAATAACAGCATGGTGGCCGCGCGAAACGTATTTAGCTTTCGGTTTGATGATCATAACAAATTAATCACTGGAATTAGACGTGATTTTACTTAACCGCAGAAAACACAGCGTGCCCTGTTGCCAAATAAACAGAACAACAAACTACCGAAAGCGTTATTTTGTTGTGACAACAGTTACCGGTTTGGCCACGGCTTTCTGTAATTCGAATCAATGGCATCGGTCTGTACAACCTTCAGTTGACAACGACTGTCTGGATATTGAATTTCGCGAAGCAATTGCGTCTCTATCTTTGAGGATATAGAATACAGTACAGATACAGGAGACAAAAAAAAAGGTGGAATGGGAAGTAATGGAGACAGTGAAACATTGACAATAAATGTTCCATCTTTGGGTACCACCGATTTTAGCGACTTATTGAAAATAAATTGTTCTGATAAAAGTAAATGACAGTGGTAGTACCGGTGTGTAGAAGTAGGAATTTTGCGGCTTAGAATTCAAAACACCATGAGTTCTAATCCCAAAGTTTACATGCTTCTCGCGGATTGCTGACGCTGTTATTTTGGAAGGGGCTGCTGGAATAGCTAACTGAGATTTGGGAATTAAGTTCAGTACTGTTATGTCGATATTGATGGTTGTCTGTGGCTAAATTATACAGTTAACTGGGGTACCAAAACACAGACTTATACTTCTTTTCTCATCCAAGACTAAAAGACGAAAGAAAGAATTATTGTAATTTGATGACAGGAGAGAAAATATGTCGAGTACAAAAAGAGGAACACAGAGACAACGCAACCATGCGGCTGGGTAGGTGGTCTCAGGATGTGATGCTGCATCCTCCGGGATAAGGCGTTAGTTAAGAGTTGGTTTCTTAGGAATGGTAGATATACCACACAGCCCAAGCGACGAAAGAGTGGGGCACTGCAGACGGTAGAATAATAAATAATGGGACGAGTGCAGAGACCAGAAGTGGAGTAAGGGTGAGAAGAAATCAATCTAAAGAGGTAACGAAGATGCAGGGTAACAGGTTGGTCCCCCTCCCCCAACCGAAACTGAGGCAACTTCCGGAGATAAACTGGTAAAAAATGCGAGAAAAAATGAGATAATTCGTCAAAGAGAGGGAATTCATGAAGTTGGTAATGAAAAGGAAGTACAGTGGAGAGAAGAAAAAGAACCGAGAGAATAAGTAAAAAGTAAAGAGAAGGAAGAGGACATAAAATCTTGAATGAAAAAAATCAAATAAAATTTTAAAAGAAGGTGGAAGAAAAGAGAGGCGGGGAATGCGTATGGGAAGTAAAATGGAATAACGGAATGATAAGAGGCCGAAATAGGAAAGGAGAACACGAGGCATGCAGACTTACAGCGTATCCTTAAAATAGGATGGAGGCTTGCGAACAGATAGGAGAGTAGCGTTCTTGGGTTCTTTCGAGACGCTATTTCAGCTGTATAGCAAGATATAATCGTGAATGATGAACGGGAAGGATGGTGGTAGGAAGTGAACATGGTACATTTTAAGGAAGAGATGCATAAATCCCGGGCGTCCGGACGACTGTGCGACTAAATTTAGTACGGTGGCTTTCAATATTTGTGGTTTCTGAGTATACAATTTGCTCCACGTCACCTTTCTGGCGCCCATAATTTTAAGATGGCTGTTAGATTTTTGAAAAATTTGTAGACCCTTGTTTAGGGCCGCCGAGAGCGGGTTCGGGGCCCAATGAAACAATTTTTTGGGCTCCCAGCAAGGGCGGACCTGCTGAATATCAAAACACGTGCAACATATTCGGACCCCGGGCTCTGTAGCAGACCGCAGAGCCCCGGTAATTTGTACCGACTTCCCTTCCCCCCTTATCGGTGGCACTGCCCGTTTTACGGTACAATACCAGCAACTGCCTGGGGTCACTGAATAAATTAAATGTAACCTCATAGCAGTCGGCCTCCGAGCCAAGATTTGAATCCTAGACTTCTCAAACTGGCCAACAGGACCAGCCTCTAAACCGGTATGCTGGTCGTCGAGGGAGAAGATATTGTGGCGAAGGTGAGAAACTGGATAAGGGGTAAAAAAGATGACACAAAAAACAAGGATAGCTGCAGAAACAGAAGAGAACTAGACTGAAAAAAAAATCAGGAAGAATAAAGAATATAAAAAGTAATTTACGAGAAGTATGATACAGAGCCCAAAGCTTCAAAATTCACAAATACCAAATTCCGCTAACATACTCTCTCTTTAACCGGTCCCAACCACGTGAGATTTGACATCATTGTAGTTTGGACTTCTCTCCCCTGCGCTGTGATGTAAATACTCGTAATTATTTCAAAGTTCCAGAAGAATGCTTGTACCCTGCTTTCTAATCTACACGGCGTTCCATCAACCTCGGATCATCTACCTAATTTCCTGAACTTCTTCTTGTTCGGCTTATGTCCCATCTCATATACGGTCTTTCAAGTAAATGTTTTCCATCGGTTTACCGGCCAAAATTCTGTTTGATATCTTTTTGTTCCTTGCCCAGCAGCCGTAAGCGCTCTGTAGTGTTGCCTCAGGCCTACGTGACGGACTGAAGCGCTGAGCAATAACAGCAGCACAAGAAAACACAAAATATACCAGAAGAGGAGAGGGAAGTAGAAGGGGTAATTGTTGCGTAAAAATAATAAAATAAAAGGGAATACATTGTACAAAGGATGTCAGAAACGGATAAAGAAGTCAGAAAGAACATTAGGAAAAGTGCGCAAAGGAAAGGTATTGAATACAACCGTATAGAAGCAGTAGGAATGTAAAAGGGAAGGACAAGAGAAGAGAGGAATGCAAAGTTATGCGGCATGTGCACTAATATCACAACTTATGAGGACATTTAACCCTCCTTGACAGCACGGCACTGTTTCCTCTACTGGCTCAGGGTTGATTTACTTCGAAACTCGGGTAGCGCCCGGGTCTGTTTATTTTATAAGTGATTTACTGGGGGAGAGAAATGGAGTCCTTTTAAAAGCAGCCCTGAGGAAATCAGAACTGCAATGAAATGTGGGGTGGCGGTGAGAGAAGCGGTGGGGGTGGTCACGTCATAGTCACGTGACCTCTTGCGCAGCGTAAATTGTGATTTTATTGTTTGAACCATCAATAAACCAGCCACTGGTTCGGTAGACTTAAGACATAAACAGCAGGGTAAGAAAACAACCGTATAAACGATTTGAGATACTAGAAGATCCGTGCGCACAGATGGCTAAGTAATTCACACGGAACACACAGTATGTGGCTCAAGAAGATGGTCCTCACGGCTTACACACAATATCCCAGGAATCGTCTCGGAACTTGTGAGTTGTTATTCACGGGATTATTTCCAACTATATATTTTACATAAACTAGGGGTCAAAACCTGAACCTTTACGTTGTTACCGTTTCAGCATAGCAGCCGCCCAGTGCTGAGATAGTGCACTCGCCCATGCCATGTGTACACACCAATCAGTTCTGTACTCTGGCTGTTCGCGAAAAGAAGTGCTCGAACCGTCAGCAACAACAACGCTTCTCATACATGATGATTGGACGCTGATTTCATTTAGGGAATCTGTGATAGGAATGCACCAGCAGCGGGCAAAGAATACGGTAGTTGGGTCACCATCGGTCGTCATATAAGCTGAAGGGTGTTTGGCAACGTGCTATGCGAGCGGATGTGAGACATGGGATCATTTGCCCCAAGTACCACGGAATGGGGCGTACAACTTGTTAGTGACCAAGAAAAGATGCTGCGAAAGTTCTGACGCAGTCTGAGAGCGGGAGTTTGCCGATTTGGCCTTCAGATGCATACGTTTCGAGGGAAGGTGCTGCGACCTTTGCAACAGGATGGCCTGTATCCATACCACTGCCAAAGTGTGCAGACACTCCAAACCCAATCTGCAGCTGTTCCTAGTCCTGTCACAGGACTAGGAACAGCTGCGACGTGTGAAATATGATGTGTCTTGTGAGTAGGTCGACTGTACGTGACATGGGATAACAACTGCTACAACACACATGTACGGATCCCACCAATCCTCACCATCACTCTTTGATGGTCATGTGATGCCAGGAAAATGAATTCCAACTGGAACAATTTCTTAGAAGCACTCACACTGGAAAGATGTAGGGTATACTCTGGCAAGAAGTGGAGTGCATGCAATTTACGAACAAAAGATTTCCTGACATAGTCTGTCGCTGTCGTTCATGGCGAATACTTTAAATTATAATACTTGGCGTTTTCACAGGGAAGAAGATTCATACTGTGGTCTACTGGGTTCAAACACTGCTAGGTACTAATGTTTCGGAAGAACACGCTGCATCCATCTTCGGGACATGTTTTGTGTTGAGCTTCATAAGGTTTAATAGCTTAAATCTCCTTCCTAATCCATTTCAAATTTTCACCATTTTTAATGTTGATTCTGTTTTGATGTACAGACGCCGATTTTAAGTCGGTTGTTTTTCCAATAATTCAGAAGAATAAGCTGCCTCCATTTTCAACGTCGAAGTGTGTAGGATGAGAATGCTGAAGATCAGCCATGCAGCCCACTTCCGCAGTTTCCAAAACCCCAAAGCAGCCTTTTTTTCGTGCAGCTCCATGGTAACTTAGCGCACTCTTGGCAACTCACAACTATTTTGCAGTTATAATTTCTGAAGGTGACACCAGCGTGCCATTTAACTGCAGACCTTCTGCCGGTCTTGAGACAGCATGACACCTCCCGGTAACAACAAATGTACGGTATGTCCGAAACAAACAGCACTCCTAACTCTCGTTTCCCATTCAAACTCAGACGTTGGAACTGCATCTCGAATGCCATATACTCAGCAGAATAAACTTTCTGTTTCAAATTTAGTTCGTAAAAACAACCGTTATTCTTGCACACCATTCATTCATTTTTCTTACAAAGTAGTGGGCAGTATGTGATATGCAAAATACAGTAAAGTAAAGTATGAATTCTTTCTTTATTTGCAAATTAATAAACAGTTATCAAGCAGTAGCCAATTAACTAAAAAGAGAAATGGCTTCTTGCGCCCTTAAGCCGCAAATAACCAAGGACAATGTCAGTAGCTCAGGCTTTAACAGGTCGAATGGTAGGATTGACCAATGGAAGTGGAAGTAATGTACAAACAGTCGTGGCGTAATGAAAGTTACTGTCCTGCTGTTTGTCTGGAGACAGTATGGAGGACCAGGAGTAACCTCATTCAGGAAAGTTAGTTTGCGAGCCAAGGTGTAAAGCCGGGACCACCAGAATATACAGCTGGAGTGTTACCCGATCACGACGTTCAGACTTACTCTTATACGTTATTTTCATTTCAAATTTAGTAAGCAGTAAAAGGTAAAGCAGTCCCATTACAGGCCTGGACAGGCCCAGGGGGTTCTTAGGAAGTTAAGGTTCCCAGATTTCGTGACAACGGCACAGGATGGTGGCAGGTTGTCAGCCTTACGCACCGGCCGCCTTTGCCCCCAGGAAAAGCTCCTGATACTCATTTCTGTTAGAGGCTGAGTCGACCCCAGGGCCAAAGTGCGATCGGAAGGATTTCATACCAATGAAAAATCTACTGACACCACCTGGGATCGAACCAGCGACCTTCCGATTTGTAACCCAGCACCTTAACCACTGTGCTACCGCGGTCCCCAATTTAGTAAGCAGTATGTAGCAGTAACTAACGAACCGCAACAAGCAGAGCCTTTCTTGGGTAGCTACCAGGCAGTTGGCTACCAAACAAACTGCCAGCCTTTTGCGGAAAGCCATGTTTTATTCTCTAACATTGTAGCTATATATATGAACTGCTACAGAGGTCGTTGTGTTGCATCGTTATTGCGTTCACGACACCGACTCAAAAGCAGTGATACAAAAATACACGACTAAGAAATATTACGTTGCTAGGGGACTAAACTGGGAAAAAGTAAGAAGTTCATATAGTCATAAGGATATATTTCGTGAATAATTATTCAAATGCCTTCTTACGTCGGCTACCTTGAGATCTTCGCTATTCTGGGATGTTACGCAGCGTAGACCGACGTTTCGTGACAACCTATCGGTCCAGTCTTCAAGGGTCAACAGTCAAGATGAAAGGGATAGGTTGTCACGAAACGTCGGTAACTTACTACCAATATACGCCGCGCAACAACCCAGAAGAGAGAAGAACTCATTTCAACCGCGGTGGAAGTCTGAATCACGAATCAGCTACCTTCATTCCGTTAGACTTATCTGATTCCGACTCGCCACTACTCCGGCTACAGAAGCGTTTATAAAACTTCGTAAGTGTCGCAACACAATGGCGTGTCGCGAGCAGTTGCTAGGTGCGTCGCGAAAAATTTGACCATCCAAGACGCGAATGGTTCTTTTGAAGGTTTGTGAGGACGACACACTGAAGACGGTCTTTCGCCTTCAGTTCGGCCCTGATTTACTCCTTCAGAGGACGCAGAATGGCTACAGATGTGGCCATAGCCCACAACTTTCGAGTTCATGTTTATTACTTTTATATCACAAAAATTTTGGTATTCCCGTGAACGTGTGTCGCGTATGTGGACGTCACGAATCAAGTGTGACGGGGCAGAGAAAAGACTGGTTGCCGCTGGCATAGGGCACTCACACCGACTGCTGCTAGTGTCACTGTGTGTTGTGGAAATTATCCATTTTCTAACAAATACCATCCTCTTCCTTCGGGACATGAGCACATGCCGACAACCACTGTGCTTCATGAGAAACCATAATTAGCCACTTACAAACAAACGAATATGTTCAGGGTAACATTTCGTACTGCAACACAACGTTTGAAGTTCTACATCGAACCTTGCGGGTGAAATTCCGGGTAAAATGTGGAAAACTGAAACTCATGAGCGTTTTGATGAAACACGTTGTAAATAAAAACACTTTGGAACTGTAACTGAGCAATCAATTTAGTGATACAGTTCAGGCTTTAACGTGCCTGTTGAAATATTAATTCAGCACGTGTTCCGCCAAGTGTTTTCTTGATGTCGGATATGGGCACTTGTTTCCTTCCACGTTGTAACAGGAAGCAGTATCAAAACCCCTTTGACACCACAAGGTGTGTACTGGACTCAGTTCATGAAATTATACGAAGTGTTACTCTAAGTGGGGGGGAGGACATGCGATGGCGCACTTGGTTGAGGCTGCAAGCCAGAAGGTCGCGGTTTCGACTCCCGATCTGTCGTTGGAATTTTTCATTTACATAATCCTTCCGGCAGCACTATGGCCCTGGGATAAAAGCAGCCCATAACGGAAATGAGTACCAGGAATATTTATTGGGGGTGAAGGGGGGGGGGCGGTGCGTAAGGCTGACAACCTTACCACCTTCACGTGCCGACTGTCTGGAAATCTGGTAGCCATAACCTCCTGGACCGCTAGCGACCTGTCCGGGCATGTATAGGCACAGCTCACATTACACTAAATGGCTGTACCATAGATCGGGCGGTTAGACCCTGGCTTCTCACCGCCAAGAGTCGGGTCCAACCCCTGGTAACTTCATATCAAATGGCAGATTCGTGGTGGGACAATGGCGATGAGGCAGTTCTATACGAATTCCTTCACTTCTCCCCTGCTAATAACCATTTTACCATTGCTCGGGGCTTCATCTCTGATACAGCACTTGGTTGGAAGTTCCTATTACTCTAAGCGTAAATGGGTGATGGGCACAGTCGATGACAAACATTCGCTACCTTTTCACGTAGTTCTCTTGGTTTTAATTAAGTCGCGGGAGCTTGTACAACTATGCAGGTTACTCTGGAAGAAACTGGCGGGTGTCACCGTGACAAAGTTTAGAGCAGTGTTTCTCAACCTCTGTGAGACCGCGGCCCGGTAAATGCTTTTTTCATAAGACGAGGGCCCGGTCCCAGTAAATTTACTCGTAAATACCATTTTTTTAAGGTCATACATTAAACTAACATAAGTATTAAGAATTAATTATGGCATAATCATAAAGAGTATTAGTACATTTATGTATAAGGTGTGGCATGTTGACAAATATAAAATTACATTTAAATTAGTTATCAGTCACTGGACTAATGAGATCTTGTAGCATACTGTAGTTTCCTCAGGCCAACATGTGGGTCTGAGTTTTTCGACACATTCACGAATATTTTTCTCCGCAGAATATTTCCACTATAAAACATTTATTCATGAAAATTCCGTAGAAAACTAAAATGACAAATTCCAGGAGAACCTCTCGCGGCCCGGTATATTTGATGCCAGGGCCAGGTACCGGGCCGCGGCCCGGCGGTTGAGAAACACCGGTTTAGAGGATATTGCCCAACTTACAAAAACCACGAAATATCAGCTAGTATAGATAATGCTCGAACAAACTCGAACTTCTTTTCTTTGAGAACACGTAGGAGATTAATATTTGTCATTAACTGTATTGTACTGCGTGCATTGTTGGCTGTTGTAGTAATTGTAATAATATGCACGGTACAATTAACATAAAATTTGAGATCAGGTGTTCGGTGCTCCTCGCTCCGATGTGATATTTGTCATTCTGGCTCTGAACCTTCATTAAAATAACTCCAGAACGCAAAAGTTTGATGAAGGCTTCAGTAACGCAATTATGTATTCAAGTGACGATCGTGGAGAAAATTATTCTGAATCTGATTAAGGAATAAAAACTAGTTTCTCCACAGAGTATAGTCAGGTACTGAATGGAACTGAAGATGGTCTTACACGCAAAAATACTTAAATTAACAGCAAAATTTTTGACATGGACAGAAACTTGAGTTGAAATATGGAGACATCAAACAAGAAACTGAGTCTGCCAGACATGTAGCTCAAAAGTCACGAAAAGAGACGCGTGCAAAGGGCAGGTTTAACATTTAACGCACTCCCGCGCCCAAATGCTGAACTAAGTTCCCCATTACTACTCCGATTCCGCAAATGAGGCTCCGAGAATCGGAATATGGCTGGTCATAAATCCCCTTCCAACCGCTATTCTGCTGGATGGTCTGTCAGTTACACCTACCTTCGGTCCTCCATTTGTATACAGTCTTACCAGCCATGGTAAACGCTTTTACGTACATGTGGGGCTTACTTTTATACACATGGAAAAAGATATTGGAGACTTCGGCAACAATAAATCCACATTTCGTGAGGAAGGGTTGTAATGACACCTGAAACTAATTTTATAGCTTCGAGATACCTCTTTTATATTTAACGTGTATTTTATTTTTGAAAATGTTCTTACGCAAGCTACTTTGGGTGCTTAATTATTTAAAGTGCAAGTTGTTTAGAATTTTACGAATTTCAACAGTAGCAGCGAATCCCTTAACACTTGAGCCGTATTTCTCAAAAAGCCTTCGTCTTGCCAACATCGGCGTTCTTCACACACACACACACACACACACACACACACACACACACACACACACACACACACACACACACACACACACACACACACACACACACACACACACACCCACACACACACACACACACACACAC
>Ga0123352_10001362_pt1 | contig 32242 bp, 24 predicted proteins | sample TergutLab28metaG_FD_89700 | JGI IMG/M metagenome (GOLD analysis project Ga0123352, IMG submission 89700) | Labiotermes labralis P1 segment gut microbial communities from Petit-Saut dam, French Guiana - Lab288 P1 | ecosystem: Host-associated > Arthropoda: Insects > Digestive system > Gut ...
TAATGTGTCGTTGTATGGATGCATACTGCCCTCCTTTATCCAAAATATATCTTGCTAACATTATATAACAAACCACAACAAAATGCAAGCATTTTATTGTGGTTTTGTTGAAATTTTATGTATTGCTTTGTAATTTGGCATTTTGTCGTGTTTAGTCCTTTTCTCATTGCGAGGGGATATTGATACTATTTAATTCACCAACTGTGTAATCGTGGTCATTTTGGTCTAGGGCGGCTGCCGCTTCTAGACCTTTTTGTTTGTGGTACACAGCGTTTTCACTGTCGCCTAAAATGGCGTAAGCTCTGGCTACACATTCGTGCCCAAAGGCGACATCAAGCGCACCAAGGTTGTCAGTTTGTGCAATTTCAAGCGACTTTAAAGCGTGTAAAATTGCCGCTTCACCCATGCCAAGGTTTGAGTAAGCACGGGAAACCTGCCACTCTCCACGGGCAAAATTGACAGGCTCGCCGACCAGCCCCCATAAATAGCGGCTTGCATGGGCTTTGTGCAGCATATCAATGCTGTCGTCGGCAGTGCGGTCATCACCTTTGTCAAACAAATCCCAAGTGGCGTTAAACAGGCGTTTTGCTTCGGCTTTTATATCAAAATCCATTACTTTTCCTCCTTGGTGTTGATGGTGATTTTAAGCTCGTCAAGTTGAGCGTCAAAAACAGTATTTGGCGCACCTGTCATTGGGCAAGAGCCGTCTTGTTGTTTTGGGAAGGCGATAACATCACGGATATTGGCGGTTTGGCACAATATCATTGCAAGGCGGTCAAGCCCTAGTGCGATGCCGCCGTGGGGCGGTGCGCCGTATTTAAAGGCTTCCATAAGATGGGAAAAATTGGCATAGGTTTCCTCGGGGGTAAAGCCAAGGACATTAAACATTTGCTGCTGAATGTCATCACGGTGTATACGAATAGAGCCGCCACCGGCTTCCGAGCCGTTGATGACGAGGTCGTGCTGTTTTGAGCGGGCTTTGGCGGGGTCGGTTTGCAAAAGGTGCAAATCCTCATCCATGGGGGCTGTGAAAGGGTGATGGACGGCGTAAAAACGCTTGTCGTCCTCATCCCAAATTAAAAGCGGCCAGTCCAACATCCATAGCGGGGCGTAGTCGTCGGCTTTTGTTAGCTCCTCACGGCGGGCAATTTCAAGGCGCAAATTGCCCAAAGCATCAAAGACAATGGGGTCTTGGTCTGCGCAAATTAGTATTAGGTCGCCGTCTTTGCCGTCAAAGGCGGTAATAATTTCTGCCAACTTTTCTTCTGAAAAAAACTTGCCTATTGTGGTTTTTATTTCGCCGCCCACAAGCTGAATCCACGCCAAGCCCTTTGCTTTATAGGTCTTGACATATTCAATAAGTGCGTCAATTTGTTTGCGGCTGTATTTTGCACAGCCCACAGCGTTTATGCCACGAACCGAGCCGCCTGCATCTAACGCGCCTTGAAAGACAGCGAAGTCCGAGCCTGCTACAACACTTGAAATGTCGCAAAGCTCCATGCCAAAGCGGGTGTCGGGCTTGTCGCTGCCAAAACGGCTCATTGCTTCGTTGTAGGAAAGGCGGGGGAAAGGCTTTGGCAAATCCACGCCTATTGTTTGTTTAAAAACAGCACAAACCAAGTCCTCGGTCAATGCCAAAATGTCCTCTTGGTCAACAAAGGCTTGCTCAATGTCAATTTGCGTAAATTCTGGCTGGCGGTCTGCACGCAAGTCCTCATCCCGTAGGCATTTTGCAATTTGGAAATATTTATCAATTCCCGACACCATCAAAATTTGTTTTAAAACTTGCGGCGACTGCGGCAGGGCGTAAAAACGACCGAGATGCACCCTTGACGGCACAAGATAATCCCTAGCACCCTCGGGGCTGGAATTTGTAAGGATGGGGGTTTCTACCTCGATAAAGCCCTTTTCGCAAAGGGTGTTGCGTACAGTTTGGGTAATTTTGTGGCGCAGGCGCAAATTGTGCTGTAAGCCATCACGGCGCAAATCAAGGTAGCGGTGCTTTAAACGCAAAGCGTCGGACACGTTTTCATCACCAATTTGAAAGGGCGGCACTATTGACGTGGACAAAACCGCCAATTCATGGGCGATAATTTCTATTTTGCCTGTTGCCATGTCGGGGTTGATGTCTTTTTCACGGCGCAGGGCAATTTTGCCTGCCACAGCGACCACGTATTCGCTTTTTAAGCCCTCAGCTTTGGCAAAAAGCTCCGCATCTACGCTTTCGTCAAGTGCAATTTGCACCAAGCCCGTGTGGTCACGCAATGTGATAAACACAAGCTGTCCCAAACGGCGCACACGGTTTACCCAACCAAGCGCAACAACTTCTTGTCCTTCGGCGGCTTGTCCAAATTCGCCGCAATGAAAAGTTCTTCTGTATTTGCCTAAATTTTCCATATGTTATTCTCCTCTATCTTGTCTAATGTAATTTCAATGCTTTCGCCGCTTTGCATATTTTTGAGATTGACTTTTCCGCTTTCTAGCTCGGTTTCGCCAATTACTAGCGAGAATTTCGCACCTATTTTGTCCGCATATTTTAACTGTGATTTTATATTTCTGTCAGCAAGGTCAGTGATGGCGGAAACACCAGCCAAACGTAGCTTTTTAACAATTTCTATTGCTTTGGTTGCGCCGTCGCTTCCCATATGCCCTACAAAAACCTGAGGGCTGTTATCGACATTTGGTAGCTTGCCTTGTTCATCAAGTATAATCAAAAGCCGCTCAATACCCATGCCAAAACCCACAGCCCCCGTTGGTTGCCCGCCGTTTCGTTCTATAAGATAGTCGTATCGTCCGCCGCCGCAAACTGTGTCTTGCGAGCCGAGGTTGTTTGAGGTAAATTCAAAGACGGTGCGGGTGTAGTAGTCCAAGCCACGCACAATGCGCTTGTCAACAATAAAATCTATACCCAAAGCGGCAAGATAGCTTTGTAACTGTGTAAAATGTGTCATTGCTTCTTCTGAAATGTGGTCAAGGGGCAAAGGGGCATCCGCAGAAATCTTTTTGCAACCCTCATTTTTACAATCAAGCACACGCATGGGATTTTTTGCTATTCGCTCACGGCAAAGCTCGCAAAGCCCGCTTTCGTGGGAGCGTAAGTAGTCAAGCAAAGCGGTATTGTAAGCCTTGCGGCAGTCCGCATCCCCTATGGAATTAAGGCGCAGGGTGAAGTCCGTAATGCCAAGCCCTGTTAAGAAAGTGTGGGCAAGGCTGATTAGCTCCGCATCTGCGGCGGGGTGGTAACTGCCAAAGTATTCTGCACCAAATTGGTGGTGCTGGCGGTAACGCCCTTTTTGGGGACGCTCTGCCCTAAAAATGGGCGAAATATAATAAGCCTTTACAGGTGAGGGCTGTGTGTTCATTTTGTTTTCAAGGTAAGCCCGCACGGCGGCGGCTGTGCCCTCGGGTTTTAGCACGTATTCACGCCCGCCTTGGTCGGTGAATTGATACATTTCTTTTGATACAATATCCGTTGTTTCGCCTACGGACTGTTTAAACAGCTCGGCATACTCAAAAATGGGCGTGCGAAGCTCACCCACACCAAAAAGTTTGCATGTATGCCTAATTCTTGCCTCTATATACTGCCACAATGCGGCATTTGTTCCAAAAATGTCATTTGTGCCTTTTGGGCGTGAAATTGCCATTTTAGTCCCTCCTATGCTGGATAACGGGCGAGCAATGCTCGCCCCTACGTGATTGTAACATAATATGCTGGAAATTTCAAGTTGATTTTGTCCTTGCTTTGGAGTATAATTGATACATGTGGAATTTTTTTGACGATATTGCTAATTTGCAAGGCTATTATCTCGCCGTGGTTATTGGATTTGCGGCGTTGTTTTTGCTATGTGTTTTGTTAAGAGTGGTGCTTGCAATAAGCTACCAAACAGTAATTGCATTGATAAATCACAGCGCAAAGGGAATAAAATCGAAACACGATATTGACAAGCTGGGCGGCGGAGCTTTTTGCCGTGGGGCCAAAGAATACGTGCAACTGGCGCAAAGCGGTGCGAAAGTGGATGCCCTTGAGCTGGCGCAACTTTCTGTACGCAAAAACCGCTTGCTGTTTTTTAATTTTGCCAGCATCGACAGGCTAATAAATGCCCTTGAAACGGCGTTTTTGCCCTTGGCTATATTGTTTGCTATCTCGCTGGAAAATCCCATTACCTTTGCAATACTTGCTGGGCTTGCTTTTGCGGTATTACGTATTATTGGGGCAATTTTTGACATTCAAGGCGCGAAAGAACGTTATATTGCCACTTTGGCACATGCTCTTACAAAAGAAGTGGGGAAATTTTTCCCGCCCGATACATCCAGCGCAATTTACACATTTGGTGCGGATATGAAGGAGTATCTCTCACGCCAATCCGCAATGTATTCCGATTTGCTTATCAAAATTAACGGCGAGTTTACCGAAAGCCTTAAAACCAATATTTCTGCAATGACATCAAGTGTGGAGGCAACCCTTTTTGCCGTTAGCCGCCACGACGGATTGGGGACTGCGCTTGATGAAATTAAAGGCATTGGCGTTGCGGCGGCGGCAATTTCTGCTGGTATGAGCGAGGCTGGCAAGGGACTTGCAAGGCTTACAGACGTGCAAGCGGTGGAGCAAAGCCTTGAAATGGTGCGCAAAAATCAAGACACGCTGGATGCCGCCGTTGCCAAATACGAAACAACATTAAAAGACATCACTTCTCAAATGGGAGATGCGCTTGGAAAAATTATTACCCACCATTTAGGCAACACAAACTCACAAATAGCTGATAATATAAACGAAAACTTGGCACAGACCAAAATGGCGAATTTTGCGTATATTGAGGATATGAAGGCCATTTTTGCGGAGCTTGCTGAGCAAAACCGACAGCAAACAAAGATATTGATAAAATTGATTAAAGCAACCACAGATTAACTCCAATCACAATCCTTCTCTCCCTCGTCCTCTCGATGTATTTGCCCAAAGTACGGACAAATACATCTGCCGTCCTCTTGGTCGGAAGGATTGGAGTGGAGTAAATCTGCGCTTACCAGAGTGAGGACTAAAAAATGAGCTTAAACACACGCTTGCCGCTGTTGGAGCAGTTTCCAGCCCCAAAACTAAATATTAGCGAGCGAAAAATTAGCCTGCGTGGTTTTGGGCTTATTTATGGCAACGTGGAAATAAGCAATGCGGGCGAAGGCAATCTTGTCGGCAGTATTTTGCCAGTGGCTGACTTTTTGAGCTTTTCGCCAAAAAATTTTGAGGGCAATAGAATTGATGCAGAGTACACTCTTGACCTTACGGGGTTAAGCGGCGAAATAATTACATCTGCCGTGGTTGTTACAAATGGCGGCGAAAAAACTATTGATTTTCATATTGCTATAAATCCGCCCGATGTTTTGACGTGGGAGGGTTACGTGATGACGGAAATTAGCGATTTTGCGAGCTACGCAAGAGAGCATCCCATTGCGGCACGCAGCTTGTTTGGGCGGCAAGACTTTATGTTGTGGCTTATCAACATGAATTATCCCGCCATGGATATTTACGAACGCTTCATCAAAGACCCCAATAAAGAGAGGGCTTTGGACAATTTTTTGGTGTTTAACGGGGCGAAGGTCAAAGCAAAGATTTTGGCGGAAACAAAGGATGCGGCGCATAGCATAAGTATTTCCGATGACGTGGTTACGGGGAGCATTGTTTTGCGCAAAACCACATGGGGCTTTGCAGAGGCCGCCATTGAGGTAGAGGGCGAAAAAAAATGGATAAAACTTGACAAAAACAAAATAACCAGCGCAGATTTTGACAGCGAAAATTTGTGTCAGGCACACTATATAATTTTTCCCGAACATTCAACAGGGCGGGAAACTGCCGTAATTACACTAAATGCGGATGGCATTGAACAAAAAATCCACATACGTGCATCCTTTGCGGCGGCATTTTCCGCACGATTGGACAAACAGTCGTTCTTTTTTGAAGACAAGGGCAAACTTATTGTTGAAAATAATACAGGACACGACCTGCTAATAGACATTTCATGCGAAAATTTTGTGAAGTTTGCCGCAAAGCGATACCATATATCTAAAACAGCCGAGATTGATTTTGAAATAAAGTTTAGCAGCTTTAAAACTGCCACAATGTCATTTAAGCGGCAAAATTATGCCGAAAGCTACATTAATGTGGTGTCAATTAACGGCGGGAAGTCGTACAGTAAAAAAATGCAGCTTACACTTTGGGGAGGATAAACCTTGGTGAATAGGGCTATTGGCAAAATTCTGCGTTACGAGCGGATATATAACCGCAAAAAAGATGCCGGCTCCGCTCATATTATGGCTTTAAGCTATTATATGGGATATATTGTAAGCGGACAGCAGGATATGCTGTATAAGGCAAATTTTGCACTCACGCAGGCGGCACATCAAGCAGATGTAGGCTTGGTTTTTTTGCGTGCCTTTATAGCTTACGAGCTTGAAAACTACGAGCTTTTCAGCGATTTATTATCCCAGCTTCGCCCATTAAGAAATGCAATGAAAGCCAACAAACCAAGACTTTATGCATATTACCTTTATTTTGACTGCCTGTTGGATTTAACAAACCAAAAAGCCCGTGCGGCAAGCCGTAATTTTAAAGCATTAAATGAATATTATGAGCAGCAAAAGGTGCCTGATGCCGAAATTTTGCTTGCCAGCCTTAATTTGATATACGAAGATACTGACAAAGCCTTTGTCTTCTTGCATAAAGCCTATATACGAGGCGAAAGGTCGCCTTTGTTTTTTGTATGCTTGTTAAGGACGTTTAACCAATCCCGCCCAAGGAATTTTGAGGGCGAACTTTTGTTGCCCCTTATAATGTGGGCTTTAAATTCTGGATGCTATATAGAAAATATTGTTTCACAAAACCAAGCCCTAGCCGAAGCTCTTTTGCGCCGCCGCCCAAAAATGGCACAAAGCATTTATAGCCGCTATTCTATGGACTGGGTGCTTCACATCATAACCACTGCAAAAATGATAGAAAATGACATTAGTGAGGAAGCGTTTTATTACTACAAAAAGGCAGACGAAAGGCAGTTGCATTTTGGGCAGTTGTACGACTTTTTGTTGCGCTCTGCCCACAAAAACGGAATAGAAGATATAAGCGGATACTCATTGTATCAATATATTAGCAATGAAAAAAGTATCAGCGAGGATATTTTGCCTTTTATTTATCACTTGGTGCTAAAAGGGGCTTTGGGCGGACGCCACAGTGAAATTTTGGAACGTGTAAAAGGCGATATTGCGGCTTTTGCCTGCCGTTGCCTGCAAAACCATTTGTTTGGAAAATATTATTACAGCATGTATAAATTTTTGCTTGGCACGGATGTTTTCGTGGAGTCTAAATACCTTAATGCGGCAGAAGAAATTATAAAACAAATATTGTTCGCTTACGATATTTTTGCAAATGACGGACGAACAAAAAAGATTGTGGTGCAGGAAGAATTTAAGAAGCAAAACGAGCCTTTGGCACTCAAAGAAGGGCGATGCCGTGTAAGTATGTGGTCTGGGTCGGCGCAAATAATTGGCTTTGATGAAGATTTGCGCAATATCATTTCTAAAAAGCCTACAGCAACCCGTTTGTTAGAAAATGCCGACCTTACGCTGTATAAGTATTTTTTTAGAAAAGGTCATCAACCGCTGGATTTGTTGATATATCTTTCAAACCACTACTTACAAGCCGACCAAAATAACTTGCCCGACGAGGCAGTTTTGGTATTTAAAAAAACTATTGCGACAGCAGGTATTGACCGAGCTTTTTTGCGTATGATACATGCTGCTTTGGGCAATTATTACGTCCGCAAAAAAGATTTTTCAAAGGCGGCACAATATTTCAAAGACCTTGACGAAGCCGCCGTAAACAAACAGTATTTAGAAGGGATGCTGGCGGCATATATTTCTGCAAAGGACTATTTGTCAGCAACAAGACTTGCGGCACGCTGGGCGGGGGACATAAGCGACAAAGCCCTTTTTAATGCTATAAAGCAGATGACGCCCCATATTGGAGGGTTAAATGCAAAAAAAAGCGTGGCCCATGCGGCGGCAAAATTAATTTTAAACGGATGGCATGACGAGGACTTGTTAGGTCTTGTGCTGGCGCATTATGACGCACCTTTGGCTTTTTGGGCGGAGCTTTACAAGACGCTGGTTAGCTTCGGCGTTTTTAGCAATGCTCTTTGTAAAAAGATTTTGGAAACAAGTATGTTGGCACGTGTGTGCAACAAAAATGTGCAGTCTGTTTTTGTAAATTTGGCACAAAACGCACCCAATGAGGACGGTATTCTCACGGATTACGCAATTTATTTGGCATATGAAATTATGATAAACGACCTGTTGCCAACTAATGACACGATACTTGCAATGGAAGATATTTTTGTGCAAAGCGGGCAAATTTTGCTGGCATACTCCCTTGCCATTGTCTACATCACAAGGGACGAAGCGAAAAGGGAGTATATGCGTGAAAAATCGCAAAAGATTTTGGATGTGGCACTTGCCACCGCAAAACGAACGGACATCATTTTTCCGATTTTTAAAGAAATTAAAGACAAAACCACACTTTTGCCGTATATAGAAAAAAACAGCCCTTTTGTTTACAAGGGCAAGGCTCAAAATGAGGTTGTGCTGCATTACCGCTTTAACAACAATGCCGAGTACAGCCAAAAGCCAATGAAATACCTTGCTTTTGGGATGCACCTTTGCCATTTGACCCATTTTTACGGAGAGAATATCGAATATTATTTTTCCGAAAACATGGGTGGCAGCAGTGTGAAGACTGCCCCGCAAATTCTTGCCAACAACAACTCACATATGCTTGAAAAAACTAGCGATTTGTATTATACTATCCATAACGCACTTGTTTACGAGCAAATGTTTAAATACGATAAGGTCGAGGAGATTGTGGATGCGCATTTGGCGCAAAAAAACAGCATCAGGGCTAAAATTATATGATTATTTAGGAGGAAAGTATTATGGGAACTTTGGGACTTGATATGGAAAGAGGATTGTATCTAGGGATAGACTTTGGGACGACCAACTCGGTTGTATCTATTTATAATTACAAAGACGGGGTAGCCCAAACCATCCCGCTGGATGGCAGTAATATTTTTCCAACAGCAGTGCAATTTGAAACCGACCCGGAAGACGAAAACAAGCTGTCACGTATTTTTGGCGTGCAAGCAAAAGAAGCGGCGGTGATTTATCCGTTAAGCACTATACTTTCTATCAAGCGTTATTTGGGGCAGGAGGAGAAAATTCCTGTCGTGGTGGATGACAAAGAATTTGCCTTTGCACCCGAGCAAATTGCGGCAGAAATTTTGGGATATTTAAAACAGCGTGCAGACCAATACGCCCAAGACGAGCTTAATATTGACGGCGAGTTTAGCGGCTGTGTTATTACCGTGCCGGCAAACTCTACAGACAAGCAAAAGGCAATGACAAAACAAGCCGCAATTTTGGCGGGCTTTGACCCAGACAGCGTGTATTTGCGCCTAGAACCTGCGGCGGCTGCCATCACTTATGCTGTAAACGAAACCAAGGACAAAACCGTATTGGTCTACGACTTTGGCGGCGGTACTTTTGATGCGGCAATTTTGAAAATAGAGAACAATGACGACGAGCCAAATATCAGCATCGTATCGACTTTTGGTGATAATGACCTTGGCGGTAACGACATTGACAAAATAATTATTGACATGATTTTGGAGGAGTTTAAAAAACTCACAGACGGCGAAATTGACCTTTACGACGAGGATGCGGACGACGGTGTTAGCAAACGACAAAAAAAGGTTGCCCAAGTGCGCTTGCAACAAGTGGCAAACCAAGCCAAAGAGCGTTTGAGCCAGTCAAAAAGCACTAAAATTGTGTTAGCACCTTTTATCCAAGAGCCAAAGATTATAAACATCAACATGGAAATAAGCCTTGAGGATTTTGAAAATTACAAGCGTGTAAACCAGCAGGGCGACAATGCGGACTTGTTTGAGAAATTTAAAGATAAAAGTGTTACAGACCTTGTGGATGCCACATTGGCTTGTATTGACAAGTGCTTGGAGGCGGGAAGCCTTAACGCAAGCGACATTGACGAAATCTTTCTTGTTGGCGGTTCATCCAGTATTCCTTTGGTAACTGCAAAAATTGCGGAGAAATTCGGCAAAGAGCCGTTCAAATCAAAAATAAGCCCGGCACTCTCCATTTCGCAAGGTGCGGCCTATTACTGCAATATGATAATGATGCCAACTCTTAAAGGCCCTAGCGTGCAAGAAGTTACCATCCATCCGTTGGGCTTGGAGCTTGCAGGCCGCCGTTTTATGCCCATTGTTGCGGCGGGTATACCTATTCCCCGTGAAGGTTTGGTTGTTGAAGCCAAAGAGCTCCTTACCACCAACCACGACAATGTACCGAGCATGGCTATTGTTGTTTACGAAAGCACGGAAGCCCTTTCCGACAACCCCCTTGTTTCTGCCGGCGGCATGAAACGCCTTGCAGGTACCAGCCTTCGCGGCATACCGCAAGCCCCGAAGGGCAAGGAGAAGGTGAAAGTTATTTTTACCGTAGGGCAGGACAATATGCTTAAAGTAACGGCGAAGTCCACAAGCGTGGATGGCTTGGTTACGGAGCTTTCTGTTGATGAGTTGTACTAGAATTACAAGGGAGGTATTAGCATGTCGAACATAACATTGCAATACCCTAACGGGTATCAAGAAGAGCAAAAATACGAGATTTTGAATGGCGTGAAATACATGTCGCCCCGTCCAAGCACTCCACATTCCGACACAGCGGGCAGTGCGTTTTACATGTTTAAGAACTATTTTAAAGGCAGTAATTGCAGGGTATACTTCGAGCCTAATCTAACCCTGTCGGATAAAGACATGGTGCATCCTGATGTGGCTGTTGTTTGTGATGCAGACAAAATAAAGATGGATGGTATTCACGGCGCACCTGACTTGATTGTTGAAATTTTGTCGCCTTCCACCTCAAAACGGGACAGGGGCTACAAATTCAACCTTTACGAAAAACACGGCGTTACCGAATACTGGATGGTGGATACAAAAAACCGCACAATCACTGTATACATGCTAAATGACGACAGGTATTATTTGGACAATGAATACTACATCCCTGATGAATATGTGTTAAAGCGCATGACCGACGAGGAAAAGGCTCAGGTGCAGTACGAATTTAAAACACATTTGGCAGATGACCTAATAATCGACATTAGGGAAGTATTTGAAAATGTTTAGGCGGACAATAGGGGTGAGCTTTTGGAACACAATACAAAGCCGATAAAAATAAGCAACCGCAATATTATGTTTTCAGACACGACCATTTGGAGCGAATATGCCCTTAATATGGGCTTGATTTTGGGTGTAAGGCATAATTTTGTGATAGACACGGGTTTGGGGTCTGGCAGCGTTGTTCCTATTTTGGAGTATCTAAAAAATGATGCAAAACCCATTGTTGTTATTAACACCCATGCAGACTGGGACCACATTTGGGGCAACCACGTGTTTGAAAATGGTTTGATAATTGCCCATCGTGTGTGCCTTGACGTGCTTACAAAACATTGGGCGGCGGCGTACGAGCGCAATAAAGACAAAGTTGACGGCGAAGTGCGCAAATGCCTGCCCAACACGGTTTTTGACAGCGAGCTTGAATTTGCGGAAGACGGGGTGAAGATTTTTTACACCCCTGGGCATACTCCATGCAGTATTTCGGTGTTTGATGTGGTGGACAGGGTGCTTTATGTGGGGGATAATTTTGGTGATACGATGGACACAGTTTTGCCTGAAATACACACAAACCCGCAAACAATGATGGATACCGTGCAAACCTACAAATCCCTTGATGCAGAAGTTTTTGTGTGCGGACACAACAAGCCGCAGGGTGTAGAATTTTTACAAAAAATGGAAAGTGAGCTGGTGGAGCTTGTCAAAAAACACAGGAGTGCAAAAGAACACTGGGCTGGCTAAAGAAAACAGAATATTTGGAAAATGGACGGGGCTTTTTGCGTATGCTGACCGTTTTTTACACATGCGTCAGGGGGACTTTTTTCGGCGGCTTAAACATTTTGTGGCACAAAATTTAAGCAATGCTTGCTTTGACGACCGTTACCCACTTTCTGCATACGATACTGAAATTTTTGACTCGTACTGCAATATTATTGCCGCTTACCGCACTGTTGCTGACCATCACCGCCACGGGGCATCAAGCCTTTTAAACCCCGAAATTAAAAGCATTTGGGAGGGGATACATTCCCTCATTATGTCTAGGCTTATAAGTGAGGCGGATGAGGCGGAGGCTGATGATACAGGCATAAACCCGATTATTGCGGAGAAAAAAGGCATTGTGGCGGATACCATATCTGTTTCAGTAAATGAAATGGAAGATATTTTTGCAGGGTTTTGGACTGACAAGGCGTGGGAGAAAAGCCGCAAAGACATTATTGCAAGGCTTACAAATATGCCGGACTTTGACGGGCTGCAAGACATTTTAAACGAAGCCGCAACGTTTTTAAAAGAATTCTGCGCCCCCTTGCTTTATGATGTGTACGTGCAAAGCGTAAAGTCTGCGTTAGAAAACCTTAATAACTTTGAAATACGCAAGGTTGCCGCTGGCTACAATGCCCTTTTAAAAGAAGAAATTGAAATTTTACGCCAAATTATTGTTGTGCAGGCAATGGCTTTGGACAAAATGATTTGGAAAAATGAAACAAGCACAGAGGAAGCGGCATTTTTAAACGAAGGGCTTTCCATTTTGCGGGATATTTACCAAAAAGAGGGCCTTGCCGCAAGCCGTATAAACAAGGTATTTATGGAGGCGGCAACACGCAACAAAGAGAGTTTGGGGCAGTCTATTGTGGATGTGGAGCTATGCCCCGATTTTATTGCGTCTTTGGACGAGGTGGATATTTGCCCTAACTTACCAGTTGTGTATGAAAATTTTAAAACAAGTGTGGCGGAAAAGTTAACGGCGTTTAAAGAGCATTTGCACCAATATTTGGAACAAGCAAAAAAAGAGCAGGACGCAAAGCAGACAGCAAAAGCGTTGTATTTTGCTAAAAAAAATATTTGGCAGGCGACACAGATGGCGCAGGAATGTACCGTCTGCTTTGTCAATATTGCGGAGCATTTTAAAGACAACGAAGAGCTTCTGTCAAACGCAGACGACAACGGCATTATAAAAGGCGTTGCAGAAACCATCGAAATAAAAATTGACGGCTTAAAAGAAGCAACAATAGCCTTTGACGAGGAAATGACCGAGCTTATTGAAGGGTATAACGACACCCAGCAGGCAGGCGGGGATGGAGAGGTTTTTCTTGCGCATGGCGAAGAATTCATGGTTAGCGGGCTTTTGGAAACCCAGCGTGGCGAAAAGCGTGGTGCAAAAATTGTAAAAGAGCTGACTGACGGGCTTTTTGCATCACAAAAGGGCTTGGAAATAATGGAAGCCGCACAAAAGACGCAAAAGCAAAAAGAGCAAAAACTTTCTCAAAAAATTACCGCCTTTAAACGGGATGCTGTATTTTTTGAAATTGCTACTTTTGAGGAAATAATGCATTATTCCGTGTCCCGCCTGCGTGAAACGTTAGACGAGCCTGTGCTTGAATTTGTTGTAGAAATTGACAAGCAGTATAAAAATTTAGAAGATATAATTACAAAATTTGGCATAGAAAAAATCTCGCCCAAAACCCATGAGCAATTTAATGCCAAAGAGCATGAAGTGTTGATGGCAGAGCAAAAAGAGGGCTTTACCAAAGGCGAGATTATAAAGACAATTAACAGCGGGTATCGTTATAACGATACAATTATTGTGAGAGCAAATGTTATTGCGGCGAGATAAGGGGGAATATTATGAAACCAGTACGAGGAATTAGTTTGTTGATGTTTTTTATTGCCTTGCCACTTGGCATTGGTATGCTTATTGGCGGCTGGACTTTGGCGCATTACGATGTTTTCGGGCTTTGGCTTAACCCGCTTACACCACAGGGCATTGTGTGGTTTGGGATTGCCCTTGTGTGCCTAATACAGTTCTTTCGCAGAAAAAAACGCCTTGAAATGCTTAAAAACGCAGGCACACGCTATGAAGCCGAGCAAGTGGAGATTAGATGGAGCGGCAGAGCCGACTGCGTTTATACAAACGAGCGCGGCGAAAGATGCATTGTGCGAAGCCGTGTGCTTGTTGTAACCAATATCGGGCTTGTATCATCAAATTTTGCCGCCACCATTTATGTGGACAAACAAGACCCCGGCAATTATGAGGTTGAAGTTTTTCGCAAGGGGATTGGTGAAGGGCAGTTTGATAAGGATTATAGGTAGGTAGGTTAAAATTTTAAAGGCACGGCAGGAGAACTATGAACTGGAAAAAATATCAAGAGCATTTTAAGCGGCACAAGCTGGACGAAGACCATTTTGTGCTGGGGGTAGATTTGGGCAATGCCACATCAAGCATTGCTTATTTTGACGCATTGCGGCAAAATGCTGAAATACTTGATATTTCGGGGGGTTATGGAAAGCCCTCTGTGCCTACTGTGCTGCAATATATAAACGCCACGGATGAATGGATTTTTGGGGAATATGCCGTTATAAACGCCAATGGACAAGACCCTTTGCTTCTCGGGTTTGTGGAGCGCATGGGCGAAAATGGGTTAGAGCCGTCTATAAAATCTTTTGCGGTAAAAACGGTGGATGTGGCGGCAAGGTATATAGGCGAGCTTATTGCAAATTGTAAAAGCATCAACCCAAAGGCGGCTATTGCGGGCATTGTGGCTGTTATGCCCGACTTTGTGCCTAATGAAGCCGTGGCGGCTCTTCGGGCGGCTTTTGAAACGGCGGGATATGGGGGCTTACTTATAGACATTGTGCAAGAGCGTCAAGCGGCTTTGGCGTATTTCAAGCATAATAGCATAGATGCAAAAAAGGCACAAAAGGTCTTGTGGCTGGACTTTGGCGACAGGGCTTTGCGGGGTGGGCTGTATGAAATTAAGGATGACAGCAAAACAATAGAATGTTTGGAAGCGGCACATGACACGGCTTTGGGCATGGCAAAATTTGATAAAGAAATTTATGACATGCTGGCGAGTGTATATTGCCAAAATAAAGGCATTACGCAGGATGAGCTAAACAAGACAGAGCGGGAGCAGTTGCTGACCTTTGCTTATGGGCACAAGGACGTTATTTTAAACAATGAGGCAAGCCAGACCCGCATTTATTATAATTTTGTGCATCCGCCCTTTTCTGCGGTGGTTTATGGGGCAGATGTGGAAGGCATTACGAGGTCTTGGAAAGGTGCGTTGGAGGATTTTGTAAATAGACTGCTGGGGAGCAATGTGGCAGACGGCATTGCCGTGGTTTGCACGGGCGGCGGCTTTGAAGCACCTTGGGCAAAAAGAAAAATTGCAAGCATTTTTAAATGTACAAAAGTTTCGTTTGCCAAAAACACAAAGGGAGTTTTGGCGGCTGGCGCAACATATTTGGCGGCCGGTACTTTTGGCTTTTTGCCGCCCTTTGACTTTGAAATTACAGACAACCACAAACGCCTGCACGACATAGGCATCAACATTAAAGAGCGTTTTTACACCATTTTGCCCCGTGGTAGCTGGCTGTGGCAAAAACCAAAAACAATCTACGTTATACCCGAACAAAGCCCCGAAATTGAGCTTTTTGTGAGGGATGAAGCGGGCAAAATCTTAACCCTTGGCAAGGCTGAATTTAAAACTACGCCCAAACGCCCAAACGGCACAACCCGCATAGCACTTGACATAGAAGCAATAGATGCCGACAGCTACACCGTTAAAATAAAAGATTTGGGCTTTGGGGAGATGTTTCCCGCAACAAACCAAGTGGAGAGCTTTGAAATGAGGATACAATGCTAATGATTATTCTGTTGTACTTCGTAGGGACACCCGCCCCTACAACATTGTTAAAATGACGGCAATGACAGTAGGGACAGTAGAAATAGATATAGGGAAACTTAAAAACTTGCTGCCCATCAACGAAGCGTAGCGGAGTGGTTTTTTGCAAAGCAAAAAAGATTTCCATGTAGGGGCGGATTTTATCCGCCTGCTAGATTTCGGTCAGAGGGCTCACTTGGTAAGTCATAAGCTACACGGGCGGATAAAATCCGCCCCTACGAAGGACACAACCAATAGAGACATAAAGGGAGGGGCAAAACCCATGAACTGGGAAAAATACCGTGATGAAATACGTGAAAAAGGCGGGGCATTGCCCGAGGATTGGTATATTTTGGGGATAGACCTTGGTACTACCAACTCCGTCATAAGCTACTGGGATAATGGGGCAAAACGCCCAGAACCCATTGACACTTCAAATGGCTTTGGGAAAATTCCTTTGCCAAGCGTGGTGCAATACCGCCCCGACGAGAGCGGGGAAGGCGAATGGGTCGTGGGGGAGGAAGCGTGGCGAAGCATCAAAATTTACCCCGAAACCACAATACGAAGCATAAAGCGCAAAATGGGGTCAAACGAAACAGTGGAGCTTGGCGGAAAAAAATACCTGCCCGAAGAAATTTCAGCAAAAATTTTGGCGCAAATGGTGGAGTATTGCCAAAGCCTTAACCCAAAAGCAGAAATTGCGGGGCTTGTGGTGAGCGTGCCTTATGACTTTGAAGATGCCGCAAAAAAAGCAACCATGCAGGCAGTAGAGCTTGCGGGGCTTCAAGACAAGCTGATATGCCTTATGGAAGAGCCAAAGGCGGCGGCACTTGCGTACAATTTCCGCAAAGAGCTGGCGCAAGACGAAAAAATACTTGTGTTTGACTTTGGCGGCGGCACATTGGACATTACCCTGTTTCATGTGGTAGAAAAAAACGACACAAAAATAAAATTGCAAGTAATTGCAGAGGGCGGCGAAGCCCAGCACGGCGGGGATAATATTGACGACATTCTCCTTGCAAAAAGTTATGAGCTAATACAGGAAAAAATTGGCATGGGACAAGCCGACATTGCCCCCGAAAATAGGGCAGAGCTTTCAATAAGAGCCCGTGAAGCCAAAGAGCGTTTAAGCGGCGTTAAGTCCTTCCGCATACCCTTTACCTTCTGCATACCGCCTTTTGTGGAGCTTTTGACACGTGAGCAATTTGAGGAGCTCGCCGCAGACTTCATTGACAAAACCCGCAAATTGGTGCAAAAGGCGTTGCGTGAAGCCTACACAGGGGCAATTTATCCCGACCAAATAGACCGTGTGCTTTTGGAGGGCGGCTCGTCCACCATGCCGTGGGTGCGGGATGTGTTTATTGAAATTTTTAACGACGAAACAAAAATTTACACGTCAGAACGCCCTGCCCTTGATATTTCCCTTGGTGCAACCTATTATGCGGCAATGAAAATGGGGCTACTCTCCGCCGCTGACATGGAGGCTGATACACTGGATGTGGAATTTGAGGTAACAGTAGCCCATGACATTGGGCTTGAAATTGTAAAAGGCGGCAAACCCTCGTTTTTCCCCATGATACGCCGTGGCACGCCTTACGCCCTTGCCAAAAAGAGCCATGTCTTCACGCTATCGGGAGAACTTCCCGAGGATATGACTAAATTAGATTTACGTATATTAGAAAGACTTGACATAACCCATGGGTATGAGGACTGCAAGCTAATAGGCGAAGTGGCAATAACGGGACTGCCACAGCGCGGGAGCGGCAAAACCCGCCTGCAAGTAACCCTAATGGTGGAAGAAGAAGGCGGCATGGTAAAAGGCAATGTGAAAGACCTAGGGTTTGGGGAAGAACACGCCCCCAGCGGGTATGACGAGAATTTTGACCCATCCCGCTTTACCAAAAAAACTGTGGGTACTACCCCGTAAACGCGGACTTTGTAGGGGCGGATTTTATCCGCCTGCTGGAGCTTTTGGTTGGAAACATGCATTTGACAAGTCGTCAGCTTTAGCGGGCGGATAAAATCCGCCCCTACAAAGTACAACACAAATTCTAATTCCCCTATATGTATTTCTGCTGTCCTGTTGCACTTGTTGTCATTTTAGTAATATTAGATTTTCTAAAAAAGCTCTTGACAGCTCATGCGACTTTTGTTATACTAATATTAGAATGGTTTATTTGCCATTAATATTAAGTATACGGGAGGAATAAAAATGGGGAAAGTAAAAGAGATGTTGTTGGAGCGAGGGGTCGATTTAGCCAAAATGGGCTGTAAGTATGAGAGCTTCTTTGACTATGAAAAAACAGACGACAGATTGCCGTGGGAAACGAACAAAACCCCGCAAGAAAAAACCGTGGCAGAGGTTGTTGCCACAAATATTTTAGAACTTAACACAAAAACAGCAAAAGAAATTATGGAAACAAACTTTGACGCACCGCATTTTATTGTAGATAATATGTTTACATCAGGCATATACCTTTTGGCGGGGGCGGCAAAGGCGGGGAAGTCTTGGCTGGCATTAGACATTGCGGCATCTGTCGCAAGCGGTGAGCCTTTTTGGGAGCATAAAACAACAAAAAGCGACGTTTTATACATGTCATTAGAAGATACAGACCCCCTGCTTGCGGGAAGGCTAAAACAAATGCAAGCCAACCCCAAAATGATTAACAATTTGCACATAACCCACAACACCCGTGGCATGGACGCAAATGCGTCCATGGTGCAAGAAATTGAAAACTTTTTAAAAAAACATCCAAATACAAAACTTATTATTATTGACATTTTAAGTAAAATACGGCATCATAGATATGACATAGACATCTCTGTAAATGACAGAAAATTTGTGGAAAACCTGCGTCCAATAACTAATAATCGTGATATAGTGCTTTTATTATTACATCATACAAGAAAAATGCACGACGACGACCCAATAAACATGGTTGCGGGCTCTATGGCTTTGGTTGGTGCGGTTGACGGAACATATGTCCTAATGAAAAAGTCAAGAAAATCAAAACAAGCCAAGTTTACAACAGGGGTACGTCATATAAGGGATTTTAGTTATAATATTGAATTTGATGAAGAAAGTTGTAAATGGCAATTTCTAGGGGTTGACAATGACGAAGAAGATGAAGAAGAAAACGCCAAAGCAAGTGAACTTGCCTATAATTTAAAAGAATACATATTCTCTAAAAATGGAGTATGGCAAGGAACTGCCACAATGCTTTGCGCAAGCCTAAACGACCTTGCCAAAAGAGAGAAAAAAGATATAAAATATTTTCCCACCCGTATTACAAGGCAATTAAAAGCCGCACAGCCAATACTTTTAGAAGAATATGGAATAGTTATACGAAGAGATAAAGATAAAAACTCAAGAATGTTGTATTTTTATAAAAACAAAAGTACAACAGGACAACAAGTACAACAGAAATAGGTATAGGGAAATGTAAAAACCCACTGTCATTGCGGGATGGTTTTTCCCGCAATCTTATGCTATTTGGTGGGGTTGCGGGAGAGTACGTCCCGCAATGACAAGGGCGGCACACATAAGGAGGATTTAAAATGGCATATTTAGGCATAGACCTTGGCACAACCAACTCGGTTGCGGTAATTTACAAAGACCAAACCGACACCCTTGAAGTGGTAAAAATTGACGGGGCAGACGAAATTCTGCCCTCGGTAGTGAGCTATATGGAAGACGGCACGGTGGTTGGAAGCGAAGCAAAGTCGGGCGCGATAATTTACCCCGAAGAAACGGTAATTTCTGTAAAACGCCTTATGGGAAGCGAAGAACGTGTGCTTTTGGGCGATATTGAAAAAACCCCCGAAGAAATATCGGGCGACATTTTGCGCAAATTAAAAATGGCGGCAGAGGAACAAGCAGGAGAGAATTTTGACGAGGTGGTAATAACCCACCCTGCGTATTTTAACGACCGCCAAATTTTTGCCACACGCCAAGCGGGGCTTTTGGCGGGTTTTAAAAATGTGTTTTTGCTCTCCGAGCCTTTGGCGGCGGCTATTGAATACGGCTTTAAACAAGGCTATGCCCAAACCTTAATGGTATATGACATGGGCGGCGGAACTTTTGATGCCTGCGTGTTGCGGGTGGGCAAAGACGAAAACGGCGAAGAAATTTTTAAAGAGCTTTCAAATGTGGGCGACATGACATTAGGCGGGGATGACTTTGACGCGGAGCTTATACGCTGGATGAAGGACAAATTTAAGCAACAAAACTCCCTTGATTTGGATGCCCAGCTTGACAATGCCGAGCGCAAGCGTGTACTGCAAAAATTAAAATTTGAAGCGGAAAGCGTGAAGAAAAAGTTAAGCGGCACAAATAAGGCGCAAATACGCATAAACCCCCTTGTTATTCACGACGGCGTGCCGCAAAACCTCTCACTTGAAATTACCCGTGAAGAGTTTGAAGCAATTATCCGCAAATATGTGGACAGAAGCCGTGATATTATTGAAGAAGCCCTAAAACGGGCAGGTTGTGGGGCGGACGAAATTTCAAAAGTAATATTGGTTGGCGGCTCTACATTAATACCCATGGTAAAGCGCATGGTTGCGGGCTTTATAAAAGAGCCATACAGGGCAACAGACCCCGCAAAGTCCGTTGCTATGGGGGCGGCTATATACAATTATTTGCTACATTTGCCCACGGCTAATGTAAAAGTTTCGCAAATAACCCGTCAAATTTTTGGCACGGAAGCCGTGGTGAATGTCGCCACCAAAGAAAAGGCGTTAATCCCCATCATCCCCATGGGTACGCCAATACCCGCACGTATTTCTGACGCAAATTTTGCCGCAACGGGTGCAAGCGTGGTTAATGTGGACGTGTACCAGTGGGAACAGGGTGCCGAAAGCGACAAAAAATACATGGGAAGCGTTGTTTTAAGCGGTCTTTCGGGGGCGGCGCAACTGGAAATTACCTATGCCATTGACGAAAACAACCTCTTTGAAGTATATGTAAAAGACATACACACAGGCAATGCCCAAAAGGCGGAGTTTGACCGAACCCAATTTGCCGCAAAGCCCGCCGAGCGTGTTATGGGAAGCGGCGGCAATGTAAATGTAGTATTTTGTATTGACACAACAGGAAGCATGGACACATATATAAACGGCGTAAAAGACCGTGCAATGGAGTTTGCGGACATTTTGGCAAACAAGGGCGTGGGCTTTAAGCTGGGCTTAATAGGCTTTGGCGACCTTAACGAAAAAGAAAAGCCAAGCGTGTACAATTTTACAGACGACGTGGCAAAATTCCAAAAACAGGTAAAAAACATACCAAGAACCTACGGCGGCGACATCCCCGAAAGTGCTTTGGACAGCCTTGAAACGGCAATAGAGCTTTTAAACACGACACGCCCAGCGGCTGACACACAAAATATTTTTGTGCTTATAACAGACGCACCGCCGCATGTGCCAACACACAGCGGCAAAAGCGTGCAAGACATTTGCGACATGCTTGCCGCCCACAATATAGTAACCTACGTGGTGGCACGCAAAGACCGTGAAAGCATTGAAGCCTACGACCCCGTAACCAAACCAAGGGGCAAATTCTACGACCTTTCTGACAAATTCTACGACATTTTGGACAATATTGCGGCAAGCATAGCAGAGCTTATACGTTTGTAGGGACACCCCATACAAAAAAGGAGGCATAACAATGTGGAAAGACAGCTATTTAACAGGGGTGGCGACAATAGACAAAGAGCATATGCAGCTTTTTGAAACTGTGGGTAAGCTGAAAGACACCCTAACGCAGGGGCTTGGCTTTGAGGATTACAAAGCCGCCATTATCGACACCATGGAATTTTTAAAAAAATACTGTTTAAAACATTTTGCGGATGAAGAAAAGTTTTATAGGGATGCTGGTTATGACGGTGTTGAAGAGCATAGGCAATTTCATTTAAAACTGATAGCTGACGTGCTTGACCACCAAGAACGCCTAAAACAAAGCAATTTTGACCCCACAAGCGTCAAAGCCTTTTTGGGCTTTTTGCTCACATGGCTTATATACCATGTGGCAGGCGAAGACCAAAAAATGTCAAAACCCAAAATATCCGCCGTGCGTGCACAAACCGCGCTAATTGCTTTTGCGGACAATGTAAGAGAGGTTTTGGCAACCGTAACAGGCATTGCAAACGACAGCATAAAGCCAATTTTTAACAAAGATATAAATGCAGACGACGGTATTATTTTTAAAGTAGGCTTGGTTGGCGACGAAAGCAAAAAAGCCGTTTGGTTTGTGTACTCAAATAAAATTACTTTTGGTATTTTTAGAGCCATGACGGGTATGGAGGTTTGCGAAGCAAACGAAATGGCATACTCTGCCCTGCAAGAAATTTCCAACATAGCCTCTGCCAAAATATCCAATGTGCTTTCTGCCGCCTGCGGCAAATTTGTAGACATAGACTACCCCGTGGCGGCAAAAATAGACGACATACCAAAGACGGGCGACAGCTTTGTAATGAACACAACTTTGGGTGATATGGAAATTATTGTAAAATAGGAGGAAGCCCTCTTGCACCTTTGTGTATCCCAAATTGAAAACAACGCCACACCCTACCGCTTTGAAATGACAGGCATTAGCATCTATTCATTTGAAGAGGCTCTGTATCACGGCTTGCACCACTTTCGCCAGTCCATGGGTGATGTTTTTGGCGAGCCTTTTTTAAAATGGCTTGAAAGCATTGGGCTGCACAAAATACTTGAACAAATGAAGGTCATCGCCATTATGGAAAATGCTTCCATGGCTTATTTGAAATTCCTATCCCTCACAGGTTATTTGCCGCAAAATGCAGTTGCAAACCTAAAAAAAGAGCTTGACGACTGGCAAAACCGCAACGAATGGGAAAAATATAAGGAGCAAGGCGACTTTTGGTTGCAACAAAAAAATGGCGAAAAAGCCTTTGAATTTTACACATTGGCTCTTAAACATCACGAGAATGCGGCATTGCTAAACAACGCAGGGCTTGCCCTTTTGCATATGGGCAATGCAGCTCTTTCAGCAGAATTTTTTGGCAAGTCGGCAGATATGGAAGCGGACAACAAACAACTGCGCTTTAACCACATAGAAGCCCTTATTGCCGCAGAGCTTTTTGAAGACGCAAGGCGTAATTTGGCGCAAATTGACCCAAGCCACCCCGAAGCATTATACCTCATGGGGCGCATTAGCTACGCCCAAAGAAATTATTTTGAAGGCATAAAACTTTTTACTTTAGCTTTGCAGGCGGCATATGACCCCGATTATATCTACGCTTTAAGCGACTGCTACATGAGGACACGCCAGTTTGAAAAAGGAATTGCGATTTTGCAAACCATAGACGAAGGCGACCAAGATTTAGCATATTACCAAAAAATGGCGAACACCCAAGCAGACAGCGGCAACGTGCCAGCGGCAATAAAAACAATAGAAAAAGCTATGATGACAGATAGGTCAAATGTAAAATTATGGATAGCATTAGCAGAGTATTACCGCAAGGACTATAACCTCGTAAGGGCGTTGGGGGCTATTTCAAAGGCTTTACAGCTTGAACCCCAAAACCCGCACGCCATTTTGGAGCAAGCCCGTGTAAAAAAGGCGGACGGGCGCATAAAAGACTACCAAAACAGTCTCGCAAAGATTTTGGAGATGCTTAAAGAAGAATACAGAGCCACAGACCAAGGGGGAGCGTAAAATGACACCAACACCGCATATAGAAGCAAAGGGAGCAGGCGAAATTGCCCAAACCGTAATAATGCCCGGCGACCCGCTTCGAGCAAAATTTATTGCAGAGAATTTTTTGCAAAATGTCGTGCAGTTTAATACCGTGCGGGGGATGCTCGGTTTTACGGGCAAATATGAAGGGAGTGCCGTGTCTGTGATGGGCTCTGGCATGGGCATCCCCTCAATGGGCATTTATGCCTACGAGCTTTATAAATTTTACGGCGTGCAAAGCATTATTCGTGTTGGCACGGCAGGGGGCATTGCACCCCATGTTGCCCTGCGGGATATTGTAATTGCCCAAGGGGCAAGCACGGACAGTGCATTTATCAACCAATACGGGCTAAACGGGACTTTTGCGCCCATTGCCGACTACGGGCTTTTATCCAGCGCAGTAAATGCCGCCCAAAATGCGGGTAAAAATGTCCACGTGGGCAATGTGCTAACAAGCGACGTATTTTACGGTGATGGTGACGGCAGCACAATGAAAAATTGGCAAAAAATGGGTATACTCGCAGTAGAAATGGAAGCAGCAGGACTTTACGCTACAGCCGCAAGGCTAAGTAAACGAGCCCTTGCCATACTTACCATTTCAGACCTAGTGTTTACCCACGAGCAAACCACATCAAAAGAACGCCAAGAAGGCTTTATGGATATGGTAAAAATCGCACTGAGCGTGGCACACACCCCGTAGGGGCGGATTTTATCCGCCCGCAGAAGTTGACGTTTTGCAAAACGCGCCCATCAACCGAAAGTATGGCGGGCGGTTAAAAACCGCCCCTACAACCCCATGGGCAAGCCAAAAACGCAACCGCCTTTTTTCAAAACGCAACCATTGGTTGATTGACATCGGCGGTTTTTTTGTGTAAAATATTTTTATATTTCCCTATTGACAGCATCACTTTTGTAATATATAATACCAGTATCATATATTATGAGGTGATTATTATGTCCTTGACCTTTGGGCTTCTTGGGTTGTTGAGATACAGCGACAGCACGGGATACGACCTCGCCAAGCTGTTTAAAGAAACAATAAACAGCATTTGGCACGCCCAACACAGCCAAATTCATAGGGAGCTTAACCGTATGCAGGAGCAAGGCTGGGTGTCTTCACAAGTCGTTGTGCAAGAAGGCAAGCCAAACAAGCGGGTTTTTTCAATAACAGACGATGGGATGAAGGCATTAGAAAAATGGCTGCACGAACCTGCAGACTTGTACCAAAACCGCCGCAGTCCATTATTAATAAATATACTGCTTGGTGCAGTATCCCCCGAAGAAACCTTGCGCAAATTAAAAAAAGAGCGGGACGATTATGTTGCAGCCCTAGAGCCGCATATTCAAAAAAATAAAGAGCTTATCGAAGGCTTTAAATCCAGCTTTAAAAATGGCGAAGAAGAAAGCCTGTATTGGCAAATGGCGGTTGATTTTGGCATTGCAGAAGCAAAAATGGTCATACAATGGACGCAGGAATGTATCGATAGACTGGAAAAAGAGTTGTCTGATACTAATTCCAATTTAATACATGGAGTGCCGACTGAACCCCAAACACAAGGTGTTTGGGAATAGTGAAGGAGAGCAGTCCATGATTTTAAATGGAATTAGTATGTAAAGGCGAAGGAGTGATGAGGGTGGATATACGCTTTGCAAAAGACGGGCGGTTTTTCAACCTAGGTGCAAAAGCAATTATTATCGAGGGTGACTACCTATTAATGGTAACAAACGACAGTGCGGATTATTACTACTTCCCCGGCGGTGGCGTAAACCATATGGAAACCGCCGAAACGGCCGTGAAACGTGAGGTCTTTGAAGAAACAGGCACGAATTATGAAATTGAACGGCTTGTTTTTGTGTATGAAAATATTTTTGACAATGTAACCGATGCCCCAGTCCTTAAAGGCATGGACTGCCACGAAATAGCATTTTATTTTTTAATGAAGCCAAGGGGTAGCAGAGATGTGATATGTCAAAGCATAGGTTTTGGCGGTGAAAAAGAAAGCCTGCATTGGCTACCCGTCAAAGATATTAAAAAATACAAGTTGTATCCAAATTTTATATATGAAAAAATTTCAAACCTGCCGCAAACTTTGGAGTTTGTGAGCGAGGACAGGAGGGCGTAAAATGAAAGCATTTTTTGAAACCCTGCGCAAAAATGGGGTACGCATTGGCGGGTTTAGTGCGATATTCCTATTTTTAGCGGCAGGCATTGCCGTGGCAGAAACCATCCGTTTTTGGCTGGCGGGTGCTTTGGGGCAGGCGGCGCAAAATGAGGTGGATGCCTACACCCAAAACATTGACGTATTACTTAACTTGTTGTTGTGGCTTGGGCTGGTAACGGCAATTTTAGCCTTGTTTTCAGCAATTTCGGCTTTCGCCCTTGGGCGTTACAGCGGTAAGTTGGGCTACACTTTCCGCAAAAATTTTGCACGTTATTTTTTGCACGTGCCGTTTAGCAAGTTTCAGGCGGCAAACAGCGGTCAGTCGTTGTCTGTTTTTTCCAACGACGTGCCTGCTGCTACAAACTTTATAACAAATGGCGGCTTGCAAGTTGTGGGGAGTATCTTCACGCTAATAGCCTCCTTTGTGTTTATGTTCATAATTAATAGTACATATACGCTAATATTTTTGGCAATGTTTCCTGTTTTGATGGTGCTGCAAATTGTTGTTTCGATGCCTATACAAAAAAAGGCGAAAATAGCAAGCGAAAAGCGGGCAGAGTTTAACGCCGTGGTAAATGACGGACTGCAAAATATTTCCACCATAACCGCCTACGGGCTGGAGGAAGAAATTGAGCGGAGATATTTAGAAAAATACGACGGCTTTGTTAAAGCAACAAAAGCACGCTTGGTAATGCAGTTACCACTTATTATGTTTGGTATTTTAGCATCAGTTGCCCCTCTTATAATACTTATTGCGGGTACGGCAACAAATGTTATGGACTACTACCACCCAATGACAGTGGGCGAATATATTGCATTTTTGAGCATTGCAGCTGCGGCAAGCGACTGGTTGATGATGCTTTCGCAAAACTTAATAGGGGTACAACAATTACGTGCAGGCGCAAACCGTTTTAACGAAACCACAGCACATAATTTGGAAGACCTGCAAAAAGGTGATACATTAAAACCAAACCAAACCACCGACATAATGTTTAGCAATGTAAACTTTGCCTATGGGGAAGGGGAAGAGAGTTTCCAAGCTCTTACTGACATTAGCTTGCATATTAAGCCGGGTAGCCGTGTTGCCATTGTGGGCGGCAGCGGCAGCGGAAAATCCACAATACTAAAAATGCTTTTGGGGCTGTATGAGCCAAAAAGCGGCAGAATTTCAATAGGCGGCAAGGACACGGCGCATGTGTCAAAGGGAAGCCTTCGTGAATTTTTTACATATGTTCCGCAAGACAGCTTTTTGTTCCCAGAAGCCATCGGGCGCAATATTGCTTGCTCTGACGAGCCAGACATGGAGAAGTTGCGCAAAGTTTGTGCGGATGCCGGTATATTGGAATTTATTGACAGCCTGCCCGAAGGCTTTGACACAGTGCTTGCAGAAGCTGCCGAAAATGTGTCGGGCGGACAAAGACAGCGCATAGCCCTTGCAAGAGCCTTTTACAAAGATGCCCCCGTTGTTTTGTTTGACGAAGCAACATCCGCCCTTGACCCAATAACAGAGGCGCAGGTGCTGGAAAGTTTTGACAGGCTGGCGCAAGGCAAGACTGTGGTAATGGTTGCCCACAGAGCCGCCGCCATTGCAACATGCGACACCATTGTGGTTATGGAAGGCGGCAAAGTGGCAGGGGTAGGCAGCCACGAACAACTGCTTGCAACAAACGACGCTTACAAAAATTTGTATCAAAGCCGTGTAAGCGGCAATGGGAAAGGGGAGGTGGCGTAGATGAAGTCATTTAAAAGAATTTTTGGTTACATGCGCCCTTATTGGCTCTCCTACGGACTAGGGATGTTTATGTATTCTGCCCAAGGCTTTTTTTTCGGGATTGTTTTTGCCACATTTATGGCTGGGGTAATGGCGGCAATATTGGCAAGTGATGCCCAAATAATGTGGGATGCAATACTTGTGATGGGCATTAGTGTACTTGCAATTATGGTAGCAATAGCTGGCGGGGTTTACATCTATGTGGTGGCATCCATAAAAGCTACCAAAGACATGAAAAAAGATTTGCTCCGCAGTTTTGTAAACACGGGGCTGGAAAATTCCCAAGCATCCCATACGGGCGAGTCTGTAGCGGCAATAAACACCGAAGCAGACACAGCATCAGAAATTTTTGACAACCCTATGAGAGAATTTTTAAATTGCATTATCTCTATTGTTGGCTTTGGCATATTTATATTTTGGACTAATTGGATGATTGGCGTTGGAACATTTTTAATTGGCGGGCTGGCATTTTTGGCACAAAACCGCTTTACAAAGCCCCTTTCACGCATTGGTAAAGAACAACTGGAAGCAAATGCCGCCGCAGTAAGCTCTGTGAGCAATATTTTTTCAGGCGGGCTTACCACAAGGGCTTACAATATGCAAAACCGTGCATTAATGCATTTTGACAACGAAAGCGGCAAATTGCGCCTTTTGGACTTTAAGCGTGCGGCAATTTCGGCTTTTCAAGGAGTTTTCACCACTGTGCAGGGCTGGCTTACCCTTGGCTTAACCTTTGGTTTTGGCGGTTTTTTAGTAATACAAGGTTCGCTTGACCTTTCAGACTTGATGTTTTTAGTTTCGCTTGTTACCGGAACGGTATTTGCTTTTGGTGCCATAGGGAGGACATATGCAAATTTGCAACCACCTATTGTTGCCTGCGGCAAGGTCGCCGCAAGGCTTGACGCAAGCAATGAACAGTCTGCAAGAAATGACGAAATCGCTCGCAAAAACGGCGGCCAATTACCAAACCTAAACAACTACAAAATAACAATAAATAATTTCAACTTCACCTATAAAATGGCAGAAAATGAGGCATTGCAAGGCATTTCCGTAGAAATTCCCGAAAACAAGATGGTCGCCTTTGTGGGCGAAAGCGGCAGCGGAAAATCCACATTGCTCCGTGCGGTTATAGGTATGTATGAAAGGGACGAAATGCCTTTATACATCGGCGGTGTGGGATATAACGACGTTACTACCAAAAATTGGCGCAAAAATTTTGCCTATGTTGACCAAAGCTGCAAGCTATTCGACATGTCTATTGCCGAAAATATCGCAATGGGTGCAGGTGGAAATGCCTCGCAAGAAGAAATAGAAAAGGCCGCAAAACGTGCCTTTGCCCACGACTTTATTATGGAAATAGAGGGCGGTTACGATGCTCAAAGCGGCGAAAAGGGTGGGGGGCTTTCAGGCGGACAAAAACAGCGTGTTGCCATTGCCCGTGCGCTGGTAAAAGGTGCGCCAATTCTTGTTTTTGACGAAGCTACGTCCGCTCTTGATAAAGAAAGCGAAGCGCATATCATGGACACCATCCACAGCCTGCGAAACGACCACACAATCCTCATTACCACACACAATCTTGCCACAATACAAACAGCGGACATCATTGTTGTGCTGCAAGAGGGCAGGGTAGCCGAAACAGGCACGCATGACGAGCTTATAGCAGCAGGTGGTGTGTACAAAAAATTATTAGACCAAAATACATAATAGTTTAGTAGGATGGATATAAAAATGAATAATTTATTAACCAAAATAGGCAACTCGCCCGAAATAGGTGCGTTAGCTGACAAACTTAAACAAAAAGTGTTTATAGAAGAGCAAGGCGTGCCAAAAAACGAAGTTTTTGACGAATTAGCCGAAAGTGCCGTTCATGTTCTTGTTTTAGACGGCAATAACCCAGTTGCAACAGCTCGGATTGTCAATGAGGGTGAAACGTGGCGAATAGGGCTTGTTGCTGTTGACAAACTTATGCGGGGAAAGCGTCTTGGCGAAAAAGTAATGCAAGCCGCAATGGACTACATCATTGCACAAGCAGGAAACGAAATAGTCCTAACTGCGCAACAAGAGGTTTGCAAATTCTACGAAAAACTAGGCTTTGAGCAATACGGCGAAGTCATTAGGTTTGAATCTGGATTTGTGCTTGTTCCTATGAAGTATAACGTAAAATAAAAACCTAAAACCACCCGAATAAACTTGGGTGGTTTTTGTTGTTGCAATGCCAGCACAATAACCAAAAAGATACGGACAATTCGCATTGATAAAATCGTAGGGGCGGCATTTTGCCGCCCTTTGTCGGTTGGCGAAATACGCCCCCTAGTCGGAATACGGGCGGCTAATAGCCGCCCCTACAAGAACCCACTCCCAACCAAAATTAGGCATTGCAAAAACTTCTGAAACGTGGTATAATTGTTCCAAAACAAATTTAATGGAGGTTATATTATGTTTTGTTATAGTTGCGGCGAACCAAAAGCCGAAAATATCAAATTTTGCACAAAATGCGGTGCAGATATGACAGTAAAGGCGGAGCAACCAAGCATTGCGCCTACCTCGGAAGCAACCATCCCACAACCTAATGCGCAAGAAAATACAGCAAAAACTAATACCAAAAGGCGCAAAAAAGCCCCGATGGTAGCTGCTGTCGTAGCTGCTGTTGTGATACTTGGCGGCGGCATTGCCTTTGGCGCACATTGGTTTATTAACAACATCTCCCCGCAAATTGCGGCTGTGCGTGCTTTTGAAAATTTTAGCGATGAGCTGAACGAAAGGCTGGAAACAACCCCGCTTCAAATTTTTAGCTTGCTGGGCGAAACCTTGCAAAACGGCGTTTTGTCCGTAGAGGTGGAGTATAGAGAAAGCAACCCATGGGGCATGGGCGTAAGCCTTGGCGGCGAAGCCCGCATTTACTCAAATGCGGCAACAAATGACTTTGCATTGCTTGGTAATCTTAATGCCATGGGCTTTATAAATGCCGACTTTGGGCTGTGGATGAACCAAAACCGCATTGCCGCAAGCACGTCTTTAATAGACGGCGGGCAGGCATACGGCATCACCTTTGGCACTGTGCGCAACGACATCCGCCCATTTGGACAAATGATAGGAATGTCGCAATGGGAAATGGACGAGCTTGCAGACATCTTTGAAATGCTTGACGAAATGCTTAATTCACCATTTGCAGACATTAACAACGACCTGCTAGACCCTTACACAGACCAACTTATTGAGCTTTTGCGCTTGGCCGAAATGAACTCTACAAACACAAATATTTTGGTAAACGGCGTTAGTACCAGCGTAGAGCAAGTTACATATGTTATCACAGGGCAGCATCTTGTAAACCTGCTTAATAACTGGGTAAACACATTTGCAAATGACCAAAACATGCGCAACTATTTTAATTTGATGGACGAAACAACAGGGCAAGCAATGTGGGGCGGCATGTCAACCTTTGACATGATGGTACGTGATTTGCGCTGGGCTGTTGAAGATTTACAGCGTGAAATAAACCCAAACCAAGAGCTTTTGCGCTTGTCGTTATATATTGGCAACAGAGATAGGCTTGTACGTGCAACAGCAAGCATAACAACCCAATGGGAAGACTGGTGGAACGGCGACATAACGACAACGACCACCTCCTTTGTGCTTGACCTTGGTGCATCCGCCACAGACACTTGGACTTTAACAGTGAATACACGTGAAGAAAGTAGCTGGGGCGTTTGGGAATACAGCGGCAGCATTGTGTGGACATTGGAGCAACTTGGAGGCACTTATTTAAACAATATCAGCATCATAGATGAAGGCGAAGCAGTATTTATGCTATTTTCTGAATGGAACCCGCAAACAGGACACTTTGAGCTTGGCTATACCGAGCGCGACTGGTGGGGAGTTAATTGGGCGCAGAGCTTCACAGGCAATTTCACCACAACAGGCGCAGGCGGGTTTAGACTTGCCTTTAACCAAAACGATTTCGGGATTTCCGACCAACTCACCATTGCAATAAGCGGTCAGCCGGGCGTGCCTGTACCAAATGTCGATTTTATCAACCTTAACCAATGGGACCAAAGACTTTACGACAGCCTGTTTAATCTTGAAAATTTACTTTTTGACTTAATGTGGAATTTTGGCTGGTAGTGCAAAATGCAATGATTAATAATACGGATAGCAACAAAATCCTGCAAAGTAAACATTCTAATGGGCAGACGGGTAAGGTGAAATCAAAAAATAGGACGCAGGCAAAAAATGCGTCCTATTTTCTATTGCCCCAAAACATGAAAAAGGGGTTTTAGTCATGCTGTACAGGGGTGAATTGTGCCTCGCTGTGCCTGTTGATTTGTTTAATTTGGTATAAGCATAAAGCTAACCTCAGTGGTCCTTTGAGATATACCGAACCCGATTCTGTAATAACCATATCCAGCAAAAGGAATATATACATTATGGGTTACTGCTTCTCCTTCTGGAACGCCAACACCTCCTGCACGATTTACGTGGTCGGCATCAATGAAATTTCGAATGGTATTAAATGATAATTGCATCATCATACCCCTGTCATTTAGGTTTAAGCGTTCAAAGTCTTCGCTGTGAGGCCCCCAAAATCCGAACATCCCCCAAAACTCATTATTTGGATTTTCAGATACATTTACAACTGTAAGCGGTATTTTTATAACAGTATCTATATAAACTTGATTGCCGTCAGCGTCTTGTATCGAAGCTATTGCATTAGCCATTTGGATGAA
>Ga0123352_10001363_pt1 | contig 32226 bp, 36 predicted proteins | sample TergutLab28metaG_FD_89700 | JGI IMG/M metagenome (GOLD analysis project Ga0123352, IMG submission 89700) | Labiotermes labralis P1 segment gut microbial communities from Petit-Saut dam, French Guiana - Lab288 P1 | ecosystem: Host-associated > Arthropoda: Insects > Digestive system > Gut ...
CAAAAAGCTCGAGACCTTGCACTTTCGCTGTGCGAAAGCGACGCATAGCGTCGGTTTTCCGTAGGAAAACTGCAGTGCTGCGCCAAAAGAAATTGTGTAAGGCAGTTTCAGAACAGGTCTATTCTACAAATCCAAATCTATTAAATGGAAAAAAGCGAAAATTAACACGCCCAATTATATTATCAATATGAACATTTCCAACAGTATTAAGCCTACTATCTTCGCTTATCGGCAAATTATCACCCAGTACAAAATAATAATCATCACCAAGCGTCATAGGAAAATGTACATTACCAGCAAAAACATTGTGTACATCCCTAAAACGTATATCGTCCAACACTTCTCCATTAATGGTAATTCGCCCACGTCTAATATCAATTGTATCGCCAGGCAAGCCCACAACACGCTTTATATAGTTCTGAGATGGGTTATCAACAGAAGGAAAAGCAACAATATCCCCAAAAACAGGCTCTCGAAAACGAAATGTAAGACGATTAACAATAACACGGTCGCCATCAAAATATGTAGACTCCATCGATGTACCAAAAACCCTTGCTGGTCTTGCCACAAAACCTATCAACATCCAAAATACGAAAAGGGCTATGACAACCGCCAAAGCCCATTCAAGTATATTTTTAAGGATAGGGTTGTTAATTTTTTTTAACAATTTTACAACACCTCTATAAAAATTACTTAGCTCTTCTTCTAATATCCTCTTTAATTTTGGCTTTTTTGCCCACTCTATCACGAAGATAGAAAAGTTTAGCACGGCGTACAATACCTTTACGCACAACCTCAATTTTTTCTACACGAGGCGAATGTATCGGCCAAGTTTTCTCTACGCCAACACCAGATGAAAAACGGCGCACAGTAACAGTTTCACGAACCCCACCCTGCTGACGTTTAATAACATAGCCTTCAAAAATTTGGATACGTTCACGGTTGCCCTCTACAATTTTATTGTGTATGCGAATAGTATCGCCCACGCTAAACTGCGGCACCTCTGCCTTTAGTTGCTCTTTTTCAAGCTCTTTGATGATGTTCTGGTTCATTTTGTTTCCTCCTAGTTATGATAGACATTCATTCACGACAATGCGCCAGCGGAATATCCCTTATACAAAAAATAATTCTACCATAGCTCAACCAAAAGCGCAAGCCCTTTTTGCAAATTTTGCCGATAAATTTTATAACGTACAAACTAGGAGGGATTTTGCGTGGTTTATGGATATGTACGCACTTCAACAAAAGAACAAAATACAGACAGGCAAGTATTAGCAATGCTTGATTTCGGCATAGAAACCGAAAATATTATTACGGAAAAAATTTCTGGCGCAAATTTTAACCGACCATTATATCAAGGACTGATAACAAAATTACATATAGGCGACGTGCTTGTAATTAAAAGTATCGACCGCCTAGGACGAGATTACGAAGAGATTTTAAGCGAATGGAGGCACATTACCAAAGAAATTGCAGCAGATATTGTGGTGCTGGATATGCCACTGCTTGACACCCGCAAAAAAGACAACGACCTAACAGGAACATTTGTTGCCGATTTGGTATTGCAAATTTTAAGCTATGTCGCAGAAACCGAACGCAATTTCCTGCGCCAACGCCAAGCAGAAGGCATTTCCGCCGCCCGCAAAAAAGGCATAAAATTTGGCAGACCAAAATGCCAAGTACCAAAAGACTTCCACATAATAGTAGAAAAATGGCGACGAAAAAACCTAACCCTTAACGAAGCCCTAAAACAAGCAAAAATCGGACGCTCTACCTTTTTCCGATACCTACAAAACTTTCAATAACGAAGCAGAAAAACGCCTCACTTACCCAAACGAGCGAGCAATGCTCGCTCGTTTGGGTGTCCGGCAAACAAGAACATACCCACAGCCATCAATCATCTACGACTTCTACGCCATAGCCACAGCCCAAACAAAACAGCCGCAACAATACCAGCAACCGTAAAAATCTTTCTACGCATAACAGCACCCGGATAAATAGCAAAAACACCCTTATCAAGGTCAATAGCAATATCCAAACCCTTGATATTATCATAATGTCCCGATTGTTTAAACTCCTCAATACCCAACTCACCCAAAGCCAACAAAGCGGTAATTCCTTTACCAACTACAGGTATGCGGGCAGCCTGTGCAAGGTCGCCCTCAATCTTTGCAATCTCCTCAAGCAAGCGGGTTTCTTGCTCCGTATTCTCAACAGAATCCAAATACTCAGTAAACAACATTTTATTATCCTCCAAAAATATTAATTAAAGTAATTATAGCACAAAATTCAATAAATAACAACCTTAATTCAATCGACAAACTCCGTCATATGCTTGCGATACCGCTTCGGCAAATTGCCCCTTTGCAATTTAGGATTAATTCTGCCCTTTATCGCAATGGTAGTATAAAACCGCTTCCAAAGCCGACGATACATTTCCTCATCTTCCCCAGCCTCGGGCAATTCAAAATTATCCAACGGCATCAAATTATGCTCGCCTTTTTCATAAACAAATACATACTTATGCGTTTTATCGTATATCAAAAACTGCTCGCTAGGCAATCTATCACAAAAATGTGGCGCAATCACAGGCAATATAAAATTCTTAGGCTCAATAACAGCCGCCAAAGCCCCATTATATTCGCCAAACCGCAAAAACCCTGTAAAAAGATGGCTTTCGCCCGCAACATTTTTTGCCGCATTAACAACAACACGCACCACATCATTAGCAAGCATATCCATAACATCCGCACCAATTTTATAGCCCATACGCAAAAACCGCAATATAGCAAGCTCACGCTCATCAATCCTAGACAAATAGCACATATGCACCAACTTCAACGCATCACTAGAAATCTTTTCGGCAATAGATTTTTCAACCTTCTCAGCCTTAACTTCGTCAGTAAAAATCTCCTTCACCACAAAAAGTGTTTCCTGCTCCTCATCATAATTAAAAATCGCAAAAGGCATTTCCCGTGCATAATAACTTTCATAAACACAGCACAAAAGCCCATAAAAAGAACCGTCATACAAATATGCTATATCTGTCCGGTAAGGCATTTTACCAAATCCTCCCTTGTGCTTTCAACACCCGTTACACCATTATCAAACAACGACAATTGTTCAGAAGATTGTATCAAAGACACACTGCGCTCCGACAAAAGCCCCCACAAAACCGACTCTGGACTTGCAGCAATCCCCGTCATCGTCCTGCCATTACATTTAATAAAATACTGCGCCCTTTTCAAAACAACATTCATCTTCTTTAAATCCACAAAATCTAACCTACCAACCCTCCGTGCCTGTATAATCTTTTGCGCACTTCGTACACCAATCCCTGGCACACGCAACAATATCTCGTATGGCACAGTATTAATCTCGACAGGAAACATACCATAATTATTCAAAGCCCAATTGCATTTCGGGTCTATAAGCAAATTAAAATTGGGGTTGCCTTCATCTAAGAGCTCCTGTGCTTCAAATTTATAAAACCTTAGCAACCAATCCGCCTGATACAGCCTATGCTCCCGCAACAATTGCGGCTTGGTGTCAATAGCTGGCAAATTACTGCCATCCAAAACAGGCATATACGCCGAATAAAATACCCTTTTTAACTCATATTTTTTATATAAAGCCGACGTAAGGTTAATTATCTGATAATCCGTTTCTGGCGTTGCCCCTATAATAATCTGCGTACTTTGTCCCGCTGGCACAAACTTAGGTGCACCTCTATATTTTACTATATCCGTGCGGTTTTCTTTTATGCCCGTCTTTATCATCCCCATAGGTTCAAGTATGCTTTCACGGCTTTTGTCAGGTGCCAATAATTTCAAGCTATCATTAGACGGCAATTCTAAATTAATACTCATCCTATCTGCCAGCATACCCAAAGCTGTCAATAGCTTATCATCCGCCCCCGGTATAGCTTTAACGTGAATATACCCACGAAAACGATATTCATTGCGTATAAGCGACAAAGCCTCAATCATCTGCTCGCAGGTATAATCAGGGCTACGCACCACAGCAGAGCTCAAAAACAACCCTTCAATATAATTGCGCCGATAAAACCCCATCATAAGCTCCGCAAGTTCTCGTGGTGTAAACGTCGCCCGCCGCACTTCATTAGTTCTCCTATTAACGCAATAATTGCAATCATAAACACAAGCATTGCTAAGCAACACTTTCAAAAGCGCAACACATCTGCCATCAGCCGAAAAGCTATGGCAAATACCACTGGCAACAGCATTGCCAACAGAACCCGCCTCGCCCTTACGGTCAATACCGCTGGACGTACAAGCCACATCATATTTTGCCGCATCTGTTAAAATCGCCAATTTATCAAGCGTATCCATCTTATTCCTCATTTATACCATTTTTACGGTATTTTTTATAAGCACTAACCAAAATATGTAGCACAACACCGGTTATCAAACCTTCTGCCGCACCTCTTGTAAAAATTATAATGCTCATTATTGCGGCAATGCCTTGGTCTTCACGATTTTTAAGCATACCAATCGCCACATATGCACAAGCAAAACCCGTCAAAATCAATGTAATAAGCATAGCAACGGGAAAAACCGGCTGCAACAATGTTACAAGCGGACGAGCAAGGGCGGCAACAGCCATTGCAAAAATAAACGAACTCAACCCATCGTGTAAAGAGTTCATCCCCTTCTTGCCCTGCTTATACCTCTCTACTGTCGAAACCGTACCGCCGACCCAATTCGGCCCAGCCATAGGCGGATAAGGTGCAATTAATGCCAAAATAGCGTTGCGTATACCTATTATCACATTAGTGCGGTTTACATTATAATCCACAATTTCATCTTTGCGAACCTCGCCAGCCTCTTTTATAACTGTTTGGGTAACAACAATTTCACCAAACGCAATTAAATAAAGCAAAATAGCCCACGGTGCCGCATCAATAAAAAACTGCAAGCTAGGAAAACCTAGACCAAACACAGTAAAATTGGCAAAAAGTTCGCCAAAAGGTAGCGGAGAAATACCCCATTCAACAACAGGCATAGGTAATTCGCCAATAGCAACACCAACAACCATAGCCACTATCAAACCAGCCAACATACCCGATTTGCTAATAAGCCTAAAAAACCAATTTCTATTCTTAAAAGGAGCAAATTTTAGCGAGTATAAGATAACGATACAAACAACCATCCCGATAATTCCACTAACTTCTATACCTATAAGGCGTGATGTATCTGGGTTTACCACATTAAAAACCGCAGTTATTGCAGCGGCTAAAATAACGCCGCCCCTTACCGAAGCGGGAACAAAGGATGTTATTTTTTTCGCAAGACCACTTGCACCTAAAAATATAAATAAAAATGCAACGAGCAACTGCAAAGCGACAAGCGCATAAATACGGTCTGCCCCCATCTCAAAATTACCTAAAAAACCCAATGTCAAAGGTATGCCCGCCGTTATCCACCCAGGAAAAACACTATCCCCCAACGTCGGATGTAGCATATATAGCATACTAAACATAAAAACCATCAAAACCGCAACATCAGGCGATGCACCAATCCCATCTTGAATAAATCCAACCGCCGCCAAAGCCACAGCCACCAAAACAAAACCCTGTATCCCTTCAGGCCACGACCACCGCCAATGATAAAACGGTATGCGTATCTTAAACAACCCCGCCTTAATATGCGGCTGTTCTTCACCATCAATTCTCTCTGGTCTAAATTTTGCCATATCTTTTTTCTCCTTAGAATTTATTTCAATCAAACAAAATACCGACTTTTGCACACTACCATTATACCACACATAAGACTAACAAACAATCTCATCTTTTAAAAGATTAAACTTCGTCATTGCAGGTTTTGCGGAGTTCATTATGCTTATTGCGATTGCCCATCAAAACGCTCTGAAATTTGAGAGTCATATAAAGGGCAATCATACTCAAATAGAATATCAATGATTTTATTTATATCCTCTTGTGATACGCTGTAGCAGTCAAATCTCACAAATTGTTCGGTTATAAAAATCCGAAATGCAGTATTCTCTTTTTCAAAATCACACTTTGATAATTTTTCCCAACCTTTAAAAGCTATCTCAATATCTTTTAAAATTTGCGAGATAGGAAGCTCTTCCAATCCATCGACGCTATAACCAGCACTTAGTTTTTCGTACACAGCTTGATTGTCAAGATAAACATTCTCTTTATATTTCCAAAAATTCAAATCTATGCTCATCACAGCACCTCTCACATTAGAGCAACCTACAAACAGCATTTGTGCAAAGCCCAAATGCTGTTTGCGTTCATATAACTTCATAACAGCTCAAGGCTTTGCCTTGTATTGTTATGAAGTTAATTCACTATATATAAAATTCTGTGAAGTTCACATATTGTTATGAACAGCTAACTATAAGATAAACCCGTGTTTAACAGGGTCGCGTTCGTCAATAACAATTTTATTAAACCCCGTAATATAAGCCGACCCCGTTATCTCTGGTATAATCGCATTATAGTCATCCAAGCTCATTGTATCAATAATTTTACCTTTAAACTTTGTACCCAATATGCTCTCATATACAAAGGTTTCACCCTCTTTTATCTCGCCCTTGGCATAAAGAGTCGCAAGTTTGGCACAAGTCCCCGTCCCACAAGGCGAACGGTCAATCTGTCCATCTCCAAAAATAACCACATTGCGTGCATCCGCTTCTTTGCTGACAGACTCATCATAAAATTCTACCAAATCACAAGTCTTTATGCGGCTTAGTATAGGGTGTTGCATATCAATTTGCTCATTAACAGCTTTGCGTATTTTTAGCCCAAGTCTTACCAATTGCGACGCATTTTCAGGCACAATTTCCACATTCAAATCTTTCGCACGCACAAGAGCAAAAAACGACCCGCCAAAGGCAATGTCCACAGTCAGTTTACCAACTTTTGGCACATCAATCTCCACATCGCCTTTGTATAAAAACGATGGCACATTTACAAAAGAAACCTCGCCAACCAACCCGTCACTAACCGTCGCCCTTGCCTTAACCAACCCCGCAGGCGTATCCAACACAACCTCCGTTATAGGCTCAACAACATCTATCATACCTGTTTCAATAGCAGCGGTTACCGTGCCAATCGTACCATGTCCACACATATTAAGATAACCACCGCCATCCATAAAAATAACGCCAAGGTCGGCACCCTCTGCACAAGGCTGTGCAATTATCGCCCCAAACATATCCTTGTGCCCGCGTGGTTCGTGCATTAGCAAAGTGCGGATATAATCCATATTATCCACCAAATACTGCTTCTTTTCCACCATAGAATTGCCCTTTAAGCTAGGCACGCCCGTAACAATACGTGTCGGCTCGCCCATTGTGTGCGTATCTATCGTGCTTATCATCTTCGAGAATTTCATAATTTGTCACCGTCGCCAAATTGATTTTCTAGCTCTTTTAATTTATCTAATTCTTTTAGTTGTTCCAAATTTTCCCATCCGTCGCCTACCGTAACATTTTGTATACGCTCAAAAAATCTCGTTTGTTTAAACGCCTTAATATCGGCGGAATTTTTACATTCTGCCAAAGCTATAAAAGCATCCATATGTCCGTCAGTAAACCTCAAAACCAATCTTGCAATAACGCCGCCAATGCCACCTTTATTTCTAATTGCATCAATATGCTCAAGATTTTTAAGATGAGCAAGATGTTGTATTTTACCCTCATTTTCAGGTCTTTCTAAATAATCCAAAATTTCTGCGACGGTTCTGTCCATAAAAATTCCTCCACAATATATAAATTTTTCGTTCTATAGAGCCAAACGTGCAATCATTTCTCCATTTTCTTCACATTCTGTTTCTTCAAAACCCAATGCAAAATACATCTTTTTAGCAACTTCGTTATCAGGCTCATAACATACTGTTATAGAGCAGGCTTTGCCTTGTGGTTGTGTCTTTAAAAAGTCTATAATTTTTTCTAATGCTTGCTTGCCATATCCTTTGCGTTGGTGTTTTTCGTCAATCATAAAACGAAAGAAATTGTATGTGGTTGTATCACCAAATTTTTCATACAAAATTTCGTCGTCATCTATATCGTTAAATTCCATCGCACACAGACCAATAACCTCGTCGTCTTTATTAATAGCAAAAACCATCGGTGGCTTGTCGTTGTTTATCAAATCTTTATACGCTTCTGCCAAAGTAAAAATATTAGGCGCAACAAACCTTTCTTGCTCTTTAGGCAATTTTAGCTTCAAAATGTCATCAAAATTATCGTGGGTTACTTTCCTTAGCTCAATCATAGCTTTATCTCCTAAATTTGCGCCGTGTATTGGTATGGCAAAGCAATATGTGTACCCGCTACACTAATATCTACCAAATGTTTCAAACTATCCTTTAAAATAGCCGTTTGCATTTCCTTATCATTAGGCGCACCTGCATTTGCCCCCATTGGCACAAGGGGTGCAACAGCCCTTGGTGCACCATTTTGTCTTGTAACAGGCGGCAAAGCCGAAATTATAATCGTGGGTATGCCCGCTTGCTCTATAGCTCTTTGCACGACGACCGCCGTGCGGTGGCATGTTCCTCAGCCGCCCGTTAGCACAACAGCGTCTACGCCATTTTCAATCAAGCATTTTTCAATCTATAGACCTGTTTGTTTTGCAAAAGCCTCTTGGTCGCCGCCACCGCCCATAAAGCCGTAATGAAGGGGTGCGGCAGCCTTGATAAAGCCTTCCGCTACAAGCTCGTTAAGCCTATCTACTGGAAACATACAGTTGATGTCTTTGTTGACATCTGCATTGTCGTACCCGCCGTGGGATACCATCATTTCGTCCACGCTGGCACTGTTTGGCACAACGCGGTAACCAGTGTCACCCGCCAAATTAAACCTTGTGTCGCTTTTTAAATGAACACCTGCGGCAGTAGCCAAAGCCACTGTCATATCCTTTAATTCCTTAGTAACCGCCGTCCAAACGGGCGGTGGTGTTATTGGCACAAATATCTCTGATTGTAATCCTTTTATCATAACCTATTCTCCTTTTCGCTTTATTCCTCTTTGGTATGGACACAATATATTGTGTCCATACCAAATCATCCTCTTGTGTCAACCACTTCGGGGTAGCTTAACATAAACCGCACGGTTTGCCCAACTGCAAGCGGATGGTGGTTTATTATCATCCGCAATGGCAGTTTCATTTGCCCCAGTCGCCCGTTGATGTCGATTGTTACAGAACCGCCCGTTACCTCCACAATAACACCTTCGTATTGCGCCATTTATTCCACCTCGTAAATTTCTGCACGCTTTTTGCTTTTCGGCAAGGTTTGTTCGTTATCTGTAAGCTCTATTTTTTTACCTGTGGCGGCTTCAATGGCGGTTATGTTGTTTGCCTTTACCTGCGGTGTCCATTTCTTTTCGGCAGGTTTAATTTCTTCGCCTGCAATAGCTGATTTCATCATATACATTGCACGTATAGCGTCCTCTTTTGTTAGGGTGTTGTTGCAAAGTATCTCATTTTCAATACCTTGTGTGCTTTTATTTAAATCTACCATATATTTCATATGTTTGTTGCCCACAACCAAAGCACCTTGTTTTGCAGAATAAGTAACGCCGACAACCTTAACGCCGCGTTCGCCAATTTGCTCTATATGCGAAGCAAAATCTATATGATTGTTGCCGAAGCCTTCTGTAGTAACGATTGCGCCATCAATATCCATAGCTTCTATCATCATCCCTAGACGTTTGGAAACATAGAATTTATCACTATTAGCCTGTGGAGAGCCTATGAAGATAATGCCTGACAAATCTACATCCTCATCCGCCATAGCTTCCATAACCAAAGGCTCTCTAAAATAATGCCTTGTGTTTTCTTTGGAAGCAGGTCCAATGCAGGTTAGGGCGTGTATTGCTCCATCTAACACCTCTAACGGCGAAAGTACGACGGGCAAATTGCCCAAGTCCACATTAGGCACAGCACCTAGCGTTCCCGCAGGTTCGTATGGCAGTATTAAATTATCGTGCATTGCGCCCTGCCCCATTACTTCTTTAACAATAACCATTTTGGGTTTGCCAGCACGACGGGTTTGTGCAAAATTTTCTTCACGAACACATAAAGAGTTTTCGGCGTTTTTTAATGCTTTGCGGATTTCGTCCATAATATAGTCAGATGCTAAATGTGCCGCAAGCGGCCCTGGTCTTTCCATATTTGCTCCTGATTTTATTGTTACCTGTGTTTTAATGAAAATCTCACCTTTATCAGGTGCGCCGGGTCTGCCCCACATAATATTTTTGTCCATTTCGCCTTCGGACGAACCAAATTCGCCAATCTGCACACCATCTGCATCTGTGCCGGTTATAACGAAAACCACACCGTCGATGACCCTTGTAATACCCGAACCTAGCTCGCCATCTTCTTTGCAAGCGATAGGCAAAACATCCATAATGGTTTCGGAATAGCGTCCGTATTCTGCCGGAGTAATAATTTCGAGCTTAATATCCTCAACAAGATTTACAGAAGCAATAGCGTCTTTGCATAGTTCGCCCATATTGCGCAAAACAAGCGTGGTGCCATCAATCTTTGTTTTTTCGCCAAAAATAACATTATCAATTTTAAAATACCGTCGCTTTAGACTGCGCAACACCTTTGCTGCAGGGGTGACAGCCTGTTCCACCTGCGAAGATTGCACCTGCGGCATATACCCCATAGGTATTGTAAATTCTATATTTTTGCCTTCGCCGATAAAAACCCTAATATCTCCAGTGTTTACAGTAGATTTAGAAGTCGTTTGAGTATAAGTTTGCGCATCAATATTAATGTTTTCGCCGCCACCGATAATTTCCGCATATTCCGATGTTATAGGTGTTAGGGCGTTAATTGTTTTAATGATTTTTGCACCCATAACTTGTCCTATTGTTAAGCAGTTTTTGGGAATAGATAAAAGCCCACTGTCCTCTAAATCTACAAACAAAGCGGGGTCTTCTAAATTAGAATGGTCGATAATGGTACCCGCTTCAAACCTGCAACAGCTTACCGCTGGCGAGCTTGCATATTCTTTTACACTTTCTGCACTAATAGCCATAATTTACCTCCCTAGTCGTCTATATAATCTATGATTTGTTGCACGTAAAACGTGGTCTGTAGAATGATACACCGAAACCCCTAACCTAGGGGCTATGTCCATAACGGTATTCGTTCAGTCCTCGCAAGTGCCAACGACAACCGCCTGCGCTCCTGCATTTTTTAACGCAAGAATTTTTTCAGCTTGCCCAGGGCAATTGCCTGGTTCTTCGCATCTGTATCTTTCATTTACTTTCGTCATACGCTTGCATTTTGCGTAGGCTACAACCTCGCCGCCCATACCGGCAACTATCTCATTTAATCTATCTTCACCTGCACCACATTCGCAGGCTAAAACGCCGAATTTATTATCATTATTTGGATATGGCATAGCCACAAAAATACCGACTAATGTTTTGGTAATAACGGATTGTTCATCTCCGCTAATTCCTGTAAAAGGGCCACCGAGCAATATCTCACCGTGCGGTTTTATGTATCCGCCGCAATCATCAATATATTTTTTAACAGGCATACCAATAGGCTCGTCCAAATAAATCCGCACGTCAGAATTTATTCGACCAGCCACGGTAAAATCTTTTGTGATGACAGGCTTGCGTAGCTCTATGGCTTCTACAACCCGCTTAATGGTTTCCACATTAGAAACAATAGCGTTTACAAAAGATGGAAGTTGACCAGGCGCAAGCGTAATGCCCAAAACCTCCCGTACAATAGCCCTTTCATCGCCAATGGGGTATACATCTGGCAAATATTTTATTTCGATATTAGGCTCATTTTTACAAGCCCTAGCAATAGCTATCATTTCTTTCAAATGCTTAGGTTTTATCGCAATATATCCTACTTTTGCATTAACAATATCCATTGCATATTTAATTCCACGCACAATTAAATCAGGTTGTTCGCTTAAAACACGTAAATTATGCCCTAAAATAGGCTCACATTCTGCGGCATTAAGTATAAAAACGCCGCCGTCCAAATCCACATCAAATTTAACGTGAGTAGGAAAACCAGCCCCGCCAGCACCCACAACGCCTGCTTCTTTAATGGCTTCAAGATGTGTTGTTGTATCTTTTATCTTTACAAATTCATCAGGCTGGTGTTCGTCGGCAACTATCTTTACAAAGCCCCCGTCAGCTTCATAAACAACACCATACACGCTGGAATGAATATTAGCACCCAAACCATCACAAACAGCAATTAACTGCCCTTTTTTAACGTTATCACCAACCGATACAATCGGCGTAGCACCAACGCCAATATGCTGTTTTAATCCAATATTTACATAATCTAACAACCCATCACCTCCTCGGTAACATTACTAAGGATATTATAACACAAAAAATCCCTCTCCGCAATAGTATGGAAAGGGATTTTCAATTATCTTGAATTTTCTGCAAAGCCATTATCAACCAATGTATCAAACGGCACACGATTGGACAGTTCGCCGCCGTGCTGCATTATATCTTGTAATAGATAAAAGCCTGCGTGGTCTACAATAGGGTCTATTTTCCACGTGTCTTGGCTTTGATAGCGATTGACAATAAATGTTAAATCTTCAAGCGAAGAATGTGGGAAAAACGGCGCAATAACCGCCGCAATTTCGGCAGGTGTGTTGTTAGCGGTCCATTCCATACCACGGCGCATTGCATTTGTAAACGACTGAACAAGTTCGGGATTGGCTTCTATAAATGATTTATTAGCCATAAACACGGTATATGGAATAGCCCCCGTATAATTAGCAAGCCCCGTTACAACCGTGCCGTGTCCACTATGCTCAATTTCTAATGCCGCTGGGTCAAATTCTGCCGTAAAATCGCCGATGCCACCGACAAATGCTCCTGCTGTAGTGGTAAATGCCAGATTTGTGATGATTTCCACATCAATTCCCGGTACAATGCCGTGCAAATATAGAACATACTCTAAAACCATCTGCGGCATACCACCATCTAGGCGCATATAACGATACTATTTAATACCGACTGTCAACCTAACTTGTAAAATTATATTGAATTTTAATTTTGCGGGTATTGGTTTGTGCATCAGTTTCGCATATCATTATTTTATCTATAAAATTGTGGATATTTTCATAAGTTAATTCGGTTATATTTGTATATTTTTTAACCATTTCAATATATTTTGTCGCATCTGTTTTGCAATTTAATGTCTGTGTCATTTGTTGTTCTAATACTTTTGTCTTGTTTGATAATATTTGTTTTTCTTTGTCGCAACCTGAAGTTAGCATAACAAATTGTTGCTCTGTTATGCGGTTTAGTGCTTTATCTTCGTATATTTTACAAAAAACCGCATCGATTTCAAAAATTCTATGCGCTATTTTGTCAAGCTCTTTTTGATGTTGCGCCAGCGATTTTTTTGCTTCGGCAAATCCATAATCCATAGCTAGATTAATAAAATGTCGCTGGTTTTCATTAACAAAATGCATATTTCGTTTAAAGTCTGCAAGGACAAGCTCTGTCAAAACAGCTTTGCGTATATAGTGCATTGTACAATTACGTCTGCCCTTGTGCCCGTTTCTATATGTACCACAGTTATACGAATGTTCTTTTTTGGCGATGGTTCTGCTTTGTTGTGTATGCATTTTGTTTCCACAATCGGCGCAATACAATTTTCCTGAAAAAATGTCTATTTTATCTAATTTAGTATTCCTATGTTTTTCGGTAGCTCGTTTTCGTGCGATTTCAAAGGTCTCTTCATCAATTAAAGGTTTATGGGTGTTGGGGAAGAAAAACTGTTTATCTTTCGGGTGTTTGACGGTCTTTTTTGATTTGTATGATTGGCGAGAGCTTTTGTTTGTATAGGTATGTCCTAAATATTCTTCACGCTCTAAAATACAGTAAATGGTCTTGTTTGCCCAAGTATAAATCATATTGGGTTTAGGGCGTTTGTTTCTTGATTTTCCTTTGCGTCTATAGTCTAGCTCTGTTGGGGTAGAAATTTTGTTATCTTCTAACCATTGTACAATTTCATTAATTCTGGCACCCTTGGCGTACATCGAAAAAATCTTTTGCACAACGTGGGATGTTTCGGTATCGGGAATTAGCAGGTTTCTATCATCGGGGCTGGATATATATCCGTATGGCACACTGCCATTAGTGCGTTTTCCCATTTGCGCTTGTGTTTTTTTAACATTTCGTATTTTTTTAGAGTTTTCCGCTACCTGATATTCGTTAAAAACATCTCTAAATATGCTCATAATATCATATCCATTTGCGGTATCCAAATTATCTCCTGCGGCTATCAACCTAACCTTATGTTCGTCAAAAGTTCGTTTTAACAGCCCCACTTCCAACACATCACGTCCAATTCGGCTTTGGTCTTTGATGATAACCGTCGCTACCTTGCCAGCCCTAATCTCTTTTAACATTGCATTTAGCCCAGGACGGTTGAAACTGGTGCCCGAATATCCATCATCCTCAAAAAACCGAATATTAATAAAGTTGTTTTCTTTGGCATACTTTTTTAATATCATTTTTTGGTTTTCGATGGAAACAGATTCGCCGCCACGCTCGTCCTCTCGGCTTAGACGGCAATATAATGCAGTAATCTTTTCTGATTGTTTCATACAACCTCCTTTTGACAATCAAACAAATCAACAAAATTTTGCTTTAAATCTTTAATAATTAAATTTTCTATTTTTTTCTTTAGCCCATCTTTTGCGGTTTCGCTAAAGCCCGCTTCTACTATATATGTAATTTTACCAATCTTGTGTTCGGTAGCTTGTTTATCTTGTTTGCCGTCTGTCATAACGCACACCCCCATAATGTGTACGTATATATATCTTGTCTAATTCCAAATAAAATACGAACCCCCAAGGATGCCCTAATCTAGGGCTTACTCCGCTCGACTTATTTTCGGAAGCGGCTTCCAATTCCACTAATGTCACAGTTTTTGTGACATCCTTCCAGTTGTAGGTGATGGCTGGCTCGTCATCGTATAGGGACACCTATCGGTTTTGCTCGAAACCAAAAATTTTTTCTTGTGTTGGTGGGTTGGTTGTGATATACTAAAATTTATACTTACACCGTTTTTTTGTGTGTATGCTGTTAAAAATTAACATCGGAGGATTGTTTTATGGACGGCAAAAACCAACTTCTACACAAAGAGAATGTTGCAAAATACACCAAGAAAGATATTGTAGTTGTCTTGTGTGTTTTCCTTTTCGTTTTAGTGGCATATTTTATTGTGCCGACATTTGATGTGGGATTTGATATACCACAAGATGGCAGACCTATAGTAGCTAAAGGTATTTGGATTGTTGCCTTCGCTGTAATTTTTACCGTGATTTTACGCAAAGACAAAAGTCTTGCTTCCATTGGTATTCACTCAAAAAACCTATTTCGTTCTTTAAGATTGGGGTTTGCCTTTGCCTTTATACCAGTTGGTTCAATGTTGGTGCTAGGAATTGTAAATGGGTGGGAGTTTAACACCCCTCAAAATATGTTGTTTGCATTATTGCCAGTAGCTTTTTTTGCCGCAAGCGAAGATATTTTGTTTGTTGGATTTTTTCAGACAAGATTATCGGGATTTTTTATAAACAAAAATGTAGCAATATTTATAGGTGGTGCATTGTTCGTAATTCTCCATTACCCCACAAGGATTATAGGCGGTTATTTCTTTGATGTATCCACCATTTTTCAGACATTTGGCTGGTTCTTTATGCACTTGACGTTTTATTCACTTTTCAAAAGATACTCATCGGTTTTTGCTACCATCGTTGTACATACTCTGCTTAATTGGTCAACACGAATATGGATAATTCCTGCCGAGAGCGAATGGGTTATACCTATATGGATGGCTGTTTCCGTAGCGATGCTTTTCTCTGTAAAATACCTTTGGGAGTGGCGTTTGAACAAAAGTAAGGCATAGCGATAATATCTCCATATGTAAAAGGCGGATACCTCGTATGAAGTAACCGTCTTTTTGTTATCGTTGGGGCTGTGCCTACTTTACCAACCGCTTCAATTTCTCATAAATGCGATAAGCAAGTTCGTAATTGATACCGCCATACTTCACATCATAGCCGAATATGCCACGTAAATATTTATGTTGTAGCGGCTTTACGTGCAGGAAATGCTGTAAAAACAGCTCAAGAGAATCTAAGGCACAATACGGCGCATTTATAGACAGCATAAATCCTGTAAAGGGTAAATTAAAGGGTAATTATGTATTTTTGAATATGAAAAAGCCCATAAATGTTGAATTTACGGACTTTTCTTGAATCGGAGTTGGGGAGATTTGAACTCCCGCGCCGCTTTCACGACCTACCCGCTTTCCAGGCGAGCCTCTTAAGCCACTTGAGTACAACTCCAAACGCAAAAGTCATTATAATATAAGCCGTTTGGTTTGTCAAGCATTTTTGCACGACTTTTCTATTATGAACAAAAAGGGGTTGACTTTACGCCTTAAATATGATACGTTATAGTAAAACAAAGGGGAGAATTAATATGGAATGTATTATAAATAATCTACCAATCTATTATGAAGAATACGGCAAGGGCAAGCCCGTCTTATGCATACACAGGTTTACAGAAGACCACGGGTTGATGAAGGGTTGCCTTGAGCCTATTTTTAAAAACCTTGACGGTTACCGCAGAATTTACCTAGATATGCCAGGTATGGGCAAAACACCGTCGGCAGATTGGATTACAAATGCTGATATTATGCTGGATACACTAAAAAAATTTGTTTCGCAAATAATTGGTGATGAAGGTTTTTTGTTAGTCGGTGCGTCTTATGGCGCATATATGTCGCTTGGTATGGCGTATGATGCTGATATTAATATTGATGGCATGTTTTTGTTTAACCCTTGCACAGTGCCAAATTATGACGAGCGTAACCTGCCTGATGATGAAGACACCTTTGAAGAAGATGGTATTGAGGAATTTGTTGAAGGCGAGAATATCGAGGGCTCTGACCGCTTTTTTGATGAGGCGATTGTTGTTACAAAAATAAATTGGGAGCGATATAAAAAAGAGATTTTGCCCGCATATTCTCTAACCGATATGGGATTTTGTGAAAAGTACCGTGCAAGCGGTTATGCTCTTTCGTTTCATTCTAAACTAAAGGGTTTGGATTTTGCAAAACCCATTACCGTATTAACGGGGCGTTATGATGACAGTGCGGGTTATGAAGATTCTTTTAATCTTTTAAAACATCTTCCACGTCTTACTTTTGTAACACTAGAAGGCGTTGGTCCTTTAATGCAAATAGAAAATCCAAATGCATTTAATTTTCACTTAAAAGATTGGTTAAGCAAAATCAATTAAAATAAAAATGACGGCAAATTAAATTGTCGTCATTTTTTTATTGCATATGCAAGTTTTTACTTATCATATTTTGCAGTTATAGTAATTTATTTTCGCATTGACAAACTAATACGTTTTTTTGCTACATCCACCGAAAGCACAGTAACGTCAACCACATCACCGACGGCTACTACTTCAAAGGGATGTTTGATGAATTTGTCGGCTAATTGGGATATATGAACAAGCCCATCTTGATGTACGCCAATGTCAACAAATGCACCAAAATCCATTATATTACGCACCACACCTTTTAAGGTCATACCTTCTTGTAGGTCTTCCATAGTTAGCACATCACTGCGTAGCATTGGTTTTTCGGCATCTTCACGTGGGTCACGACCGGGTTTTTCTAGCTCTGCAATAATGTCTTTTAGGGTTGGTTCGCCGACCTCTAGCATTGCCGCCAAGGCTCTAGTGTCCAGCTTTTTAACATCGGGTTTTACGCCTATTTGCCCTATTAATTTTTGTGCTACGTCATAACTTTCGGGATGTACTGCCGTGTTATCCAACGGGTTTTCGCCGTCTGTTATGCGCAAAAACCCTGCGCATTGCTCGAAAGCCTTTGGTCCCAGCCCTTTTACTTTTAGTAACTGTTTGCGGTTTTTAAATTTACCGTTTAAAGCACGATGTGTTAAAATATTTTTGCTAACAGTGCCAGAAATACCTGCAATATATGACAAAAGCGAAGCAGAAGCTGTATTAAGGTCAACGCCAACGCTATTTACACAATCTTCTACAACGCCTCCTAAAGTTTCTGCAAGACGCTTTTGGTTCATATCGTGCTGATATTGCCCAACGCCAATGCTTTTTGGGTCGATTTTAACAAGCTCTGCAAGCGGGTCTTGCAATCTGCGGCCGATGGATACGGCGGAGCGCAACGCCACATCAAAGTCTGGAAATTCTTCCGCCGCCAGTTTAGAAGCGGAATAGATTGATGCACCGCTTTCGTTTACAATAGTATAGTACACTTTGCGGTCTATTTCACGCAACATTTCTGCCACAAACGCTTCTGTTTCACGTGAAGCCGTGCCGTTTCCGATGGCGATAATATCCACATTATTGTTAATAATTTGTGGGATTAGTATCTTTTTTGCTTCTTCGGTTTTGCCTGTTGTAGGGTATACAACGCCTGTGTATAGCACATTTCCTATGCCATCTATAATTGCAACCTTGCAGCCTGTGCGATAGCCAGGGTCCAGAGCAAGCACAACTTTATCCTTTATCGGTGCGGCTAGAAGCAGTTGACGCAAGTTTTGCCCAAACACTTTTATTGAGCCTTCTTCACTTACTTCGCTTAAATCATTGCGGATTTCACGTTCTATGCTTGGCTCGATAAGGCGTTTATATGCGTCCTCTATGGTTTTGGCTATAAGTTCATTGGTATGTGTATTTTTTAAATTTATATTCTTATCCAAGACAGCAATAATTTCTTCTTCATTAACATCAACCGAAACCCGCAAAAATCCTTCTTTTTCGCCACGGTTAAGGGCAAGTACCCTATGACCTGCTACTTTTTTAATGGGTTCACTGTATTCGTAATACATTTCGTATACAGATTCTGCTTCTTTGTCTGTTGCAACGCTTGTGAGCATAGCGTTGTTTGTGAAAATGCGCCGCACTACGGCTCTATGCCCTGCGTCATCTGAAATTATCTCGGCAATAATGTCCAATGCACCTGCAATGGCTTCATCTATCGTTTCGACACCTTTTTCTTCGTCTATATACTCTTGCGCAAAGTTTTCTACGGGTTGCATTAAATCTTGTGCAAAAATTAATAATGCGAGCGGCTCTAAGCCTTTTTCCTTTGCGATTGTTGCTCTTGTGCGACGTTTTGGTCTAAATGGTCTATAAATATCTTCTAATACAGTAAGGGTCATTGCTTTGTCTAAATCTGCGGCTATTTCTGGTGTCATTTCGCCCATTTCTTCTATCAAATTACGGTAATTTTCACGTGTTTCTTCCAGTTTGCGCAAATACGCCAGTCTATCGGCAAGCTCCCTTAGCACTTGGTCATCAAGCGAACCCGTTGCTTCTTTACGATACCTTGCAATAAACGGTATTGTATTGCCTTCGTCAATCAGCGCAATTGTCGCTTTTAAATAATTTTCTTTTATACCAAATTCCTTGGCTAAAATCTGTATAATATCATCCATATTAATCCCTCCGTTTTTATATCGTATCACAGGCTTGTTTCGTTGTCAATTGGCAATAGCACAAAACCCCACAAAGCAATATGCCTTGCGGGGTTTTGTATTAAATTTTTGTTATTACGATGCTAAAATGTTAGTTTCTATTGCTGTTGCAGAACTTCCTTCTTCTGACGGTGCCAAAACAAGAAAGTGTATTAAAGCCGCCGCAATTAACAAGAGTACCGCAATAGCTACCATTATTATCGTAAATTTTTTCAAGTCTCCAACTCCTTTTACCGTCTTTCCACCACAAATTTGATGGAGGTTTTAGACTCTCCGTCAATGTCAATTTGAGCAAACGCAGGGATGCTGATAAGGTCTATACCATTTGGTGCAACATAGCCACGGGCAATAGCAATAGATTTAACTGCTTGGTTGACAGCGGCGGCACCGATTGTTACCACCTCTACAGATTCTCCAGTACGCACAACGGCGGCGATTGCGCCTGCTACAGATTTTGGCACAGAGTTTGCTGAAACCTTTAATGTTTCCATAAAAATCCTCCTCTAAGGTATAATGTTCCCTGGCAATATATATAATACTACAATAATGTCGATTTGTAAAGAGGGATTTTTATGTATGGATTATTTCGTCCAAAAATGCTTACGTTGGGGCAAAAGGTGGCTTTGATAGCACCATCATCACCCCCTGCTTCAACACATTTGATAGATTTTGCGGTATCTTACATAAAATCTATAGGTCTAATACCTGTCTTAGGCAAAAATTGCAAAGAGCAATATGGATATTTGGCAGGTGATGATAGTTTACGTGCCGAAGATGTTAATTGGGCTTTTAGCAATGGTGATATTGCTGGCGTTTTTTGTTTACGCGGCGGCTATGGCACACAACGTATTTTGGATAAGCTGGATTTTGACATTATACGCAAAAACCCTAAATTTTTTTGTGGTTATAGCGATATTACCGCATTGCATACCGCTATTAACCAAATAGCAGGTTTTGTAACATATCACACACCAATGCTTGCAACGCACGATTTTGCAAAGGCGGGCGAATATACCTTGCGCAGTTTTCATCATCAAATTTTTAAGGCAACACCAAATGTATACAGAAATCCAACAAGACAAAAATGGGAATTTTTGTCTACAGGCTTTGCGGCGGGGCAACTTTGCGGCGGCAATTTATCGGTTATTTCGGCGGGTATTGGTACAGAATTTGAAATTCAAACATCTGGCAAAATCCTTTTCATAGAAGAAATTGGCGAAGAACCTTATAAAATTGACCGTATGTTGAACCAATTACGCCTTGCAGGCAAATTTGACGAGCTTGAAGGGATGATTTTCGGTGCATTTACCGACTGCGAGCCTTCTGATAAGCAAAGCCTTACCATCCCACAAATCATCAAAAATTTGCGGCTGGATATTCCTATACTATATAATTTTGCTTGCGGACATACATATCCCACGGCAAGCCTGCCAATGGGTGCAAAAGCTAGGTTAGATTCCGCAACGGATTTATTTGAGGTGCTTACGTGAAGGCGGTTGTAAAAATGCCGATTGCGCCATTGCACAGCGAACCAAATGCGCAGTCAGAGCGTGTTGACGAGATATTGCACGGTTGGCAAGTTACAATAAACGACACCATCGGCGTTTTTTTTAACATTACAACAGATTATGGCTATAAAGGATTTGTAGAGGGCGATTTTTTAGCTTTTGACGCAAATCTCGCTTATTTTGCAACGCCCAGCAAATTGCAAACCATAATATCAAATTTTGCCGATGTTACGACCGAGCCAGATGTTAGGGCAAGCATAATAGCGACCCTTCCACGTGGCGGCTTTGTGCTAACACACGAAAAATTTGCTAACCATACCGCAATAACGCTTGCAAACGGCACAACAGCCTATGTGCGCAACAACACAATACATCAAAACAATACAATAAATTCTGACGAAAAAACTTTGCGCAAAAATCTGGTTGACTGCGCAAAAATTTATCTAGGCACACAATACCGCTGGGGCGGCAAAAGCCCATTGGGTATAGATTGTAGCGGTCTTACATTTATGTCATACCGTTTTAATGGCATAACGATATGGCGCGATGCGCATTATAAGGATGGCTATCCGCTAATAAAAATACCACCCGAAACCGCAAAAAAAGGCGATTTGCTATACTTTCCACGCCATATTGCAATGCTGGCAGAGCACGATACAATAATTCATAGCGCATTTGCAAACAACGGCGTTGTGATGGAAGCATTAAGTAAAAATATCAAGCTATCGCAAAGCGTATTATATGCCACGACATTTTTTGAGAGATGCGAACCAACTGGAGTATTTCCTCCATAATTATGGATTAAAAATTCCAAATAAAATCCCCATCAGCGTTATGCTGATGGGGATAATTTTAAGCAAATATAATTTTGTACATTGCGGATATAATTTTTTCAAAGCGAGCTTTTTCGTCTGCTATGACAAGTTTTTGCTGGGCTTTGATATATGCCGCCATATAGCCATAATCAGGCATTGGTTCTTGCAGGGGTGAGCAAGGATTACCTGTTTGCGTATTTAAGCAATTTGATAAGGTTGGTTTTTTCGATTGCTTGGATGTAGCGTTGCATATATTGGAAATCTGGCGATGTGTGTGTGTGTGTGTGTGTGTGTGGTTGAGAGAGGTAATTGGATTAATAGGTCGTGGCTCTTGGAAGAACGCAACTTGTATCCGTAGCTAAACCTCCCCTTTAATGCTATATTTATTGAGCCGCATAAATATAGCATTACTTCCTTTGGAAGCGGGCTAAATTCATTCCAATAAACACCTGTATCATCTCCTGCAGCAAAGTTGTAACTGCGGTAAAACGCATTACCAAAAATATCTATAGTTATAGAGTTTTTTGGAAATTTCTTTGCTTCTTCATTGTTAATATAGCTCACAATTCCAGTATTGGTTACGCCTGACATAACAAATGGCAAATTGCCTGTTTTATGGTCGTCTTTTTTAAGCCTAGCGCCTTGTTCAATTTTATCAAAAAGTTTACCAATCTGAAACTTGCCCCATTCGGGTTGGTGGCTTAGTGCGGCTTGGTCCTCGGGGGTTAGCTCGTGGTTGTCAATATCTGCCGTATGCCCCATTGCCGCAAGGCGGGCTTTGGCTTCACGCTTAATTTCTGCCAGTCTTTCCAGCTCTAGTTTGCGGATATAGGCTGTCATATAATCCCAATTAGGCTCACTTTTTTTGTGTATTGGGAGTTTTATAATTGTATTTCTTGCATTTTGTCGATTGAATTTTGTTCCATAATTATATAGTCCTTTAACTGCTCGTCGAAATGATGCAACAAAGAACAAGTATGTTTGCGAATTCCAAAAATCAAAATAATTTATGGGATACATCCCTTGTACGTGTGAGTAACCCACGAAAGGATTGGGTTGATAAAAAATCGCTTCGTCTGTTGTGGTGTCAGAAAAAGTTACCATATTGCCATTTTCGGTGGGTGACAAAGAAACAAAATTTGCAATTCCATTGTTTCTTGAACTGTTACTGACGACAGGGGTTTTGCCTTCGGTCGAAAATAAGTCCCAATTAGTTAAGCCGTAACTTTTGGTTGGGCTTATTTCAAACAAATCACCAATCCTAAATTCGCCCCATTCAACCTCTTTTTGCAAGATGGTTGGGTCAAATGGGGCTGTTATTTTCCCAGGTCGCCCTCTTTATCGGGTGTCCAGTCTGTTTTTAACAGCTGGTCAACCTCCCACGCCATATAGTCTGCCACGGTTTTTCTAAAATCCGCTTCGGTTGGGCGTGTGTCAATTATTTTGTGTTTTTCAAAGTTCCAATCGTTGCCGTGTTCTCTGCCTTCTAATTTTATTATATCCTCTACATATTCCTCTTTTGTAAATATGTTAAGATATTTTTCGCCATAAAGCACAAGGTCTACAAGCTCTGCATAGCGGGCTTTGGCGTTGTCTACATCACGCAGGTTTATAGACTTGTCTTTTGTTTTGCGATTGCTACGTTTGTATCCGTCGTTGCGAAAGTCGATAAAACGCACAGGCTGTTTTGCTTCGTGCGGTTTTGCAGCATCAAAAACATAAACTGAAGTTTGCACGCTGCTTTTGCCAATAAAAACATCAACAGGCATTTTTATGCTTGCCACGAGAGTGTTATTTTGAAGTATGTTTTTGTTTATTTCTGTTGCTTTTCCGCTACCTGCACTATCTTGAACTATTATAACGGCACGCCCTTTTTTCATCATAGAAAGGGCTTTTTTAACAAATATCATACCATTACCATCGGCAGAATACGGCGGGTTTAGCAAAAACACATCGGCTGGGAAATCGCCTTCATTTTCAAATTGTGTTAGAGAGTTTGCTTGCAAAATTCTTGATGAGCCGTCACCGACCAAGAACATATTAAGAATAGCCAACATTTGTATATCTGGGCGAATTTCTATACCTAGTAGTTGGTTTTCTTTAATATGTTTAATTTTTGTTTTACGTTCACTTTCGTTGGTGATGTTTTGTGCGTCGTGTATTGCTTCGTTAAGTGCAGAGATAAGAAAGCCGCCGCTACCTAGGGCAAAGTCCCATACATAGCTATCTTTATTAACTTTAGCAAGTTTTACCATTAAATCTATAATATAGCGAGGGGTAAGCACAACGTCGTTTGCTTCATCATCTGCTAACGACATCCACGTTGTAACTTCGTTATACACAGCCCCTGCAAAGTCTATCATTTTATATTCTACAAATTGCATAATGTTTTCTTTAACTTCACTATAAATAGATTTTAAGACGGTTTCTGTGGCTGTAGTTTTTGTGTTTATTGTAGTGTCGTGTTTTAATGTGCCAGTTAAGCCGTGCATAATGTGATTTAGTTTGTCGGCTGGTAGATTGCGGCTTTGCAAAACGGAACGCACCTTTCGCAAAATAATGTCGGCATCTGTGTTGTCTGTCATATGCGAGCCTTTAAGGTCTTCGATTTTAAGGGGTCCATCGGCATCTCCAAGACCGGCAAGCACCATACCAACAAAAATGCTTATACGCCATTTTGCATCTATTTTATACTCGCTCCACATTTTTTCATTAAGAGAGGAAAGTGCGGCTTTTACTTGGTTTTCGTTTTGCAGGCGTATTTTTTCTTTTTGTTCTTCGGGTATATGCAGAGTTTTTATTGCCTGCATTGTGCCATCTAAATTTTCGGCATACAAAAAAGAAAGATTATTAGTAGTTATGTAATGAATAGCTTCGCCGCCTGTTTCGTTGCTTAGCACGTAGCACTTTACTTGTAATTCATATTTTCCAAATGAATTTTCTTCACCACAAGCACCGATAACGAGGTAATTTTTGTATTCTGTATCACGAAAACAGTTTTTTGCATAATACAGCGCACCGTTTACAGCAAATTTGTTTATGTTGCTTTTGCCGCTGTTGTCCATAAGACCGTCCTTTAGCTTTTCCATATCTGCAAATTTTGCTTTATTTTCCACAATGCCAAACCACACTTCGCCATTGTGGCGAAGTGTGAAATGGGTATCGGGTATGCCGCCGCCTGCTCCGCCTTGTTTGGAAGGGTTTTTCTTAAAAGATGCTGTTAAGGCGGTGTTTACGCCTTCATCCCGTTCAAGTCTATATTCTAGTTTAGTCTTTTTAAGTTCGTTAGTTATTTCGACAGTTACGTTACTTTCGGATTTTTTCATAGCCAAAAATCTCCTTCTAAAATATCAAGTGATGTTTTCAATTATATCATTTTTTGTAATATTGTGCAATATCTAAAACAAGAAAACAAATAAAAAACGAACCATTCGCAACCTATATGGGTTGGTGAAGTGTTCGTTTTTTATTTAATGGGAACTACTGGACTTGAACCAGTGACCCTCCGCTTGTAAGGCGGATGCTCTCCCAGCTGAGCTAAGCTCCCGTTCAATGTGCAAAACACGACAGGTATCAATGGCGTGTTTTGCGAATGATTTTTTCGAGTTTTGCTCGAAAAAAGATTTACTTAACGACCCAGAAGGGACTCGAACCCACGACCTCCAGCGTGACAGGCTGGCGTTCTAACCAACTGAACTACTGGGCCAAACGGGCTTTTCTGAACCCGACTTTGCTAGTATACAACATATGGTCTTTCTTGTCAACACTTTTTTTCAAAAAAATTAAATTTTTTTTCGATGGCTATAAAATGCCTATTTTCGGCGTTTTATAGCCAAAAATTTTTCTTGACAAGTGGTATAGATTAGTTTATACTTAATTTGTTGGGCAAATTGCCCATATGAATTAATGGTAAAATACTTATTTATTATAAGGAGGAATTATTATGAAACATCAAGACCCTGCTGTAAAGGTAACTTGTCCTGACGAGGCTTTAAAACTTCTTAAAGAAGGTAATGAAAGATTCGTAGCTAATGGTCATTTTTCTGCTGACCATCCATTGCATTTGGAAAAAACCGCTACTCAACAAAGCCCATTTGCATCCATTTTGACGTGTGCAGACAGCCGTTGTGCTCCTGAAATTTATTTCGACCAAGGCATCGGTAACTTGTTTGTTGTACGCAATGCAGGTAACTTTGCCGACAGAGAAGCAATTGGCTCTTTCCAATTTGCGGCTAATGTTTTGGGTTCTCAAATTATTATTGTTGTTGGTCATACCCAATGCGGTGCTGTTAAAAATGCTCACGCTAAAACAGATGTTAGCTCGCTTCCTGAGCTTCAAGGTATTTTGGACGACCTTTATCCTATCGTTAAAGATGCCGCTGATTGGGAAAAAGACGGCGTTGGTATGAATGTTAAAGCCCAAGTAGAAGCTATCAAAAATGCACCTGGTATTAATGTGCCTGTTTATGGTTGCGAATATGATGTTGCTTCAGGCAAAATCCTTTGGCACTAAAATTATGCTTAGGTTTTAATTTGTGATTTTATGATACGGGCTTGTTACGTAGGTCGAGGGGTAGTTTAGCTTTTCGACCTACGTTTCAATTAAAACTAATTTAAGGGTGATGTAAAAATATGCTGACAGCTCACGTTGAAGATAAAGGCAATACTTTTAGAATCGCTTTTTTGACAATGATGTCAATATTTATAATGGGCTATGTAAATGCTCTTGCTATTAATACGCTTGATTTGGGTACTATGATTACACCCCAAACTGGTAATGTTATTTGGCTTGGTATAACAATTGCATCTGGCGACTGGCCGTTATTTATTCAATATTTAGGTCTGTTTGGCGGTTTTGTAATTGGTGCTATATTTGCTCTTTTTACTCAGAATCTATTTAAAGAAAGACCCTCTCAGTTTTATTGGAATTGGACATTTTTCATTTTGCCTATAGTCATTTATCCTATTTTTCTAAAATATAACGGTTATCCCGTTTATTCGTTTCTTGCTTTAGGTTTTTCGGCTGGTGCTGCGCTTGGATTTTTTAGAAAAGTTTACCATATGGAATTAAATAACTCTATGGCAACTGGCAATGTACGCTTTTTTGGCATACATTTTGCCCAAGCGTTTTTTAAAAAATATAAACCAGAAAATAGAGCTCAAAGAAACAAAGAAATCACAGCTATGTTGATATTTTTAATTGCAATTGTTTCTTTTGCTGGCGGTGCGGCTACATATGTAAGACTCGCCTTAATCGATTTCAATGTTCCGCATAGCAGAGCAATAAGACTCAGCATTAACGACTATGATGTGTTTATTGAAGATTTCTATGACGCAGAGGGCAACTTTATAGAAAGCAGAAGTACGTCTGTTGGTTTTATGCGCCAAACATATGGTGCGGGCGACTTTGAAGGACGTTCTGTTGCAAGCAATATTTATAGAGTGGGTGGGTTAATAATCCTTTGTGTTATCCCCTACTTATTTGCTCCAAGGCATTGTATTATAATTGAGGTAGAAAAAAAGAGCAAAGACCCCGAAGAGGAAAATAAGAGCAATAATAAAAAGGCGAAATAATCGCCTTTTTTTGTGCTGTTTTATAATTAGTCTTCCCAACATACTTTTTTTACACTGACGCTTTCGATAGCTTCTAGTTTTGCGGATAGTGTTTGGATGTCTTCTTTTGTTGCTTCCACTATTACACTGATAATGGTTTTTCTAACTATGCTGCACTGGTTGCCGCAAGGCAAACCCAAACGTGCAATTATTTTGTCAGAAAAAGTATGTAGCACTTGATTAATTTCTGTAGCTTTTTCTGTGTCTTTAACCATAATAGACACAACAGCAACTTTGTTTTCCATAACATCACCTCATAAGATTTGGCTGGCGCAATGCGCAATTGGAGGTTACTAACACAACAACATCTTAGCACACAATTAACATATTGTCAAACATTTTTTTGCAAAATATTACTAATTATTTTTTAAAGTTAATGCCTATTGCACCGCCAACACCGCCGCCTACCAGCGATAGAGCAAGTAGCGTAAGCTGGCGCATATCTGGAATAAATCCATCTGCCACCCAAACTATAATGCCTATGAAAACTATGGCATATAAAAGACCCGCTACCATACCCCAAAGCCACCCTTTGTTGTCGGCTTTTCTAGCAGAGTCAAACCCCGCAACCAACACAGATAAAACAACGCTTATCATCACAATAGCCGGCAGTGCCGTTTCTTGCAAATTTGTATACGTTATTGCAATAGCCGCGCCTATAAAGGAAATCGCAGTTATAGCGTACGCAATTACGACCCCCATTATCACACCAATAACTTGTTCTCGTCTAATCTTTTCAAAGATTTTTTTCATTAAATATCCCCTTCTTGTCTTTTTTTATTATTGTACTACCTATAACCAAAATTTAGAATAAAAAAGTGCTTGACAAATGATTTTTACTATGTTATGATAATACCAAGTAAATATATAGGAATAGTTCCTGACACCAAGCCCCCGTAATGGGCGCAAGGAAAAAGGTGCAAATGACTTGTGATTTGAGTTTTAATGCGCCTTTTTGGGCGCATTTTTTAATGCGCTACATACAAAAAGGAGGTAGATATTTTGAAACATTTAGTTGATAAGTTAATAGAGTGCAGACATCTCTTGCCTGACGAATACAAGCAATTGCTTGTAACGACAGACCCATATCTGCGACAGAAGGCAAATGAGGTTCGTAAACAGGTTTTTGGTAATAAAATATTTGCTCGTGGGTTGATTGAATTTACTAATTATTGTAAAAACGATTGTTATTATTGCGGCTTACGTTTTAGCAACAAAAATTGCAATAGGTATCGTTTAAGTGTTGATGAGATTTTAGAAAGCTGCGCCGAAGGTTATGCCTTGGGGTATCGCACATTTGTGTTGCAAGGCGGCGAAGACCCGCATTATAACAGTGATGAACCGCTTTTACAGCTTGTAAAGTCTATACGTGTGCAGTTTCCCGATTGTGCGATAACCCTATCTATAGGCGAACGCAGTTATGATAGCTACAAAGCCTTATATAATGCGGGTGCGGATAGGTTTTTGCTTCGGCACGAAACGGCTAATGACGAGCATTATGCAAAGCTACACCCAAAAGCAATGACATTAGCAAACCGCAAACAGTGTTTGTATGATTTAAAAGAAATTGGTTTTCAGGTGGGTTGCGGTATGATGATTGGCTCGCCGCACCAAACCCTTGACCACATTGTGGAAGATTTGAATTTTATTAAAGAGCTTGACCCCGAAATGGTTGGTTGCGGTCCGTTTTTGCCGCACAGCGACACGCCTTTTGGCAAAGAGTCAGCGGGCAACAAAGAAATAACCCTTAATGTGCTTGCTATATTGCGTTTGATGAAACCGAATTTAAACTTACCAGCGACAACGGCACTTGGTACATTAGAAGATGATGGGCGTGAACAAGGCATTATGTGCGGTGCAAATGTGGTTATGCCCAATATTTCGCCAACAGAAGGGCGTAAGAAATATCAGTTATATGATGGCAAAATTGGGACGACAGACAACGCAACAGACAGCGGTATAAAAATGGCAGAAAGAATGAAAAAAATAGGCTGTGAGATAGCCGTAAATAGAGGGGATTACATAAATGGATAAAATTACTGCAAATTTTATTAACCATCAAGAGATTTTGGATACATTGAAGTGGGCGGACGAAAATGTGGATAATCACACCTTGATTGATGAGATTTTGACGAAAGCGGCGACTAATAAAGGGTTAAATCATCGTGAGGCTTCGCTTTTGCTTATCAGCGATAAAAAAGACGAACTTTTTGCCCTTGCCCAAAAGGTTAAACGTGATTTTTACGGCAACCGTGTTGTATTGTTTGCTCCGCTTTATCTTTCTAATTATTGCGTAAACGGCTGTGTTTATTGCCCTTATAAGCTGGAAAATAAAGAAATGCCACGCCGCAAGCTAAACCAAGAAGAAATTGCAAAAGAGGTTGTCGCCCTGCAAGATATGGGGCATAAGCGCATTGTTATTGAAGCAGGCGAACATCCGACAGAAAACAGTATGGATTATATCGTGCAATCCATAAAAACCATTCAAAACACCAAATATAAAAACGGCTCAATACGCCGTGTTAATGTAAATATCGCTGCCACAACGGTGGATGAATACCGCAAGCTAAAAGCCGCAGAAATTGGCACATACATATTGTTTCAAGAAACCTATCACAAACAAACCTATGAAGCATTGCACCCATCGGGACCAAAGGCTGATTACGACTGGCATACAACGGCACACGACCGTGCAATGCAAGCGGGTATTGATGATGTAGGCATTGGTGTGTTGTTTGGGCTGTACGATTATCGTTATGAATTTTGCGCATTAATGATGCATGCCGAACATCTTGAAAACACATACGGCGTTGGACCGCATACGGTAAGCGTACCACGCATACGAAACGCCCACGACGAAGTTAGTATTGATGACTTCCCGCACGCCATTGATGATGAAATGTTTGCACGTATTGTTGCTACTGTGCGTGTTACAATGCCGTATACAGGCATTATTGTGTCCACACGTGAAACCGAAGCAAACCGCCTGCGTGGCTTGCAATTGGGCGTTTCACAGATTTCTGGCGGTTCCAAAACCACGGTAGGCGGTTATAACGAAGGTGATGAAGAGTACGAAAACACTGACCAATTCGAGCTTTACGACAACCGCACGCTAGGCGAGATTGTGGAATGGCTTGTTGCAAATGGCTACATCCCCAGCTTTTGCACAGCTTGCTACCGTTTAGGCAGAACGGGCGACCGCTTTATGGAGATTTGCAAATCAGGACAAATTCAAAACAGTTGCCATCCAAACGCACTTATGACTATGAAAGAATATTTGCTCGATTATGCCGCAAGCCGTGAAGCAATACAAGCCGCCAATGAGGTTATAGAAAGGGAGCTTCCGAAGATTCCTAACGAGCAATTACGTGCCACTGTAGCAGAATATCTTAACAAAATAAATAATGGAGAGAGGGATTTTTACGTATGAACAAAACACCGACAAGCCATAGGCTACACATAGGGATTTTTGGGCGGCAGTCTGCTGGCAAATCCAGCTTGCTAAACGCCATCACGGGGCAAGATACCGCCGTTGTTTCGGAAATTAAAGGCACAACAACCGACCCCGTTTTTAAACCTATGGAAATCCTTCCCATTGGTCCCTGTGTTCTGATAGACACGCCCGGCATTGACGACACAAGCGAGCTAGGCGAAAAACGCATACAGCGCACCAACAAGATATTGCGCCGCACAGACCTTGCATTGCTTGTTGTTGACAGTGCCGAAGGCATAAGCGATTATGACACAGAGCTAATAGCAATCTTTAACGAAAAAAATATAAAACATATAGTAGTGTACACCAAAACCGACCTGCACCGTGGTTTGCACGCAGTAGCTAACAATGAAATCCACGTATCGTCCATAACAGGCGAAAACATCCACGAACTAAAAGAAAAGATTGCCGAAATAGGCAAAATGGACGAAGAACCAAAGCTGGTAGCAGATTTGCTTGACGAAGGAGATGTTGTGGTGCTTGTTGTGCCGATTGACAGCTCTGCACCAAAAGGCAGGCTTATTTTACCACAACAGCAGACCGTGCGTGATATTATTGACGCTGGCGCAGTTAGCATAATCTGCCAGCCAGAACAATTGGCGCAAACCCTGCAAAATCTAGCCAACCCGCCAAAGTTGGTTATTGCAGACAGCCAAGTCTTTGGAATGGTGTCGGGCATTGTTCCGAAAGAAATTCCGCTAACGGCATTTTCTATACTTATGGCACGTTTAAAAGGTGTATTAAAAGAAGCAATTGAGGGTGCATATCATATAGACAACATTAAAAACGGCAATAAAATCCTTATAGCCGAAGGTTGCACACATCACCGCCAATGCGACGACATAGGCACGGTTAAAATACCAACGTGGATAGAAAAACACACGAGCCAAAAACCTATTTACGAATTTACATCAGGTGGAGATTTTCCTGATAACCTTGACGATTACCGCCTTATAATCCATTGCGGTGCGTGTATGCAAAACACCCGTGAAATGCAGTACCGCAAAAATAAAGCGGCAGATTATGACGTGCCAATGACAAATTACGGCATAGCCATAAGCCATATGCACGGAATATTGCCCCGTATTATTTTGCCTTTTGTAGATGTTCTTTGATGGATGACCCCCGACTGGATTGCTTCGGGCTTGATGTGCATTGGCTTAGGTATTTAGTAGCCCTCGCAATGACGGTTCATCTTGGCAAGGGTTGACCAACACCAACACGCTACGTCATTGCGAGGGACG
>Ga0123352_10001364_pt1 | contig 32214 bp, 26 predicted proteins | sample TergutLab28metaG_FD_89700 | JGI IMG/M metagenome (GOLD analysis project Ga0123352, IMG submission 89700) | Labiotermes labralis P1 segment gut microbial communities from Petit-Saut dam, French Guiana - Lab288 P1 | ecosystem: Host-associated > Arthropoda: Insects > Digestive system > Gut ...
AAGCTGCTAATTGCAAACCCAGTACTTCCCTGGTTAGTATTTTGAGAGCAAACCTTTTTGATTTGTCTACGCTTTCAGATTTCTTGGGTTTTTTTCGACGGACTGAAGAATTAGAATGACGTGAGCCCGCAATGACAGGACTGAAGTCAGACATAGTTTTGGATTGTGGAGCCTGCCGCGAGCGCAGCATGGCGGTCGCTACGCTTCTCGCAATGACGAGCCTTAGTGCTAATGTGGCAGAGCCCCATTAGAATGAAAAAAGCCGGAGTGTTGCTATATACTCTGGCTTTTCATTTTAGTATAATTTTGCATTTAGAAACTTGTGTTGATGTTTTCCCGCCAGTATGATAATCTGAATGAAAGAAAAAATTTCAAATCAAAATCTCTTGGGGGCGATTTAAATTGGCTTCAACGCTATTAACCTTTGGCAAACCCGGACGCGATCTAAAACGCAAAATTGCGATAACCGGTTTTATTTGCCGAGTGGTGTTTTTCCTTATATTTAACCCAGTTTTTCTTATTCGTGCACGATTCTTCCCCAATGCATGGAAACGGCGAAAAATGAAGGCTGTACGACTTATGCGGTGGTTTTTCCCGTTTGATGTAAATGGCTATGAGGCAAAACCAACAAATCATGGGCAAGTTTTTGTCATTAACCACCCAACATTAAATGACCCTATTTGTGCAATTATTTATGCCATTTGCCAAAACTCGGATAGCGAGACCATTGTCCCCGTCAATTTACCCTGGTTTGAGAGCATTTGCGTCTATCGCGAAAAATTGCGCAAAATTGGCGTAAATATTGTGCCTATTCTTACGCCGGAAACGGCAAAGCGACTAGGCGACAACAGCGAAATTTCAAAAGTGCAAACCGGGTTGATGAAAAATTATATTACCGAATTTATGCAAACATTGTCACACGGCGGTCTTGCAGTAGTTGCACAGCAGGCCACGCGCAGGCGTTATCTTTTCAAAGACCCTGATCAAGCAGAAACGGGCGAAGATATTCTTTCTACCATTTCGCTGATATTGGTGGCTATAAAAAAGGCTGGGCTTTTGCAGCAGACGTTATTTGTCCCTGTTGGGGTTGCGCCGCACAGCACAGACGCAAAGCCAAAACTAAACCCATTCAAAAAATATACATTAAATATAGGCGAACCAATTTTGGCAGAAGACCTTACCAACATTAAAAATGCCGCAAAACGGCCTGCGGATTTGCATATGTTGCAGAAATTAGCGGAACTACTGCCGCCGGTATATCATTATGAAAGCCGGGGTGTGCCGCAGTGACAGCAAAGCAAAAATACGCTTTTGATAAAATCATTAACGCAGTATCGGGAGATAAATATGATGCGTTTCGCGAAGTTGCGGAATATGTTATATCCTTGGGGTATATGCCAAAACTAAACACAGGCGAAACATATGTAGATTTTATCAAAAGCAAAGTCAAACGAATGATTATGAAAATTGATACAGATTTCAAATATCCACCCAGGTTGACGATAAACTTTTTCGCAATACCTGAATACACAGGCATTTTTGCCGAAGCCATTGAATACCGGGTAGGCCTACTTGCCGGGCTTGGGCATACCGCCCGCTGTTGGGGCTGTAAAAAGTGTGATGGCACTCGTGGTTATAAATATGAATTCCCCGATGGACGCAAAATTTTTCTATGCGGCGTAGGTGCTATAGATATCCCCTCGTTTGATACCGAAAATGTAACGCAAATTAAAGACGCACTAAAAATACAAGATGAATTTTTCATGAATGAAATCAAAATGTTAAAATGAGCGCGCCGTCACGCTCCCCGTAGCGTAGCGAAGGAAGCGTAGCAGGGATTCACTCCCTGCGGAGCGGCGGGGCTTGGGGCAGAGCCCCATTAGAAGGGAAGAAACAAATGAACGCAATTGTAAAAGCATCATCCTACTGTTTGGCACACACCCCGGACATGGTAGTGCACAACGGCACAACTCAAACTACCGAAAGGTTGGTTAATCCTGGCTCCGAATATCTGACCCGTGTGCCACAGCATCTTCGCAAATTTGAAGACGCAATGACCTACGCGCCAAACCAAGTTTATATCGGCGGCATGACCCCGGCGCAGCTTGCGGAAGTTCCCACGCCATGGTACGACAAGCAAGTTCCCGGCGCACAGCGTTTCGCTAAATTTGGCGAAATTATGCCACAAGATGAGTTTTATATGCTTATGCAAGTCTGCGATGCCTTCGATTTATTGCAGTTGGAAGAAAGCTTCGTAAACGAAGTGCGGCCAAAATTTGAAGCGCACCCGCTAATGGACGAAAGCATTTTGTCTAAAGTAAAAATCGGCGTTGCACTTGATACCATAGAAGCATTACTGCAAAACGATGCAGAGGGGCTGTATTCCGGCGGCAAGCTAATCGGCTGCGTAAAAAAAGCCCACGACGTCGACGAAAATTTATCTGCACATGTTATCTTAGAAAACCTTGTGTCAAAGGCATCTTGTGTACTGTCACTGCTGCATTTGACAAACATTGCAAAAAACAGCGGCGTGGCAAAGGCAGATATCGACTTGGTTATCGACTGTTCCGAAGAAGCTGTGGGCGACATGAACCAACGCGGCGGCGGCAACATGGCAAAAGCTTCTGCAGAAATTGCAGGATATGCAGGCGCAACCGGGTCTGACCTTAGGGCGTTCTGTGCCGCGCCTGTTCACGCGCTAATTCACGCAGCTGCGTTGGTGAAAAGCGGCACATACAAAAATGTTATTGTTGCCGCGGGCGGCAGTACCGCAAAACTTGGTATGAACGGCAAGGACCATGTGAAAAAAGAGCTGCCAATCCTTGAAGATGTTGTTGGCGCATTCGCCGTTCTTGTTAGCGAAAACGACGGCGTAAGCCCAGAAATTTTATCTGAGTACACAGGCTGGCATTCAGTGGGCTCTGGCTCGTCGCCACAGGCGGTTATCACCGCGCTTGTTACCGACCCACTTGATAAAATGGGGCTAAAAATCACAGATATCGACAAATTCTCGGTAGAAATGCACAACCCGGACGTTACAAAACCCGCCGGCGCGGGGGATGTTCCGCTGGCAAACTTTAAAATGATAGGCGCGCTTGCCGTTACAAAAGGGCAAATGGAGCGCACCGCTTTAAACGACTTTATAACCAAGCACGGCATGGTGGGTTGGGCCCCAACGCAGGGGCATATCCCGTCCGGCGTGCCGTATATTGGCTTTGCCTGCGACGATATTTTAAGCGGCGCGATAAAAAACACAATGATAATCGGCAAGGGCAGTTTGTTCTTGGGGCGCATGACCAATTTGTTCGACGGTTGCTCGTTTGTAATGGTGAAAAACAGCGCTAAATCCCCTACCCCTGCTGCTACTGTTGCACCGGCAACAAACATGCCTAAAATCGGCATTTTTGGCCTGGGCAGCGAACATGGCGAAGACAACATGATGGCGGGCGCAGTGGCCGCTTCGAAGAAAAACATGGAAGTTAGTTATATCGGCACGGTAAAAAATAGTGCGGTAAAAAGCATTTTTGCAGATTGCGAAATGAATGCCATCCAGGCTATGGAGCAAGCCCTTGACAGCGGCCAGCTTGACGCGGCGGTTGCTATGCATTATCCATTCCCAATTGGTGTAGCCACCGTCGGCAGAAGCGTTACCCCCGGCACGGGCAAAACAATGTATATCGCCACAACCACCGGCACCGCCGCAACAGACAGGGTTGCCGGCATGGTTAAAAACGCAATTTACGGCATAATAGTGGCCAAAGCCTGCGGAATTGCCGAACCTACCGTGGGCATACTAAATATCGACGGCGCACGCCAGGCCGAACGCGCGTTAAAAGAACTTTCCGAAAAAGGGTATAAAATCAACTTCGCGACAAGCGGCCGGGCAGACGGCAGCGCGATTATGCGCGGCAACGACGTACTAACCGCGCCGTGCGACATTATGGTTTGCGACCCGCTAACCGGCAATGTTTTGACAAAAATGCTATCTAGTTTTACAACGGGCGGCTCGTTCGAGTCGGTTGGCTTTGGCTATGGCCCCGGCATCGGCGAAGGCGCGAACAACTTGATTATGATAGTATCCCGCGCGTCTGGCGCGCCTGTAGTTACAGCAGCGGCAGAATACGCGGCGGAACTGGTAAAAGGAGACTGGCGCAAAATTATGCTTGCGGAACTGGCTTCTGCAAAACGCGCCGGGCTGGATGAAATTTTGGCGAACGTAACGCAAAAGGCCACGCCTGTTGCTGCGGAAACCTTCACTGCACCAGCAAAGGAAATTGTTACAGCAGAGATATCCGGAATTGAGATTATGGACTTAGACAATGCCGTAGCTGTTCTTATGAAAGCCGGAGTTTATGCCGAAAGCGGCATGGGCTGCACCGGCCCTATTGTGCTTGTTAATGAAGGGAAACTTGCGCAGGCTACAGAGTTGCTTGTGAAAGAGGGATTGGTAAGCGCAGAAGGGTAAATTTATATGAAAAGGAAAGGGGCAGTCACAAATGAACCTGTCAGTTTGTGGAATTGATTGCGATGCATGCAGTTTTAAACAAGAAGGTAAATGCGAAGGTTGCCGTATATCCGCGCCCAAAGGCGAATGTGTGTGGGGTGGACGGTGCGAGTTGCACGACTGTGTTGCAGAAAAGAACCTGCCGCACTGTGGTAAATGTGAAAGTTTCCCATGTCAAAAATTGCAAGACGCACACGCCAATGAAAACCCGGAAGGCAACGGTATTGAAATTACAATTCTAAGGGCGTTGGGCGATGATTAATGTAAACGAGCAACTCCGCAATTTACCGCGCGTAGATGATGTTTTAGAATATGTAAGCGAAACTATTCCACGTGCAATATTACTGGACTGCATACGGGAAGTTTTGGACGACTGCCGCAACGCGATAACTGCAGGCACCCCTGCCCCAACGAAAGAAAAAATCGCAGAACTGGCAGTCACTTTGGCAAAATCAAAACTTACTCCTGTCCTACGCCCGGTAATAAACGCAACTGGCATAGTCCTTCACACAAACCTTGGCCGTGCACTGCTTGCAGAGTCCGTGGCAGAACATGTTAAGCAAGTTGCACTCGGCTACTCCACCCTAGAATATGACATGCAAACGGGCAAACGCGGTAGCCGCACCATTGGTATCGAAAACTTGCTTACAGTCCTCACAAAATCGGAAGCGGCATGCATAGTCAACAACAACGCCGCCGCGGTTTTGCTTACGCTTGGCGCACTTTGCAACGGCCATGAGGTAGTGGTGTCCCGTGGCGAGCTGGTAGAAATCGGCGGCTCATTCCGCGTGCCGGAGGTTATTTCCCAGGGCGGCGCGATATTGCGCGAGGTTGGAGCGACAAACAAGACGCATATTTCGGATTATCGCAATGTTATCCATGCCACAACAGCCGCCATCCTAAAAGTTCACACATCCAACTACAAAATCATGGGTTTTACGCACGAAATTAGCACAAAAGAACTGGCCGCCCTTTCCCAGGAAATGGGCGTGCTGTCCATCTACGATTTGGGCAGTGGGTCATTCGTTAGCTTTGCGGGGGAACCTACGGTACAGCAAGCGGTGGCCGACGGCATGGACATCATCTGCTTTAGCGGGGACAAGCTGTTGGGGGGGCCACAATGCGGCATAATCCTTGGCAAAAAAGAGCATATCGCAAAAATCCGTACTCACCCGCTGTACCGCGCCCTTAGGGCAGACAAACTTACCCTTGCGGCACTTGAAGCGACGCTTGGCCTGTATCGCGATATGGACAATGCAAGAGCACTCATTCCAACAATATCTGTACTGCTTGCACAACCAGAACAACTTAAAGAAAAAGCCACCTTATTATTAGGACTGCTTGACAAAAAACTGGATGCCCGTTTGCAAAAAACAGAAGGCCAAGCCGGCGGGGGGTCCTTGCCACTTACGGAATTTGAGTCCTGGGCAGTGGCGATTCCACAGTCCCCGCAATTTACAGTCGAAGAACTGGAAAAGCACCTGCGAAACTGGAAAACACCAATAATCGTACGGATACACAGGGACAACTTGTTGCTAGACGTCCGCACAATTGATGAGCGACAGTTTGCAGAGATTACAGAGTGTTTGACTGCAATGACATAATCTAACCTTAGGAGGATTTAAATGAAAACCTTATTTTTTGCACTACTTTTAACATTCGCACTTGTACCCCTTACAGCTTACGCAAGTTCTACCAATAGCGAAATCCGTGTAACCATAGACGGCACACCGGTAAATTTTGCTCAACAAGCCCCGGTTATTGTCGAAAACCGCACACTTGTTCCTGTGCGCGGTGTATTCGAGCAACTGGGCTTTGCTGTTACTTGGGACGATGCAACCCGCGCGGCAACCCTAACCCGTAGCGATTACACAATTGTAATCACAATAGGCAGCAATGTTTTTACCACCAATGGCACACGCCACACGCTGGATGTCCCCGCGCAAATAATAAATGATGCAACCATGCTTCCACTACGCGCGGTGCTGGAAAGTATCGGCTACAGGCTGGACTGGGTACCCGCAACCCGTACAGTGCTAATCATGACCGAAGATACTCTTGTGGGTAGTAGGTTCAATCTGTTGAGCGGCCACGGTACAACGCTGTCATTTGGTAACGATACATTTATATTCACGCTTGACATAAGGGATATTGGCGCGAGCGACGCTGGAGTCAACCTACCCGCTACTATTTCTGGCAATATTGCTATCAATGGCAATTTCCGTGTAAATGAAAGTGCCCAGACTGTTAGCCTAGGCATAGAGCGCAGAGAGGCCGTACGGGTTGTAAACGCCGCAATAGATATGCTGCGCGACTTTGCCAATGACGTTGACTTGGATGCACTGCCACTTGGAGACGCAATGGCTATAATGATGATAGTGACGATAATAAGCGATGCAATGGTAGACGAATTAATTGATGAATTTATGGTTAGTTTCCGCAATTTTGCCCTGCGCTACGATGGCAATTTCAACAGACTATATGGCGATTTTCCTCTGCACTTCCTCGGCAATTTTGAGGGCATGGTATTTGTAAGACAATAAATTATTCCCAAGTACCCCAAACATCCGGCTTGTACCCAACCGTTGCTTTTTTACCATTGCGTACAATTGGGGTTTTAAACAAACCGGGGCTGTCCATCAGCCTTTCTTCCAAGTCATTATTAGCTAAATATTTGATGTGCTGGTTTGCGTATTCTTTGGAATTTTCGTCAACCAGCGCATCTGTACCCAGGGCGAGTTTCACAGACTGAAACTCGCCTTTACTCATGCCATATTTCATTATATCAATTAGCTGATACTTTACGCGCCGCTCTTTAAAATACCGCTCGGCCTTTTTTGTGTCAAAACATTTTGATTTGCCAAAGATTTGTATGTTCATGGCCTTCATCCTTCCCAATTATGTAAAGGGGCTGGTGCACCAAGAAATTTTCTTGGGACGCCAGCCCCTGTCAATTCAATTTTTAAAACAATGAATAAGCCGCTACGATACTTACAATCGTGATAGAAACCGTAGAAACCAATTTAAACATAGTGTTTAGCGACGGGCCGCTTGTATCTTTGAACGGGTCGCCTATTGTATCGCCAATAACGGCTGCTTTATGATTGTCGCTGCCTTTACCGCCAAGCATACCGCCTTCGATATATTTTTTAGCATTATCCCATGCACCGCCGGCGTTGTTCATAAACACGGCAACAAGGAAACCAACTACTGTTGCGCCGCCTATAAAACCAACTACGCCTTCTACACCAAAAATCATACCAGTGATGATTGGCAGCACAACCGCCAGAAGGGTTGGCGCAATCATTTCGCGCAGTGCGCCTCTGGTACATAAGTCTACACAAGCAGCGTAGTCTGGGTCAGCTTTTTCTTCCATTATACCTTTAATTTCTCTAAACTGGCGGCGGACTTCGTTAACAATGCTTTGTGCCGCGCGTTGTACAGCACCCATTGTCATTGCCGCAAAGGCAAATACCAACATAGCGCCAAGGAAAATACCTATCAAAACAGCCGGGTTGTTAAGGCTTAGATCCAAACCTGCAAAACGTGAACCTGTTTCGGAATTTACATATTCGCCAACGCCATAATACGTGTAGCCAAGGTTTTCTGCCACATGCCTTGTTGCGATGTTAATATATGAAACCAAGAGTGCCAAAGATGTGAGTGCCGCAGAACCTACAGCAAAACCTTTACCTGTAGCCGCTGTTGTATTGCCAAGTGCATCAAGTGCATCTGTACGGTCGCGTACTTCTGGTGGCATATGGCTCATTTCTGCAATACCACCGGCGTTGTCTGCAACAGGGCCGTAAGCATCTGTCGCAAGGGTAATGCCCAAAGTAGAAAGCATACCAACTGCGGCAAGACCAATACCATATAAGCCATAAGAGAAAAGTTCGCGATAATTGTCAACACTGGTGTTCATAGAACCGCCAGAAGCTATGAAGCTGACTACAATTGCCACAACAATAATAACGATAGGTGCAACTGTAGATTTCATTCCAAGTGCTATACCCGCAATTACAAGAGTAGCGGCACCAGTCTCTGTAGATTTAGAAAGTTCTTGAGTTGGTTTGTAGTGAGTAGATGTGTAGTATTCGGTAAAGTATGCAATTAGTACACCGGCCAAAACACCGGTAACAATAGAAATATATAAACCCCACCAGCTATTGGCAACGGTCATATCACGCATAATAAACCAAGTTATAGGTGCAAATGCAGCAACTGCTACAGCAGAAGCTGTGTACGTACCTTTGCGAAGCGTTGCAAGAAGTTGTGATTGCGTAGCTTTTTCTTTGGTACGGATAAGGAATGTACCAAACAATGATGCCAACATACCAACAACAGCAAGTGCAACAGGAAGGAACATTGCAGCCATTATCATGCCAGAATCTGTGCGAATAAATGCCGCATAGCCAAGCGCGATACCAGCATGCATAGATTTGATATAGCTCTCGTAAAGGTCTGCACCCATACCGGCTACGTCGCCTACGTTATCGCCTACGTTATCTGCAATTGTTGCAGGGTTGCGTGGGTCATCTTCTGGTATACCAGCTTCAACTTTACCCACAAGGTCTGCACCAACGTCTGCGGCTTTTGTAAAGATACCGCCGCCAACACGGGCAAACAATGCGAATACTGCAACACCAACGCCAAACATAACCATGTTTTCTGCAATAGCATACGCAGGAAGGTCAAACACAAAACGTAAAAGTAAGAACCAAACAGAAACGTCCAAAATGGACAAGCCAACAACAGTAAAGCTAAGTACTGTACCTGATGCAAACGCTACCTTTAGGCCCTGGTTTAGACTTTCGCCCGAAGCTTGAGCGGTACGTACATTTGCGCGTGTGGCAATGCGCATTCCGATATAAGCAGAAAGTTGAGAAAAAACACCGCCAGACAGGAATGCAAATGGGATAAACGGCGATACATGCCCAAGTACGGCAAGTACAGCAAGTATTGCGATGATAATAATGTAGACAATACCAACTACCCTAAACTGACGCTTTAGATACGCGCCTGCGCCTTCCCGGATAGAAGCAGCGAGCTTTTTCATTCTGTCGTTACCCTCACTAAACTTCATAACCTTGCGGCTTTGTAAAAATGCGAAGCCCAGGGCAATTATAGCCCCCACTACGCCTATCGCGAATGCGATATCAAATTCCATTTCCCATCAACCTTTCTATTTTTAATGGGGCACTTGCCCCAAGCCCCGCCGCTACAATCGGCAATGCCGACTTCCGCTTCCTCGCTGCGCTCCGGGGAGCGCGGCAGTGCGCGCCTTGTCGTTGCGTTTTGTAGCGTGACGATGTGCTTTTTTTGTAAAACTGATTGGGAATTTTGCTTGAGAAGAGTGTGAAAAAACAACTTCTCCCCCAGCTTACACTATTCTACGCCAAAACCACGATTTGTCAAGGCAAAACTTTTGCAAAAACTGCAAAAAAAAGTCAGTCAACGATACTATAATCACCAACTAACTTTTGAATTTTCTATTTCCACTTTGTAATCCGCTGCGTCTTTGTTTCAAAGCCTACCGCTTTTAGCAAAACCACTCCCATTGCGTACAGTTCTTTGGCAGTTTTACCGCGGTGATACCATGACGAATTTACAAAGGCTACACCAAGTTCGTCCGTAAAATAGCTGCAAGAATGGTTTTTGTTGGCCCATGCAACAGCGTTATGCCGTATATCCAACGGGCGTGTAAATAATTTATTTTCGTCCAAAACTGCTTTGTATATGGCTTTGGCTATTTCACCATCGTTGCTTGCAATATTATCCCACGGGTTATTCCAAGCGTGCAGGTCAAATATAATAGACGGTTTTGTCTCGGCAAAGTAGTTCTTGAGTGCCATGGCTTCTGGCTCACTGGACTGCCTAAAATTGACGCTAAAATTTAGCCCTCCCAAGGTATATTTTTGCGTACCTTCTATAACGCCGTCGGTATTTGGCATTGGCACAAAAACAAAGTGATTATTTGCAAGCAGCTCCTTTGCCCCGCTGCCGCCTTCTGCCAGCCAATTCAGTATTCCTTCTACAAAATAGTTGCCAATGGTTTCGTATGGGTGAACGCGCGCGTAAAACGCAATCGTCCTTTTTGCCCTGTCGCCCGCTTCAATTGCAATAATATCACGTTGTTTACGGGTTTTACCAATAGATTTGACCTCGAACGGCAATTTTTTAACCAAGCGCAGCAACCGGCCATGCTCATAACGGGGGTGCAGGCATAAATGCGAAAGCCCCGACGGTACTACCGCACTGCCGCTTGTGCGGCTGCCTTCAACTTTTATATCGTTCAAATACGTCCATTCGTCGTCGCTTGTGCAAAGTATCAGATAATCCCTGTCAGTTTGATATACCTCGTCACCCCACTCTACTGTGAAATTGACGCGCTGGGGTTTATCAGATTTGTTTTCTACTGCCACATTCATATGAAACTTATAATTGCCGTCACTGTCTTCGGAAAACGGATGAATAAGAAAGTCGTTTTCGCGTTTGACAATATCGCTTGCATTGCGGGGGTTGCCTGCGTCCAGCGCAGGCAAAACAGAAATAGCCGGGTGCAATCCCGTCCCCGCAACTGATGCTTTCATAAGCGCGGCGCCAAATTGGTAAAGGTCTTTGCCGGTGCGATTATAATGAACCCACGATGACACAATGTAGCTTGTACCAAGCTCGGATGAAATATAGTTATATCCCCCATCGCCTGGGGTATTATACAGCCTGTATGACATGGAAACAGGCGTGTTAAATACCTTTTTATCTGCCATAATTGCGTCGTATACCACCCTGCCTACTTGGGGGTCATTGGTCTCCATACCGTCCCATTTGTTGTTCCAGCTATGGATGTCAAAAACCAGTTTTGGGTTTAAGCCCATTACATAATTTTTAAACGCCACTGCTTCCGGCTCTTTGGAATGCCTGACGAACCGCTCCATATCGAGCCCGCCCATTGTCATTTTGTTTGTGCCTTCGGCTACACCGTCCGGGTTTGGCATAGGGATTAGAACAACCCTACGGCCCTGCAGATAGTCATTGTCGTTAACCAACGCTTTAATCATGCCTTCCAGCATGTACGAACTTGCCGACTCGTATGGGTGCACACGCGAATAAAGCACCACCGGCCGGTGCGGGCTGCTTCCATGCTCTATTGCCCAAATATCACGCCCCATGCGGCTTTTTCCAATGGAGTGTACATTGAAGCGGTCTTTTGGAAGGCTGGCAACCAGCCTTTCCAACCGGCCATGCTCATAACGCGGGTGCAATGCCAAATAGGAAACACCCGGCGGCACATCACAAGTTACAGTTACTTTTGTACCGTCTACTGTTCCGTCGGTGCGAGTCCAATTATCTTCGTCTGTACAAATCAGCAGCAGATTGCGGCATGCATTGTAAATATCGTCGCCCCAGTCTATAACAAATGTTGTGCACTGCGGTGTGCCGGTGCTGTTTTCTAGCTGTACGCACATATGAAACTTGTAGTTCATGTCCCCATCTTCGCTAAATGGATAAATTGTAAATTCTGTACCGTTTTGCACTATGTCGTGAGCATTTCTGGGGTTGCCACCATCCATAACAGGCGTGACTTTTAGCATGTTAAAACTCCTTTAACCGCTTACGAAAATGCATATAATCCTCGAAATCAACCTCTTCGGGGACACCATGATCACATGTAGGAATATACCCGCCACGTGCCGACATAAACGGCATAATGCGGTCTACTTCGCGGTCAATTGCGTCTTTACCCTGGGCCAGAATGCGCTTGTCAAAGCCGCCCTTCATTAACATGTTTGGGTATTGCTTTGCAAGTGCCACAACGTCGCAGCCGCTTGCCACTTCAAATGGCGAGAAATAATCCACGCCAAGCTCCATATATACGGGGATTACCGGGCGGCAATCGCCATCCGTATCAACTTGAAGGAATAAATGCCTGTCTTTGTCAAGCTGGCGGGCTCTTACATTAGCAATCAGTTGCTTGTAATACGGGAACAAGAACTCGCGCATCATATCTGGGGACATCAATGGCCCCATGTTGTAGCAAATATCCTCTGCAAGGAACAACTCGTCCAAAGTCACGCTTTGCTGGTGGATTGTAATAACCGCGTCCATTACGTCAAACCAGGTTTTCATCATATCATGAACCAGTTCCGGCTCGTCGTAGACTAGATACAAAATTTCCGTTGGGCCAACCAACGAGCGCAAATACATATACCCGCCAATAAAATTTTCACCAATCATAAAACCCTTGGCAGCGGAGTCACGCAAATGCGCTGCAGTTTCTTTGGCATACGCGATACGTTGCGGCGTTGTAGGGTCTATACGCCACTTAACATCACGCTCCCAAGTTTCCCAATCCTTTACCGGGTGCGTAATATATTCGGGCATAAAGCCGTTTCTGCGCCCTTTAAAGCACAGCACACCGCGGCCTGCATGGTCTTGAACTAGCTCGTACTCACCACGGTCTTCCAAAACTTTTGTTTCAAATTCCGGCACCATTGGGGCTTCGCACCAGCCCAAATTATAGGCGTCTACCTTGCCGCGCCCGTCAAATTCGCAAATTTTATCCATATCTTCCCTGCATGTGATATGCCCTTCGCGTACCCAGCGGTCTATCGAATAAAAAGCAAATTCATGCTGCAAAATTGGCGCGTGTTTTTTCATCGCATAAAAATCCCGCGTTTTACGAATCCAGTCATTTGCATTACTCATATTATTTGTCTCCTCCAAACGCAGCCTGTTTTTGGTTGGGGCTGGCACGCTTCTCTAGCTCTGGATAACGTTTTTCCAGCGCGGCGAATGAAATTTCTACGTCTTCATGTACTTCTTCGGCAGTAAAACAACCAACGGTAATCATGTCTTTTGGACGCAATACATTCCAGTTGAAAGTAAGCCCAACATATGGCGTAATGCGCCCCGCCGCCATTGGTTTTATGGTCATTACAGGTTTTTTTGCGTTGTGGATAATGGACGCAATTGTCTCTACCTCGATTTGCATAAGGAAGCCCATGCAATTGAAAATTTGGATATAAGTTTCCACATCATAGCCGTTGGCGTCGCTATAAACGATAATTTCTGGCATATGGGCACTAAAACCCGGAATCATACCGGCATCACGAATCATTTTGGTGTAGTCATCTACACGCTTAATTTCGCCACGGCCTTTGTCTACCAGCCTTTCCACACAGGAATGATGCGGCAGGCAGAATTTTGTGCCGGCTTTTGCACTGCGCTTAATTGATGCCATTGCAGCCCTGCGCCCCTCGGCAGAATCTTCGACGTTAAGAATTGGCGTATCTACAATGTTGATTTTCTTGCCGGTTTTATCTTCCGCATAAGCGATGCCCTTTTGGATAAGCGGTATGTCACCGATGATACCCATCAAAGTATCGATACCATAGCCAAGATACGCGTCAAGCACCGGGAAGAAATCCTTAGGCTTTGTATAAGTACTTTTGATTCTGGTATCTGCGGCGGGGCCCTGATGGCTCCAGCCCAGCATCCAGTTTGTCCCTATTATCATGCGGGATAGGGATTCACCCGCCACTTCCGTACGTGGGAATTGTTTGTTCATAACTGCCTCCTTTATAATTGGGTCATAGATTTAATTTATAAATGAACGCGGGATGCACAATATCTGTTCCGCTTTTCTTAAATGAGCTTTCACTATCAATGAAAAAACCGCATTTCGCCATCACCCTATTTGATGCTTTATTTTTTTGCGCAACAGGTGCGGTAATGGATTTAATGCCTAACTCGCGGGCAAGATCAATTAATGCGTGAACCATTTCACCGGCATAACCATTGCCCCAATAATCTTTTTTGACGTCATATCCAATGGAATATTCATTTGTATCGGCGTTTTCAAAACCTAGACTGCAAGTGCCGATAATTTCATCAAAACCTATGCGGAAAGCCACGAGGTAATAAACAGGGCAATGCGGGTCATCTTCAAGAATTTCTGCTATTTCAGCACCGCTTTTGTAATATGGGTCGGGCATATATTTGCCGCCATCAATATCGCCCCATATAGCCGCAACAGCGTCTAAATCCTCTTGACGGGTGGTTCTAAGTTGTAATCTTTTGGTGTTAATGCTTAGTGTATTAATAGTATTCACCACCCTATCTCTAGGCTAATCCATTTTGTTAACATCTCGAAATTCATGGTTTCATTCAAATTAAGGCTTTTCTCACAAGTTCGTCTGTGAGATACATACCATTAGCTCGAAGTTTAGCAATCTCCTGCTCTAAATCAGAGACAATGCCCATATTTCTTGCTTTACGAAGAACGCCAAGTGTTCCCGTAACAGTAAGACCAAGTTGTTTTGCTTTGTTGCGCGCAGTGTTATCATCAAGCACAACATCCATAATGCTATTTTCTATAGCACCTACCATAACCTCTACTTCACCGAGATGTAAACCTCCGAGCAAGCCCATTGCTAATTGTTTATTTGAAATATATATCTGTGAATATGATATATGGTTTAGATTTAGACCCCTTACTTCTTCTAACACTGCATAGGGAATATGCACTTTAGAGAATAGGTTGTTAAGTATGGCCAACCTTCCAATGCCTTCGAGAAGTATAAGCGGACTGGAGTTTACTACAATCTCCATTTACAACACCCTATCTGCAAAGGCAATATCGTCTTCCAGCATTTCTTCTGTATACATAATAGCGGGGATTCCAAGAAACTTAAGAACTCCCATGAATTCCAGCAGGGTTTGTCCTGCCAATTCCGCAGCCTTAGCCAAACTAACTGCTTTTGAAACAAATAATCCAATAGCTAAATATGTTTGAATCTTCTCGTTCGTTCCTACATCTTGCCTCGGCAGTGCTCTAACTTCATGCATCACATCATTGGGGATTGCTAAATTAACATTTTGCATAACACACATCCTCTCTATTATAAGCACTTTGTTGGATTATTCATTATATCCATTATTTGTATTATCACTCCCACTCAATTAACGACAGCATGAATCAACGGTGTTTTTTGCGGTGCTGTTTGTGAGAATTTTATCGACGCAAGCAGTTTTTCTCCTGCGGTGGCAATAGCTTTTTCATTATTTGTGTAAAGCGTGGCAATTGATTGGCCTTCCTCTATATGGCGACCGGGTTTTACATACAGGTACATTCCGGCACTGTGGGAAATGGTATCTTCGGCTTTTTCGCGGCCTGCGCCAAGCATCATTGCGGCGACACCAATGCCACGAGTATCCATTTCACTCAAATATCCGCTTTTGGCAGAGCGTATTGTCATAATATGTCTCGCCTTTTCGAAACGCGTCGGGTCTTCGATATATTTTACGTCGCCGCCCTGAGCCTCTACCATTTCGGCAAATTTTGCAAATGCCGTACGATTTCGCAAAACCTCTTCAACTTTTGCGCGGCATGTTGATAAATCCAGCCCCTCTGCCATGTGAAGTAAGTATGCCGCCAGTGTAACGGAAACTTCCATAACGTCGTCAGGCGCAATCATGTCGCATTTTAAAACCTCTGTAGCTTCTGATATTTCCAAGCTGTTGCCAATGGCACGTCCCAGCGGCGCAGACATATCTGTAATAATTGCGGCAGTTTTTCTCCCACAGCCCTTGCCGATATCAACCATTGCTTGTGCAAGTTTGCGTGCTTCGTCCAGATCTGTCATAAACGCGCCGTTGCCGGTTTTTACATCCAACAGAATATACTGCGCCCCCGCGGCAATTTTTTTGCTCATTATACTGGCGGCAATTAACGGAATGCTATCCACCGTAGCGGTTACGTCACGCAGTGCATACATTTTTTTATCTGCTGGTACTAAATTGCCAGACTGGCCAGAAATGCACAGCCCATGCTTTGCAGTGATATCCAAAAACTCCTGGGTCGAAAGCTCTGTCCGCAAACCGGGGATGGATTCAAGTTTATCTATAGTACCGCCTGTGTGACCTAAGCCGCGGCCGCTCATTTTGCCCATAGGATAGCCCAATGCCGCCATAATAGGCGAAACAATAAACGTGGTCTTGTCCCCCACCCCGCCGGTGGAATGCTTGTCAAGAGTTTTATCACCAAGACACGACAAGTCCATAACATCGCCAGAGTTGGCCATTGCCAATGTCAAGTCAGTAGTTTCGCGCGTGGTCATACCTTTTAAGCAAATAGCCATAAGAAGCGCAGACATTTGATAGTCGGGGATTTTATCGGTGATGTAGTCGGTAATTAGCGTGTTGATTTCCGCTGTTGTAAGTTCTAATCCCTGCTTTTTTTTGTTGATTATTTCGAACATTGACATAATATCATGCCCTCCTGTCAGGCTTTACATCCTCTGCCCCAAACCCATAGGGCAAAATTTCCGCAAAACTATGCACTTCATAATCATCTGCTGTTTTTGTCACAATAACCTCAAAATCATCATTAACAAACTCTTTTAACGCCTGACGGCATACACCACAGGGATAGCAATAATTTGCATCTCCATCTTTAGGTGAGCCTGCAATCGCAATTGCAGCAAACTCCCTTTCCCCTTCCGACACAGCTTTAAACAATGCCGTACGCTCTGCACAGTTTGTAGGCGAATACGCGGCATTTTCGATATTGCATCCGGTATAAATTTCCCCGCTTTTTGTAAGTAAAGCAGCCCCAACTCTAAAGTTAGAGTACGGCGAATACGAAAACTCTTTTGCATCAATGGCGGCCTGCGCCAGCTTTTCATATAGTTGCATCGGCAGCTCCTTTTTTATGTTTATGATACCATTTTAAAAACAACCATTCGACAATGATAACGCCAATTAAAGCGCATATGGCAACAATAGAGCCCACAAACAAACCTGCCGCCGTACGGTTTATAGAAATATTTATTGACGTAAATACATGGCAGAAACTATTTATCATATTTGTGCTGCCAATAATTACTCCAAACCCAAGAATCAGCAAAATCAAGTTATGCTTATATCTGTGATATAAATACACTAAAACCAGCAAACTAGGGTATCCGATTAAAATTTCTGCAAAACGTGGCCGGGCCAAAAACATCATTTCAAGTTGTTCGCGCACCCTTAGTTCAAATTGAGTTGCGGGGATAGTAGGTGTATTACCGCTTCTTGTTAAGAAGATATACACAACAGCAAGCCCAACTACACCCATCCCTGCAACTAAATATGTGGGATGCTTCATTAGCAGCTTGTGAATCATATCAAACAAATTGTCTTCGTCTTTAAAGGTCATAAGGTAATTTAGCCCAAACAATAATATTGGCAAAAATAACGCGATTCTTACCCCTCTGTACATCTCTATGCTCATGATATAGCGGATGTCTGCCAGCGATGCCACAACCGTAAACATACCAAGGCCATTTACAAGCATTATAATTGCAAGGGAGATGATTAATTTAACGATAATCATATGCGTTTTATACTTTTTAAAATACAGCAGCATTAATAGTGACGACAGGCTTGGATACAAAATTGCCGCGCCAAGCGCGTACATTTGGGACCACTCGGTAGACATTAAATTTGCCCCCACACCAAGAACCACCGCAACACCAAATAAAAGAAATGTAATTGAATTGCGCAGCGAAAACAGATATGACAAATACAAAATACCCGCCGTTACCAAGCTAAGCCCTATAAGTATGCGATTAACCCTGGACGGCATGGAAGTATCCAAGAAGTCAAGAGAATCAGAAAACACATACCCTCTATCCTCCATTGTGGCGGTAAACTCTGCAATGGTGGCAATGGTATCATCCAAATTTGTTGATACACTAACCCTAAAATTTTGAAATGTAGAAATATACATAATTCGTATATTACGGTCAATTACGCCGCGTACCCAGCGATAATATCTATCTCTGGTTCTGGTAACAAATTCGTCATTTGTCGTAGAATAAACCCTGTTTATTGGAAAGTCCGTCATTTGCATAAGAGGAACTAAGCCGGGCTGGTTAACAAAACCTATTTGGTCAGGTGGCTCGGCAACGCCAATTACTATCCCATGCCTGTTTACAAGGTCAGCTGCTCTTTCAACACAGTCTGGTGTCCCGTTAAACACCATATTGCTAAATACAATTGTCTTAACATTGAACTTGGAAATAAGATATTCGTATTCCTGCCAAAAATAATTATTTGAGCCGGTATTCATCCCACAACGCAACACCAAAGAGAAGCCCATATCAGTTAAATGAGCCATTAAATTTTCGTCAAAGCCTAATTGAATATCTCTAATAGCCCCTACTACCAGCAGCTCTGTATTAGTAATAAAATAATCTGTACCATCATAACTAAAATGGAAAAATTCAGGCATACGGCCCGATGCCGCCGCCTGTGCCTGCGACAAATATCGCGCACTTAAACGCTCGTATAAAAAATTAGAAGTATCTGCATCTGTCGAGATTGCTACCAAGTTTTGCGTGCCAATAGCCCCGTACTCTGCAAGACTACTTTGCAGAAACTCAAATAGACCAGCTTCTTGAGTCCTTGCCCAGCCAAGAAAATGACCATATGCTTGTAATTGAATTAGACCCCGCTCTGCCATGTCGCGAATAGTGACTTCTCTTATGCCTATGGCTTGTATCCCCGCATCGCGCAGCTCAACCAACACGTCATCAATGTCTCGGTTAGCGAAGTTCGCTGACAGGTTAAATGCATTATAATCTGCAACATTTACAATTGTTAAATTGGCCTGCTCGTTATTCCACCGCAAAAAAAAGCTGCTTGATGCCATAACCAGAAAAACAACTAACAAACCCCACAAAATAAACTTAAAATCAAATTTCATACAAACCACTATCCTATCTTTTTAATATTTTGCCAAACCCCATTGCAAATGCAACGGCTAAATACACCGCACCACCGGCGGCCATTGTAACTAACGCTATTAACATCGAGCCGCCCCACACACGCTGCGAAACAAGAAAAACAAGTAACATTGCCAGTAGCGGAGGCACACAGCGCACCAGGCCAAAAATTACAGACAGCCCCATGCCCGCGCCCAATTTTTTACGTAAAAAGAAGAGCAATATTCCAGCGTACAACAACATACAAAATGCCGTAGTTATACTAATACCCGCTATACCATAAGTACGGTAAACCATAAAAGTCAGCAATACGTTTAGCTTAATGCAAACCACGCTGGCTATTGCGGGTACACGATATCGTTTAAACGCGTAAAACACACGGTTAAAAATCTCCTGACAGGCATAACCTACCGCTGCAAAACTGTAGAAAAGGAAAGCAGTTGCCGTTAGAGTTGTTGACTCATAGTTAAACTCCCCACCCCCGCGTTCGAATATGATTGAAATGATATCGCGGTGAAAGAAAATTATTATCAACATATATGGCAACAGCACAAATAGCATCGTTTGCCAAATAGTGCCCAGTAATTCGATTATTTTGGCAAAATCCTTCTGTTGGCAATATTTTGCCAGCCGCGGGAAAATAACAATAGACATTGCCATAATAAATATGCCGGAAGTAGTAAGAAACAGATTACTGCCATATCCCAGTGCGGACGCAGTGCCTTCTGGAAGGAAAGTACCAAAGCCACGGTCTACAAGCAAACTAATTTGTAGCACAGCATAGCCCAATATAACCGGCACCAAATTGCGGTAAAGATTTCGCGACTCAGGGGATTTAAACGAAATTTTACCCCATAAACGGTAGCCCAAACGGCGTAATTGCGGATACTGAATAAAAAATTGCAAAAACCACCCTGCTGTAGTTATTGCGCCGATAAAAATAATATTATCGCCGCGGAAGATAATTGCCAAAATAATAAGCACATTAAACGGTATAGCGATTAACGAGGACAGCAGAAAATAACGATGCGTTTGTAAAATGCCGGCGCAAAAATAGGCCAAATTTACAAACAACAAACAGGGCATCATAATCATGCATAGGACAAGAACTACATCACGTGCCTGCCCTTCAAAGCCCCATATACGGACAATTAATGGTGACAGAACAACTCCCAATATCGACAAAACACCAAATATCAATGTAATTTGCGCCATAAAATTGTCTACATATTCTTTTCGCTCTTTTGAATGTTCGCTCTTCATAAGGCCCGTCAAATTGGGGATATTTATCGCAGATAGCGCATTGCCAATAGCGGTAAACAACAGCTGCGGCACACCAAAAATTGTTTGAAAAGCATCTGCAATTGCTGTTGTCCCAAACATGCGGCCAAATAGCACTTCACGCAAAAGACCAAGTACCTTTGCAAAAAATATTGTGACGGCTACCCAAATAAAGTTGCGGCCTGTAGAGCGGCTGCTTTCGGCAGACATTAGTGATTCATCTTTGTCTTCCGGCGGCTTTGTTTCTTCTGGCTCGGGTTTCTTTAGTAATGATAAGGCCAAACATACATTTTCATTTGCTTGTTGCTGCAAAACCAAGGCTTGATTGCGAAACTCTGATTCATCTTGTCCCAAAATGTGGTCTATTTGTTTTTGCATTGCATTTTCATCAACAGGAAGCGACTCTTGTCCAAACATTTCTAAAAACGAGTCTACTTTTGGGTCATACGAAATACCAACCATAGGCACGCCCCTATTGGCGGCAAATATCAATGAATGTAAACGCATACCAATTAATAATTTAAGCTCGCCGACAAATGCCAATAACTGCGTACTTGTTAAATGATCCTGCAAAACTACCGACGGACGCTGCATTAAAGCGGCTACCTTTTCCCCCGCGGCAATATCGTCTGGGTATTCCATAGGGATAAAAATAATACTGTAGCCCATATCGTAATATCTATCGAGTAAGGCGGCAAAAGTTTTGGCATAGTCGTTAAGCGTCTGCCACTGTCTAAGTGACACGCCAATAGCCGGCCGGCCTTCCAAGTTAACTTGCGAAAAATACTGTTTCATTTCTACAGTGTTTTCTTCTGTTGGCTGCAGAGTAAAAACAGGGTCTGCCGTAACCTTCATGGGCGGCTGGTTAACACCGATGGAATGCAGATAATCCATGGAATCGTTGTCGCGCAATGTAATTATAGTTGCGTGGTTGCCAATAAGGCGCATAAGAAACCTGCTTAAACCGCGCTTGATAGGGCCTACGCCTTGGGCATAAAATATAACTGGTTTATCAAAAAAACGAGCCAGTGCCACAATGCCAATATAATATGGCAGCGAACGTCCGCTGGTAATATCCTGGAAAATGCTGCCTCCGCCGCTAATCAACAGGTCTGTGCTTCTTAAAGTTTTTATTATCTTCCATAGATTCAAATAATAAACCGCAGAAATATCATGCAATTCCTGTGTCCGATGTGGCAAACCAGAAAAAACAGTAAAATCCGCTTCCGATGCAATGCGCCCAATCGAGGAAGTAATTGCTGATAGTAACGCTTCATCGCCGGCATTATCAAAGCCGTAATATCCGGATAATGTAATGTGCAATATTTACCTCCATAATTTTTATAATCATTATTATCTCATACACATTAAGTCCTTGCAATCCTTATGTTTTGACATTACAATGTGATTAAGCAGGGTAGCGCCCATTATAATTAGGAGGTCTCAAAATGAAAAATGTACCAGTAGTAAAACTTGGCATTGTAGCTGTAAGCAGGGATTGCTTCCCAATTACACTGTCGGAACAACGCCGCGCAGCAGTAGTAGGCGCAATAAAAAAATTAAACTTACCAATTACAGAAGTTAAAACAACCGTGGAAAGTGAAAAAGATGCAACTCGCGCCCTGGCAGAACTTAATGCCGCAGGGTGTAATGCGCTGGTTGTGTATCTTGGCAATTTTGGTCCCGAAGGGCCGGAAACTATGCTTGCACAAAAATTCTGTGGGCCGGTAATGTTTGTTGCCGCTGCAGAAGAAACCACCGCAGGCCTTGTTACAAGCCGTGGCGACGCATATTGCGGAATGCTTAATGCATCATATAATTTGGGACTGCGCGGTGTACGGGCGTACATACCGGAATATCCGGTTGGTACCCCAGAAACTGTTGCAAAAATGATTGCAGAATTCTTCCCTGTAGCAAAAATTGTTTTGGGTATCAAAAAGCTAAAAATCTTTGGCTTTGGCCCACGTCCGTTCGACTTCTTGGCCTGCAACGCACCAATTAAGCCACTATTTGATTTGGGTGTGGAAGTTCAAGAAAATTCCGAACTAGACTTGTATGCAAAATTTAAAGAAGTTGAAAGCGACCCACGTGTAGCAAAAGTTGCCGCAGACATGGCCGCAGAACTTGGCATGGGCAATAAACACCCAGGCATTTTAAACAAGCTTGCGCAGCTGGAAATAACCCTGGAAGACTGGGCCGAAAATAATATCGGCGCGTCAGAATATATTGCGTTTGCTAACAAATGCTGGCCGGCATTTCAAACTCAATTTGGCTGTGTGCCATGCTATGTAAACAGCCGCCTTACAGGGCGCGGTATTCCTGTTGCTTGCGAAACAGACATTTACGGCGCATTAAGCGAATATATTTTGACCTGCGCAACAGACCTTCCACCTACTCTTCTGGACATCAACAACTCTGTACCACAGGATATGTACGACGCAAATAAGGCTGCAATCGGCAAATATTCACCAACAGACCTGTTCATGGGCTTCCACTGCGGCAACACGCCAATCTGCCACTTGGACAATGCAGAACTAAAATATCAGCTAATAATGAAACGCCTGCTTGAGCCAGACAGCGACCCCGATATTACCCGCGGTACGCTGGAAGGTGTACTAAAAAGCGGGGATGTAACACTATTCAGGCTGCAAAGCACTGCAGATTGCAAGCTTAGGTCTTATATTGCCCAGGGCGAAACACTAAAAGTTGATCCATGCTCGTTTGGTGGTATTGGTGTAATCGGTATCAGCGAAATGGCTCGCTTCTACAGGCATGTGCTTATTGCTAAACAGTATCCGCACCATTCGGCAATGGGATACGGCCATGTTGGTAAAGCTGTATTTAGTGCAATGCAAATGTTGGGCATAGAAGACATTGCTTACAACCAGCCTGCAAGCCTGCCATACTGCGGAGAAAACCCATATGCTTAAAAAATTGCGAAAGCAAGTATACGAAGCCAACATGCAACTGGCCGAATTTGGCCTGATAACCCTAACCTGGGGCAATGTAAGCGGTATAGACCGCGAGCGCGGCCTAGTAGTAATAAAACCAAGCGGCGTTCCGTATAACAAACTTTCGCCAGAAAATATGGTAATTGTAAACATGCAGGGCAGTGTGCTGGACGATGGTGGCAAGCCATCGTCCGATACAGCCACGCATCTGCGCCTATATGAGGCGTTCCCGCACATTGGCGGCGTGGTGCATACCCATTCCACATGGGCAACAATTTATGCCCAAGCCGGAATTGGCATACCCGCATACGGTACTACTCATGCAGACTATTTTTACGGCAAAGTACCCGTAACACGCGCCCTTACCGATACAGAAATTGCCGGCAATTATGAACTTGAAACCGGCAATATAATAGTCGAAACTTTTCAAAAAAACGACTCTGCTGCAATGCCTGGGGTAGTTGTCAAAAGCCACGGGCCGTTTACCTGGGGCATATCACCTAACAAGGCTGTAGAAAATGCAGTTGTGTTGGAAGAGATCGCAAAACTTGCATACCATACTAAAAAGCTAATGCCAAACACCCCGCCAATTCCACAGGGCTTGCTGGACAAGCATTACCTACGCAAACATGGGGCAAACGCGTATTACGGACAGTGATGCGCACAAAAAAAGGAGGTTTGTATTCAAAATGAATACAAACCTCCTTTGCTTATACACTAATCTAAATTAACGCGCAGTTTCAGGATTTGGACTTGTTAAATCCCAATGCCACCATCTGTTGTTACCAGGTACGGTTGGGTCAGGGTTGCTTCTGTCAAGTGAGTAGTTAAGAACACGGTTATTTGCAGACCAAAGCTCGATAGCTGTACTTACAGGAATCCATGTTGCATTTCTGTATACATAGCGTTGGAACTCCCACATCATTTCATGAAGTTGAGCAATATCCCATGCGGCGTCGGTTGCGAAACCAGCTAGGATTTCATCAAATTCTGCTGAATGGTAACGAGTACCATTGTGGGAAGCGTTGCCCCATAGGCCATTCGGGTCTGGGTTAGAGCCAACAAGCCATGTAGCGTCATAAATATGAACTGTACCATTGTCGGTATCGTAGGTCAATACTTGTGTACGCTCTGGAAGTGTTACAAAGCGGTCTTCGAATAGCTGAACATCAAGACCAACAGCTGCCCAGTTTTGCTGGTGGTGAGGTACTTTGTCTTCGTTTTCTACAAAGTTGTTTGCAATTAACCAACGAAGTGTAAATGGTTCGCCTGTAACATTGTGGCGGCGGAAATCTTCGCCAGGCAGCCATTCGTAGCCTGCTTCGTCCAAGATAGCGTTTGCTTTGTCAAGGTCAAATACCAAGAAGCCGTCGATACCTTCGTACATGAAGCTACCTTGCCATGGTACCATGGATGTCGAAATTGGGAAACGGAAGCCGTTAAACAATGTTGCTGTTGTTGTTCCGTCATCACGTGCATAACCAAGCGCACGGCGCAATGCCAAGCAATGGGTATACAGGTCATAGTTGTTTGTCATAACGCCAGATTCTGCGTCACGTGTACCAAATCTAAAGCCCATGAAGTCAAAACGTCTTTCTAGTGCAGATACCAATGTTACGTTTGTCATTCTTGGCTCGTAGTCAAGTGCATGTACCATTGGGAACTGTGCAATGTCAAATTGACCTGCAAGCATAGCTTCACCAATTAGGTTAGGATTAATTGTTGCAATGTTGATACCGTCAAGGTTTGGTGCACCCAAATGGAAGTTAGGGTTGGCAACCAAAGCTACAGATTCACCAGGAACAGAGTGGCTAAACATGAATGCGCCATTTCCTAGAGGGTTGCTGCGTGAATTTGCATGAGAGTAAATTTCGCCCATTGGGATGCCATCAAAGTGATGCATTGGCATTGGTTGAGCCCATACGCCACCAATTAGAATTGTTGGAGGAATAGCTTCATAGTAGTAGGTAATAGAACGTCCGTCGTTGAATACACGGATACCAGAAATGCCTACGCTTGGGTCTTCGCGATATTCTGCAATACCAATAATTGTACTGGTGTTGTTTGCAGGGCCAAAACGTTGAGAGTCTTGACCTGGGTATGCAATCATTTCTAGAGCAAATTGCAGGTCATACATTGTTACAGGCACGCCATCCCACCAAGTCATGTTGTAATGGTCATGTAGATGAATGGTGAAGGAAGCAGGCCTTACAACTTCCACAATATTGTTATCTGCATCTCTAACTTGTTCGCCACGGTCGTACTCAAACCATGCCGCGCCAGAATCGTTGAAGAAGTTGTTATCGTAAACATTAAGTAGACCATGGAACATAAAGTCGTTGATTCTTCCGTCTGGTGCAAGAGTTGAATACACAGGGTTGTGTACGCCCGCAAATGCGTCTGCCTGTACTAGCGCAAAGTTAAGTGTACCGCCCACGCCTTCGCCAACAGCGGTGCCGGCTGGGAAGCGTTCTTGTAAAGAACGAATGGTTTGCCAGATAAGAGCATCTGTTTCTTGTAAAATTTCAGTTGGTGGTTCTTGTACTGTTACCGGCGGTTGCACCGGTGTTGTTTCTATTGGAGTTGTTGCTGGGCCGGGGCCAGGATCTGGTGTTGTTACTGGATCATCGCTTCTACATGATACCGCTATAGAGAGTACCATAACAACAACCAGTGCTAGTGCCAAAAATCTTTTTAACATGGTAAATCCTCCTTGTTTTCTTTTTATTTTTAGGGAAAAACCCGAACTACTAAAGTTAAAGTTGCTATGACCTTCTTGACCGTACATTTGATGCGCGGCTTAGTGCCTGACCTACACAGTAGATACATAACATCATTGTAAATACCAGCAACGATGCCGGTAGCCACTGATGCATGCGGAACTGTAGAACCGTTGGCGACTGTGCAAGGGATATTAAACGCCCAAGACTTGGTGTACCAGGCGGTAAGCCAAAGCCAAGGAATGTAAGCCCTACTTCAATACCCATGTTTGCAGCAAGCAATAGTGTCAGGTTAGTTGTAATTGTGGGTACCAACGCGGGCAAAACTTCCCTAAACATAATAACAATATTACGCGTACCCAACGTTTTTGATGCCGAAACATAGTCTAAATTTCTTTGCTGCAACGCCATGGCACGCATTATCCTTGCCGTGCCAAGCCAGCCGAAAGCCGCCATGATAAAAACAAAACGCACATTGCTAGCTGGTAACATAGAAACAACTACTACAATAATCATAAGCTGCGGCAACATTTGCCATGTGTCAACAATTCTCATGATTACATTATCTGTAGTACCACCGCTGAAACCCGCAACAAGTCCAATCATAATGCCAGCTATATTGGCTAATATGGTAACAGAAAAACCGATTAAAAATGTTACTCTGGCACCAAGTACCAGCATTTCGAAAATCCCGCGCCCGCCTGTGTCGGTACCGAGTATAAACTCCGGCGATGGATCCAAGTTACGATACAATAGGTTTGTTTGGGTGTTTGGTGTGCCGGAAACTATTGCGGAAAGTACAAATACCGCAATTAGGATACTAACAAAAAGAAACAAAGCTACAAGTGCAATCTTATCTTTATAAATTTCGTTCCATATAGTGCGCCATGCCGACGGGACCGGTGCAGCAACCATAGCATCTTCCAACATCTTGGCTTTTGCCGCGGCGTCATTTGCTTTATTCATGTTGCACCTCCTATTTAATCCTGATACGTGGGTCAAGTGCCGCTAGAATAATATCAGACAAAAGCACACCCATAGCTACCAAAAACGAAGTTATTATTACTATTGCATTTACAACCGTAAAGTCACGCTGCTGGACAGAGTCTATGAACAAGCGACCCATTCCGGGGAATGTGAAAACTGTTTCCAGCAGTATCGCACCGCCAAACAAACCAACTATGAACAGGCCAGCAGTGGCAGCGACAGGAATAAGTGAGTTACGCAAAATGTGGCGTGTATAAATTTTACTTTCCGGGGTGCCCTTAGACCGTGCGGTCATTACATAGTCGGATGTTTTTAAATTTACAATTTGGCCGCGCAAGAATTGGATTGTCGCAATAGTACCAAGCAATGCCGCGGTTAATGCGGGCGCAACCATATGGTGGAGGCGGCTAAGGAACCAAGTTAGACCACCCGCCGCATATGCCTCAAGGGTGACGCTTCCACGTGTGGGAACCCACCCCAGCCTAAACCCGAAAATTAATAGTATAACCAAACCAAAAACTACAACGGGCAAAGCCAAAGCAAAATAGGTATATATCCCAATAATCCTGTCCGGAAGTTTATCATTGTAACGTCCGGCAACAATACCCAGCGGTATAGCAATAATATAAACTAAAACAAGAGTCATAAGAGCGAGCCAAAATGTATTTGTAAGGCGTTCGCCAATAAGCGGCAATACATCGCGGTGATGCTGTACACTTTGCCCAAAGTCACCGCGTGCGATATTTCCAACCCATCTTAAATATTGCTGCGGCCACGGGTCATTAAGGCCAAGTGCTTCACGTCTTTCTTCTAGCTGTTCGCGGTTAACGGTTGGGTCTTCGCCCAAACCGGTAAGCGCGTCACCCGGCATATGCCAAGCCAAGAAAAACAAAAACATGCTAATAACAAGCAACTGCGGTATTAATATGATTAAACGACGAATTATAGTTTTCCACATAATAACACCTCCTATGCCTTTTTATCTGCCGCAGGCGGCAGAGCAACAAAATGTGTATCAGTAACAGGCTGCAGGTCATAAACTTTACCGCCATCGCCATAAAACTTATCGTACTCTTTTTCGTATTCTTCTGTAAGCAATGCCCTTTGCTGTGCATTGCCTGCACGCATATCCGGGTCAATATCGGGTATAGCAGCAATCAGCCTTCTTGTATATATATGCCGGGCATCGTTATATATATCTTTTCTGCTGCCAAATTCCACAAAACGTGAGTTATGCATTATGGCCAAAGTTTCGCACATATGCTTAACAACACCTAAGTCGTGACTAACAAACAGATATGCCAGTTTTAGTTCTTCTTGAATATCCTTTAGATAGTTAAGCACCTGCGCCTGAACAGAAAGGTCTAGCGCGGAAACAGGCTCGTCTGCCACAATCAGCTTTGGCTTTAGTGCAATAGCACGGGCAATACCTATGCGCTGACGCTGCCCGCCAGAGAATTCGTGTGGGTATTTGACCGCAGCCCTTGGCGTAAGGCCAACAATTGAAAGCAGTTCATCAATACGCTTTTGTTCTTCGCCCTTTGTTAAGCTTTCGAAGTTGCGCAGCGGCTCTGCAATAATATCAAGCACGCGCTTTCTTGGGTTTAAAGACGAGTATGCGTCTTGAAAAATCATTTGTACATTTTTGCGATATGACGAGCGGTTCTTTCCTATATAACGTGTAATATCTTCGCCATCGAAATGTATGGTACCGCCTGCAAGTGGGTTTAGCCCCAAAATTGCTTTGCCGGTTGTACTTTTGCCAGAACCGGACTCACCAACCAGGCCAAGTGTTTGCCCGGGGTCTATTGTGAAACTTACACCGTCAACAGCTTTTACATAGCCCTGTGTACGGCCAAAAACCCCGCCACGTATAGGGAAATATACCTTTAAATCCTTAACTTCCAGTAGCGACATTCTTCACACTTCCTATCTGTCTTCAAATTCGAATTTCTCATAACAAGTGCATAGAACATGATGGTTGGGGCCAACTTCGTGATATGTCGGCTCGTCTTGGTGAATGTGATCCGGCACCCACGGAGTACGATGAGAGAAGCGGCAACCGGTGCGCGGCAGGAGCTGTAGTTCTGGCACAACACCTTTTATTGCGTGTAGCCTCTTCATTTCTTCGCCAGCATGCGGGATTGACGCAAGCAGTGAACGTGTATACGGATGCTGCGGATTTTTAAAAATATCGTTTACGCCCCCAAGTTCTACAATTTGGCCGGCGTACATTACTGCTACCCTGTCTGCCATTTCGCATACAACGCCCAAGTCATGGGTTATCAGCAAAATGGAGGTTTGAGACTCTGTCTGCAAACTGCGAAGCAAGTCAAGAATTTGCGCTTGAATTGTAACGTCCAGTGCGGTAGTAGGCTCGTCTGCTATAACAAGGTCTGGGCTGCAAGCGATAGCAAGTGCAATCATTGCACGTTGGCGCATGCCGCCAGAAAGTTCGTGCGGTAGGTTTGCATAAGTAAGAGCTGGGTTAACCATTCCTACATTCTTAAGTAACTCGATTGCGCGCTCTTTTCTTTGAGGTTTATCAAGGTTTGTATGATACGACAGCGACTCTTCTATTTGTGCACCCACCCTCATAAGTGGGTTTAGCGCAGTTAGCGGGTCTTGGAATATCATACCTATGTGGCGGCCCCTAACTTTGTTAAGTTGCCTTTCGGACATTTTTACTAAATCTTGCCCGCCAAATTCTACACTACCTTCTATCCTTGTGAAGTTTAGGTCGTGCAAGCGTGTAATAGACAACGCCATTGCGCTTTTGCCAGACCCAGATTCACCAACCAAGGCAAATACTTCATTTTTCTTTATTTCCAGATTTACTCCATCTACAGCGGCGTGATATTTACCAGCAATTTTAAACGACGTTCGTAGGTCTTTTATTGTAAGAACCGTATCCGCCATACGCACACTTCCTTAAATAGAATTTCGATGCCAATTTTTTTGTTCCGCGAATAATACCACAGGACAATGTCTTTGTCTATACCCGAGATTTTGTCCAACAATATCGAATTTTCGCTAAAAGTTACTGCAACTATTGGTTGAGTTTTGTACCAATTCAACAATATGACATACAATTGTAACATTGAAGAAATTTTAGACTGCAAATATGTGCACAATAACTAAAATTTACGTCAAATCTTTGTGAAAATTAGAAGAAATATTTTTATTGCTAGTACATGCACAACAAAAAAACGTGGTCATAATATGCAATAGTTACCTAAAGGAGGGATTCCAATTTTAGCAGTTGTGGGAAGCAACTGATAGCCCCAAATGGTTCATCTCCCATTTTCAAAAGAAACCGTGATATACATACGTAGATTTTGGCGATGTTGTTGACATCGCCTTTTTTTGCATTTATTGTATACATTAAAGATTTCTTAAAACCATGAAAGGGATGTATTGTTATGAACCGTTTAGACAAGACACTTGAAAAAATTGTAGCCTTGGCAAAAAGCCGCGGGTTTGTATTCCCCGGGTCAGAAATTTACGGCGGCTTTGCCAACACATGGGACTACGGCCCATTGGGGTGCGAACTAAAAAACAATGTGCAAAAAGCTTGGTGGAAAAAGTTTGTGCAAGAAAGCTCATACAATGTTGGTATGGATGCCGCTATTTTAATGAACCCAAAAGTATGGGAGGCCTCTGGCCATGTTTCTACGTTCAACGACCCTCTTATGGACTGCCGCGCTTGTAAAGAGCGTTTCCGTGCCGATAATGTAATTGAGGATTTTATGAAAGAAAGTGGCATGACAGGCGGCGCAGACGGCTGGTCACATGATAAAATGAAGGAATTTATCGACGATAACCAAGTCCCCTGCCCCAAATGCGGCAAGCGCGACTTCACGGATATTCGCCAGTTTAACATGATGTTCAAGACTTTTGCCGGCGTTACAGAAGATAAGCAATCTGTAGTATATATGCGGCCAGAAACGGCACAGGGCATTTTTGTTAACTTCAAAAACGTGCAACGCACCACAAGACGCAAAATCCCGTTTGGCATAGGCCAAGTTGGCAAGGCGTTCCGCAACGAGATTACTCCCGGCAAATTCACTTTCCGTACCCGTGAGTTCGAACAGCTGGAACTGGAATTTTTTTGCGAACCCGGCACAGACCTAGAATGGTTTGGATACTGGCGCAAGTTTTGCATAGACTGGCTTCATGCACTGGGGCTACCGGCCGACGCATTGCGCATTCGCGACCACGGCGCAGAAGAGCTTTCTTTCTATTCCAAAGCCACGACGGACATTGAGTATATGTATCCATTTGGCTGGGGCGAGCTTTGGGGCATTGCCGACCGTACAGACTACGACTTAAAGCAGCACATGGAACACAGCGGCGAAGACATGAGCTATTTTGATCCAGTTAAAAATGAGCATTATGTACCGTATTGTGTAGAGCCGTCTGTTGGTCTAACCCGTTTGGCTCTTGCGTTTTTGTGCGAAGCTTATGACGAAGAGGACCTGGGCACGGCAGAAAAACCCGATGTACGCACCGTTTTACGCTTCCACCCTGCCCTTGCGCCTGTTAAAGCTGCAATCTTACCGCTGTCCAAAAAATTGGCCCCTGGCGCAGAGTCAATTTTCCAAGAATTGTCTAAACATTTCTTTTGTGAATATGATGACGCCGGTTCCATAGGTAAACGCTACCGCCGTCAGGATGAAATTGGCACTCCATTTTGCATAACTTACGACTTTGACAGCGAAGAAAACAAATCTGTAACTGTGCGAATGCGCGACTCTATGGAGCAAGAACATGTGCAAATAAGCGACTTGGTTAACTATTTGAATGAAAAAATAGCATTTTAATGTTTTCTTGTTGACAACCGCTTAGGTTTTGGCTTATAATGCCCTTCGTTGACTCGGAAGTCCAGCTAAGCATTGTCAATAGCTTGGATGAAAGTTTTTGAGTTTTATTAATCGCCTGATAGGCAAATAAATTGTTGACAGCAGGAACCCGCTTGGTGCGGATTGAGCAGGCTAATGGCA
>Ga0123352_10001368_pt1 | contig 32180 bp, 19 predicted proteins | sample TergutLab28metaG_FD_89700 | JGI IMG/M metagenome (GOLD analysis project Ga0123352, IMG submission 89700) | Labiotermes labralis P1 segment gut microbial communities from Petit-Saut dam, French Guiana - Lab288 P1 | ecosystem: Host-associated > Arthropoda: Insects > Digestive system > Gut ...
CTTGCCTTTGTGTGTTGTATTCCATCCTGTTTTGCGTCACTCTTCTCATTTGGTTGACTTAATTCTTCTGTAATCTTTGCTGCTGTCTTAATTATTGAGTTCATATTTGGTTGAGTGCTTTCATGGCGTTTAACAATATTTACAAACTGGTCTTCTTTATAATGTGTGTTAAGGTATTCTGCAATATTAATTATTTATGCTTTATATGCCGCTTCGATTATTATTATTATTATTATTACTTAACAGCAGTTTAGCTGGCTTCCAAAAATCACGAGTCATTTTGCAAGTTTTTTTATTCATTATTCTGCTAAAAACTTTGTAACTATAAGACATGTATTCAGTATCACTGTTTTCGGAATCAGAACGTATAGACCACGGCGAAGATTGAGCAGTTTCAAGACGTGGTGTAGTTTTTGTGTGGATAGTATTCGTTGTGGGTAATGCTAAGAGTACTATATAGATCGCGTTCAGGTGTCGTATTCTTGTTATCTCTTCTGTTACATCTGTATATTTCAGGAGCTTCTCCATAACGATGCTGTAGAGAGTATGACAGAAATTGCTACGTGCAATAAATATGCTCCTTTCGTGTTTCTGTCAAGCATAAATATATCTGGTTTCTTGGTAAGGACAGATTTATCGGTTGTTATGGGGCCTGTTACAGTGTAGTCTATGAGATCTCTGACACAAACTGTGGCTCACGTTTTTAGAACGGTGTTGATTTTTTCTTTTATAGTCCACACTGGATAGCAAATTCTTTATTAACGATGTTGGCTGCTTCATTGTGACGGTGGGTGTAATCAGCTTGAGTTAATGCATGTTATGCACCAGTTGTATGCTAAATGGCTTCTGTTTTATTATTATTATTATTATTATTATTATTAATCATTTATTATTAGCTGTGTCAGCCAAGATTTACAGCGACATGTTTCGGCCTGTATTATTCATTACATAAAAAAAGTGTGTAAAAATATTGTATATGGGAAGTCAAAATAAGGAAGACAAAAACGATGACATTTAGGAAGTGAATCATATTGTTACATTTACATTTCACTTTCTCTTTAAAGCATATAACTTCGGTATTTATAGAACACACCCTTTTATTTCACAGAGTAACGAGGTATTTCAGTTAAAATATCGAATGCAGGGGTAATTAAACGTTTCATTTACTGTTATGCCACACAAAAATGAATCGATCCTAGTTAATAAAAACAAAGGGAGATTATTTTGTTACTTTGTAAATAAAAAAGGGAGATTATTCAAGATTTTAACTAATTACCCTGTAGTATAATGAGCCAATCCTAGTTAAAGTCCAGAGTGAGGAACCGTTCAACAGTTTAAATTTTTATTTCGTTGAATAATTTGTTATGCTATTAAATAAGGATCCGAATCTACTTAGTGCATAGAACGAGATCATTCAACCCTTTCAATTGTTAGTCTACAGAATAATTAGTTATTCCGTACAAATAACTAGTTATTCTGTACTAAATCCAATAAATAGTTGTTCCTTACAGTGATAAATCCCTCATTTAATGCATAAAGTGAGCGGCCATTAAAAACTTGACTAATTTTAAAAAAATGTTATTTAGACCTGTCATGATTGAAAATATTCTGTGCATTAAATTTTGTCGTTATTTCCTGAATTAAGCACTGAAATCGCTGAGTGGCCCCTCATTTGTACAATATCTTGGCCTGTTATTTACTGTATGGAGAACTCTCATCCTATGAACCAAATGGTTACAGTTTTGAATGGTCCCCTGTTACGTTCATTAAGTGCGGTCAAGTTCTTATTGTATGGAATAACTTTTTATTCTGCGGAATATGTTCTGCACTCTATGCTGGACTGTGATCGGTACAATATTGTACGGAATAACTAGTTACATATTTGAAACATCTCTCAACCTCTGCTTTAACAGGTGTAGGTTCCTTGTTCTGTCTAGTTCTAACTAGAATAACTAGTTATTCTGATACATAACTATATACAATATATATATATATATATATAATCCTTCAATTTATGCTTCCACTGGTGTCGTATCTCCCAGGCCCGTAGCCAGACCATGAACACAATTGGAACAGAGGCTTCCAGTGCAGGTGCATATATATATGAACATGCGTTACTAGGAGTGGAATGCACTACAGCACTCTAACCAACACAACTCACTGTCGCTGTAGTGCTCAAACTAGAATTATATGCATTCTTTAAGTGTGAACGTTTTTCAAATATATATTCGCTGTTAGGGTTCTTCGCCAATCACATCTGTGCTTTTGCTATGGATCGACTTTGTGATGTGGTCTTCACGGAGGTCATTATTTAAAGTGCTGAATGCTCCCTCACGGCAAGCTTTAAATGAAGAGAATTTGTAATTCTATGGACTAGCCGTTTCCTAATTTTATGCATTAAGTCGGGTTCTTTCCTCATTCTATAGAATGACTCATTAAAGTGATGAATGGCACAACACTGCAAACTGTAACTGTCCCTTCCTTTACATTCTGAAATAATTATCTCATGAAATAAGGATTTTGGCAGTTTAACGATAAAATATGTTTTCAGATAGAAGCAACCTTGTTTGTGGGGTGGTTAATATGTAATGCGTCTATACTGGGGATGTTTGTACTATCCTTCCACCTTTGACTGATAGAGTTATTTTCTGCTTCTATACAATAATCTACACAATTAATTAATAACACTGGGTGAAAAAAATTATAGTTGAATTTAACTGAAATTTTTTTGGATATAGACTACAAATGTTTCACTTAAAACACATGCACAAAATTGAAATATGTTGCTGTAAACCTTAATTAACAAAACCTACAGACGTTTTATTATGCGAGATGTATATCAGTGCGTTTCATCCCGGTGGTTGTAATCAGATGGTCGTCTGATGGCACGCAATGAGATTTAGGAAGTCTTTCAACAATTAAAATTTATAAACCTTAGTTTCACTAATAATATTGTTTTTAAATGTGTTGAAATGAAGACAAAACATTTCTAAAATGCATACCAAGCAAGGTCTAATGTTTCTTTTTTCGAATATGCATACAGACTCGTCTCTCTAATCACGTAAAATTACAAAAGTAGCAACTGCATAGCTGGAGGTTTCCACAGTGTTGTTGTTGTTGTTTTGCTGGTTGGCAGGTTTGAAGACTTCAGACGTAACATCCCGGAAGACCAGTATCCTGAAAGTAGGCATGAATATTTGCAGTACCTAGTGGTACGCCTACATATTTTGTATTGTGTTAGTGACACAGGCACATGTTTTTTATTGTGAAAGTGTTACGCGAGAAAAGCGTTTGAAAGCACCGTACATCAATGATGCGCATCCTACGGCTCTTAATCATTTCATAATTAATGCATGGTGTCTTTACTTTCTTTGTATTACAGTCAGAATCAGCCTTATGTAAATTTTATTGGTAATAGACATAAATAAACCAGTATTTCTTCTTAAAGAAGCTATGCATTTCATTGTAATCTCATCAAATGGGTCATGAATAAAGTGAACAGAATTCCATATTCCTCTACACTAACATTACGTTTCCAACCCTTTCGCGATACTTCGCCCAATCACTTGTGTCTAATTGGCCCGCGGTAATTAAAGTTGCTTCCCACTGCTGCGCAGAACGTATTTAAAAACACTGGTTTTGAAAACGGCGCTAAATTTCATGTAAGCAAGACAGTTCACCGCAAAATTGAAAAAAAAAATCATGCATATATATTTCTCAGATTTTTCTGTAATTCGGCTACCTACTGTCAGGTGAAATATGTCTGTTATAACTTTTCTCACAAAATTGCTGCAGTGACAAATTGTGCCTGTTGCAGTACTTGGCAGATACAGTGAGAGTATTTCCAACGGGAGGCGAACGACTAGAAGTGAGATATATAATGACAGTTACAATCTTTGTGGTGATGGCAATGTTATTTTTGCCTTCCACTCAAAGTTATAATCTTCACCGCCCTCCATACACTTCAGAAGGCTTTCAAATTGAACCGCCACTGGCACTTCCTCATACTGAAAGAAGGATCACTGCAAATGACCAGAAGGACACATCTGCAGACTATCGGCGGGAGAGCGTTATTCCTGTGGAGTTGCTGAGTTCCTTGTGGAATGCTGACGAAAACGATCTTACAGATTATACCAGGGACTACGGTGATCTGTGGCAGGACATATCGGCAAGCATGGAGCCTTATGATGACGCAGCGTTGTTAAGAGGTGCGGATTCGAAGGAGCCACTTGTTGATTTGCCGACAGGAACTCTAGAATCGGTAAGTTAAACGCTAAAGTGTGTGACAAATGTTAACACTAAATTACACAAATCTGTTGGCCGTGGCGGCTAATATGATTAATAGAGTTTTTACGGCATTAATGAGAATTTATTGCATGACATAGTACACAGGCAATTAATAAACTTTTATATCACTACCTCTTTTCTATACAACGACAAATCCATATACTTCATTTGGAGAAAAATAGGTTCGAATTCTTAATTTCACACTGAGACGGAACTTCTGACAGCTCCACCCCTACATTTCTGTATATATAATCACGGAGTGCTCTACATTACTGTGACGTTTACGCAATTCTGTTTTATGCCCATTCCTGCTTGTGACTTTCGCACGCAATGAAAATTTTCGGAAGTATCGATATATTTGCAGTCTTAATCTAACCTGTGACGGCGTTTTGAATTTCAGGTACAAACTTATCGCGCACGCGTCTGTTTCGACGTCTAATAAAGAGTCTAGTATCCATATCAACCGCGGATGAGCCACTTGTTTGCAATAAATACGAGTATTTACAGCATTCAAGTCTCTTATAATGTGAGGCAGGGCGGATTGGTATTCGGTAAAGTAGGGCAATAAGGTCACCAATTCATTCTATCGTGAGTACCCTTCACACCCCCAACGTTACAGTTTTCATACTTACGTTTTTAGACAGCAAAACTATCGTACGTGAGAAGTTCAGACCACTTTTAGAAAATGAAACTTTAGATACTGAAAAACATTTCTATATAAAACGTGCTGACAGCGTTATTAGCTGTCAGTTAGGCATATGCCAAGTAGAGTAACCTAAAGGAGGGTGATGTCGGATAGGTCTGGTAATACGGGACAACCGCGTTTAGGCGATACTGGTGCTGAAATTTTACAAGGAACAGGCGAACTATGTTGTGCTACCACAGATATGCTGTTGTGACCTCTCGCCACACTGATAAGGGGAGTTGCGTGCGGTGTGCAGCGACGTTTGTGCGTTTTCAAGAAATCAAAGTTTTTAGAGGCAAGCAGAAATTCTTTAAATGTGCAGTTATTTCTGACAGTTCAGTACACTGGGTTCGGATGAACTTCACTTGAACTGTTAGATGCACTGCGAGTGATACTGCAAGCGACAGTAGGTTTGGTGTAAGAATGGTCCAGATTATGGACTTGAGGTGGCCATAAATATCGGACAGCAGAAGATTGTAATATCGGACAGAAGAAGGTGGTAATATCGGACAGCAGAAGGTGGTAATATCGGACAGCAGAAGGCGGTAATATCGGACAGTATCCGGCATTACTTGCTGTCTGTAATCGTCTTTCTTTTGGCAACTCAAAAGTGTTGCCTTAAAATCATCTTCTTAAGAAGGGTTAAATCATTTCAGTAACGGAGAGGTCACTTGGTTTGGAACACATTTTAACACTAAACGCTCTGCAAATCCATCCGTGTCTGGATAATTAACACATTGTTTGGAATTATGCGCTATGATTTTCTCTTTTCAACATGACGCATAACTGAAGGTTGATGAACTAGATACGTTGCTTCTTCCAGACGTCTGCAAGTACAGGGCAATGGATATCTGAGTTGAAGTCATGAGACAATGGAGACATGGTAAAAGCAATAAGGGCAGTACGTACAGGAAAATGGGCTATCTTGCAGCTTCGTTCCTCTTCAATAATGTGTGAATATGTACACTCAAACTCGGATCTTTCTCGAGCAATCCGATCAGTAAGCCAATTTTTCCACCAGAATACAATCTAAAATCCATTCTCAGTCGTCAAAGAAGCGGCAAGCAAAATCGTGTTCAAAAGTTTTATGAAAGACCCAGTGATAGGCTGTCGTTGCTTCAACCAGCGGGAAATTGCGTTGCCAGCCCACGAGCTAGAGGATTCAGTAGGCAAGAAAGTGCAGGGAGTGAGAAGGACGGCGGATTAATATGAATGTGACTACTCTCTGTAGAAAAAAGTGGATATGACGCTTGAAGATAAGTTCTGTTTTCCATCTGCACAATAAAACCGACATCTGCACTTACGTAAAACGTGTTGATCACGTGTTATTTAGTACCGACATGTTGCAACCACTATCGCTGTAATCATCAGGGTAATTTACAAGATTACGAGGAGTCCACACAAACCGTTAAAATGCATAAATGTACCACCCACTGTTTCAAAGCCTGTCACAGACTTCCTACAAAGTTACTGAATGTCAGCATTATCTTGTCTTACTGTGTAGGTTGAATTACCCATTTAACGCACGGATATGGCGCATATGAAATTCTGCTGTTTGTTTCTTTCTTTGTTTAGAACTATTGTAGACTCCTCTGACCGTGTTATTTCTTCAATATTTCTCTTATTGCGGCTTATAATAGAATCATTATTGATATCCAGATAAAATATATTATCTGATTAAACTCTCAGTACGGCAAACAATAACTAAATTGATTTCTTATTTTAAATTTCGCTGTTCTTTAGAGGAAATCATAAAGCTGCTATCCTGTATCGTCATTTGGTTGAATAGTTTCCAGCTCTCCGAGTGTCACTTTAAACATATTGCCAGATTATTTACTTTGCCTAATTCTTGTGTTAGGTTTCAAGATGTTTATCAGTCTCTGTTTGTAATGTCCGAGAATGCCCGACCCTGAATTCTGATAGAGTCCGACATCACTACCTAATTTTCTCAGAAGTATTTTTCCAATTTTTATTGCTCACATCACAATATCTTGGATTAGAGTTATCTTAAAACTTGGGTCTTTTCACGTTACTGAATACAGAACATCACATGATATTCTGGTGCAAAAACTTTAGATATTTATTCTCTCATACCAAAAAGTCTGAAAAACAAAACAAAGCGATATCGGACAATCTCATCCCTTACTCCAAGCATTTTGTTACTTTCGTTGCAGCACTAAACTTTTAATAGCACTTAGTAGAGAATACGATGCTTTTAATACAGTAAAACACAAAAAGTTTGAATATAACGCATACTTTAAGAACTGTGCATTTTAGTTCTCGACGCAAAAATAACTTTAGCTCACTTTCAGTTTTATTATGATAACATTAATATTAACACGTGTATGAAGGCAAGAATCACATCAAATTCTGACTCAATGAAGCAAAACCGTTATGACCTAAGGTACATCAACTACGTCTCCCGATATTACCTCCCACACGTCTGACTCTATCAGACATTAAACTGAGCGCAGTGAATTCAGTAATGCTTGCTGTTCCTGGCACATTGCAACACTCCGGCTTTCATTTCGTTCAGAACACATGAAACACTTTACGAGTACATGTACACGGGAAACAAACATCAACCAAGAAGTGTAGAATTCACGTTCAGAGTCTGTCGGTTATTTGCTTTGTTTCTCGTTATTTCGGGTGTTGGAAAGAATTCTCCAAGGTACCTTGGTGACGATTCTGATTTGTTTTGGGGTGAAGTTGACAGCGAAGCTGGAATGATGTCCTTATTTTGTTGTGGGTTGTTCTGGAAAGGCATGGATAGCACCTGTTCTACTGGATCACATGAATTAAAGCTTGGAGAAAATATCGTCCCTTAGATAAGATTGTGTTGTGTGTAGACATACCAGATATACTTCAGAGCTGTGACAGTGTTCGTAGTATCCTAGTAATTAACCAACTTAATGCACAAATTCTTGTTTATTATAAGTTCATCTGGTATCATCACACCTACAGGTGTGATGATACCAGATGCTGTATAGTACAATTTTGACCTCCTGATGGTGAACACATAGTGCTCGGAACATGTACAGGCACATAATGAACTTATAATAAACTAGAATTTGTGTATTAATTTGGTTAATTACTAGGACTGTACTGAGAAGCACGGTCAGCAAAACATCAAAAGCGTTCATAGTGTTGGCAGCAAGCATCCATACAACTAAGCCTCGTAGTTTCAAGCCGCTTGACATGATTCCTAATTACAAACTTTCTTACTTCATATTTTCTCTGCACAAGTTATATGCAATACAGATGCTTTAAAGTTTAATCTTACACAACGAGTAAAACTGTATTTTAAGAGATACGTTCCTCAAAATTTGGAAACGCCGTCCTCTTCTTATTTGCCGTAATTCAAATGGCGGTGACATACAAATTTAACAAAGCATTTATACGAAATTACAAAATTTCACTAAATTTTGAATCTGTAGGCACCAAACAAAGTATGGTTGACTGTACACAGAGATTATATTGCACTCATCCAAGAGTGATGTCGAATACTCAACCTCTTACATGTTCCTAGCTCTAGACACACATTAAATTTTATTGGTTGAAAAGGACAGAATAATGTCGACAAGTCCATTCAGAATCAGAAAATATAATAGCTACTAACACTGGAAAGAAATTTATGGAATTTACAATTCCAGCATCTGTAACATGGGCAAGGAACAAATTTATTTTCCTACCAACTTATCAAGAATGCAGATTGCTGTCTTCTGACAAGACACCGTGTAGTCTTGTAAAGTTGATCGACGTTTCGGATACACCAGCTTTCCTCCATTATACACTGCAAATAGAGGAGTCTGTTTACTCCCAAATGTCGCTAAATTTATAAAAGGCTACACGGCGTCAGAGCCCAGACAGTAATTTTCGCAGTAACCGCCGTGAAAAAGTGAATTCTCGTGATCTTACGATTGATTTATATAACGCTACTTTCGGAATGGGCACACATTCTGGTGTTGTAAGTGGGATCAAAAGCTGTAATCTCAAATTAATGCCATAAATTCCACAGGGATTCGTTGAATTCTTTTATTTCTCACACATTCTACCTTCGCGAGATTTCAGGCTTCCGCCGCGAAAGTAGCTGAGAACTGCACTCTTCTGGGTTATTACCCAGCGAGTACTGGTCATTTCTTACTGACGTTTCGGGACAACCTCTCGGTCCCATACTCAGCGTTCAAGAATTCAAAACAAAGCCTGTAGTCCCAGTACGGAGTATATTTAAGGAAGCGTATGGGCGGTGAAAATGTCTCAGTAGTATGGTGTCAGCCAACAGGGTTGTAGCAAGTAGTTGGATAGCGGGAAGTCTGGTAGTCAGTGGAACTGGTCACAGATACTCAGTGATCGAAGGATTTCTAACCTGTGAAATGGCGAGACACAGGAGAACACTGACATTAGCGAAGCGGAAGGAAGGAAAGAAAGTGTTAGATTAGTAAATGTTACTCTGCAACAAAACAGTTGGAGAGAATAAGTCGTATCCCATTGGTTTATCAGCGTGGTAAAAATGCCACATGCAGAACTGGGATACACTGGACTCAGTGGTGGGGTGAAGGGCAGGGACAAGAGAGAGAGAGGAAGTAGATAGAAGACTAGAACAAAGAACAAGTGAGTAAAAACCAGTACAACTGGTAATATATAGCAAAATAAAAAAAACAAGAGGAGGGGTAAAAGTCCTAGTCCAGTATTATTCCACGGTAAATTACCCCGTGCAGGGCCGGGAGACCAAGGAATATAATAATTTGGAAGGAAGGACAGAGGAAAATTATAAGGAAAGAAGGATATGAGAACAACGAGCAATTTAGTAACACTGAAATTCAGAGGGGTGTGTTGTCTCTCGGTACTAAACTAAGGTACAGAAGGACGGGAGGAGAAGTGTACAAGTGGTAGAGGAAGGGTAGAAAAGGGAACAAAGAAAAGGGGGAAAGGAAAGAAAATAAGAATAAATTGGTAAATAATAAAGGAAAGGGAAGGGGAGAAACAAAACGAGAGTAAAATGGAAGTGAATAGAAAAAAATGGAAGTGAAAGGGAACAAGGAAGAAAGGGATAAGTTACTCGGACCCAGGGGGGAAGAATTCCGGTGGGGGTCATACCGTAGAAGGGAGTTGGGGGATAAAAAGAACTGCCATTTCCGCTTGAGGAAAGAGGACATAGCGAAGGCCCCTAGAAGGGCCGTCTGCTCTCTCTAAGGAGGCGAAGGATAGGTTTCCAAGATCCGCTCAAAATCAGGCCATCCTCCCTGTTCTTACCGTTAGGCTCCAAATCCGCATTCATCCCAATAAATCTTTCCATATAGCCGCGTACGAAAGAGAGGATCCGGGTGTCTTGGAACTTGATGGCACGGCTACGGTTGAACCTATGTGTTCCCACCGCCGATTTGTCCGGATGTCCAAGCCGTATGTGCCGGTGGTCCTCTTGTATTCTAGTCTCTTGAGAACGACCAGTCTGTCCGATGTACACCTAACCACACACGCAGAGTACAATGCAAACCCCCGGATTCCTCAGTCCCAGATTGTCCTTCACAGGACGAAGGAGACTGGAGATCTTACTAAGTGGCAGGCCAACACATTGACTGTTGTGTTTGGCCAGCATTCTGCTGGGTCGGCCGTGTGTCTTCTGGGTATACTGAAGAACGACCGACGGGGTCTCTCTTTCGGCTTGGAGGTTCTAACCGCCAGGTTGAGGGCCCATCTTATCTGTTTGGTACTATAACCATTTTCCCCGAAAGTGGTTTTGAAGAATTCCAAATCATCATCGAGGCTTTCCTTGTCGCAGAGTCCTGGCTTCTTGCACCAAGGTTGAAAGAACACATTGTTTGTTGGAGGGATGGTGGTGTGATCCAGGGCTCAGGTAAAGGTTGGTGGGGGTGGGTTTTGTTTAGACCTTATGGTACAGGGTTCTATCCGGTCTCTTGTATATATATATATATATATATATATATGTGTGTGTGGAGAAAGAGTAGGTGGCCGTCTCTTCCTATCTCCATGGTGAAGTGTATATTCCTGTGAAGGCCATTCAGATGGTGAAGAAACCACTTCAGCTTCTCTGTTCCGTGCGACCAAAGGGGAAGGAGTAACAGGATGCTAGAGAAAAATGCGTAGTAAGGCGCTATACATTTTGAACTTCTCACCAAATAATACTGGGGTGAGCAATCAAGAAGGATGTGATAGGCTGGGCATGCGACATGTGTAAGGTAGAATAGGAGGTAAACCTGAAGGAAATAGGTTACTTGAAAAGCCTAGGCTTAAATGGCAGAATGATATTAAATAAAATTTTCAAGAAGTAGGATGAGAAAGTGTGGATCGGAATCATCTTTCTTTGGCTGTGGTAAGTTGCGGGATGATTTAAAACGGTGAACAAATTTCAGGTTTCATAAAATGCGGGGAATATCTTGACTGACTGAAAACCTGTTAGCTTCTGAAAAAAATCTCTGCTACATTGAGTATTTAGTTTCTAATGACAGAGGCAGTGCAATGAAAAAATCTCCTACTTTTGACACTGGCGTTACCCAAATGGGTGTGCCACCCAGTGGCGTAGCTAGGTTTTTGGCGCCCAGGGAGATTAATTACAATGTCCCCCACAACATAAATTACTGACTTTAAAAAATTACAATTATTTATTAAATTTCGTTTTATTTGGATCAATAATTTAAAATCTCTTCAGCGCAGGAAAAGGAATTTTTCGTTTAAAGTGTTTATTTTGCACCTATTTTACCGCCCTTTGGGGCGGCCGAGCCATTCGCCCCTCCCTCCCATCTACAGCCATGGTGCCATCACGCAGCATCAGTAATTCCTTTCAAATTTACATTTTGCTGAAGCACCCTATTATTGTCTTTGATTTAGAGCTCTAACTGAAACGTAACACATTCTTCAATTATACACATCTGTGGTACCGCACAGCGAGTTTATCAGACTGCTGTTTGGCCACGAAATTCTTCGATTTCTTCTTGTTTATTTTCTTCGCAGCGATTATTTCTATATCTGATTACAGTACTCCACAGCTGGTCCAGAATCCAGCAAACCAAAAATATTCTCTGATGCCTGCCAATTTGTAAAAATGTATCTTATCTTTGTGATTTGTGCATTGAACACCGACGATATTATTTCCAAAAAATTTTTGAAAATTCGGTAAATAATAAAGAAATTTGCAACGTGATTTATACTACGTTTAACTCACCAGTTGTCTGAATTTTGGGCCACTTAGCGTTTTCTCTTTCGAAAAATTTACGTACGCATTCTATTGGTGGGCTGGGATAGCTTAGTCAATATAGCGACTCGCTACGCGCTGGACGTTTCGGGAATTGACTGCCGGGGGGGCGAGGTTTTCCGCACCCGTCCATACGGGCCCTGAGGCCCATCCAGCCTCCTATACAATGGGTACCGGGTCTTTCCCAGGCTTAAAGCGGCCGGAGTATGGCGTTGACCACCCATCTCAATCTAGCTCCGAGGTTAAGGAAAGAGTAGAGCTGTACCTCTACTCCCCATCTGGACCTTCGTGGCCTGGTATAGAGTGGACTTTACTTTTACCTTGACACATTCTATTGACCTCAGATCTATTCTCTAGGAAGCTGATATTTTCGTAATAAATACCGAGATATCCGTTTTGCTATAAATGTAAATTTCTACGGTATAATCTATGGAGGTTTTTTAAGACCGTGGGAACGATAGTTGACACAAGGTTGTAATAATCATGGGGTTATTATCAGGAGAGTTTCACCTAATGTGCAATGTAAGCAGCTGTCCAGGCACCCTAATTTTAAGGGCTCCTACCGTGTGAGCCTCGGAGCAATGTACTTAAAACTGGACTTAGTAACATTGAAGATTCAAATGACGATCTGGTGAAAAGTCACTAAAATTTCAATTCCAATTTGCAGAATTAAAGAAGTGTCACTGTCTTTAAAGCTTGTTTGAAAAAAATTATACGTTTGTGTAGGTTAGTTCAGGGTGAAAATTCGATTCATATATCTGCGAAGTGGAAACACAAAGAACATAAACGTATTTTTGTTTTGGACATTTGACAGTTAAGACTTATGGTTTGAAAGTAAAAAAATCGAAAGTTTCAAATAGAAGCATGTCCCCGTCAACACACCACACTTATTAGAAAATAGGGGGGCTGCATATTTTGGCCTTTATAAAACCAGACCCAAAACATAATTTTTTTACAGAATTAGCAGTATAAATCATAGTGCCACCTACGTTACGTGAAACTGGAAATTCCATGCTTTTTTACATTCCACATATCCTACATTGAAATATATTTTAACATTCCACATACGGAATGTAACTTGTGATGTAAAAGTTAAGATATATATTAGTACCATAATTAAAAGACACTATCGAAGCTGCTAAACATTCACCGGTGCTGAACTTCAGCAACGTAAAGGAGAAAAGATCGCAGATATCAGGAATTCAAAATAGTTCAAGTAAATCAGACCACAGAAGGATCACACTCCTTGAGGCACTGCAAAGGCTTAGTATTTTTGCCAACTGGCAGTAAGATATATGACAAAAATAAACATAAATATTCCAATGCTCCTTTGCTTGCTGCTACACCCAGTTGGTTGAATTTTGTGTTAGAATAATTGGGCTTCTTTCCCTCGCAAAACATTCACTGCCCCCTGTTTCAAATTCCACCCTCCAAGTTTTGTAATCCCATGTTGAATGTTAGCGAGTATTCAAGGGTTGATGACACCGCACATTTCGGAACTCAGCTGTGCAGAACTGTCCCTCAACAGTGACCTTCGTCACAGAGGCAATTCAAGAACCAAGATAAGTAACCAGGATATTCAGGAATCCTCAGTTCTTTGGTACGACACGCCACCTCACATGCTTAAACATTATATATTATTCGGTAGTCAGTCGCGATTAGACGAAACAGGATAATATATATATTCTATAAGTAAAAGTGTATTGTGGTGTAAACTTTATAAAGGTTTTTTATTTTGCTTAAGCATATTAAAAACATCTAATATTTTCATTGAAAAATTGAAAAGATAATAATACCTAAATTTTTTGACCTACCACCAGACGACAGTGCATTCGCGGCTCAAGAGTGCATGAAATCATGCTTCACTCTAAGCAGAGAAGCTAGTTATACTAAGAGGTCACCTTGTCTAGTTTGGTAAAACCATTTTTTAATTTTTCCACCAACATCCCTAATCCTCACTACACATGAAGACACTAGTTCTAAATGTACACTGGTGTAGACAGTGTATAATTTCGAATTCAGAACCTTACTGCGAAAAAGTAATACAGATTTCTTTACCCACCGCAAGATATGAGTCCGAATTCTGAACATGACTTTTAGTATGCCTACTGCCGAATTAAGTTATAAAGTTGGTCGTTGTTGCGACGATCCAGTCTTTCATTCGTAAGGCTTCCACTTATAAATAAATGTTTCTAACGTATTTATTTCTATATGTTCCAGGAAAAAGAAGTACCCGGCGAACCATTAACGCCCAAAGACTTCGAAAATGCCGAAAAATTGGGTAAGCAGTACGTCCTCTGTGACCGAGAAGTGTAGTTTCAACATCGGTGAAGAAATCCCAAACCTGCTTAGTTATAAAAGTGACAGATGATACCAGTGTGACCTCAGCGCAAAAGAAATAATAAGCCTGCTAGGAAAAAAGGCTGCGCAATGAAAATGTTGACTCCAGAAGGTTGCAACACGTAGCCAGCAAAACTTCGATACTTTGATATTCAGGTTTCAACGCAGTAGTAACCGAGCAAATTAGAAACCGGTTCGATTGACAACCGAGATTTTTAGATCACGTAGATTTACTTTGGGGTAAAATTTCCCTTGGGTTTAATTATTACACTTGCTGAGGGTTGTGGAGAACGTGGCGGAAAAGCCCCATACACTGATTGGTTTAGCTTCAAGTTCTGACCGCTCTACCATAGGAGAAACAGGAATCGGTATCCTTTGGATAGGGAACACGCTTGGATGAAGGCGTATTCCTACGTACAGGCGGGAAGGAAACTGTCTGAATTGTCTAGCCCATAGTCTCTACAGGTAAAAAAGAACAGACTATCAGGATAGCAGGTACTGAGAACATAGATCTGTCGTCCAACTCTGGTTATTACAGCCCGTCCAAGGAAAGAAAATAATATTATATTAAATAGCACAGTGAATATTTTCAGTGTTTATTCGATCGGAGGATTTGGGCGTTCCTGCTCACAGGTTGGTCCACACAATAATGCATGAGTTTCCTTCACGTTTGCGCGTCTTTATAAAACTCATTTCAAATTATAATATGTCCATACACAGAGAAACATCTCGTATGCATTGGCAGTTGTCCGCCTGAATTTTCTCGTACTAAAGTGTGGTGAGAACAATTTTGCTCAAGCGGTAACATTTCTGACTTGTATTCGAGAGACAATAGGTGTAATTCTCGGTGGGAACACCGACTATTTTAAGGGTTTTCGTGGTCTTATTCTGTCCCTCCAAGGAAAACAATTATGATTACTTACACTTGACTTAGTTCCTCCCCCGAGCAGTGACTGCGACCAGCTCTTTCTAAGGGAAATATTTATATTAGGTGTTGTCAACAGTTCCCATTTTCGAACACCTAAGACGACGGACAGAATCCATTTAACTCTACTCTGTTACGTAATTGTTATTATATTACTGCATGTTTAGAAACGCGCTGATAACTGAATAATTTATATTTAACCATCAAAGGCGTACAATAAAGTGCGATTTACTTAACGGCAACAATGATATGCTAGGACGTGCAGAGAAAACACAACAAACATCTAATTCACGATGACCACTCTCTTGGTTATGATTCGTGCCCATAGCTCTATAAAAGTAAAGTGCTAACAACTAAATTGTCACTGACAGTGTGTCTGCACTTGTTTTTCTCTCCTTTTTTTTCTCTTTCTTTCAGCCATAATTTCTCTGTGCACTCTATGATATAAAGCTCTTTCCTTTCCCGCTGGCGATCAAAACGAACAGAACACAAGAAATGAAATTTAGAGAAGAAGTTTAATTTTATCAGAGCGCATTTGGCACGTTGGGCCTACGCTCTGTTATACATTCTCCATTCTCTGACACTGTTCTTCTGTTCGCTGTAGCGGAAATTTCTTTTTACGATTGTATTGAAGAAGCTGTTGAAGCCCTAGTACTTTGACCAAAAAATTCCCTTCTTTCAGCCTTCAAAGTCTTGAAACTAGAATAAACATTAAAGCAGCAATGCAGTTTGTTACTGTAATTAGTGAATTCTTGTTACACGTGACTTTATAAGTAAGACAGACTGATTCTCATCAATGAGTGGATATAGACGTACATATTACATTTTTTCCACGAACAAATTGAAATGGAGCCCCATTCAGTTGCTGAAAATTATTTTGTCGCGGTTTTCGAAACCGGTGAGGGATCATCAAAACTGCGGCTGAGAAAATGGACCATTATCACCAATTAATTCTAGAAGAAGGCAAATATTATTTTTCCCTCCTTCCCGTATTTCTTGTAAGTCGTAACGAATTTTTACAGGTACTATTCTATAGGGTTCTGACGATGGGACACGGCATCTGAATTTACGAATTTTAACACACTACGTTTCAGGAAAATTATAGGTCCCCGTCTTTAAGCTTTCTTTACAAAAAATAAAATGTTACTACATAACGCCTATTTACATTCTGATTAAGCCCGGACTAAAGTCGAATAACTGAATGCAACATATCTCACTAACCGAGTAAAAGCTATGGCTATGCAAAGCTCACTAGACATCAGATACAAGAAATACATCAGTGGGGACTATACATACTTTCTTTTACTAAAACTACTTCAAATATTTAGTTCCATTATATTATTTTCTAGCCGCGTGTCCATCATAAGACGGGCTGCCATAATATTCACGCTCTACTCCATAGCCTTTTTCATCGGTCGTTTCTTTGTTCTTTTGGAACCTATCAAGCATTGACTTCACCTACCGTTAAGCTGCCATGCGGCTGTGCTGTGTTGTGTTACAAAACTTATTCAGTAACCGTGGCAACCACGGTGTGAATTACTGTCGAATACTTTCGATTATTATTGACTTGCATGTTATTCACACGAGTGGGCAGCTAGGTTTTTTTGGCGTCCGGGGCGAGAAATCGCAGTGGTACTCCTAGCGGAAATTATGGAACAAAGTACAGGCTTTTATTACAATTTCTTTTATTTGGTTGTATAATTTAGATTTTTAAAGCGCCCTGCAGCGGTTGCACCACTCGCCCACTACCCACAAGCTACGACGCACGCAAACATAGAGTGAGAGAGCCATGCTGTGTTGTATCATGTGATGTATTTCCGTCACACTGCCTGCGAAGGCACACAGGCAATTCCAGTTATGCTCAGGGTATGAGACTAGATACTTTGTTAGAATACGGGGAAAACCTGTACTAACAGTTTCTATTATGTTCTACGAAAATCCTACCCTCTGCTGTAGCGCCGTTTCTGGGCTACAGGGAAGGAGGCAAAAACTGCTTAATGCAGACTGTTTTGTACTGGCAACCTCATGCTGTTATAATGGTTATATCAAACTACTGAGATGAGGGGAACGCGAACCCAGCAAGGAAGGAAATACGTGCAACATGTTGGAAACTCTATTTACCCTTCCTTCATCTGTACTTCGTTTTGTACGCGGTTTATTGCTGAGAGCTTCAAGATGTTCACTGAAGAATGTACTAGCACGTTGAAATTACTGTTGTCAAGGTGAAATTAAATCTCCATATTATGATAACACATTTTTACAGAGATTATTGTTCCACCACAAGATGAAGATTCGCCAGATCCTATACTATCTGCTGGTCTCTTTGAGGGTGATATTGCTGGTGTCAACGTGTCCGATTTCAGTTCATTTGAGAAGAATGCCATCAGAGATATGAGAAAACGCTGGCCAGGAGGCATTATTCCTTATGTCATCTCAAGCTCTTTCAGTAAGTAGTAACGCAGTACATAAAGTTTACTTGATTGAAAAAATCCCTTCACGTAAGGCCTACTGTAATCCAAACACGTACACTCCCCGACATATTCAATAGCCCCTTAAGGACGTCAATAACCAGGAAAGGATTTAAATTCCCGCCACATATCAAGCTGGACGGAATTAAAATTTTTGTATCTGCACCTCGGTGTTGCTGTTTGCTAAAATAGGATATTTTAGAAAATTTTAGTGCTATTCATTGCAGTTAAAAGTTGGTTGTATTACTTTTTACGCCTTTTACACCTTTAGAATATCAGATAAAGTAAGCTATTCAAATTGTCGATTCTTTGTGAAAATGAACGCAGTTAAACCCCACGAAGTGTAACGATGTGTGACTGACCTATACACACACGCGCGCGCGCGCGCACGTCGTTCTGGCAACGTAGCTGTGTATCTTGTGCCCGAGCCCTGACATAATCCCGAGAGTAGCTACTCATTTATTTTCCTGGTACCGTAAAATAACCAGAGAGTTCAGGAATCTACACTTTCACGTGAGTCACCGTTTGGATGAATGGAACTTATATCCACTATAACAGCGACAAATCAAACAGCTCCACTGCTCCAACTCAATTTTCACTTTGAGCGATTCTCAGTAGTGGAGAGCATCAAACTGTATCACACAATGTGACACAGTTTGATGTACAGATAGACACAGAGCCCGACATCACAGTCTACACAAAAGTGAAATGACCTAGAGGTCTTTCCTTGAGAAGAACATACGTTACATATTCGAGAGCGACCCTTGGCAGGCCAGTAATTTGAATCCCTGAAGTCCAAGCAAAAATGGCGAACTTCTCGTGAAGGCTGCCGACCACGGCTTGAATTGGAAGGACGTGGGTTTATATCCTGTGAACATGGATAAAGCACCCCACAAGCTGTTCTTGGAACAATTTCTGTGTGAGTTACGCCCCACGCTTTGTGAATGATGATGGTGGCGTTCAGGATAGTTAGATCAGGTAGGAGGATGAAGAGATTTTAGGCCATTCCAAGTCTTAAGGGAAATGCTGTAGCTGTTTGCCATCATATCACTCAAATCGACAAAATCCATACTCTTAGTGTAACTGTTAATGCACACAGGCTTTGACACATTTCCTTCTTCGTTCACAAAATGACCTGATACTAGGAGGTTCTTGTTGGTGAGGAGGTAAATTTACCTCTTTTCTTTCCAACACACACACAGCACTTGTGCCTCCTTTCACCTTACAATCAATGTCACCTTTCCATAGTTTTAGTGTCTTTAGCCCACAGTTTTTTGGCATGACCTGCCTGTCGTGGTGAACTGTGCCACAACAGTTTATCTCCCATTGTGTAGGTCAGAAAACAGTTGTGGTGATGAAAAACTGATTATCCGTGAATAGTACGTTCCTCTTTCATCAAAATGTAACAGTTTAGCTGTATGTCTACAGAAAGTGTCACAACTTTCCTGTATAGTGTACACCTTTAGCACTGTAATGTTTGGGCTCTATAACACCAGGTGAATACCAAAGTTTCAGCATAAGATGTTGCATCTGTCTTTGGGACAAACTCGATTCTGAAGACGGAGACAGAATGTCCATTGGACATGTTGTTACACACCTACCATATTACACAGCATCATAACTCAGAAGGCCATGAAATAAATATTCACTTCTGTGGAAACCACATATTTCAATGTGTATCTTGTGTACTGAAACAATTTTGTGATAGGAAAGGATATTATTATCTCCATCTGTTGGAACTGAAATTTTGTGCTTCTATATTATTACAAATTATGAATAATAAAAGTATTGTTAACCCAAAATAGTGACACAGCATGTAGCATACTCAACACAAAACCTTACCTTATAGAAGTAAAACAATGAGGGTCCCTCCAAATGTAAAATACTGAGAAGAAATATTGAAAATTAATTTCAAAACATTATCACATTTTTAAACTTTCAGGCTGTGAAGCACAGATCTCAACTTAAGACAAAGTAATTGAATAAATGTTGATCACAAATAAGAGAAAATATGAAACCACTGCACAAGTAAGTTTCATGTCTGGAGTGTTGCTGGGAAAAATTTACCTCTCTCTAACTACCGCAATATGATTTCAGATACGTATGAGAGAAGTGTGATTGCAGCAGCAGTCCTGGAATTTCATGCTTATACCTGTATACGGTTTGTCCCTCGCACTACTCAGCGGGACTTCGTACATCTCCTAAAAGGTTCTGGGTAAGTGAGAACACATTTAATACCAGGATAGGTGCAACATTAATCTGTTACACTCTGTCAAATGACACAAAAGTGAAGTTATCACTGTTCAGATTGTAAAGGGAATGGGGGAGGGAGGGGGGCAGATGAGCACCCAAACAGGGGCTGCTGGGCTACAGCCCTTCCCAAACTGAAATAAAAAACAAACGGATATTGTAAACATGATAATACATGTTTTACGTATTTTACCCTTGAGCATAAATTAGCCACTGGGATTGGCTGATGACTTGTATATTGGAATTCTGAAAAATGAAAAGAAAAAAAATCTTAGGAAGTCGTAGAAGAACTAAAAAAAAAAACAAAATGATTAGTTCTTATGATTTAAATTAGGTGGGTGAGTCACGGAGTTCTACGTTCATGTATATTAAATCAGTTGCAAAGCATGTTATGTGACAGTTACATTTATGCCATGATTTGTAGAAGATAGTTAATACAATCAAACAAAATTTTCTACAGCCTCAGCGTCAACCCCACCAAATAAAAAATTCTGGGTGCATGCCTGATAGGGAGAGTGCAGGTACACCTCTAATGATTCTTAACCTTGGCACTAAATTAGAGTGAGTGGGAGCTGCACACCTCAGATGCTTTACCCCGGGAGAAAGAGTCCATGACAGAAGCTGGGTGGTCCCCACTTTCAATCTGTACACTTGTGAGGAGAGAAAAATTTCATGTTTCTGCCTGGAAACATAATAATTTTCCTTGCATATCCAACCTGTCACCTAGTTATTATACTATCTACATTATGCCAGCTGGCTTCAAAATTAGAGGGTAACGGATATAAGAATTAAATTTAAATTATGCAGTTAGTGAAACAGTATTACAGAGCTAACAGGCACAATTAAGCATACCAAACCAGCCCTAGTAGAAGAGCAAGAATACCCAAGTATATGCAGTATTATGAATATGAACATAAATACTTAGAAAATTACTCTTTGCTGCCTCCCAGTTGCAGCAGTCTGGTTGGACATTTTGGTGGTGGACAACAAGTATCCCTGGGAGCAGGATGCTTGTACAAAGGCATTGTGGAGCATGAGCTGATGCATGCATGTGGCTTCTGGCATGAGCAAAGCCGTGGAGACCGTGATGAATATATTAGCATCCTCTGGAATAATATTATGCCAGGTAAGATGACATTCAGTTTCATTCCTTGTTGTTACACTCCAAATTGGGCCTTAACCTCGATTATGATTTCTACAAGTCATTTTTAGAAGTATGTTTACATTTACCATAATTTTAAAGTAAAGTAAAAGTATTTGTGATCTAAACCAGTTAAAGTTCACATGTTTTAGAAAACTGTTAAATAACTTTTAACTAAATACTCTAAGTTTATTGGTAAAAAAATTAATAAGTTTGTGTATTTTACTTTAATAGTCAATATACTGTGTTGATATGCTAACTATGGCAGTAAATTTCCAGGAAAAGCCATAACTACATAGAAACACGTCTGGTCTACATTTTCCAGATATCGTATCATATCATTTATTTTCACTCCGTGGATCCATACAGGTTTACAAAATCCATATGGATATGGAAATAGTCATATTTGCTTAGGAAGTCTAGAAGTGAATTCAATATAAAAGTGCACAATAATTTTAGTTACTAGGTCTAGTACAATATTTGATGTTTGAACATAACATAAATTATTTTAATACAAACAGTAATAACATTAGAGCACCAATTTAAAAGATAAAGTACTTACTGGCCAAAAGAATAATTTACCACATCACTGTATAACAGACAAAGATTAGTACATTCATGTAGTTGTGTTACATACACAAACAGATCTAAGATACAGATTAGTAGATAAAGAAAAAAGGAACATATGTGCATATCAACTTCATGTGCTAAACTTTCAAATACCAATCCAAATCATATGTAAATATATTTAACTTTTTTGAAGTTCATAATATTCATCCAGAGATTAAAAGAATTTTTATATAACAATTTCTGTAACACCGATTTCAATTTCTTGGGATTATCAGATTTTATTTTTATGTAAGTAGAAGCATATTACACACCTTTACACCTAAATTGTACACTCCTTTCTGTTATTTAGCCAAATTCACAGAAGGTTGGAGAAAATTTGCATGTTGCCTAGTGTCAATGTGATATATCTCAGAATTTACCAGATATGATTCTTATTTCTTATCATAAACAAAAGGAGAGAAAGAATGTTTTGGGAAGGGAATGGTAAGATTTCTAAATTAAAAACCAATTTTCTGCCAAAGTCACTACTTCTACAACCCATAATGATTCTAATAATCTTCTTTTGCAAACTGAAAATCTTTATACAGTCTGAGGAGTGTTCCCAGAATAATAGACCATAGGTCATTACAGAGTGGAAGTAGGAACAGTAAATCATTTTGAGTAATTTAGTGATACATACGGTTTGGCTGGCTACATAGCATAACAAGCAGAGCTTAGTTTAGACTTAATACATTTAATGTGTGTTTTTGAGGAGAGATTATTATTAACAAATAGTCCCAGAATTTTTTTTCAATAGATGTCTATGTTTGCAGTCCTTTATGACCCATGCTCCTTATGAACCATGACTTAGGTCTGTATCAAGTGTAATTAAGTTTTCACAACTCTTAAGCACCACAGACCAGTGGTATTTGTGACCAGATTTATTTATTTCAGACTCAGAACTGACATCAGCCTGTGTTTTCAGGAATAAAAATTGTTCTTGCACACAGATTCCAGCAGATGATATTGTTAGTACTGATTAGAAGACATAGCTATGCTGCAATCGTACTGTATTTAGGCACAACAATCATTGCACTTAGGTTCCTCTGGAATTTGAATAGCCCTGTTCTTAACTTTATGTTAAAAACAAGAGTGGTCTAATATAGTACCCTGGTGATAGAATCAGAAAAGTGCATTTTGACTAAGAATGGTGTCTGGTTTGAATTACATGGCAGCTGCAAGCTTCAATATTGCTATTCATTTTGACACATCATATGTATGATCATTATAGCAGAGATATCCTTGACCTGCATTATGTACAAATTTTTTACAGGAATGTAATGGCTAAGATATCACTCAGCTTTAATGTTAAAAGGCATTCACAACCATTCCGTAATTACTATAAGCATTCTTTACTGAATTCTTTAACTGTCTGCAATTCAACAGTCCCTAACACTTAGTACTAGTCAGTAACCTTATGCCCAATGTAAGTAGACCCATTCTTGTATGTTAACATCCATTGGCTATTGTTGAAGTCATGATGTGATATTGGAAAATTTCTGTTGTTTCCCCATAATGGAATGACAGAAACCATGAAACTACAAAAGTGCAGTATCTGAAAGACAGTTTTTCTGCATATTTTTACCTATTGTAATGACTGTTGTAAAGCACCATGACGAACCCAAACCCGGTGTTGAACTTCATATTTCTCCTGTTACAAGGTGAGTTTAATTGCTCCACATTTTATGTTCAATCTCACTTCCCGACATTTTTCATGACATTTTGTCAGCCTGTAAGCATGGTACACTGTCTTCTCATAAAGACAAGCCTAATTGTTTACTTTTCATGAAGCAGATCAGATATGTCATTTGTATATAGTGAAAATAAAGAGGTGTAATGGGAACTTCATTCAAGTCATTATAGAACATGTTACTGTAATTCTATGTCACTGAGGTACTCCCAGACTGAACAATGGCTGTAAACTGATGTTATGTTATGTAGACTTTATATCAATGTAAATGAGTTTCCTTACTTATCTTCAGTGGCATCTTCTTCAAGTAAACTCCACAGTTGTTACACATAGTGAAGTGGTCATTAATGACAGTGTACACAGGCACTACAATATCACACAAATGTATGAATACTTCTAAACTTAGTTACATAAGTTAAAAATTCATTTAATGCTGTAAGTACAGAAGCCCCTAGAATGATCCGGACTGTTACAATTCAAAACGAACTGTTGAAGTTTTTTGTGTTGAACATACCAGGCAAATAAACTGATAAATATGATTAAACTACTAAGCTTGCATGGTGTTTAAAATTTCTTCCTCTGTCCCCCCCCAAAAAGAAAGTATTGAAGTATAAAAATGACTGCACATATTGTTACTAAACTGATATTCCCAATAATTAGGTACTACTCATACTAGTTTAGATATACAGAAAGAGTTAACAGTAAAAAAAATATTTTAAGTTCCTACCTAACTGTGTGTTTTCTTTTCAACTTTGTGCCTGCCTTTTTATAACAGTGTTGTAGCTGAAATATCTCACAACTTTGATGGTCATGAGGAGATGCCATATTGCCTCAAAAATGGTTTTAAACATACCCTCCTCTGGTCTGGCCACCAAAGTCACCAGGATTCTGTGTGTAATTCTTGGTTGTGGGGCATGTTGAAAGAACATATGCACCCACTGAAACCTAGGTTTGTCAGTGACCTTCTGTCTCACATTTATAAAGTGATTATAGGCAGCTAACAGACTTGTGTATGCCTCTGACACTGTTGCTATTAAGTGCATGACAATTTGCATCAGCAACTAGAACTAAGTATAAGATGCCCCCTATGCTGCAAATTCATAAGCAAATTACGCGATAAAATATTCCCATTAAATTAGGAAGAATTAATTATTTAGAATCTGTAAATTAGCAATAACATTCACACATATATATTCGTACTTGAGTACAAAATGACACTTTACTCTCTGATCGTTCAAAATATCTTCATACGTGAAACTTATCTTCTCTCTTTCACAGGAACAGAACACAATTTTCAAAAATTTGGTTGGCATGTGGCACAGAGTCTTGGAGTAGCATATGACACTGGTAAGAATGCAAATTTTACATTGTGCTAAAAGGTATGTATATCACATTTTAGCGTTTCATCACTTAGCAAATCACAGGAAGAATTATTATTTCATGTTAAATGCTTGGCATTTATACAGAAAGGCAGGGGTGGCTCGTCCATAACGGCTGCAGGGCTGCAGTCCCAGCAGAAATTTTGAGAAAAGTGAAATAGCCGAATACCAGTTTTGGTTAGGAGATATGTACATTTTTACAAGCATATGAATGATATCTGTTCATATGCAAACACTCGTAATCGGACTATTAGCGTAGCGAAAATCGAAGCGAGCCGTGTGTTTGGCACGCCAATACATGCGCGCTGGATTTAGCACAGCAAGTGCGTGAGGTCGGCAGACTCGCCGAGCTAGGCGTGCGGATAGGCTGAAGTCGGTGCAGCACGAGCGATGTGCGGCATGGCTTGCAGCCCACCCAGCGGCCCCAACAAGCTTTGTGTAAGGTATCTACTCTTCGTGACGTTTCAAACGCTGGCATTTTTTATAACTGCTTGTGCCTAGCTGTTCCCAAAGCCATATTCAAGTGTAATTTTAGTTGCAACTGTAAGATAAACATGAACAAGAAGGATGTGAAGCATTGCTTGGGCATACATTTTTCGCAACAAGTCGCCGGGAAGGCGAAGATTAAGAATTTACGTCGTGTAACAACTGATTTAGTTATTTCATCATACAGAAAACAAGCATGTGTGAGAAAATTGAACCCTGCTATATACGTTAGACCTAGCAAGCGAGCGGCCCCAGACGTGCGGCCACCGGGATCAGCGATTGTGGGTTATAATCCCACTGGGGCATGGATGTCTTTCTCTTTGGAATGTTGTGTTTCGTCTGGTAGAGGTCTCTGCGACTGACCGATCACTAGTACAGAGGTTTCCTACCAGTTGTGGGGTGTCTTGAGTGTAATCTCGAAACGTCAATAATGAGGCGGCCTACGCCCAAGTCACAACGAAAAAAATATACGTTAAACGTAACTGGTTGAGTAGCTGTGCTGACCGAATCGGTGTGTTAAGCCTTTCTGTTTAATCATATAACAATCCTACCTCCAGACATACCATGAGAGAGTCCCACGAGCCGCGACTGGTGAAAGGTCAGTATTCACCTTAGTAAGTTTTGCCATTTGTACGGTACAAAGTTTCCTGGATTTATTTTTCAGTAAATTGTAGCTCTCATAATAAAAGCTGTTTGTAAATATTCTGTTCAGATAATATGATCACCCTGGAAAAATCACAGACGAGAATTTTTAATATCTTTACCCGTTGGTAGGCTTACACCACTGCAAAATGACGTGTCCTCTTTGTGGTTGTCTTAACTCAAAGGTGGCCAGACTATAGACTCAGTGATCTACTCTAAAGACAGGAAACCTTCCGCTATCTACCGTAGCGCATAATATAGTAATATTAGGTCAACTAAACAAAGAAATGTAAAACAACATAATAACATGAAGCATACAAAAGTGCAGTTTTTTCATTTATGAAAACTTGATCTTTTAATACTAAAACAATTTACTATAATTACAAGCTGTTTTTCATTAACCTTCCCGTTGCCAAGCTGAAGCATGGCACTGCATATCTTGCAGTAACTTACTGAAATTACTTAGGTACAAATGAAGGCAGTATTTTAAAAGTACATCGGGTATACGGGTTTGGTATCTTGATTTGTCTTCATCTGGGAACAGGCTTCTTCGCAGAGGTAGGTCGAACCAAAAATGCTGTCAAACGCAAATCTATTGATCGTACTGAGGCGGCAAATAAATTTTCAGAGACCAAAAAGCGGCCGCGATCGACTGTTTGGCCACATTTGCCTTAGCTCTTCCCCGGCACTGGCGCGGTTTAACGTCGCCCGTTTCCTACCATTTGCATATTTTAACCCACTGCTGCACGGGCTCGCTCTGCTACCTCCCGGCACGCGGTAACTGGACTCAGGAATACGGAATATGTAGTAAACAGCGACGAGAGTCTAACCTTGAACGTGACCGTCCAGTGCAGTCAGACCGAAGTTGCAAGTTCGTGAAATAACAAATGACATGGCGTTCTGAGTTGCAGCTCTGTCAAGTGCGACGTTCGCTTTCGGCTCTGTATTGACTGCTACTGCAACCCAGTGACTTAACATACGTGTGCCAGTTCTTATCTGAACATGAATGAACGACCATTCCTGACCCTACACTTCGTTCTTATACAGGCGGTCAACAAATGTCTTATTTGTATTTTTAAAAATGTATTACCTGATAACCACATCAGGTGGAAAATATGCGGTCATTTGCAAACCGTTACGTAACTCAAAAGTGTATGTGTGCTTTAATGCACCTCAACATGAGAACTTCTAGTGACTTTGATCATATCACGCCATAACTCCAGTTCTGCCTGTTTACGGGTCAACATTCTTTGCACCACACTTCGGACTGTTTCGATTATCGTTGCGCGAAGGGTTCAGTGTCATCCACAGACGTCATGAAAATGTAATAATTCACATACCCCAAACAGAAATCTAAAATTGTGTTTTTTGGGGAGCGCAGGAACCAAGATTTTTTACCACACCAGATATTTGCCTCGTGAGAATCAGGGGTTTGGCGTGACTTGAAATGAAGGCAATAAAGAAAGAAAAAATGTAACAGAAAAAGAAGTGCCCGTGCCTGCGTCGTGCTGGCTACAAACCTGTGCAGTTACAAGCGACTTTTGATGTGAGGTGGAATTGCTTTTTGAATTTGCTGTGAATTGAACTGGCAAACAATTTTACTTATGTACTTTGTTTCCAGTTACGATTCGTTGTGGTGACCGCAAGTCCCACACTTATTAAGTTGCTGTGTTAGTGTTGCTTCGTGTATCTACTGCGAATTAAACTAGTGAGCAGTTTTATTGTTATGGTTGCCAGGGGCGTAGGGTTCAGACACGCGCCTAAAGTGCCGCTTGTCTTGAAACTTTCCTGACGTTAGATTTATTACTTTAAAGCGTAAAAGTACGTGTAGGTTACGATTTATGATTGGCCCTACTAACTACAAATTCCTTGTATTTTTTTCCATGACGCTCGTATTTCCCCATCCGTCAATCCACCTTGGCATTTTTCAATTCTTGACTTACCCCGTTGAGGAAAATGCCGTCCAGTAAACGGTATTACAACCCCCTTCGTGAATGTGCTTGCTGTGCTGAGGGACGATCCATGCACGTTCCAGCGCGTCGTCCAGCAGAGACCAGAACTTCGAGATGATCTGTGTTTGAAGATCTGCTGGTAGACCTTACTGTGAGGATATTGCATTTTATTGTTTGCATTTATTCGAATTTTTGGCTGCGGTTGCAAGTAGGTTATAAAAGTTTTGGTACTGCTGAATTGTGTAGCTCTTTAAGTGCATTCATTTTAAGTGTTTTTGATCACTGCGTACACCATGTTTGAAGAGGTATTCTAATGGACGTGAGCGCAGCTAGCCAGGCTACCTACAAGTGGTGTGAATCGCAGCGTCCAGCCGCCACAACCAGCGGACGCGTTTGCTTGCGCGTGATGACGTCGTAGTCCATCGCACACAACAGCGTACAGTAGAACTCAGCTTACCCGGATTAACTGGGACGGCAAGCCATCCGGATATGCATAAAAGACGGATAACTGGATTTGATAATTGGAACTGTCAGTTTGAAATGGACAAAAAAAAATTCTACAAATGACTGTTTTAGGCTACATGTTTATTTACGTACCAACAAAACATCAATACACAATTCCTTATATGTATTTGAGAAGTGGGGGAAAAATTTAAGCCGTAAAAAGATGTAGTATAATTACAGTAAGAAAATATTTACCAGAAGGGTCAAGCTGATCCGGATAGCTGGGGCTGTACTATGCGTTGGAACGAATGCTTCAGGTGACAGGGTGTGTGGATGTTCGCTTGAATCTCTCCATCGTTTGATGAAAAAGTAAGATTTATTGAAAAGAGAAACCCAACGCCAGACCTTCATATGCACACACAGTCTCAAGGTAAAAAAAAAATCGTTTGTTAGGCAATGTCGATCGCAGGTGTATGAAAATGTAGCATCGTTATGCGGGTGTAGGAAATTAACACTTTTTGTTGTTGTTGGCCATTTCTTTAATTCTATAGAGAAGATCAAGCTGGGCTTCAGCTGGCTTGATGGCCTACGGAATTTTCACAAAGCCGATAAGAATCGTGAGAATACCGTTGTCCATATATTTTCTCCGAAAAATCTTGGAACTTTTCGGCAAGAATAGGAGAAATGAGTACATTCAGAACCATCAATACCGGTTTTCTACTAAACGTCACACTGAACTAGTAAAGAAGAACAGGGCAATGCTTGGCCACTTAATACCGGTTGTCTGTGCCTTGGGGAAGCTGGACTTGGCATTTCGTGTATCCGAAGGGTCCGTAACTTCCACCAAGATAACGAAATTACGTCTAGATGCCGATCTTAAGGCACGAATTGACGGCAGTGGTGTTTTTGAGGAATGTCCCCATAAATACGTAATGAACCTATTACAATGGTGTCAGAATACATGATGAATGAAATAAAAAATAAGTCGCTGAAGCAGAATTCATTGCATTGTTTACTGATGAAGCAATAGAATTATCTACGAAAGCATAAATGTCTATACTGTTTTAAGACACCAATGACAGAATGGAGGCTTTGAAGAAAGTGTATCACATTCTGTAAATATCAGTGAGGCTCGATCTGCAGTAAGTCTGTTTGAGCATGCTAAGGAATTTTTGATTGAGCTGAACTGTGGATTGAAATTAGTGGCATAGACACATTATGGCGCGGCTGCTGTAACAGGCGAACATGGGGGGTTGCAAGCACAGTTAAAGGATCAGTACAAGGAGGCAGTGTCTGTCCAGCTATGCTTGCAGCCTGAACTTCGTGCTGTCAGGCTAGGCGCGTACCGGCAACTTTAGTTGCTCACCTATTTAGTTGCCCGGATGGAGAACACTGCTTTATACGAGAGCGTGCTCACTGGCAACTTTCCTGTTGCGGCAACAAAAAAGTTGCTGCCGGTTGCAGCCTGACCCATTCTCGAGGCAACAGAAATGTTGCTGATAACGATAGAACGCTCATGTTTCAGTCTGTCCGCGCGCACTGGCAACTAAACAGTTGCTTGCTAGCTGCAGTAAGGTACACAAACCTTGTGTCTTGCGTCATACGGCTATGTCTGTCGTCGAAGACGTAGAGAAGTTAATATGGGAGGTGGAGAGAAGACCAGCTTCGTATAAAAAAAAGTTGAAAGAATACAGCGACAAAAATCTGAGGGATAAATTGTGGTACGAAGCTTACAAGTCAGAATGGCCTAGAAGTAATGCTGAAAAAACTATATACAAGGTCATGTCTTCAGATCAGAACGCAGGAGGAAGTCACAATATAAAGATTTATAATAGTTGCTTTGAAAAGGTGGAAAATTTAAGATATTTGAGAACAAGTCTAACGAATCAAAATTATATTAAAGAAGGAATTAAATGCAGATTGAAGTCACAGAATGCCTGCTATCGCTCCGTGCAGAATCTTTTGTCTTCCAATTTACTACCCAAGAATATAAAGATTAAGGTAAACAGAACTACAGTTTCCCTGTTGTTTTGTAAGGGTGTGAAACTTGGTCAAAATAAAAAAAGACCACCCGGCTCCCACTGTTAACGCACTCTCGAAACTGTTATACCTGTAATCAGACTTTGAAAAGGAAACGGAGGGACAATTTTAATGACACAAGAGAATGTGTTTTGTGAAACAACTAATTTATTTTCATGAAAGAAATGTCCGTGTTGGCAAAAAACAAATGTTACATTTTACCATACTGCCAGGGAACTGACCCTTGTGGCGCAGTGAAACACTTTACGAAATACTGTCTTACAGCAATACCTCTAACGCTGCCCCCTTGTTCCGACAGGCTCTACACTTTCCAGGGGACATTCATACAAAGTGTCGTCGAACTGAATGCCATCATTTTTCCTTACATAATTGTGTAGAACGCAACAAGCTTTAACGATGTTGTCACTAAAGTCAGGTTTTAAGTCAATTGGTCTATGGAATATTCTCCATTTATTAGCCAAAATCCCAAAGGTGTATTCGACTATCCTTCGTGCTCTTGGCAACCTGTGGTTATATATACGTTTCAGAAATGTTACCATTTGTTGCGATATGGCCGTAACACGTGCTCTGATAAGGCGAACGCCTCGTCACACACAAGCACAAATGGCATGGATAATCCTTCTGCGTCACTGGGCAGAACCCTGGGGTCTACAATATTCAGTTTATTGCTCTCCAGTAATTTTCCAAATGTCGAGTTTTTAAACACATTAGAGTCACTCGACGAAGCGTAGGCTCCAACTTCTAATGATATGAAGCAATAGTTTGCATCTGCCACAGCCACGAGGACCGTAGAGAAAAAGTTCTTGTAATTGAAATAATTGGGATCCACTCTCATTTTCCTTCCTTATCCTAATGTGCTTTCCATCAACAGCTCCTATGCAGTTCGGAAAATTTGTCCTCTCGTGGAATTCATCTGCTGTGAGTATCCAGTCATTTTGTCTCTAGCTGACGTATAGGCCGGTTTCAGATATTTCCATATCGCGTCACAGGTATCTCTGATAATTTCACGTACAGTTGTAGCACCGAGAAGGCACTCATAATGTAGGGAAATGAAACTGTTACCCGTCGCAAGGTACCTGCAGACAGCATACTTATTCATTATTAAAACTGAAATCAATTGGACAAATTAAGATAAAAGTATTATATCGAAAACAATAGATAGTAGAAATCTTTCAATTAGTTGTAGGAACGGAAATTCAGGCACGGTGGAAGAATCTAAGGACGTGTTTCAAGAGGGAGTTAGATTCATAGCACAATGCGACATCTGGTGAGGGCAGCAGAAAACGTCGTAAATATCTATATTTCGACCAACTGCTATTCCTTTTACCTCACACTGAAGATCGCGAGACGCAAAGTAATTTAAACACACTAACTGATGAAGAGGAATCGAACAATTCGCAATAAGAAAAAAATTAACGTCCTCGAAATATTCGAAAAAAGAAGCAAACCGAAATTTCTTACGAGGAATCACTACTGCAGATTTCGCTTCAGAAAAAAATGGACGATACCGATGTAGATGAAGACAAGTGCTTTTTACTGTCTCTACTCCCATCTTTCAGGCAGTTTAATGACGAACAGAATTTTCTGGCTCCGATGGAAATTCTAAAAATTATGCGACACGTCAAACTGCAA
>Ga0123352_10001371_pt1 | contig 32159 bp, 20 predicted proteins | sample TergutLab28metaG_FD_89700 | JGI IMG/M metagenome (GOLD analysis project Ga0123352, IMG submission 89700) | Labiotermes labralis P1 segment gut microbial communities from Petit-Saut dam, French Guiana - Lab288 P1 | ecosystem: Host-associated > Arthropoda: Insects > Digestive system > Gut ...
ATCGAAAATGAAAAAAAAAAAGTGGGAGACCCCAATAGCACACCAAAAAACCAAAATCCTTGCCCCCACCCCCCCAGAATAGCACAAAACAAAGAATACCCCCCCCCCCCCATCCCTTAACAATAACATATAACAAACATCACAGATGTTAAGATCTTGCCATTGTGACATAACCATACCAATCCTATAAAGCACTACCACCATACTTTCGGATGAAAACCTGATGATGGCCGCAATAGGCCTAAACATGTAGTTACTATCATCCTTTATTAAACATCATTTTAGATATTGTTGTGTTATTGACTGATACCTACACCAATTGTTTACTCATTACAGATGTTAAAGCTGGTTACAGACTCAAACGAGTGGGAAGAATTATCCCGGTTGAAAGATGAAGAATAAATGACAAAATGCATGCATAAGTCTACATCATGATATATGTAATGACATGTTATGCTGTTAAACAATATGAAAAAACTATAAATATTCTACCTTTTTGTCTAAAATTGCTGCTACACAAATGGTGATCTAAGAACTTCTCTAAAATATCATCACAAACAGAAATGCACAAGACACACCACAATGTGAATCTGTGCTACGACATGTACAATGTCCGGAGTTCTAAATGGGCCAATTGTCCTGATTATATGCAACTTTTACAACAGAAAACAGGACTAGAAATCTAACAGCAAGAGACAGAAATACAGATAAAACGTTACAATCTTACAAACTCTAGTTAGGTCATTGGATTTAAAATTTACTCAGCTGAACATGTAATATAATGGTCAACAAGTGAAACAAAAAATGAAAAATATGTTTAAGAATTATATTTTCATGAAATTTAACCTTTAGCATATGGCCTTTTAAATGCTAATATTCTACTGAGGCCAGAACACTATTCAGTTCAAATACCCCCTGCAGGACAGTTTTTCCCTTTCAGATGAAAAGGATGTACATTTAATAGAAAAATATTGCCCTGTTCATCTGTTAAAAGTAAACACCTTTCTGTCACATTCACCATATTCACTCAGAGGTTATGGACTGAACTGTATGGCATCAACAGTTGATTGGCCAGTTTAAAGTAATACATTACTTTTACCAGTAAACGTAATCATATGAAACTTAGATTTATTACAGCTGGTAACACAGAAGTATCTAGAAATGTAGGAACAGAGATGTGGCCCAAGGTATGGCAATGCTATAAAGAAATGTTGGATACAGACTTGCTTGTTGAAATCAGTTTCTCCAACTGCTTGGCTTCCAAATTACACTTAGAAGAAGCCATTTTTAAGACATGGTAAAATGTCATGTAAGTGATAATTTTGATGCCATGTAGTTACTGTGTATCATAGCAGTTACAAAATAAATACTAAGCAGCATTATTTTTATACTGACCTACTGATGTAAAAAAGTTTGCAACTTTATCTAGCCTACCTTCTGCCTGGGAATTAAAATTTTTCTGACATCAAGACAGTAACCAAGTGACCCATTTTAGCTGAGTCCCAATGCTCTTGAAAACCCTTCAACGATGATGGGTATTAAATTCCAACTACTACCCAGAATGGAGGGGTTGTTATTAAACGCATGTGGTTGTATGATTTTGCCATGTTAAACATGAGTTAATAAGATGATGATGAGATTATGATGATGATGATGCTAATAATAATAAGAAGACGGAACATGTATATTAATAGATGTTGCAATTTCAGGAGACGGAAATGCGATTAAGAAAGAAGCACAGAATATTCTAAAATATAAAGATCTTATAATATAAATTCAGCACATGTGGAATGTGGAAGAAAGAGTGATATCAGTAATAACAGAGGCAACTAGAACCATCTCAAAATCATTCAGACAATACCTAAGTGACACACTGGGTAAGCATGAAATCAAGGAAATACAAAAAGCAGCCATATTGGGCACTGAGCACACACTTCAGAAAGTGCTAATGTAAAAGTACAAAACATATTTCAAGGGCAAAATGACGTTACATGTAGCACAAACTGTAAGTACAAAACAGCTGCAACACTACATACCCTAGAAACATGGTTTGTTTCAGGAATATAATTGTAAATACCCTGCATAAAGGTGATAACAAGGATGATTGTGGTGGTGGTGATAATGATAAGGAGAATGTATATTAATAGATGTTGCAGTTTCAGAAGACAGGAAGATGATTAAGAAAGAAGGTAAGAAGATTTTAAAATTTACAGATCTTACAATAGAAATTCAGCACATGTGGCATATAAAAGCAATGTGATACCAGTAATAACAGGGGCAACTGGAACCATACCACAATCATTATGACAATTCCTCAACAACACACCAGGAAAGCGTGAAGTCAAGGAATTACAAAAAAACAGCCATATTGGCCACTGCACACATACTTTAGAATGTACTAAGTTAAAAGTACAAAACATATTTAACATGCGAAATAACATTACATGCTGCAAAAATTATACATACAGAACAGTTGCTGCAACACTATATACCCCAGAAACATGGTTTGTTTCAGGTACATAATATTAACTACCCTGTAAAAAGGTACTACTACTACTACTAATAATAATAATAATAAGAGATATAGATTTCACCACCCCCATGCTGCAAAGGAGAGACTTACTCTACCACGGCAAATGGGTGGCAGAGGATTATTGTATAACTCGACATACTTCTTAAACAAGTCACATCATCTCTTCATGCTGCAGTAGTGAAGGCAGATGATAGGGGCACACCACTGGACTTAGTCTTCGCAAATGTAAATGAACTCCCCACATATGAAGAATATAATAACAAAGTCAAGAGACAATGGTCCCAAAAAGTCTTGCATGGTCGCCATCCGTATGACCTCAGCCAACAATATGTAGACACAGAAGCGTCGAACAAATGGCTTACAAAGTGGATTTGTTTGCCGAAACAGAGGGGTTTTTAACAGCAATACAGGACCAAGTCATACTAACAAGAAATATATTTTGAAGCAGCCAGACACTGATGAGTTGCGCAGAAGATATGGAAAAGAATTGGAGACAATCCAACACATTATTGCAGCATGTGAGCAACTAGCACCTACCAAGAATGTAAAAAGACATGATGAACTAGCCAAAATTATCCATCAGAAACTGGCAGAAGCAGCCAGAATGATTGACAATAAAAGTCCATACTATAAGTACACACCAGCCAATGTACTGGAGAATGAAAATTTCAAGCTGTACTGGAATCACAGCATACTTACGGACAAAACAATACCTTTTAATCGACCTGACATAACTTTTATGAATAAGAAAACAAAGAACACCTTTTTGATAGACATAGCTGTCCCAAATACACATAATCTCGCCAAAACAATAATCGACAAACAAAACAAGTACCAAGAATGAACTGGGGAATAAAATATGTGCCATGTGGAAGCAAAAGGCAGCACAAGTGATCCCGACAATAATATTATCTATGGAAGTAATTCCAAAGTCACTATCACAAAGTCTAACAAGACTTAACTTGCACCTGAATACATACATACAACTGCAAAAATCTGTAATTCTTGGCACATGTTCAATTGTAAGAAACTTTTTAAACTACAAATAAGACCACCGAGCCTAATCCTGTTGATTACTACATCCCAGAATAGGTGACTATTTACCAGCCAAAGCTGAGAAGTGAGATATTCGACGATGACAATGATAATAATAATAATAATAATATGGTTTTTTTCATGTTAGACTTTCAAATAACTGAATATAGTTATATATAGCAACAAGTTACTCATTTCAATTTCTCATACATAATTTATTTCATTACACCTTGTGTATCAGGCTTCATTTTGTGTATCTTAATTTCATGTATAACAATTCCTTCTTTCACACATCACACATACACCTATACAGTGATGAACCTTTCCTAAACTAACTCTTCAATATCGCTGCACTTCTCAGTCTTAACAAAAATTTTAATACAAATGTACTTAACACTACTGCATAAATTATGAAAATGACACACAGCTTCAGCTGATTAACTGAAGCCATCAACAGTGTTTCCATGTCCCTTTATGGGTTTTTTCTCCCTGCCACAAACACAGACCAAGCATTCGTGTATAACTTGTAAAGGAAATATTCAGTTTTTTTTGTACACAACTTTAAAGGTTTTGATGAACCAATAATAATATATGGTATTGCAGTTTGAAAACTTTAAGCACACTTATTAAAGCATGCTTAAATTTTAAGAATTACATTTCATATCAGAAATTGTGCTGACTTTCTTCTGTCCTCAATTTATACCTGCAGAATTTACACCCCTTGTGCCCCTACCAATGTAATTTAAACCTTTTGGAACATGCCATTAGTCCTATACTTATCAGAAAGTACAGTGAACTTCCAATAATTTATTCTGTTAAAAAATGTATTTTTAAAAACAGTTACAAATTAATTTTGGAATGGAGAAGGAAGTGTTTGGCAACAAACCAAATGGAGTACAGTATGAGTATTTGCAGAAATTAAAAGATAATTAAATTTATTTACTTGTAGTTTATTTAATGATACTGCCAGTAATGCACACAAAGAAGGTAGATAATGTATGTATAATGTAACATTGTGGCATGTTTGCATAATAGTTGAATGCACAAACATGGACATATTACCTCCACCTTAGAGGGCTCCTGTTATAAATACTGTATTTCGAATGCAAGATGAGGTTTTTTTTTTCCCTGAAATTTGGTGCTTAAATATGTGAGGTCATCCTAAATTTGCATACAGGGTGCTCAACCAGACTGTGCCAAACCAGATCACTCTGACCAGTCCATACAGAGCCAAACCAAGGTCTGCAATGCCAAATTGTCATGTGAGATTTGTGCTCTTCTGGGATACTAAGCAACGTAGAGTAGTAATTCCTTACTGACCCTTCAGGACAACCTATTGGTCCCATCTTCAAAGGTTAACAAATCAAAATACAGAACAGAGCACGACTGACATTAACTGACACAATTTTTTTTTGGCACATGCCTATCAGCTAATTTTTTAAAGAAGCATGACATTTCAGAAGCTGTCGCTGTTTTTGTTTTCAGGCAAAGAAGCACCTAACCTGGTGTACCCCTTAGATTAAGCTATTCTCAATCATTATGCACCACACAAAACTAAAAAAAAACTCTGTGGCCTTAGTCCGCACGCGAACTATACCGACAGAGCGGCCGTCGCCGGTCGGCGAAGTTAATGCCAACTTTTTGCGGATAGAGGGGTGTCACGTGGTCAGCGCAACGGGTCCCCACAAACAGTAACTTATTAAGATATGCACCTGAGAACAAATCCAGTCCAAGAGTCATAACAAGCAAATGGCTACTGAAAAATTAAAAATTAACTAAAAGGCTCAAAAATAAAACCTGGACCATTCCACAAATTAAAACCCATAAAAAGAGCCATGAACTCACATTAACATCATAGACACAACACAAAAGTCCAGAACACATGCATTTAAAATTCTTAATATTGCCACTAACACAATCTTTGGAGAAAATTGTGAAACTTTTCACGTGTTCATGTAAGTTTAAAAACCAAAAAGATATATATATATATATTATTCAGTCAATGTGGATCATAAAAGCATGACAGCGCATCTCACCAGATGTACCTGTGAAGGGTTTTAAGAAGTTCTGTACATCCAATGGGAAGGATGGGACTGATGGTGATATGTTGTGGAATGGCAGTGAAGTAGATGGTAATGTTAAAGAGTTAACGTGCAGAAGATGAAGGCACTGACCATGAAGATGGAGATAGTGACGCTGACTGGTCAAGGTAGATAGAATCTGACATGCTGTGTGTATTAAGTGTTTAAAATTAATAGTGAAATTTTTTTCTTAACAGACGTTTCAGATGTGTTTTATTTGGGGGAGTCATCTTAGATTGGAATAGTCTTGCATTTAGGTAAATAAGGTAACTTCTGCAGCAACAATCCATTCTCTTAGTATTACTGACATGTAACTCTAAACAATGGAAATGCAATAATGCATAACTTTTGCATTATTGCAATACAGGTTTATGACAATTTTATGTCATCAACTACAGTAAAAATGCTTAGGTCTACATGTAAAGTTCCTGGTATATTTGTCGGATTTTACCCAAATGTGGGTTTTCTTGACAGATTTTCATAAATGTCTCCAATATCAGATATCATAAAATGTGTTGAGTGGAGACTGAGGTGATACACGTGGACAGACATTCAGAGAGACGTGTCAAAGCTAATAGGTGCTTGTCATGAGTGTGCAACTGCACCTTAAAAGAGCATCAAACAGTGGGATGATAATAAATAACAACTTGGAAAGGATGCACAAGGAAGCAGGGACGGACTAACTTAAGGTACTATCCTCGAATTTAAATGGGGACCGAGGAAAAACATAAAAAATGTCTGTCAGGATAGATGGTGTCCTGAAAAAATTCAAACTTGGCACACCATGAATACAATTCAGAAGCATAGGGCAATTTTTCATAAAACAAAACTATATAGTAACAATTCACACAATAAAATCAACATATTCACTAATGATAAAATTATATTTTTTACACACAATCTGTCATGACTCCAACATGTTTGGATCTATCTTGATCATCTTCAGGGAGTTCCTGAACATCATTAAAGCATATATAAAAACATAGATGAATTATTAAATACATTGAAATTTGTGTATAAAATGTCTGCAGATATTATAAGATCTGTTGGTAGCAATATAGAACTAGTTCATAGGATGCGGAGATTGTAGTTTTCTAGGTTCTGACAATGGTTCATATCAGAAGGCTGTCAAATTTATGTTTTGGTAACCAAAATGGTACTCTGTAAATTTTGTTAGACCAAATGAAGGTGTTTGTTTTATATCGCTTTTCTTGTTGTTTTTATAACCCTTGGTCTGTTGGGCATTAACAGTATTAAAGTTATACATGTCTGTGTTGGCTACCAAAACATAAACTTGACATCCTCCTGATATGACCCATAATAAAAAAAAAACCTATAAAACCACAACCTCTGCATATTATGAACCAGTTCTGCATGGCTACAAATGAATTTTATAACATCAGCAGATATTTTATGCACAAATTTTAACGTATTTAACAGTCCACCTATGTTTTGATATATGCTTTATTCAGATTCAGCAACTCCCTGAGGATGATGAAGAAAGATTGACACATGTCAAAGTTATGACATATTGGGTGTAAAAAATATAATTTTAATATCATTCATTTCTTGGTTTTATTGTGTGAATTATTTATACGTCACTGGCAAGAATAATTTTAAGAATATACAGTAACACATGTGTCAAATGGAAAACATGATGAGGTCATTTGGGATTCCATTCTAAGCAGGATTTATTGGATTAGAAATATATGCAGACTGAAAGACAAGCTACCAAGTACAAGACTAGACAAGTCTATATGCAACATTGTCTGCATGGCCTCAACAATTTAGCAAGTGACGTTAATTATTTTGGCTACGATTATGAGGAGGTGGAAATGAATGGGTTGTGATTCATTTCACATGTATAATCTTGTGCAGTATAAAATACCCCTACATCAATATTTCAGCAATGACAGTTTGGTTTGTTATGCGATTTCCAACACACTTTACGCAGATGAAACAAAAATAACATAAAAATATAAAAGAAACATGATTCACTGTTACATAAGAAAAATGTTTCTAAAATGCATTACCTACATGCATCACACACAACGAATATGTCTTAATATTCTTAAAAAGTTTAAAATCCAATATATGGCACCACAACTACAGCAGAGATGAAAAGAACCATCTCTGACTACATAAACTGTTCTGATTCACTGAGACGTAATTTATGTACACATCAATTTGGTCTGTTCACATATTTTCGGTATGTGATTGTTGTACTGGCTATAAGCTGTATCTGTATTCCATTTCAAGACAGGAATTTAAAATACATACTAAAATGAGAAGCATATAGGGCCATTGATTGCTTGTGACACAAACACAATCATATGAATTTGAAGCACTTTTGTTTGTCATGAGGTATTCTGGTCTTGAAGAGTATTGAATCTGCTCTAAATTGAGTGTTCAGTAGTGGAGTGTACCCAAACACCTGGAAATGTGAACTGATATTAACAGAATGCAACACACAGTAAAATAGCCATATAACATGAACTGATAAAAAATTCCCTTTTCCACATGTTAACTTGTAAATGGTTAAACAGAAATATTCAGTGACTTACTCTGCAGTAGTTTTTCAAGGCATATGACTGACTTTAAAGTACCTAATAGTTTGATTTGAAAAAATTTAAATTTGAAGACTCAAGTCTTCTGGAATGTAACCCCATGCAGACTGGTAGGTATAGCAGAACCTCCTTTTAAGGATCATCTGGGAGACAAGCTTCTCATACCTCAAACTGAGAAAAATTGTAAATGGGAGGTGTGTCAAAAATAAATAAACAAATAAATGAATAAATATACATATATATATATATATATATATATACACACACACACAGACACATATATACACAATGTTGTTACAAAAGCGTTACATTCACTCAAAATTTATATGTAATGGTGTTTTCCTTCAACCAATTTTATATCCATTTTTTTATATTTATATTTTTGGACACAAAATAAAAAACTTGAAATAAACACTCAAACTAGGGTTTCACTGCACAAGACATTCTACGGGTCAGTTCTTTTATCAGCATGGTGTATGATGACCAATCATAATCCATGATTCATCATCAACAAGTAACAGTGCTCAGTTAGAAACATCCTTGTAAGTGAATGACTCCTGCCACAGGCTTTTTGATCAATTACAATAATGCTGACTCTTTAGAATTGATGTTAAACTGCTGTATTAGCTCACATTCAATTATGACATTGCTTGACTTCCATTGCACATAATCACTGCATTATTTACACAACCCAAACTCCAAAGTTGTAAACACAAACACTAAATTGAGGCTCCAAAATGGTGTAGGGGTTGAATTTTTGTGTCTTGTATGAGGGGAAAAAACCTAAAATTAATAAACCTGAAATAAAAAGTGAACCTAAAATGCAGGAAACTCTTAAATCAATAAAGGCCTAAATAAAGGATTCTGCTGTACTTATGACATTTTGAAGGATCACAGTGCCTTCAAAACACTGGTAACTATGTACCAATCAGGATGGTGTAACATTCCAGAAGAATGGAATCTTGGTAAACCCACAAACCCTGTAAATTAAAATCAATTTGATATCTATGTGTTGAAAAAAATTACAGTCTTTGTAGTTATGTTGGACTTGATAAACACTTCCGAAAAATCCATCACACCTGTGAAGGCACTGGATACATATGAATAATGAAACACTGTTTCAAAGATTCTAGTTCTTGTTTCAAAGCTTATTTTTGTAAAATAGTAATGTGCAATCAAATGTGAAAATATTTACAATCACCAGGATATGAATGCCTTTCAGAGTGGGAGAGTATTGATTGTGGTAAATAATTTTACATGCATTATGGTTAACATACCTGTGTAAAAAATTTAATACATTTGTGCCTCTCCTGAAAATGTGTGTCATCCTCAGACAAGGAAACTGGGCACCCTGGACAGCGAAAGGTCCAGCGAGAAGTCACCTACCAAGAAAAAATCAGAAATAACACTGCCTTAAATAAGTGACAAACATGCTGCAATATAATTTTTAGCAAGTAACTGGTTCATATTTTCTTCTGCTTACCCTGATCTCCATAAATTTTGCTGAAGCCAGCTCCAACTTTGTGGCCATTTTTCCATATTCCTATATCTCTATATAATTTTGTTATGTACTGCGAATAAGTTTTGTACTTTGAATCCTGATTACTAATAATGCCAATTCAATGACCATGTGAATTTCTGAAGTGAGAATGATAACTAGCACCGCATAATGTATGGTTCTGAAGTTTCACGTAGTAAGAGATGTGACATATATTTTCAGTCTTCTTGTTAAAATGTGGTCTTGAGGGTAATGACTCACTAGTCTTGTACAAGACTGCCAGTAGTTTGGAAGAATCATCTTTACTTCATCCCTCAATGGGGGAAGCAGGGTCTTCCACAACACTCACAGTCACCAATAAGATTACACATTGCCACAATCCACAATATTATATTCTAATTTTTCTCCAGTTTGAAAGGCTTGTTTCTCAAAACAGCACCCTTGTTAACAAGATGTACAACAGGACTGCAGTGCTACAAATGTTACACGATATGACCAAGCAAAATACTTATCTTAGCACAACATTTTACTAATGGTTGAGTGGGTATTCATTTATTGAAAGACACTTTTTAAATTCACATATATGTCATATAGTGTCAAATGGATGGATGGGTGTGAAGGGACATAAAAGCATCAATTGTGGCTTATTTTGTGGTATTCTACCAGCTCTGTCCTTGACAGACTGTAGAAGATCTAGACACGGAATCAGTATTTGGTATGTGACAATGGTATGAAAGGCAACCAATTTTCACTGTGCTGGCAAGTGTGTATGTCTATAAAAAATGCAAGTGTAAATAAATGTAAAAATGTTCCAATGAGTGTGCATCATCAAAGAAAGGAAAACACACCAAGTGACATATGTGTTACTTATCAAACTGTAAAATTCATATTTGATAATATATATTTTATTCATATCTGACAATAAAATGCCCCCCAAAAATTTGGTACATGACAGGCAATGTACATACAATGTAAAATTGTGGTGCATTAGTGTAACTGTTGCTACAGTGGAAAAGAAATATGTATTATACATTCAAAGTGTTTGTCTATAGCCTTAGGTGTACAGCATGCAATGTGCATGTGTTGTATTACATTGTTGTCTGTGGTCTGTCCGGCTCTACAGTATTTTTCCACATTGTCTCATAAAAGGCACGATTTTAGGGAAAAAAGTTCAATTTTCTCTACAACTTTTGCTGAAACATTTCTCATCCTAAGACAAACTGAGCAAGATATGATCAAAAGTGTACACTGATCTTCATGTAAGTTCCCATTGTCCTTATTATATTGTAACGAAAATTTAATTTTCTTGATAGATTTTTGAAAAATAATCAAATATAAAATTTCATAAAAATCCACCCAGTGGTTGCTGAGTTGTTCCATGCAGACAACCAGACGGACAAATGGACAGGCAGACATGACAAAGCTAAGAATTGCTCTTCGCAATTTTGTGAATGCGCCTAAAAACTGACATTTCAAAGGAGTGACATATTTATATTACTTCTTAATCTACACAATTCATGTTCAACAATAATTTATAACAAATGTTAGATACTTTCCTTAATTCTAGTTACTGTATGGGGCACTATCCTTTAATGCCTCTTAATTCAGGTTGTCCCTTACTTAAGGGATAATTTCATCACTTTTGTTATATTTCAGTGCCTAATTTCTCCTCAATCAATTTACAAACCAGTGGTCAATACTCTTGCACAGAATATAAATCTCATGTTGCATTTACCTTGACCGGTGGCTTCCTTGTAATGTGTGAGACGAGGAAGTTCATTGCAATGTCTTCACAGTTCATGTACTCATCCACTTTATCTCTTACAGCCTGTGGCAGCCAGTATGAGTAGAGGTACATATAATATTTGTGAAAGAATGCAGCACCTGTCAGTTATGTAACAAATATCTGGATGTTAACATGTCAGAAAAGTACATATTCTTAAGTTGGTAATATTTTAAACCTGCATACAAAACTCAGGGTTGTACCTTTTCACAAGCACAGTCAGAAAAGCATGAAAAATCTCACGGGTTTAGAGAAACAGAGTCTTTCAGTATCTCATCATAAACAAGTCTATATTGTTAAGGTGGCTGGTCATCAGCACCTCACTTCAGAGGCCTGAGTGGGCAAGGCAACATCATTTCCAAACATTTCAGTTGTCCCCTGCCAAATATCATTACACCAGTGCTCCACACTTACCTTTCATCAATCGTTGGTACAATAGGTTTTTTTGAGGCCACATACCTCACTCCTAAAGTGTCAGACAACCAACTATTCATAAATAATTAATAAAATTTATGGAGCTATTATGCCTATCTATTATGCTTAAAGAATAATGGTTCTATGAACCTGTGCATCTTTCCTGACAGTTTTTGCAATTGTATCTGAGTTTTCAACTACATGTACTTATGTGTATTTCTAAAGCAATCCCATTATAGGCCTGAGGGTTCCAGGAGGTTGAGGTTCCCAGATTTCAAGACAGTCGGCACATGAAGATGGTAAGGTTGTCAGCCCTATGCACCAGCCACCTTTACCCCCAGGAAATAGTCCTGGTACTCATTTCTGCTAGGGCCTGAGTCAACCCAAGGGCCATAGTACGGCTGGAAAGATTACATCAATGAAAAATCCCAGTGACACCATCGGGAATCAAACCTGCTACCTTCCTGCTTGTAGCGCAGTGCCTCAATAAAATGCACCACTGCATGCCCCTATGTATATTTGTAGTGCTTGTTAAAACAAACTCTTTATTACAGGCTGCACTCATTACCAAAGATGTCTACCGTAACACATAATGAAAATGCCACTATATCCACATTTTGTTTTTTCAGAGAACTCCTGTATCTGCAACGGATGGTAAACCAGGAGAAAATTACACAACGTGAAATAAGCAACCAATGGATGCTACTCTTTTACAAACCTGTTAACACCATGGACAGCTCACATGAATAATTGGAATTGTACAGCCACCCACCATAATTAAGGTCCCAGGCATGGAACCTACCAGGGAAACCAACTACTCTGTCCCGCTGCTCTCGCCATACCCTGCCAACAGCGTTTTTACAACTAATTAAAATGTGAGTTGAAAACAAGTTGAAATGAAGAAACAGATCATTGGCTAACCTAATTGTACCAGCTGCATGGTTTATCATACCATCTTTTGCCAACTTTATATTTACATGTGTCAAATGTGATACTTTTTGCATTCTGAGTTGAATGAAATTTTTCTTGTAATTTTATCTGAAAAATTTATATTTCCTTTCTCCACTGGCAAAGTAGCATCAAAATGGCAGATATGATAGACATGCAGGTGCAATGTCTTCAGCTGCCAACATAACAAACTTTGTGCTCTAAGGGTTAAATTAAAGGCACCATGCTAATGAAGCCAGGAAGATATTAGAAGGCTCACACTGACTACTTTAAATTTGGTGAAGTTATTTGCCACATTTATCTCAAAAACCATGTTTCTTAACAATTCCTTCGAAACATCTTACAGTAATGATTTCCAGTATATAATATCATCAAGACCTGTGAAGTGTTTTTGGAGATAAAGATTGTGGAAGGGCAGACACAGCAGTTACTTTAAAAACTTTTTGTACAAAATGCTGAAAAATCTAGTTAAAACTGTATCCATATGGAGTTTAAAGTTGTCATTTTGCTTGTAGGCACCACTATTAGAAACAATACACTGACCTGAAGCCAAAAACAATTTCATGATGTCGCAGGTGCGTATCATCATCTACTGAAAGCACAGCCTCAGTTTCAATGGCATCATATGGGAGAAATCGATTGTTCAAGCTGTTTCGACTTGCTTTCACCACCTTGAAAGAAATAAACAGGCATCAAAGTAGGGGTAAACAATGTGTGTGTGTGTGTGCGCGCACACACACACACATATATTATAATTACAATTTATATGCCCATCCTGGCCTACATATTGTAAACTCACAATACTAGCAGAAAGGTGTAAATAAAAAAGGTGATTATTTTTGGAAGGAAAATTCAGAAAAATTACTGACACTGCTGTTATGTACAGGCAGAACCCACTGCTTAGGGGGAGAACAAATTAGTATCATGCTAGCACAAACATAATATTGGAACTAGTGTCAATATTGAGATATGAACAAAAACCAATGCTCAAGTAAAACTGAAAACTACAGCCATTGCTAGAATACAGTAGCCTCAATTAACGTGGACCCCGATGTTTGGGACTTAATCCTTTGACCACCCATTTTAATACAACTGTTTGTACCTTTCAGGACTGGCTGTGACAAAATGGGATTGGACCATGTGGCTAGTTAGTCGGCTTCTCTCACTCTCCTGCTATTGAGTAAATGACTCTCACATGTTTTGTGTAATATTTCTGTGCATTTAAGGTTGGTTTTACAAGGTGACTCTTAACTTATTTTCATAAAAGTGAGGTTAACTGCTTTCATGCTGTATAGAATATGAGACTCTCCTTCACTCATTTAATGCATTTTACACTTATGCATTTACTAAAAATAAAGTTTTATATTTGCCCAAAAAGAGACAAGAATTCCTATTACAAAAAATTAAACGTCTGCACAGAACCTAAGGTGATGCATGTTTTTAACAGCTTTGACCAACTGCGGATGGTTAAAAAATGTTGTTTTAAAATGTAAGGCAAGTTATATGCTTTTCATCACTTCACAATGCATGGTGCATACTTTAACCTCATTGCCATGATCATAATCACTTTTTAAATGAATGTCACAATGAAGCACAAAGTGATGGCTGTGTGATGTCAGTGTACAAAATAAGAGAAAACATGTCTAAAATCATACTCTTACATTTTTATTGCCTTCTCTTGTCAGCAGGCACTTATAAATTTATGTGACTGTCTTAATAAGTCATTTCATTATTGCAGTTCAGTTTATTTTAAGAATAATGTTGGTAAAGAACAATAACTTTAACTAGTTTGTTGCCAGCAAGTAGTATCTGTACAATATATGTTCTTACTAAGGTAATTGCATGATTCCAGAAATACCTCCCAGCAAACCAGTAAGCAGATAACAGCGTTCATGACCTACGCTTGTATTCAGGAAGAAGCCGGCAGTTTTCTTCAGTCTCTACAAACACTTCATATAGACCAAGAATGTCTAATTCCAAATAACTATCTACTCACCATTCATCATAATTTTCCAACTTAATTCCACATAATACTAACTTTATAACTGAAATAACCTCAGATCAAAAGAACAATCTATTAACATTATCTATGATAGTAAATACAACCGTATTTTTGAAAATAAAAAGTATTGTTGCATTATTTGTAACACTGAATATGTAAAATAAGACAATTTGTTGAACTCACATGCACTGGGACTCCAATGTCAGGCCAACGTAGATCTTCTAGAGGAGGTTTTGGAGAATTCCATATGACGACAACCTTGTTCAAGTATGGCAGTCCATATAGTCTACTCAAAGAGTTGATCAGCACCTTTAAATTTTACAAATATCGCTTACAGAGCAAGTAATTTTACATCATCTGTCAGACTTGCATAAACATTTAGGTACCAACTGCCAGTTTTTTCAAACATTTGTATACTCTTATTTCAAGAGAAGATCATAAATTAATGTTGTTTGAAAATAAAATGCAGAGAAACCTACTCTGACTTGAGAAGAATAAATGAAGTGAGCAGCTTAGAATATTAGATCAAAAGGAACTTGATTTAGACAGGTCTACTAGTATTGTTTGATAATTGAATAACAAATGTTATGCATCAAAATTGGGAACAGGACATGCACACCAATTTTTTATGGAAAATTAACACCATGTTGAATACTAAAAAGGAAGGCTGAGGATCAGAGATGAATAGAACTGGCTCAGGGTAATGACCATTTGCAGGCTTTCATATTAACAGTTTTCAAAACTGAGTTCTGCTACCAGACAGTACATTAGTTATTCTCATGGTACACATATTTTCCAAATAAGCATCAAAGGTGTATGAAACTCAAACATGCAAAAGAAATTCAGTAGCCTATAAGAGCTTATACAGGAATTATTTTTGATAAATGAAGTACAACGTATTTAAACAGACCTATTAGTTTCATGAAATGCCACCCTGAGGAATAAAAGGAAATTTAAATCAAACACCAACAGTATCATACCACAGCTACTTCACTGTAGTTGTTATGACTCCACCACAAGATATTACCTTTACAATGGTTGGTGGTGGGGGGGTCCTACAACAACAAGGCTGTTGATGGTAGCATAGCTCAAGTAGGTCTAACCTTGCTGAATGGGTCACAGCCAGACATATCCAAGAAAATCTGAAGGTCTTAAAGTGACAGCTCCACTGTCACACCAGGCTGTGGCATCCCACTAATTAATGCAGGCTGAATTCTGCCTACAAATTACATCTCAAAAGGCATAAAATACAGATGGTTCTTCAGCAAAAGATGTAAGGAGAGGGAAGAAAGGCCAAAGAGACAATGTGAAGATGATTTTGATACCTGTACTGACAATAAGCCACTGAATCCATCAACACAAGAAGATGATAAAATCATAGAAGTAACAATATTCATAATAACCTGTTCTCTTTCATATGTTAGCATTACAATGGTAAACTGCTCCCTGGGATTGTTTCCTCCAAGACTTTCTGAAAATTCCTTCCCAGCACCACCAGCACCCCTCCCGATGGGACGGAATCCTATGCCAGAACCTAGAAGCATCAAAATTCAGCTGCACCTTCACAAAGCCAAATAACTGGGTAAGTGATAAGAGCCATGGATAAGGTGGTTTAGTGGTTGGCAGATAAGCTAACTGTTCAATGGGTTCAGAGGTATATCCTGAACACCGCCTCTAAATTTTGGAGGGGGGAAGTAAACACAATAAAAAACTGGTAGCATAATAATATCCAATCACCCAACAATGGAAGTATGGCCAACTTCCAAAATATTGTGTGTATTAAATATACTTCACAATGAACAATGTCCAACATAAGTGTGATGCGAAAGGACAACTATCATCACACAACCTGCCCAACATACTGTAACTGTGATGCAAAATGACAGCTCTCATCACACAATATGAAGTGCAACACTGAAATGTTTCATCCATCTGTAAGTATCTTCATACCTAAAGGCTAAATGCATGTAAGAAAACTCACTTTCATGAAAACCAGTTTTTTAATTTGATATTGTATTCTCATTAAATAAAATCCTTAATTTATAGTATTTTAATTCTTTTACTGAGTACTGCTTACACATAACTGATGTCTGTATAAACTTTCAGGTTCTTTTCAGAGTGGCAAGTTGATTTCAATACTTACCGACAAACTTTGCATCAGATGGCAAAAGTATATCAAAGGGTAACTGTGGGTAAAGTCGAAATGGATCACCCCAATCGTTCCACATCTCATGTCCCTGAAATCACAAAACATATCTGATTACTGCTGATTAGAAGAACGTTTAAAATGTTTATTCAATGTTTTTTTATTTAATGATGCGGGCAATAGCCCAAAACTATGTATCATTCAAAAATTATACAATTATTAAAGAACAGTGAACTGGAAAGGACATAGTAAAAGTGGTCTACTAATACATAATTTCAGGATATAAGTATATGGATCTACTGTCACATCCCACAAGTTTGCATGTCCTCAATATTGTTATTACTGAGGAAATTAAAAATATGCAATTCAGGTGTGGTCCAATGCCATAACATCATACCAAATACATATTTAAAAAAAAAAAGGCTCAATCATTGAAACACAAGAGCAAGGTAACATCAAACGACTTCTTCTTTAATTTTCTGGAACGAAAATAGACTAAAAATATCAGTCACAGACTGCAAGGCTTTAAATTTACCTGAACAACTAAAACTATTTTACTTTCTTACTAGGGGACAACCACATCTGTGCACTTACGCATAGCAGCCTCCAGACTCCACAAACATAATACTTGTTTATAAAAGTCGATATGTTGGAACCATATGTGTTGAATGCCAAGCCACAAATGTGCATTCCTGGCATGAAGCCTATTGAACCCTGTCAGCCATATAGTCAAGTGTCAGCTGGAATCAGTGATACAACTTGGTAACACTGACAGCCTTCAAGTCTGCTCCCTGAACTCTATTTACTCTACCCTACCGGACAGTCATTTCATCTATGACAGAATAAGGCAACAAACCTGTGTTAGGAAGACTGTATAGTTGCGCTTATAGCGTGGTGAAGGATATGGTGGCTCTATTGGGCCAAGGCTTTCTTCTGGTTCTGCTTCCGATACTACTGCTTCTGTTCTTAGAGGCTGTGAAAAATAATCAAATGAAACAAGTTGTTGCCACACCCAGAGAAAGTGCAATCTGCATGTGACTACTGACCTGTTATTATTCGTAACATATACAACTTCCATGACATACACAGGCCTTTATTAAAAATCTGACATGGTAGCTAATCAAAAATTCCCCAAAACTGTCATTATTGTGTTTGCAGAAGCTGTTGTGAACACAGCTACTACTGTTTTGTCATCTGACCTCAACCAGTTCAATTCAGGCCACACATTTATGTTCTATTTCTCTAAGATCCATTATAATATTATCCTTCCATCCATCCATAGTTCTCCTAAGCACATCTTTCTTGACGTATACATACCAACTACAATTTTATATGGATTACCATCTTCCCAGGTATGCCACAGGTTCCACTCATTTCATCACTTTGATTTAATTATTCTAATAATATTAGACGAAGAGTACAAATTATGAAGGTCACAATTATACACGCTCCTTCTTTATCCCATTTCTTCCTCTTTTTTCAGTTCAAACATATTCCTCAGCGCTTTATTCTAGCAAATAAAATAGTGGACTTCAATACTAATATTATGACATTACCTTCAATTTCCTGTCACACTGCTTGGTAAGATAAATCCCAGATCTGTTTTTTGACTTCATACAGCTATCTGAGCAGAGCACATGTGGTACATCACTTATGCAGTTCAGAAATTAATGCAAGCAATCTGTGTACAGGCCTGGACAGGCCCTTGGGCACCAGGAGGTTGAGATTTCCAGAATTTGTAGACAAAAATGGCACACGAACGTGGCAAGGTTGTCAGCCCCACGTACTGGCTGCCTTTATGCCCCACAATACCCCCAGGTACTCATTTTTGTTGGAGGATGAGCATACCCCAGGGGCCACAGTGTGGCCAGAAGGTTTAAGTCAATAAAAAATTTCAATTACCCAATCATAACTCAAACTCATGACCTTCTGGCTTGTAGCACACTGCTTCAACCATCTGCACCACTGCTATATACCTTTGTATGCAAATGTATGTTCCTCACCTCTAATGCCTAGCAAATGTAAAGTTCATGTATATCTCAATGGGGACTCCAGGTTGCAGATGAACTACAGACTTGATATAACTGGGCAGCCAGACTACTTAACAAAGATAAATTACATGTAGCATGTTTGTTATTAAACTCACTGTGAATGTAGAATTGAACACACTGGGTGAAGGTTCTTCTTGTGTGGGTAAAGGAGGAATGGCAAGCCTGTCCCGCAAGACTGCCACAACAGTATCCACTACACTCTGAACTGAGGAGCAATAACGTTCCCACACAAGATGACCCTGACGCCGTAATGATAACAGGTCTGCATCCGAAATGGACCGGAGAAAGAAATGCATCTCTGTGATCCGTGCCTTTAACATATAATTGGAAGCATCATGAACCAAGAACCATAAATGACCACAACATAATGATTTAACAATACCTGTATGATAAAGTACTGAAATACCTTTTGGTGTCCCCTCATATTAACAGCAGTCTAATTCTCCCCTGCAACCATACATGGACAAGAAAGCTAAAAAATTACTCCTGGAAATCACTAGCATACAAATCAAAGAGTACTTACAATACTTTCTATTTGTAAAAACCAATTTATACAAAATTTGTATCCTTACCAAAGTAACCAAAGAAGAAATAACATACTAAATCTCAAACCATAGTAACAAATTTAATGTTGCAATGTATAGATCCCCCACATTTGTTCAACCATGAGGAGTACAAAATTAAAAACCATGATCAGGAAACTTTTAGAAAAGGATGTCACACACATGGCAACAGTATTCCAACATATGTTACAGCAGGAAAATATAAGTCACCTTCATACATTACAAACTACAAGTTTCAAACACATATTTTGATACCTGCCTCTCATCTTACATGCAACATATGGTGCCAGACCTGCTATTGTGTCAAAAAATGGAAACAGAGAACATACACCTACAATTGTTCATTTATGTATGTATGTATTTACCCTATAAGAACTAAAGATATCAGCAATTTCCCTCACAATCCAACTTGCATGTTTTTACTCACATTCACCTGCACACTTTACATGACTCACATTACCCATTTCTGCCATCTATTTTTGTACTACTGAAATAAAATAACTCATTCTGAATGGCTGCATAAGAAGCTACTGCATAAAGGACTTAGTAAACATGGGAATGAGAATTTAAAGAGGCAAAATTTAAAATTTCCACCTCACTATGCCTTGAATTCACTGGCATCTTACAGGCTATACTGACTTATTCTGGGATTGCTGCAGTGGAAGAAGTAAAGGCCAATAAAAATAGGCCTCATGGACAATGATGTAGTCATTCTATTCTCATACCAACCAAACGATTCTCTCCACAAAAACCTCCTCGAGATGCTGCCTGAACCACTGCACAACTGATACCCTGATATCTACATCTGACTTCAACCTATAGCCCTTTAGTGACTCCTGAGGGCCTAATTACAGGGAAGTCAAATGGTGAATGGTGCAAACTATATGGTGGATGGTACACTTCAGCACATACAATGAACAATTCCTGGAGAGTGGGCAGTACAGGGACAGGCAGTTTCAAGCAAACATGATTACACTTGTTGTGAGAATGCTAGGTACCTTTCTCTTGAGGGCAGTATGAACAGTTTGGACAGTTCCATAATAGTGTTGTGCACCAATGTTGATGTCAGGGTCCTTGAACATATAACTGCTAAAGGGCCACAGATTTGGATCAAAGATGTGAATGATGCAGTAATGCCATAGTTCCAGCAGTAGCCCAGAGACTTCTCTGAGGAGGGCATTCATCTGTTGGTGTGTCAATGGCAGGCCTGCCCCATTGCCCATGGGTACTTATTAGTGGCTTCTCCTTCTCTTCACAAAACAATCCCCATGTGCATTTCATATGAACAACCCTCTTACAGTACAGCACAGTACGAGTAAAATAAACACTTTAGTTTATACAAATGGTAAATGTTAGATAGAATACCCATAAAACCTACAGCTTCATAAATCTAGATGGACCATCATATCTTCCTGATCATTCCAACTTATGATCTATGTTCCAGTACACTTTAACCCAGACTACTATTTCAGCCCTAGTGTTTCAAGTAACATTTAAACTAGATGGGAACAGAAAGACATTCACAACAGAAGTCCACAAATTTCATTCCCAACAAGCAGCAAAACATTTGTTTTAAAACAAACTGTTACAGTTTACACCCATGTATGAGACAGTAAAACCAACAGTTCAAAAATGTCAGAAACTGTTTATTTACAATCTGAAATGTTTTGGCTTAAAAGGCATGCTCAGGGATCATAGCAATACTGAAAGAACATTATAATACTACATACTAAAAGATAAAATGCAATTGCAGTAATGAAACTGCTGAAAGGAGTATAAGAGAGTAAATATAAAATGAGAGGCAGCATATGCATAAACGTGACATTGTGGCACGTTCACACAACCACTACTGCCATGGAAAGTAATACATATTAAATATTCTGAATGTGTGTCTGTAGCCTTAGTTATCCAGTATCCAATGCTCAAGTGTCACATTATATTGTCAGCTGTGGCCTGTCTGGCTTTACCATATTTTTCCACATAATGTCAAAAACAACATGATTTTCAGGAAAAAAGTTACTGAACATAAAATGAGTGTCTTGATTTCAACTACAACTTTTTTTTGAAACATTTCTCATTCTAAGAAGACTTCAATGAGATACTGTCATAAATGTACATTGGTCTTCATGTGAATTGCCTGTTATTCTTGTCATATTTTAATGAAACTTGAATTTTCCCAACATATTTTTGAAAAATACTCAGATATCAAATTTCACAAACTCTGCCTAGTGGATGCTGAATTGTGCCAGCGGACAGATGGAAAAACATGACAAAGTTAATAGTCCCTTTTCACAATTTCATGGAAGTGCCAAATAATAACATATAATATACTCAGTTTTGATAACTTCTTATAGATCACATCATAAAATATCAGCTAAATATAAGTATTAAAATCATCAACTGATGGACACAGTTCAGTGCCTTAATATCGTTAAAAAGATGGGTAGTTGATTTTATACACACACACAGATGACACCTTATGACACCATCCATAAGATGATGATTCTGAGTCAGTTACCTGAACTGATTTATATATATATATTATCATTTTTATTTACTATCTTATACTTCTTTTCAGAAGTTTTATTATTGTAATTATATATATACACATACATATGTGTATATATATATAACTTTTAATATGTAATGGTCTTGTAATCTTCCTGCAGTGTTACTATGATCCCCGAGGAATGCTGATAAGCTGAAGCATGTCTAATTGTCAATAAACATTTTCTGAAAAAATGTACCTTGTTGGTTTTACTACCTCATAATCTATTAATTGTTTTTCTCTTGCATATGTCTTATCTTCAAATGTCTAGTCTAAAGTATGTACCTTGCCTTTCTTACCCACATTGATAACAATTATAAAACTGTAACACACCTTTGGTAGAAATAAAGCAGCTCTATGCCAGTCCACAACTTCTCCGTAAGCCATCTCAAGTCGATCTCCTCCCAGCAAAACAGGTATTGCACCAGCTCTAATCGCCTCATAAACTCGTATCTGCACAATCGTAGTTGACACTAAGCTAGCATTTGTGGGTGCCATCACCAATGCAAATGTTGAATCTCTTAAAACACTTGTTCGTGATGATTCTGTTCCACATAGAGCCCATTCTCCCCACACATCTGAAACCTTCCTCATAATGGGTAGCCAGTTACCACTGTTTAATTTCTTAGCTGTCTCTTCAGTATTTGGTGAACTCACTGCCATGGAGCACTCAAAATGAAAGAGAAATCGGTCAGATGTTGATCCATATGCCATTCTATGTAAGTGTTCCATTATAAACCTGTCAACATCATTCTGAAATTCACTGGCTCCATCTTTTCTTTTAGATTCAGAAGTATAAACTGCCCTATGCTCATTCATATCTGAATCATCCACATTATCAACAGTTTCTGCAAAACTCTTTACTGTGGCTTCATTTGTTTTGACTAGATATGACAAATTTTGGAATTCTCCTTGAAATGATAGGAGGAAACGCCGCCGGGCAGGCAACATGGATGGATAGTCTTGCCATATGTCTCCTCCTGGAGGACCCAAAATTGGGGGAGTTACAATATCAAAACCAGCACGAAATGTGGATCTCTTGAACGTTGACTGAACAAGCATGGCTCGTCCTGTGTCACTGCCAAAAAATATGTCACGTCCACCAGTTGTCGTATCCCTGCTGTCATGGACACTACTGCTGCGAGCAAAGTTGAGTAGAACGTGATTCCGTCCATCCCCTCCCCAATATGGAAGTTTGTGTAAAAGTTCTTCATCAAGAGTCTTTGCAGGTACGTTAGTACCGTTGATCAGATTGTTCTGCCCACCAGGTACAGCTAATGCTTCGCCAACTAATACTAAATATATACAAGCAACTTTTGGATCGGTTGTAAAATGTGGATTATAACCAAGTGTCTGCTTCAGGGTAGTTTTGACAAAACCTTCAATGTCCCAGCCTGGTGCAATGACTGGGTAATGATCGGGATCATAAAGGAAGACAGGAAAACCAGACGTAAGTGAGCACCGGGAATAATCGAAGCAGTTATACATGTGGCAAGAAAGACTCTCTCCTGCTTTATGTGGGAGATATTCTTCTGGAGTAGATGAAGGCAGCAGTCTCTGAGGAAGAGCGAGATCAGGAGTGTTTCTCTGAAGAGCTTCCCTCTGAGCAACTTGGGCCTGCAAAGAACAAGCAATAGTGATTAATAAATTAGCAGAGGAGATTCTTTACATAAACTGCAATTATTCCAAATAAAAATTTTCGCATCCATCAACTATCAAGTAGGTTGTTCCAAAAGAATGTATCCCATTACAAGACCTTTATTACCGTTTCTTAAAACAGAATATTTTATGGTGAACGCTTGTTACCAGTATGCCCAACCCACAATATGCACCACCACTTACTGAACATCCGCAACTGCCTTTTTAATTTGTTTGTAGCTACCGCTATTTCTGGAGGTCATTTACATCAAAAAGCTAATGGTATGCAATGGTAACAGAATGACAGAAGATACAAGTGTTTGAAAAAAAGTGCTCAAGACAACATGTGGACAGTCATTGTAGTACAAGAGGCAGTTCAAGAAATTATGTGATGAAGAATTCTGTAATTTGCATGGTTCATCTAGTATTGTCAGGGCAGTAAAAGTGAGGCTGCAAGGTCCTTGAAAACAGACACTGTGAACACGGAGAAGAAGAAGGGACAAAAACATTAACCCTTTAAAGACAATGCGTAAACTATTTTATCTAAAGACCCAGCTCGCAACACACAGTAAACTCTTTTCATCATGGTTATAAAAACCAATGAGCTGGCATTATATAGGGAGAAAGTCGCTGTTTGTTCTGAGATAAATCGAAATAAATAAACACAGTGTGGGCAGAATGTACAGTTCCTGAATATTAAACCTCCTGGTGCATCAAGTAGCTAGTAGGCTTTAAATGGTTAAGATGTACTGTATCTTAAGGACAGGGAGTCTGACAATGCAAGGAGAATGTAATTTGCTTAAGCCCATGCTCAGTGGCAGTCTTTGAAATCAGCAGTGTTTAACGCTGGGCTCTGCAACAAGTGTTGGTTTAAATTCACATACATATTTAGTTACACACACCAACACATGCACATATATATATGTGTATGTGTTGGTGTGTGTAACTAAATAAACTAAAGAATGCATGGTGCAATGATAAAAATAGTTAGTCACATACATATATTTATAATCCCAATGAAATGCTGATAAAATAAACACAAGGGTACCAAAATGTTAAATATGTTGATAGTTTTTAGTTGTTCCTTACCTCAAGTTCCCAGTAAAATCAGATACATATTCACTGCATACTACCAAAGAATCTCATACATCAATGCAGCAGATAATTAGAACATCTACCCCATGGCTCCAACTTATAGATTTTTATAAATAGCCTTTTCCCTTTACTCATTTAAGTGATAGCTACACCATTATGCCTCCCATTTAAAGGGCACACGAATATTTAATTTTCACTGTATGGCAAGCCATTTATGTCAAAACACACTGTGATCAAATGAAAACAAAGCATCCAAAGTCTAAAATTAAACGCAAAATCCATACATCACTAAATTGTAACTTGCAACTTGTACGCTTTGTGCCAGCACTATTTTCTGCACTCTGTAGTACAGGTATACTAATACCATTTTTGTGGCAAAACTGGCAGTACACAAATGACCATGTAACTTCACACCTGGCTGAGTGTTAAGCGGGGCACAAGGATGATCATTAGGTTGGTAATTTTCATACTTTCCCATAAAAATTTGACCCTTCGTTCATTCTTCAGTTGCAGAATGGGCTTGTCAAGTAGAATGTATTTACAGAGCAAGCAATACAAGTAAATTATGTTACAATATTGGGAAAGAACATAAGACTCACCCTACTGGCCTGCTTTGTGTATTACTTGTTCATTATTTGCAAAAAGAAGCAGGAAAGGCAAGGACACATGATGCCACTAATTTTCACCTTCATCCAGCACACAGTGTGACTCGGTATTCTATCTCCATCCAAGCACCTGCTTTTGTGAAACTTTATTGCTTCTCACTTTCAAGTACTTTAAAAAATCATTAGTACAACCAATTAAAATTATTTTAAAAAATTTGCAAGTAAATGTAAAAGTACCTTCAAAATATGCTGTGTAACCCACAACAAGAAAAATTGAAAGCAATGAAGTGGGTGCAGGTATGAGGTTTAATAATTTATATCCCTGCAGTAACACACCTGTTCAACTGAAATCTTCAATCGCTCAAGTTCTGTCTGCTGATGAGTCACTTCCATTTTCAGCTCATCAATGCGCTGTGTGAATCCAACTACCTCCAACTGCAACCTCTGTCTCTTGGCTTCAAGATCACGTAGTTCCGCACTAACGGATCCTGGATATTAGTATCAGGAAAAGCATATGTATACTAGTCTACATACACACACACATGCGCGCGTGCACAAACACACAATTGATACTTACATGTAACAGTAACATTTCTCAATACTGAAAGAAGCAAGAAGGCTACTACATGTTAAATAAGTCGTCAAGGTATCTGTAATGCCTGTAACACTGATGTTACTAGTTTTACTGCTAAAATTAATAAAATATAAATTAAATGAGTTAAAATGTGTTATGTGTAGTAAATCATTCAACTAAGGTTCTCTCTGATACAAAAAAAGATGACAACTCCATTTTAAAGAATAACCATGATAGGTGGGGGATATCCTACCTCTCAGAGCATACGTCATATGTAAAATGGTGGTACCTTCTGACTTCCGTTGTAAAATTGATACTTTGTGGGTTGTCCCACTTTTTTTTTTACAAAATAGGAGCAATACACACTAAACAAAACTTGGTTGACACTATTAGCCATGAGATAAGTAATACTATTTGAACACTTGTACCCCTTCACCTAAACATACTGTCTATGGTACTGGAATACACATATTCAACTAAACTTAAACCAAAGCCAAAGTCCAACACTAGACAAGATCATATGCCAGTTCCAAGTAAAATTCTGTCCAATTCAATGAATTCCACACCTTGTCACTCTGTGACTAATATCAGAACTGCCAAATAAAATACCTTTAATTCTCAACATTTCTTCTATGCGGAGTTTCAGGTCAGAGGCTTTAAGAGTGCTGAAGTCTTCAAATGCCTCCAGTTTGGATCTTGTGCGATGCACATCACCGTTTGGCACATTGCTTTCAACCTATTTATACATAATTAAACAAGAACTTTACAACAGTAATTATACAATCTGAAAGGATTCTAATAATGTCAATGGACCTATTTACATAACAAACTACAACTGAGTTCATAGCACTACTAGCAAAATATACGATTTGTAAAGCATATTTAAAATCAAAGGACATACAAGTACTTTTACTACTTACATATAAACATAGTCTACATCAAACCCTTCACAGTTTATATTGTAAAGTATAAAATATCTCCCACTTAAGACCCTTAGATGTGACATGGTTAATTAAAACTAGTGTGGACTTCTTCTACGTAGTGATCCCCTACTCACAAATTAATCCAAAGAGTCTTTGTGAAAAGCCTGACATTATAAAAGGAACTCCAATTGTTTAACATCACCTCCATTCTTTGGTTATACATCATACCATTTAATGTAATTTATGATTATTTGGGAAGTATACTGACATGAAATTGTAAATGTGAGATTCTGTTAACAAAACAGAACATGTGGTAAAATCAACGGCCAACATTTTCCCTACCCGTCTGAAAGTTCCATGTAAAGTACTGTCAGTAATTTCTTCAATTTCCTTTCAATAACAAGAACGACTATGGTGAACAACTGCTTGCTTTAATATTTACAATATATGATTTTTAAAGACAATGTAACATACAAGAGAATGGCATACCTTTGACAAGTAGTAGTGTGTAATAATTGGAACGATGATTAGCACAACTGAGACGAGAACGATGATACGGGACAACCTCATATGGCTCAGCCAGTGACACAGCACCTCCTTACTGCCAAGGGAATGGTACGATGATGCACCAACCAAATCCAGTGTCATTTTGCATTACAGTGACATTACTTTATAAACCTTCCTTCACTCCAATTCATTATGTAAGTCACTAATGTGCTACCCCATAGATATCATAACATAACCTTCGGGACCAACGCCATGAACACTATCTAATACAGGTTAAGATTATTGACGACAAGGTAAACATTCCACCAATTTCAAGGCAAGGAATGTTCACCATTTTAGTCTACATAGCTTTCTGTGTTTTCGACCATACAACAATGGTTCTGCGTTAATTTCCATCGTGGACTAAAAACTGGCACCATTCAATTTAAAACTGACAGTTCGACTGCACATCCTCCGCCATTCTTTCTGCACTGGATGTGTTGACGGTGGATCGATCACGGGACGCACAAGATTCAAATATTCTTAAATAGATGGCGAATGGCTGATCGATCCTTATTCGGCTCAATCTACGAACGGTTTATGGGAATGTTTGTATCTCATGTAGCCTTACATTGTACGTAACGGAACACCCACGGAATAAGCGAAATATATCGGTACTGTCTGGACCAACCACAAAACAACAGATTTGGCGGTATGTTTCATTTGGGCCAATAACAAAACATCGTTTTCGTACATACCACGGATTACTTGCATTACGATGTGTAACACTCACTGTTCAGCCGTTGGTGTCCTGAATGGTTCACTGCTGCCATCTTTGAAATAAGTACATAAAGCGGTGACGAGGATGATGGTAGCGATAGTCTTTTCGGTTAGATGGTTGTGACGTACCTCAGGGGGATAAAAAAGTATTGGTGACCTCTCGGCTGCTACGTAGTGTAGGCCCGTACAAGGAGTAGGCTCTCTCAAAAGCATCTACGATGATATACTGTGTCTTAACTCAGTAACCCGAAATGCTGCTTGACTTCAACTTCTGTCCCTCTCGACACGAAAGACTTTTCTTGCATCATGACTAAATAACTCCACTCGGCAAGGCCAGTCTTGAGAAGCTAACAGCTGCTCGGTCAGTTAAAGACTTCAAATCATTTTTTGCAAACTCAAGGCTAGGAAATTTGAGAATTTCACCGCTGTATAACAGCGGATATGGTTCGTCTGGGATGTAACACTCCGTCAATGGGTAATTTGATTCCGACCTGTCGAAGCAAGGTAATATCCACATTTTCAATGCTCAAAATATCCTAGAACCCGTTGAAGGTGACGACAGTACGTTGCATCGAAACGTCGAGATCCGATTATTCACTGACGCAACGTCATAGTCCAGAGAGGGAAAAACTCTACCTCAAGGTTGTTCATACTGTTCACAACAGCCCGTCACGGATCCCTATTCTGTGCCAGCTGAATACATTCTACAGCGATATAGTCTATTTTTTTTTAACATCCATAACACAGGGACTGTTTTAAATGACGTCACGAATAAGTCTACATGAGGATATTTTGTGATTTTAGTCACATCTTGGGTTACCAGAAAGTAATTTCCGTGTGTTAAGAGGCTGTATTTTCCCCACAACTATGCACATTGAAAGACAAAACGGACAGATAGTTTAACTCAAAAATTTTCTGTCAGCATATTTCCATACGCTCTTCTTCCTTGATAAGACAGATGTCCGACCAATACTTCCAGCCCATACAAATGTTTATACGGGTCGGTTTCTGATTCAACAGCGCGGCAATCCGCTATTTGAGAACATCTAAGTAAGACGCCTGCTCACTATTCTCACGAGCGTCACGACACTTTTCACATACCTTCGGAACAAAATTTCACTGGTAATCAACTCTGGTAATCTCAGAGATCAATTAGTCGGGTATACCCAGTTTAGCATCCACGAAACATATCATTGAACGCGCTACGAACTGTGATCCTGCAATGGTATGCTGTTCCACATTGCTGAAAATTTTCAAATTTGTCTTTTCCAAAATCGGAACCCCCACAAGAAGAAATCATGATGTGCAAAATTTGTAATTTCAGTGGCCAAATGATTAGGTCATCGCCTTCTACTGAACTTGATATGACGAAAAATTTTACATCCCCACTGTTAGGAGTAGAGCGAGTTGCGTCAGTTTCAGCAAAAGGGAGAACCTCCTTATTACAGCACAAATGATCGTTACGTTCATCAAAATATTTATTGGCTTCCCTGGGCACTGGACAGTGAAGTGCAGATGCCATAATCTGACAACCAATAGGATTTCTTTCAGTTAAGTCCTCTTAAAAACAATTCTAAGAACCCTATCCATGCCCTTTTCTTGTACTCAGAAACATGCATGAATGTCATCCCCATTCTTAGCCGGGATGGTAACCCTGCGAAGCGTCTGGAAAAGCGTTCCGTCCATCCGTCTCCGTCTTCGTCTTCAGACCTGCACACTAAAAAACTTTACTGTCGCTGAGAGGATTGGGAGTTTCCGGTGACTTCTGTCTAGCCGATGCAGTTTTTCTTTTGAAATCGGACAGGAATAACGCACACTGTACAGAAAACTCTAGATTCTTTCTTGCATTTGAAATATTTATCGGTGAGAAAAGTGTTTCGAATAGAGGTTGCAGAGAACGAGGCGAGAAATATGTAAGTCACGTGACGCTGCTTGCGCCTTCGTTCATTTTTTGCCTTCTCATTTTTGAAAAGTTCTAACAAAACACTGACAAATACGGCTATTTGAAAGAGAAAACACTGTTATCTTCCCTGCTTTTCCCACAACACACAAATAAATTTTCTACTTATAATGCAACGGATAATACTCATTTGTAGCATTGTTGCCGGAAGCAAGAGAAAATTGATAGTGTGCTTAACAGTGCAGAGTAAAACTTTAACCATTTAAAGACCAAGCGCAGACTGCTTTATTTAAAGACCCAGTTCGTACCGCGCAGTAAACACTTTTCATATCGATTATAAAAATCCATCAGTTATGTTGTATGGAACAGAAGTCGCTGTTTTTTCTGAGATAAATTAAAAACACATAAATATAGTGTGGGCAAAAATTAAGATTCTTGAATGTTAAACCTGTTGGTTCATGACGTAACCAGTAGGCTTTAAAAGGTTAAAGTTGTAACGTAACATATCATTGCATTAAAGGTATATTTTCCATGTAGTTTAAATGCAATGATGACTTCTTTATTTTTTCGCGTGGAGTAATGTATAAACCTCTCGAAGACTTTTTTTTATTACTTTTGAATGATGGGTATGTACATAAAATGTATGCGTAGAAACGCATAGATATTTTCATGTGAAGTTGTCATTAACCTTTGTCATATTAAAAAAAAAATTGAACAAAAAAAAAAAACCAACCATAGCTTCCTCGAACTCTATTTGCAAGCTTATATACAGGCCTATATAAATGTATGTCCTATTTAATTTAATACATTTCCGCATAAAAACATAGCAGTTTCATTATACCTAAATAAATGCAGAAAACGTTTCAGCTTGTCCAATAAATATTAAAGCATGATGGATGTCAACGTGTCATTCGTATTACCTTCTACCAAACATATCACTTAATCACACATCTTACCGTACGCGTTTACAGCTTTGTTGCTAATTAACTTTAAAATATTTGTGGTCATTTGACATTAATATCATCCCCATTATACATACCATAAGCTACCCAACTTACCAGTAATGACACAAATAGTGAAAATAACTTTGAACTTAACCTTTATGCAGCTTATCCACATATTCTTTTTATATTCAACTATTCAGTGATGTGCGATTATCCTTATGGCAGGGAAGCTTCGTTGGCTGGAACTCAATTACAGTATGTTCTTTTACAGCCTGGTTTATGACTAGTACACTAACAGTACGCTTAGACATAACATTAAAACTGAAATACTAGAAGACCATTAAATAAATCGCCAATTAAGACAGAAAAAGTTAGGAATGTTCAGCAAAGACCAGAACCTGACGGATGTTTTTGCACCGGGTAACCGTGCCGTGTCTTGTCAGCTTAAAACATGTTACCGAGGGTTGTGCCAGGGATTAGCTCTAATTTGATTAGTACCCAGTTGTGGGGTTGGGGAGATGATGGGTCTTGCACACATACACCCAGTAAAAGGGCGTGTGTGTGTGTGTGTTTGCAGACACGTAAATCTGGCTTTGATTAAAAGTTTGGTCCTTGTTAATTCAAGGCCTACAGAGTAACTGTTCTCAATATCGAGCAAAAGTGGCATACGTAAACCTTTCGCTGGCAAATGTCGTTTGTTTTCACAAGTCATGGAGGTGTTACAGTGTCTCGAATTCGGCAGTGAAAGCTATGGAAATGCTTGCACTCTGTGCGTTCCTCGATATATGTATGTTGTACAATGACTTTTACGTCATGTGCGCTGATAAAGCATTTCAGTTGATTTTATGCTAAGGCGTCAGTTCTTCCTCCCAAACAGTTATCAGATACGCTACGGATAAATAATGATTCTTTAGATATACAATTCGGGCCGGGTAGTTCAGTCGGTATAGCGACTGACTACGGGCTGGACGGTCCTGGCTCGCATACCGGGGGGGGGGGGGGAGGGGGGTTTCCCACCCGTCCTCACCGCCCCCCGGGCCCCCCC